>Ga0180437_10009339_pt1 | contig 12168 bp, 8 predicted proteins | sample SS_ome_4_FD_132410 | JGI IMG/M metagenome (GOLD analysis project Ga0180437, IMG submission 132410) | Hypersaline lake sediment archaeal communities from the Salton Sea, California, USA - SS_3_D_1 metaG | ecosystem: Environmental > Aquatic > Non-marine Saline and Alkaline > Hypersaline > Sediment... | reverse complement strand
GGCAGGCCGGCATTATGGTTTGCGACGAGGTGGCAAATGACCACAAGGAATCCTTTGATCGCCGGTCCTCGCGGGGCACGAGGTTGCGATTGGAGGGTACACGGGGCGAGGGCAGTGGGGAAAGGGGTGCTGTTACTGCTGGTCACCGTTGCCTGTGGGTGCATGACGGACCAAGGCACTGGCGCCCCAGCGCTAGCTGTCACTGCGGGCCCAGTGGTGACTGCAACGCCCGGTGCGCAAACCACCGCGACGGCTGTTTCGCCAATGACCCAAACGAATACCACCGTAGCCAGCCCCACGGTTGGCTCAGTGACAGCTGAGGAGTACTTTGTGTACGACGCAGTGCTTGGGTCAGGCTTCGCGCGTGACGGAGTCCAGCTGCTTGTGATCAAGGATCATACGGGAATCGACCTCGCGACTCGGCAACCTGTGGAGGGTGAGCTTGAACGTGTCCAGGAGCATCTGGGCTCATCCATAGAATTGGAGACAGTGAACGACTTCGGGGTCAAGAATAGGCGAGCGCATGCGTTGGAGAGGCACTTGTGCCTCGATATCCCATATGTCCTACTCAGTGAAATTGAATTGAACGAGGTTCTTGACACAGACGAGGGCTGGGACCTGTTCTACGTAACCTATCCCAACTCGCGGGGCATCATAACCTTGTCCAGAGTAGGCTTCAACGGTCATGTCGATCAAGCACTGGTTTACGTGGGTAATCAGGCTCACTATCGCGCAGGCATAGGATACTATTTGCTGCTCTCGAAAGAAGCGGGTGTCTGGGTCGTAGGGGACAGGGTCTTGGCGTGGATTTCTTAGCGATTCGGGGGAGTTCGGATCACCGCCTGCAACGTGTCAGTTTGCTGAACCCGCCAGGATGGTCCGTCATCTGTGGGCGGGTAGGGTAGCCGAGTTCTCATGTGTTTGAAGTGGAAGGAGGGGATCGCATGCAGCGGCGTAAGGTCAAGGCCATCGGGAGGTCCTGCTCGTTCATTGTAGTGCTCTGGGTCCTGTTAGCCGCGGCGTCGCTGTCCGGCCTGGGTCCGAGGGTGAATGCGCTTGAACCCACCCCTACCCCAAGTGCGGTTGGTGCCAGGAGGCTCCCACTGTTGGCTACGGATACGCCCAGTGTGAGCAGCGCTCCCGGGTATTGCCCATCCTACGGAGGTTGGACCGACTATGAGTATGTGAGCAGCGTTACTCTCACATCCAATCCGGATGGCACGATGAAATTGGCGGTCCAGGTGTACATCGCCAACCCCACTGGCTGTACAGTGGGCCAGCCATGCCCCGACTATGACGTTAGCCCAGAGTACGTTAACGCATGGATCGATTGGGACGGGGATAGGACGTGGGAAGCATCGGAGAGGGTCATGGACAAGGCCCTGACTGGCTATCTAGCCATCAACTACCATGGGACGATGACCTCCTTATCGCAATTCTCTCCGCCGCCCTCGGTGACTAACCAGCCTACATGGCTTCGCGTCAACCTAGGCTGGGGTGACGATCCGAACAATCCCTGCGAGGAGTCATGGGCGTGGGGAAATGTCGTTGACAAGCAAGTCCACCTTGAGAAGCCAGTAATCAAGGAGATCATGGTCCGAGGCGTAGGAACAGACAATGACAATCCGGAGACGGGCAGCCCAGTGAGGCTAGAGGCGAATATCGACGTGCCGACAGGCTACCAAGTGACAGAGTGTAGCTGGACGGGGCATCTGACCCCAGGGAAAGGGAACGCGACGAGCAAGTGTCGCTACGAGTACACTCCAGCCACTGGCCCTGGCCCCGCCGTCAACACCTACGGAGAGAAGGAGGTCAACCTGACCATCACCTACCGACACACTCCTAGCGGCGCGACTGGTCAGGTCTCTAAGAAGCACACATACAGAGTCTTCTTCAACAAGTATGGCGACGACGATGGCGACTGTGGAGATTGGCACTGGCCTCCTTGGGAGGCCTGCGAACCCAACTGGTTCGAGTACTGGGGAGACGACGGAGCTGTCGACGGGCTGACCGCGTCTGACGTGGTGTTCGATCCTACGCTGCCCGCTAATTGGGCCGGCGGATACTTCGGTGACGATAGGATCCATTTCGGTAATCGCACTGCCATGGTCGATGGGCAGTTGATTGTGCCGGGCGGCACGGATTGTCCAGGCGGTACCTTCCCGGGAGCTGCTGGGATTGACCTGGTTGCGATTTCGCTGGCACATGAGCGCAGGCACAAGGTGGTACACCATAACTGGGATTCCGGCGGCGAATGGGACGGCTGGGCCGACTCTGACGAAGGTGTTGAATGTGCGGCCTGTGATGACGATCTACCTGATGCATATGAGATCTCCACTACCCAGACAGCTACCGACACAGTCGACAGTTGTGGCTTCGGCAGCCTTTTCCCCAACTCGAACTACGATCTGTATGGTGACCAGGAACTTGACGCACGGCGTGCAGAGCTTGGTGTTTCTGGTAATGACGTCAACGACTGGGCGAACCCGGGAAAGCAGACCACTCCGCCCTACGGGGTGTCTGCGATCGTGGGAATGGAAGTAACGCGATCCTCCGCCGCGAGCGTCCCAGGGGAGCCGAGCGCACACTACAGTGAGGTTGCTTCCAGCATTCATCTGTTGGGTATTGGCAGCTTGACCGGGAGCTATTCGGATGTCGGAGTCGATACTGACGCTGATGGTCTGTACGATAGCCTGAGGCTTTCGGTCGGAATCCGAGTTGATAAGCCAGCAGAATACGGGATCTTTGCTTGGCTGGAAGATGGGACAGGGACCGAAATCGCTTGGGCTAGTGCATCGACGACGGAACATGTGGGCGTGCACACGGTCGACCTGCTTTTCGAGGGTATTGTGATTCGCGCCTTTGGTGTTGATGGTCCATACAACGTCGCCCATGTGGAGCTGCGGACCGCCTACGGTGAACAGCTGGTCGATGAGGCCGACGATGTCCACACAACGAGTGCGTACGAGCACGCTGACTTCGACTCCCAGGACGTCGCATTCGCAGGGAGCTTCTCTGACATGGGCGTGGATACGAGCACAGATGGTGAATACGACCTCCTGCGGATCAGCGTTGGCCTGGACGTGCAAGAGCCTGGATCGTATACAATTGTCGGCGAACTCGAGGGCTCCGAACCCATCGCTGTGGCCAGCACGACGGCATCACTATCCGCGGGGGGGCAGTCCGTGACCTTGGACTTCGATGGACGCCTCATCTTCCAGCATCGCCAGGACGGCCCGTACCAGTTGAAGGCATTGCGTGTGGAAGATGCAGTTCGAAACCGGATTGTCTTCCTCTACGACGCGTACACGACGAGCTCCTATAGCTACGGACAGTTCCAGCACGGAGGAACTACCCTAGATGCCAGCACCTATGCTGACCAAGCTATGGACATGGATGACGATGGCGACTATGACTATCTACGCCTGGCATTTCAGGTGGATGTGGGTGAAGGGGGTGAATACCGCATACTAGCCACACTGCAGGATAGCGATGCGGAGGTGATCGATAGAATAATCCAGGATCTTGACTTCGTGCTCGGGGCCAACCCCATCAACCTAGATATCGCCGGGGGTGCAATCTACGATCACGGGGTTGATGGTCCCTACCAATTGACGTCGGTGGCCCTGTTGGATGCGGCGGGCAATATCCTTGACCATGAGCAGATGGCCCATACGACTCAAGCCTATTCGTACAGCGATTTCTCACCGCTATTGGTCTCTTTGACTGGCGAGTACGAAGATTACGGTGAGGACATTGACGGAGATGGATTGTATGACTGCTTGAACATAGACATTGGTGTCATACCGGGCGACGCAGGCGTTATCGTGGCGCAGGGCCTTATGGTTGACAGCACAGGACAAGAAATCCAGTGGGCCGAGAGCCTTATAGAGATGGGTGAGGGCAGTGCTCAGACTATCACCCTATGCTTTGCAGGCCCAAGTATCTGGGGCAATGGGACGCATGGTCCGTTCGAACTCCGCAACCTGCTGGTGTACCACACCGGTGACCCTGCGGCGCAGGGAGTCTCTGTGTCTTGGGCCCATACCACCGCTGCGTACAGCTATCTTGATTTTGACAGGCTAGAAGTCCATGCGCCCCTCGTCATGAAGAACTTCTGAACCTGTCGGAGGAAGTCTGAGCCGTCGCTCACAAGACACGTATGTCAAAGCGAGGCCCGCAGCTCTGCCGGCCCCGCTTTGTATTGGCCAGTGGGTGCCCCTGGCCCTCCCACTGTGAGAGGGCAATAGCTGCTGATCGATTGACTCCCCGTCCCAGCTACACTATAATCCCCTTCCGATGGGAGACAACCGCATGCGCTTCAATCCCAGGTTTGGGTCCAGTCTGAAATGGCTAATCCCGGGGATGGGGGTGAAGCGTTGGCTCCTTCTCCTCTTCGCCGGTATCACCATCGTCAGTCTGGGCGTCGGCTACCTCCTGGTGGATGTCTATCGCACCTGGACCTTCCCCTTCGTGGTCTACTACCTGACGTTGCAGTTCATTCCCCGTGCCTGGCGAGGTCTCCTGTTCGGTGTGGCAGGCATTCTAGCCATCACCGTTGCTGTCGTGCAGTTGAACCGGTCCCTGTTGTCGGCATTCCTCTCTCCTGGACAGAGTAACCTGGCCGACATCATCTACAACCACCGTCAGCGGAGCCGGGGACCCAAAGTGGTGGCCATAGGCGGCGGCACCGGTCTATCGACGCTTCTTCGAGGTCTGAAGGAGCACACGGAGAACATCACAGCGATCGTCACGGTGGCTGACGATGGGGGGAGCTCGGGCCGGCTGCGGCGCGATCTCGGGTTGCTGCCTCCCGGTGACTTCCGCAGCTGCATCGCGGCTCTAGCTGACGACGAGTCACTTACCGCCCGCCTCTTCCAGTACCGCTTTGGGGAGGCTGAGGGTCTCAACGGGCACAGCTTCGGCAACCTCTTCATTGCGGCCATGGCGGCAGTCACGGGCAACTTTGAGCGCGCCATTCTGGAATCGAGTCACGTGCTCAATATCCGGGGACGTATCATGCCTTCCACCCTGGAGAACGTCACTCTTTGGGCCGAGCTGGGGGATGGCGAGACGGAGGTGGAGGGGCCAGACCGCGTTGCAGGGGAATCCCATATCTCCGAGGCAGGGAGGCCCATCGAGAGGGTGTTCCTGGAGCCCGACAAGGTTCCAGGATATCCTGGGGCCGTCAAGGCCATTCTGGAGGCAGACCTGATCACAGCGGGGCCCGGCAGCCTGTTCACCAGTGTCCTGCCCAATCTGCTGGTCCCAGGGATCTCCAGCGCCCTGCGAGCCTCCCCGGCCGTCAAGGTCTACATCAGCAACATCGCCACCGAGGAGGGAGAGACTGATCATTTCACCCTCGATGACCATCTGGCTGCCTTGGAGGACCACATCGGAGCGGGGCTGTTCACTTATGTCCTGGCCAACGACAACGTGAACGTGCGGTTCCCCCGCCATCTCAAGGTGGAGGCCGTTGCCCCGGACTTGGAACTCGGAGAGGGTTACTCGTTGGTCAAGCGGGAGCTGGTGGATCTGGAGAACCCCTGGCAGCACGACCCGCGCAAGCTGGCGGAGGCTCTGATGGATCTGTACTGGACCGTGAAGAGCAGGGCCATGGGATCTGGATGACTGGGAGTCCGAGCTGAGCCCCTGTCAGCGCCTCCCTGGGGAAGGGAGGCGTTTTCGTGTGAAGATTGACGACTTTGTTACGCTGGGATTTTGGATTGTTAACACTATCAGCATATAATACTTGCACTCATGGACCGGAGAGAGCCGCGCCTACGGAGAAGATGCGGCCACCTTTGAAGCAGAGGAGCTCGGCTGGTGCCTTTCGTAGTCGGTGAGAGCATCGGGCCATACAGAATCACCAAGCAACTAGGCGTGGGTGGGATGGCTACGGTGTGGAAAGCCTATCATCCCGCTCTGGATCGCTATGTAGCTATCAAGGTCCTACACCCTTCCTTCAAGGAAGATCCCCAGTTCACGACGCGTTTCCAGCGCGAGGCGAGGATAGTCGCCAAGCTCGTCCATCCACACATAGTGCCCATTTACGATTTCAGCCAGCACGAGCGTATGTCCTACCTCGTCATGCGCTATATCGATGGGCGCACCCTGAAAGCGCTCTTGAGGGAAGGCTCCCTGACCTTGGATCGGATGATGGAGATCGTGGAGCCAGCAGGGCAGGCTCTCGCGTATGCGCACGATCAGGGGGTGCTGCACCGCGACATCAAACCCAGCAACTTCATCATAAGCTCCGAGGACGAGGTCTTCCTGACCGACTTCGGTCTGGCCAGGATGGCGGAGTCGACAGATACCACCCTCTCGCGGGACATGCTGGTGGGCACCCCTCAGTACATCTCGCCAGAGCAGGCCCGCGGAGAGAAGCTGGATCCGCGCACGGACGTCTACTCGCTGGGTGTGGTCCTGTTCGAGATGCTCACGGGGAAGGTGCCCTATGACGCCGACACTCCGTACGCGGTGATCCACGATCACATTTTCTCTCCGTTGCCGCTGCCCACCGAGTTCAATCCCGCTTTGCCGGAAACGGTGGAGAGGGTTGTGCTCAAGGCCCTGGCCAAGGACAGAAACGATCGGTTCCCAGGCGTGCGGGAGATGGTGACGTCTTTGGAGGAGGCGCTGCAAGGGGCCACGGTGACGGGGGACAGGCCAAGCGTGCTCCCAGAGACAACGGGGGGTGCAGTGACGGTTCCCCAGCCAGACGCGGCTCCTCTTGGAGAGTTGGAGGAGGAAGCACCACCAGTCGAGGAGCCAGCAAAGCCGGAGCCCACTCAGAAGTCGCCGGCGCGATCTCGGCGGCGCAGGCGGCTGACGATTGCCGTGGGCGCAGTAGGTGCATTGCTCACACTCTGTCTATGTGCCCTGTTGTTCGTGGCGGTGGTGAGCAGACCTGACGCAGATGACTCGGGCGCCGTTGTGCAGGCCACGGCAACAACCATGAAGGAGGACCCCGCCGCCCACGTACAGCTCGCTCGGCGGTACATCCAGCAGGGCAACGTAGCGGAGGCCATCGCCGAGTATGAGGTAGCCATCGAGCTAGACCCAGGGTTCGCGGAAGCCTACGTCGGGTTGGGAAACGTGTACGCTCGCGAGAAGGATCTTGAGAGAGCGCTTGAGTCCTACGAGAGGGCTTTGGAGGCGGACCCGGACCACGTCAAGGCCCACCTGGGCGTGGGGGACGTCTTTGTTGTGTTGGGCGAGTACGATGCCGCTGCTTTTCACTACCAGATTGTGGCGGAATTGGACCCGGAGGTACCCGGACCTCACGCCAAACTCGGGATGTGTCACGTGCTCGTTGGGGAGCTGGAACTGGGTCGCGAGGAGTGTGAACGTGCTCTCCGCATGGACCCTCAAGTGCCTGAGGGCCATTTCTGTATGGGACTATTCTTCGCACAGCAGGGAGACACTGAGAGCGCACGGCGCGAGTTCGAGATAGTGGTGGATACCGCCCCGGGCTTCTTGGCAGAACAGGCAAGGAGGCAACTCGATCGACTGGAGTGAGTGGGCGCCGCTGATCTGGTTCGCCGGGCTTCTTCTGTGCCTGGTGCTGATGCAACGCTGGCTAAGCAAGCACCTCTATGGGGTTGGCCTCCTACTGAGCGATAGTGACGACGTCGCCGTCCTGGTGTACTTTGTCCTCCTCCTGCCCGGCGTGCTTGCCCATGAGCTGAGCCACTGGATCACAGCCAAGCTTCTGCGTGTACCTGTGGGCAAGATCAGGCTTGGGCCCTCTCAGCAGGGGGGCGGGGTCACTCGGTTGGGCTCCGTTTCCATGTCCAGAACAGATCCGCTTCGGGCGAGCCTCATTGGTCTCGCACCCTTGGTCACAGGCAGCATTCTGATCCTCATCATCGCGTACTACGTGTTCGGGCTCCCCGTCACGGAGGAACTGAACACGAGCGTGTTGCCGGGAGACCTACGTGCCGTTATGGAGTCATACCTGGCGGTGCCCAACTTCTGGTTGTGGGTGTATCTGGTCTTCGCCATCAGCAATGCCATGTTGCCCAGTGAGTCGGATAGGCAGGCGTGGTTGACTTTGACTCTCTATTGCTGTGTAGCCGTGGTCGTCCTCTATGGGCTGGGCTTGTTGCAGGAGATATCCTCACCTTTGTCAGCTTTCCTTCTGAAGGGACTCAACTACCTCACCTTCGCATTCCTGCTGACCATTGTCGTCGATGCTGTAGTCATTGTCGTGGTCGTGATCCTGGAGAGGGTGGTGATGACGGTCACGGGGAAGCAGGTCGAATACTAGGACCGCGCCTGTGCAGGATGAGGGAACCCAGGTCTAGGGGACTCTACTGAGCATCTTCGATGCCCTGAGTGTCACCCACTTGCTGGGCTCCCCTTTCTCGCCAAACTTCGTCCAGCTTGGGCAAAGTGTGTTCTCCAAAGGCCAGCGTCCCTCGTTATCCTGCTTTTGCAGTACGAACTCAATGGCTTTGTCCAGCCGCTCGTCGCCTCCGTAACCCAACTGCAGAAGCACGTCTACGAGCTCCAGTACGTCGCTGCTGTAGCCCAAGGGAAAGCCTAGCCTGAACCACAGGGGACTCACTTTGCCAGCCTTACTTGGATAGTCCGCCGCCGAAAGGTCGCGGCTGAATAGCAGGTCGACACCCCGGTCCACAGCCTCGTTTGCGGCCTGTGAGCGCTGGCCAGGGGGCAGAAGCGCGAAAGCGTTGAGGGCCTTTACGGCTCCCCACGCGCAGGGTAACCACGTCTCCTTCCTGACGCGGTCGGAGGCATTGGCGAGACAATCGAACCCTTGCGCGACCAACACCCCCGCCAGGGTCCTGCTCACAGTCTGCACGATTGGATGGTCACCATATCCGAGCAGGCAGAGGGCTCGCAGCAGGTTGCCGTTTAGGCAGATCACAGTTCCGGTCGATTTCTTGGTGGCGGAGAAGAGGCCCTCCTCGGGGAGGTAGCTGTGCTCCAGGACCGACTGGCACGCTCTATCTATGGCCTCGTTGGTGGTTGCGCCCAGGTCAGCCAGGAACATCAGCTGCCACACTGTGGCCCGGTACTTGGGACTGTAGCCCCGGCCTGGTTTGATCCAGTAGCCTTGAGGGTATTGGGCTTCCAGTATCTCCCGCACGCATCTTGAGGTCATGATGGCCGACCGAGAGGCAAGTACCTCAGGGTCGTCAGCGGGACGATGCAGGAGATCACGCAGGGCGAAGTAGCGCACCGATGGGTTCTCCCCCTCCAGGAGCCAGGGTAGGGGATCTGCTCTGAGGTTGCTGCGCCAGCTAGTCATGATTTTCCTCCTGCACGCTCGGTTCGCTCTTGCGTCCCAGGGAGAAAGGTGTCTTGGGATAGACGTCGTCCGGGTAGGGCCCGATCCGGATGTCGGGTGTGTTATGCTCCAGGAAAAGGCTCAGGTTGCCCGCTTGCTCCTCTATCATGCCGCGGAGTTGGCTATCCGTTTCGTCGAAGAGCAGGACCTCAATGCAGGCTCTCTTGCCGTCCTCGATCCAGACCCCGATCACCTGCCCATCGTGCCACACGGTAGGCAAGGCGTTTCCGGCTCGGTCGAAGACTTTGTGGTGCTTGATGGGATCCACGAATCGGGTGCGGTCCTTGTAGCCCATAATGTAGGGATCAAGGCTGGGCAGGAGCGCTACCCCAGTAGGGGCGGAAACGTGGTCGATGAGAAGCTTCACATCCTCCTCCAGCATCAGGAAACCTGCTCCCAGTTCCTTGATTTCTATCTCTGCTATGGGCCGGCTAGCACCTACCACGGCCCTCCTGATGGCTTTCTTTCCCAGCCCCGCCCACCAGGCGATGTCCTTTTCTGTGGCTGGCCCCAGGGCGGAGAGGTAGTGCTGCACCAGCCTCTCTTGCGCTGCTTCTTCGGAAAGGGATAGGAGATCCACGTCGGAAAACCAGACCTGGAAGCTGCTGTACTCGTGCAGGTTGCTGCGCCAACTCCCCCGGGGGCGCCCCCTGACAAGTTGCCAATCGTTGGGCATCAGGTCGACCACGATGTCCAGATGGCTGTCTCTCAGTTCCCCCTTCATCTCGGCCGCCGTCAACGCCGCCGTGCCCATGAGCTCTTTGGTGGCAGCGACCGCGCGTTCGTAATCCTGGCGAGTGAAACCATAATGCCGCAGGTATCTGGCTATGTTGGCGTCCCGCCGCTTCTTGGTGGCCTGGTAAGCGACCGGCAGGAGCTCCTTGGGCAGAATGAAGAGCGTATTCCGCATGCAGAGGACCTTGGCCAGGGAACGTTTCTCGTATAGCGCTCTCTGCAACTGCTTCTTGGCGAAGGTCGTGTGCCGGGCACGCAAGGACAGGTAGGGAACCGAGGCTGAAGTAGAGTGCAGACCGCCCACGTCACGGACGGTCCTCTCCAGATCGCTCCCTAACGCGGGCCGAGAGAGGTGCTGCCGGGTGAGGACGAAGCTGTTAACCTGGGCCAGGGAGAAGCTCTGACTCATCTTCTTGTGACTTGCACTGCTGTGTGGGGCGAGACCGGGATGTGAGCCCTCTCGCCCTTCTTGAGGGCGATCCCGATCCATTATACGCGTATTCCGCTCCCAGTCAAGGTCTCTGGCCGCGGCGTGGAGGAAATCCTTCACCGACCGCGCCGTATTGTCAGAGCCGGTTCGGGCGGGTATAATGGGACATCGGTGATACTGATCTGGTTGACAGTATGTGCAGACCGGATACTGTGAAGAGTTCAGTCGGAGGGAATTGTGACACGCAAGATCATCATGGCTGGCAACTGGAAGATGCACAGGACTGTCGGCGAGTCCGTGGCTCTGGTGGAGCAACTGAAGGAGGCCCTGGGAGATGTCTCGGAGAGGGAGATCCTGGTCTGCCCTCCTTTCACGGCATTGCACGCAGTCGCTGAGACGCTGCGGGGAGGCAACATCAAGGTCGGCGCGCAAAATCTCTACCCGGAGGTGGAAGGGGCTTACACCGGAGAGATATCGCCCAAGATGCTGCTGGATGTGGGGTGCAGCTACGTGATTCTGGGTCACAGCGAGCGCCGTCAGTACTTCCAGGAGAGTGACCAGTTCATCAATCAGAAGTTGAAGATCGCCCTGGAGCATGGGCTCAAGCCCATCCTCTGCGTAGGGGAGACGTTGGAGCAGAGGGGGGAGGGAAGGCAGAAGACCGTAGTAAGCATGCAGGTCTATCGCGGTCTGAACGACATTCCTGCCGAGGGTATGGGTGAGGTGGCCATCGCCTACGAGCCCATCTGGGCTATCGGCACCGGCCGCACGGCTACTCCCGACCAGGCCGACGAGATGCACCTGACGATCCGCAACAACCTGAGCGGTCTGTACGAGGACGACGTGGCTCTGGGTGTGTGTATCATGTACGGAGGCAGCGTCAAGCCGGCCAACGTGGACGACCTCATGGCCCAGCCGGAGGTGGACGGCGCCCTGGTTGGCGGCGCCTCTCTGGATGCGGAGAGCTTCATCCGTATTGTGAGGTTCCAGCCCTAGGAGATCTTTGCCCCACGCAAGCGGCAGGGTCCGGCTCCACAATTGGCGGCCGGGCCCTGTTCTCGTATCGCGGTGAGTCACCCTGAACAGCGAGCATCTCTTGTCCGGGCACGTACCTAGGCCGTCAGGATTCCCCACAGTGCTACGGCCACCAGGGCACCACACGTCGAACTGAGGAAGTTGACGGCATCGTTGTCGAGCAAGCGCCAGCCACGGAGATGGCTGGTGCGCAAGCCGCAGCCGTGTACCTCCTTCTCGGTCTCCGTCTCGCACCGCGCGCAGAAGAAGATCCCCTGCACGGTGGCTCCCAGGAGACTGTCGAATAGAGAGCCCAACAACCCAGAGCACAGCGCACTGGGGATGATCCACCAGAGCAGTCGGACGATCTCCCCCGACGCCAGGGCATCTATAGACATCACGAGATAACCCATGAGCCCGATGAACAGCGCCCCCAAGGTGGACGCCGCTGTGCCCAGCAGGGTTATCCCCCCGGACGTTCCCACTGGCACTTCCCGCCCTGTGGTAATCAGATGTGGCGGAGTCGGGCTGAGGACGCCAATCTCGGTGGCCCAAGTGTCGGCGTTGACGGTGGCCACGGCGCCCAGGAAGGCAGCCAATAGCGCCGGCGTTGGGTGGGAGTAGTATAGCAGAGAGACCAGGGCCGCCAGGCCTCCGTTGGCCAGAACCTGTG
>Ga0180437_10009338_pt1 | contig 12170 bp, 9 predicted proteins | sample SS_ome_4_FD_132410 | JGI IMG/M metagenome (GOLD analysis project Ga0180437, IMG submission 132410) | Hypersaline lake sediment archaeal communities from the Salton Sea, California, USA - SS_3_D_1 metaG | ecosystem: Environmental > Aquatic > Non-marine Saline and Alkaline > Hypersaline > Sediment... | reverse complement strand
TGCGCTTTTAACCATTTATTTCCCAAGGAATGTAGAAGGATTGTCTTTTATCGCAGTCACCGGTTACCAACTCATTTAACTGCCTGATGTGTGTATACTTCGCATGATCACGATATTCATCATATATAGTATGAAAGCAAAAATTAGATAGCCTAGGTTATTATATATAAATATTTATAAATATCTATTGTATATTCCTAGATAATACAATAACTTTATAAATATATTTAATAAATTATATATGTGTCTATAGGGAATAGGGTATTTAACAGGTAACAACTATGAATGCATTGGAAGCAAAATTTTTAACAGTACTTAGATTTATTCAAGAGCAGGGCTCTGTTGAACAGACAAGGATTGCTCGCGCACTAGGATTCAGTCTAATGACAATCAATAAGATTGTGAATACTCTTGTAAGGAGTGGAATAATAGTTAAATATGGAAAAACATCTGGAGGAAGTGGCAGAAGATCGGACCTCTTTCGCTTTAATCCGGAGTTATTTATTTCGATTGGTGCTGACATAAATGAAGACAGAATTATCATTTCAGCGGTACGTTCAGACGGAAGTATTATAGCAAATAAAGAATATACGCTAGACAAAGCACGCCATAAGTCATTAACATCCGGAGATATAACGAGACTCATTGAAAGGAACTACCACCAATTTACTGAAGATTTTATGTTAGATAGAGGAAAGATAGCCGTTATTGGTATTGCACCGGAGGGTATCATTGATTCTGAAAATGGAAGATGTTTATTGGGAACACATCTTGGAGGAATAATTGATTTAAATTTAAAGTATGAGCTCCAGGAAATCTTGCATCTGCCTACATTCATCGACGATCCCGCTCGTTCTGTGGCTTATTATGAAAGTAAGTACGGTGATGGGATTAATACTAAGAATTTTATTTACATGTATCTTGGGAAAGGTGTTGGGAGTGGAATCATAATTGATGGTAAGATCTACAGGGGATTCAGAGGGATTGCAGGGGAGATAGGTCATATCATTATTGATAAGAATGGCTCTCGGTGTAAATGTGGCAACTATGGCTGTCTCGAAACTATTGCTTCTGAAGAAAGTATTATAAGACAGGTTAAAGAGGGCATTGGTGAAGGTGTGTTTACGAAAATTATTGATTACTGTCATGGAGAAATAGAAAAAATTAGTTTAAAAGTATTGAAAAAGGCAGCTGATGATAATGATAAATTTTCTCATAACATTCTTGAACATGTGGGTAATCAATTGGGAAAAGCAGTTTCTTTGCTCATTAACATATTCAATCCTGAGCTTGTGCTCATAGGTGGAATGGTTGCAATACTAGGAGATTATTTGCTCGACAGTGTTAAAAGGGTAATAAAAAATGAAACCCTGAATATAATGAATGAAAAGACAGAAATTCGGATATCAAATTATAATGAAAATAAAGATTCCACAGGTATTGCAATCGAAGCATTTGATGCACTCTTTAGGGATGCCAATAAAGAATCACGAAATTTTATCGATACCCTTTTTAAGAAGATATTGCATAGACATATGTAAGATTTTCCTGCCTAGCGTAAAGAATAATTTGAGGACTATCTTTTCATACTATTTTTTTCTGTTAGAACTTTTTCTTAATTCTTAATAGGGATAGCTATTTAAAGGGTAGTTATCGAATAATTATTAAATAAATATATTAAATAAATGTTTTTATTTGTAATTTAAATAAAATTCTTAATTTATTGTAAGAAACCCCTTGACAAAACAAATTGACCGTGTTTTAATAATCGCAATGTTTTCGTGATTTGGGGGAGCTATGGCAGGGCCCGGCTCATATTTGATAGGTGATGAAGAGAAAAAGGCGATACTTCAGGTGATCGAGGCAGGATACCTTTTTCGGTATGGGGATGATTCTGAACCAAAATTCCTTGCAAAGGTATGGCAATTTGAGAAAGAGGTTTCTCAATATTTAGGAATCAAGCATACTGTTGCTGTTAACTCTGGAACATCTGCATTGTGGATTGCTATTGGTGCATTGGGGATTGGCCCCGGCGATGAGGTGATAGTTCCCGGATATACCTTTATTGCATCAATTACATCAATAATCTATGCAAGAGCAATCCCCGTTCTCGCAGAGGTAGATGAAACACTCAATCTCGATCCTCGGGATGTAGAGAAAAAGATAACACCTAGGACAAAGGCGATTATGCTCGTACATATGCTCGGTAATTCGGGGCGTTTAGAAGAGATAAGAAGTATATCGAAAAAGCATGAATTGTATCTTATCGAGGATTGTGCACAGGCTTTTGGCGCTAGCTATAAAGGAAAGTATGTTGGAAACTTTGGTGATATCGCGACGTATAGTTTTAATATTTTTAAAACGATTACAGCTGGTGATGGGGGGATGGTTGCGACAGATGATGAGGCAGTCTATAAGCGTGCATTTGCAATACATGACCAGGGGCATTTGCCATTGAGACAGGGAGTAGAACGGGGAAGAAGAACGGTGATTGGACTCGATTTCAGGATGACGGAGCTTTCTGCAGCGGTTTTACTTGCACAGTTACAAAAAGTGGAAGAGATGAAGAATCAATTGAGGGAGAAAAAGCGCCTATTCAAGAATGCGCTCAAAGATATTAATGGTCTAACATTTCGAGCACTTCCTGATCCTGAAGGAGAGCTTGGCACGATCCTCACGGTATATATGCCAGATGAAGATGTTGCAAGAAAGATAGGGGATGACCTCGGATGTGGTGTGGTTGCAGACTCCGGATGGCATGTGTACAATAATATGGAACACATACTTGGAAAGAAAGTGGTTGATTCTGTTGGCTGTCCATTTACTTGTCCGTATTACAATGAAAAAGGTGGGAAGATCGAATATTTTAAAGGAATGCTTCCAAAAACAGATGCCCTTCTTAAAAGAGCTATAAATATAAGTATAGGAGTTTCAGATAGAGGGTTGGGATCAGGTTTTGGTATAACAGTAATGAGTGATAAAAATGAAATAAATGAGCGGATAGATAGATTTAAGGAAGTTGTAAAAAAGTATTTATAGATGGATATAAAATTTCTGGGTGGTCAAGAATGGGTAATTTTATAAAGGTTGCAGATGATCACTGGAACTTTGAATTTTCCGAAACTGGAGAGTCTTTTATCCCATTCGGAACGAACTATTATGATCCGAACGGGGGCTGGTTACCGAAAATATGGCAAGAATTTAATCAAGATCAAATAAGAAGACATTTTGAGCTGATTGCTGATCTGGGTTTAAATATAGTGAGATTTCACACTTCTTACACCTCGTTTATGGATAAAAAGGGTGAGATAAATAAGAAAGGCATTGATAATATGCATAGTATGTTGCAGATATGCAAAGACTTCAATATTCATGCCCTCATTACAGGCTTAAATGATTATGAAGGACTGCCAGAATGGAATATAAATGAATACTACACGAGTAAAAGGGTTATGGCGAATCTTACGAAGTTCTGGTTTGATTTCTGTTCTGAGTTCAAGGAAAATACTATCATATTTGGATATGATGTTTATAATGAGCCTACCATTCCACTGAATGATTCTGCGATTGAGGAAATGTGGAAAAAGACGAAGGGTGAGCATGTTGCATCAATTTCTGATCCGAATGTTCAAAATAACTTAGATATCAAATTTGACTATCAATTATATTTAGAAAGTCTGGGCTACAGGTGGCTACAGGAGCAAATTGATGTTATGAGATCTGCAGATTCTAACCATCTTATAACGGTAGGTGTAAATCCCTGGACATGTCCGGATTTGGTTGCACTTAATAAAGGGTATTGTAAAACAGTTGGTTTCAATTCACATTTAATATCAGAGCTCATAGATTTTTCCAGTCTTCATTATTACCCGATTCCATTTTTTATGCTCAGTGGTTATAGAGACCCCATCTCAACAAATGAGGGATATAGACTTTCGTCAGATATTCTTGAAGGAATCGCACACTTATTCTTTGAGGATAAACCTATTATCTTGGAGGAATTTGGGTGGTATGGGGGAGGAAAACCTAAGTGGGACAAACTAATAGATAACCTTCCCTATAAAAGTGAGGATGAACAGGCTTGGTATGTTTGCAACCTAATTCAAGATAGTATTAAGTATTGCAGTGGCTGGATACACTGGACATTTGGTGATACCCCTGCCTCCACGGATATTTCAAAATTTGGTGGGATTTTTACGAGTGATCTTAAACTTAAATCGATAGGGAGGGGGTTAAAGAAATTAGCCACCTCATTATCCAATAAAAAATTAATTAGGGAGCCTGGTACAAATAAAAAAGAGGTTGATTTGAAAAGCATATTAGTATCCTCACAAGAGGAAAAGACGTTCTGGAGTGATTATATTGAATTAAAAAGAAGCAAAGGAACTGTTGACTTTACTTATCGCGAATATGACCTGAAGAAGTATATATGAAGCATATCTTCCTAGTAAATTCATCATGCATCACGTTACAGGACAAAAAGGTGAAAGGAGGTAAAAGAATAATTCTTTTTTCTTATACAAAAATAAAATATAAGTGAAGGGGGTAAATAGAAATGTTTAATTTTAAAAAAAGTAAGAAAGTCGTATCGATGGGTTTCACTTTATTGCTGATTTCTTGTATCATTTTTTTAGGTAGTATGGCATTTGCAGGATCTGAGAAAGAGAAAGAGCTTGTAACTTGTACCTTTTTATTCAACTTACCATTTCTACATACATGGGATGCATCAGCTGTACTTATAAAGCCCAATATTAGTCTTTCAAAAAATATTTGGGACAGACTGATTGAGCGAGACGAAAAAGATAATCTTGTTCCATCCTTGGCGACGGAATGGAGACAACTATCTGCCACTCAATGGGAATTAAAATTACGAAAAGGTGTAAAGTGGCATGATGGCTCTACTTTCGATGGAGATGATGTCAAAGCCTCACTCGAAAGATATTCAGACCCCACAAGAGAGTCGCAGTATGCAGGCTTTTATGCATTTGAGAAATTTTCGGTTATAGTAAAGGATCCATATACTGTTATTGTAGATACAAAACGACCTATGGCTGTTTTTAAAAAGTACCTTACTTTAGTCTCAATTATGAAGAAGGAGACAATCGAGGCTGAAGATTGGGAATCCTATCCAGTGGGCACAGGCCCTTTTAAAATTGTGAAGGTTGAGGGTGAAAAGGTCTTGATGGACGCCTTTCAGGATTATTGGAATGGGGCACCAAAAATAGATAGATTGATCTGGGATTATGTAGAGGATTCTGATACAAGAATTGCTGCACTTCAGGCAGGTGAAGCAGATATAATTGTAGGGATTCCGCCTGACAAGGATAAGATAATTGAGGGAGATTCCGACCTTGTTCTCTATCGTGTTCCTAGCGATGAGATGAGAATATTGTTTATTAGAGGACCGCTCTTTCAAGATGTGAGGGTCAGACAAGCAGCAGCTTACGCCATAGATAGAGATAAAATACTTGCTACTATTGAATTAGGTAAAGGCGTAACTGCAACAGCTCATTATCCTCACGTGCTTTTGGGATGGGCAAATATGATGGATAAAACTGGCATTAGATATGAATATAATCCTTCAAAAGCAAAAGACTTGCTTAAAGAAGCCAATTATCCATTTAACGCACCAGTAAAGTATGTCACAACACCGTATTTCCCAAAACAGGTAGAAGTATCGCAGGCAATCACAGAGTATCTCAGGGCAGTAGGTTTCAATGTCCAACTCCAGTCAGGAGAGGCAGGCGCTTGGCTCGATGGTCATAGTAATCCTGAAGTCGCTTTATTGGATACAGGTTGGCCTACACATTTTTGGGATCCAGATGAGCATCTTTATATGTGGATTAGGGCTATGTGGGGATGGTCGTCTATGTATGCAGATCCAGAGTTGGAAAATTTGATGATGAAACAAGATCAGCTTGTTAATGAAAACGAAAGAGCAGCTTTTATACAAGAGAATATTTTACCAAAATTATGGAAAGAAATGCCAGGTGTATTACCCTTGTATGAAAGGACAGTATCGTGGGCGACGAGCAAAGCAGTGAAGGGTTTTCCCATATATGGGAGTGAAATGGAAACGAGGTTCTACACTGTGAGTATTGAAGAATAATATTCAGAAAGGAAGACAGATTTTCTTTTTAATGGGCATAGATTATAATATTAAATAATTTATGCCCATTATTCATTTTTCTCGCCGATGACAAAATATATCTTTAAAAGAATATTATACGGTATTGTGACTATATTTATAGTTTTAACAATAGCCTTCCTTATTTTACATATAATTCCAGGTGATCCTGTAAAAGCCCTGACAGGTATTTTCCTCACAGAAGAAGCATATCAAAGGATGCGAGAAACATTTGGTTTGAATGATCCCCTAATGATACAATATTTAAACTATATTAAAGGTATAGTAACGGGGCATTTGGGACATTCTTTACGACAAAAGCAGCCAGTCACAATTCTTCTCATTCAGTATTTACCAAATACAATAAAGCTTGTAGCTTTCACCCTTCTCATAGCAGTAGTTTCATCAATACTATTAGGGGTTGCTTCATATAAGAAAAAAGGAACATTTATTGATAGAATTATATTGTTTTTTACTATGACGTTTCAGTCATTACCGAACTTTTGGCTGGGAGTGATATTCATTTTATTTTTTGCAGTTGAGCTAAAAATATTACCACCATTGGGCTCAAAAGGGTTTAAGACTATAATAATGCCATCATTCGCATTAGCACTCGGACTTATACCTGTTCTTGTCAGATTTATTAGGTATAAAATAGGTGAAATTATGATGGAGGAGTTTGTTTTAAGCTTAAGATCAAGAGGAATTAGAGAAAATATAATAATATATAAACATGTACTAAAAAATATAACTATTCCTTTGATAACTATAATAAGTCAACAGCTCGGAAATCTGCTTGCTGGAGCTTTTATAATTGAGAGAGTATTCAATTACAAAGGAATAGGATTTCTTGGCATTATGGCAGCCACCGATAGGGATTATCCATTGTTACAAGGAATAGTTGTGTTTGTGGCAATTATATTCATATCCATTAATATTATAACAGACATTTTTTATACATTCATTGATCCGAGGGTAAAATACACTCGATAAAATATTTCTTTTTATATGAGTAATTATTAATGTGGCATATTTAGGTTGCTTTCATGGTTGAAGGTATGGATACCTCAAAGTATATTGATAAAAATTTTAAAAGGCGAAAGCTCTTCGGTCCATATAGACTCATTAGTAAAGGTCTATCGAAAAAGGTTTCTGTACTCATAGCAATTTTCATCATTGCTGTGATTATTATTCCAATCCTTTTTGCACCCTTCCTTGGAATTCAAGACCCTACGTTACAAGGCTTAGAAAAAATAAATACACCGCCATTCTGGATGGATGGGGGTAGTAGAGAACATATATTGGGTACGGATTTCTTGGGGAGGGATCTTCTGAGCAGAATATTATATGGTGGAAGAAATTCTTTGATTATTGCGGGTGGAGCATTAATAATATCACTCTCTTTCGGAACGCTGTTAGGTACCATTTCTGGCCATTTTGGCGGTAAAATCGATACAATAATTCAGCGTCTCATTGAGTTACAGATAGCTTTCCCATTTATTATTTTAGCTTTAGCAATACTTACGGTATTTCCGATTAAAATTACAACACTCATCTTTGTCTTATTTTTATCAACATGGGCCGCCTATGCAAGAACATTTAGAGGCATCGTGTTGGTTGAAACAAAGAAATTGTATATATTGGGAGCAAAAGCTATTGGTGAGCCTGAAATAGTTATCATATTTAAATATCTGTTGAGAAATATTATTCCAACTATCCTTGTTTTAGCAAGTGTGGATCTTGCATTTTTAATAACTATGGAGGCAGCAATTAGTTTTGTCGGCCTTGGTATTCAACCTCCAGCTCCTTCCTGGGGAAATATTATTGGTGAAGGGAAAAAATATATTGATATAGCATGGTGGATTCCAACAATGCCAGGAATATTCCTTATCTTGCTTACTTTTGGACTAAATTTACTCTCTGATAGTTTAGAAAAATAACAATTCAGGAAATTAATCGCTAATGAAAGAAAAAGTATTGGAAGTAAGCAGTTTAAAGGTTAGTTATAAATCCAAAGGTGGTATTGCAACTGCGGTAGATAATGTTTGGTTTAGCTTAATATATGGGGATGTTTTGGGCATTTTTGGTGAGAGTGGATGTGGAAAGAGTTCGATTGCAAGAGCGATCGTGAGACTATTGGCACCTAACGGTAAAATAGAAGATGGCAAAGTTTTATATAAAAATGATAACTTATTAGAAATACCTGAGCATAGATTAAGGGAGATAAGGGGAAAAAATATTTCTTTTATCCTACAAAATCCGCTGAATTCATTTGATCCAATTATGAATATTGAGAATCATTTTTTTGAGACATTATCAGCTCATTTTAAAGTGGGCAAAGAACAAGCAAGGGAATCAGCAGTAGAGATGTTGAGAAGAGTCCATCTTTCTGCCCCTTATAAGAGAATATTGCAGTATCCATTTGAAATGAGTGGGGGCATGCTTCAAAGGATCATGATTGCTTTGGCTTTAATTAATAAACCAGAAATCATTATTGCAGATGAACCTACTACCGCATTGGACGTAACAACGCAGTCAGGAATTTTAGTGGAGATGCAAAGGTTAAATAGAGAATATAATGTTTCATTCATTTTAATAAGCCATGATATTGTTGTCATAAATCAAATATCAAATAAGATACTCGTTATGTATGCCGGCAAGTGCATTGAATATGGGGAAAAAAGCCATGTTATCGAAAAAACGTTACACCCATATACAAAAGACCTTATCAAATGCATTCCTCGTATTGATGTTGATTATTCTCAAAGTAGGCTGAATACTATTGCGGGTCAGCCACCAGATCTAAGAGATTTACCCAAAGGATGCAGCTATAATCCGAGATGTTCATTTGCAAAATCTATCTGTTTCAAGGAGCGACCATTATTACAAGAGGTTGAAAAGGATCATTGGGTTTCATGCTTCTTATACTCATAGGAGTCGAGATTTATGATGAATCATAATGTACTTTTAAGTGTCGAAAATCTCTCTAAACACTATAAAACAAATAAGGGTACTATATATGCAGTCGATGATGTATCTTTCAAGATAATGCAAGGGGAAACATTTGGGTGTGCTGGTGAGAGCGGTTGTGGGAAATCAACACTTGCGTTGACCATATTGAAGTTAGTGGAACCAACAAAAGGCCATGTCTATTTTGACAGCCAAGAAATTTATACTTTAAAAAGAAATGAACTGAAACAGATGAGGAAGAAACTTCAAGTGGTATTTCAGGATCCCTACTCTTCACTCCCACCTCGATGGAGCGTACAGGAAATTGTTAGGGAACCTCTTTTAATATTTAATATTGGTACAAAGGATCAGAGGACACAAATTGTAAATGAAATGCTGGATGCCGTTGGCCTTAAAAAGTTAACAAAGGAAAAGGTTTATCCGGATCAATTAAGTGGGGGGGAGAGGCAGCGAATAGCAATTGCAAGGGCATTAGTCTTAAATCCATCTTTAATCGTGTGTGATGAGCCTATATCATCTCTCGATGTTTCAATTCAGGCACAGATTTTAAATCTTTTAATTCAGATGAAATCAAAGTACAATCTATCATATTTTTTTATTACTCATGATTTGCGAGTATTGAAATATTTTAGTGATACGATTGCAATAATGTACTTAGGACGAATAGTGGAACTCGCATCTAAAAAGGATATTTTTTCAGATCCATTACATCCTTATACCAATCTACTCATCAATTCCTCTCCATCTATCGAAGAGCAAAAACATATGAACGACTTTGATTTCATCAGAGGAGAATTACCAAATCCTTTTGAGATGAAGGAGATCTGTGGTTTTAATACCAGATGTAACCAAAAGATGGGTATCTGTCTAAAACGAAAACCTGAGCTTATTGAATATAAACAAAATCACTATGTTGAATGTTTTCTCTATTGCAAATCTGATTATTAAACCAGTAACGTCAAGAAGCTTGTGATTTTTCCAGGGTGTTCTCCAAACAGGAAAATTCCCAACCATTAAGGGATGTTTCTCTATTTCTAATATCATCTAATCTAATGAATTATACGTTCTGATTGTGGCTTCCTGGTAATAGGATGCCTCTCCGTTTTCACGGGTAACAGTAAGGCTGCTGCCCTTTAAGCATATATCGAGTTATACCTCCTTATGGTTATGGCATATAATACGGAGGATGGCCCGATTATTTTATATTTTTAACCATTATTTAAGGGCTATAACGTAACTTGGGGACATAGTGTTAAAATCTTTTTATGGAAAATTACTCCGCCACTTTTCTATCAAAATTTCAATTCCCTCCCAAGGAGTATCCGGATGGAGTGCATCAACAGGATGAAGGATGAACCGCCTCGTAGGTCCGAGGGTTTGTATTGCTTCTTTCACCTGAGCGTCGATCAGTTTCTTGTCCATTGATCTTAGGCTAATTGAGTTGGTACCACCTACGAGGGTTACGCTCCCGCCAAATAGATCAAGCGCCTTTTTCACCGAGATGCTGTCCTGGACAGGATCGATAAAATAGAGCACATCCACACCTGCCTGTACAAGTCTTTTCCCTAGCATTTCCACACCCTGGGGCATGACAAAGCCGTACTTTTTACCGTGTCTGTGTACCAGGTCTGCAAGCTCCTTGATGTGAGGATACTGGAACTGGTCGAAGAGTTTTGGAGACCAGAAATCGGTCCCTCCATACCAATTTCTCTGGATGATGATATCGACCCCCGGATGGGAACAGGCAAGCTCCGTACGTCCGAAGTCTGCTTCCACTATTATATCCATGAGCTGCCCGAAAGAGGAGGGGGAATCCATCGCCATGAAGATTGCCCCTTCAACCCCAGTGAGCCATATCACCCCATCCATTCCGAAGGCTGTCCAGGCCTGTACTGCAACACCATTCTTATTAGAAAATTCCTGTACCTTCGACATCCGCTCTTCAAACCATTTGTCGCCGTCTGTATCTGGCATTGTATAGAGAAATTTTATCTTCGGAATGTCATTAATTGAACTAACCGCATGTTCGAATCCGCGGGGGATGTTGTAATCCTCAATAAGTGGAACGTGATCAGGCTGCACCACCCACCCTTCTCCGGGATCCTCACCCGTCTTTTTTATCGCGTGCCGTAGTGTTCCTCCCGGGGTTTTATATTCACGAAGGAGGACAGAATACCTATCCGCTTTTCCTTGGGGGATAACCGAATCCCTCCAGGTTACTTCAGGATGAATACCCCACGGAACCGACACATCAATGGTATCATCGACTCCGAGGGAGTGCCATGTCAAAACCCGTCTGAACTCATCCTCCAGATCCCAGGATTGGTTCCAGGTGTGAATGTGCTCCATACGGAGGGAGTACCAGCGTTCTATCCACTCCTCATCCTTCTTCCAGGTAATCGATTCCCTTGGCTTTACCCCAAAACACCATGTCGTCAAAGGCACGTGGTCGTAACCGGTTCCATTCCAAGCAGCCAAAAGCCGTTCTTTTGAAGTCATCTCTTCTTGCCCCCTTATTGTTTTGTATCTGGCAACAACTCCGTATGCCTTGCCTCTGGCTTTTTCTATAAAAATCAGTTATACGCAGATGATTTCTCTTAAACTCCTCACAGATTCGAGAGCGATAATAGCAGTTAATTCTTCGCGACTCTCCAGAGCTCATAATATTTTGATTCGTATTCTCAACATCGTTTCGTTTAGTAATTCCAAATCCTGAAACAAGCCGCATTTGCGATACGCCAACACTGACTTTGAACGATCTGCTAAATATTTAACCCTTTGCTTGCTACTTATTCTTTCGGTATTCTACAATTGAGATATTTAAAATACTCTAATTCTAGATTACGAGCACCTCCATAACGGTATTAAAAGACATTATGAATATTATATGATATTCGATTCTCACTCAAACCCGATCTTGAATGTTGTCTATATCCTTTCTTCCCTACTACACATGATTTAACATTTCATATTTATCATTTTACCTGAACCCTATTGGGAGAATATATATAACCTTAATGTTACGAAGTGTCGGATATTTTTAAAGAAGTTTGCATGAAAAATGTATGCTGGG
>Ga0180437_10009336_pt1 | contig 12171 bp, 9 predicted proteins | sample SS_ome_4_FD_132410 | JGI IMG/M metagenome (GOLD analysis project Ga0180437, IMG submission 132410) | Hypersaline lake sediment archaeal communities from the Salton Sea, California, USA - SS_3_D_1 metaG | ecosystem: Environmental > Aquatic > Non-marine Saline and Alkaline > Hypersaline > Sediment... | reverse complement strand
GCCAAGGGCAAACGGCGTTGACCTGAACATCTCAGACTCGACCTGCGAATCGATCGAATCGGGCACGGGAAATGCATATTCCTCCTCGCAAGGGATGGATTGCCGGATGCAGCGCCTACGGAAGGGAGCATAAACGCTACAAAATGCTCAGGAGAACTCGATCGTGGACATATATCGAGTAGACCAGGCTACTGTACAATGCGGGGAATCCAAGAAGATTCGTCAAAAAATTGACTTTTTAGATGTGCTCAGGAACAAGGAAGCACCAGAACGCGGTCGTACACCGCACATAGTGCCGAAGAAACCGAGCGGCCTCTCCGAGTCGACCGTTCAACCGAAGAGGGAACATGCCCTTGTTTCTCTGGGCGAGGTGACTCGGCAGAACCCGAACGTCTCCAGCCTCCTGATCAAGCATCCCGCTTACAAGAAGGACTGCTGGAACATCCTGTACAGCCTGGACAATCGCGACAAGCCCTACACCAGGATTCGCCCGGGGACGGAGATCTTCCTGAATCCGAAGACGAGGGAGATCGTGTGGGGCAAGATGCTTGAGGATCCGCAAGCATCCCGTGCCGTTGCGAAGTCTGAACAGGTTCATCCCGGAAAGGAGAAGAAGAACCCTGTTAGCACGAAGTCTTTCTCGGAGCGGCTGGTCGGGGCCGTGAAGCCGTATTTTGGGAAACCGTATGGCGAGATCAATTGCTATGAACTCTTGGTGAAGGGGCTTACGAATATGGGCGTCCGCTATCAGGGAGCGGGCGGACTCGGAAGAAAGCTCATGGCGATGGCCAAGGAGAAAGGGCTCCCGATGAATGCGTACTTCAACGGAGAGGGGCTCATCGCAGCGTCCGGATCACCGGTCTACGCCAAGACGCTGCTCCAAATTCGATCTCCGGAGACGCAGGCCGCCCAAGTGCTCAAAGAAATCGAGCCCTATCTCGAGAAGGGGCAGATCCTGTCGTTCTCCATCCACAGCAAGGGGCACACCGGTATTGTCTCTCGGGCGAAGAGCGTCTGGACACTCATCAACTCCGGAGAGATGGACAACTCGGTGAGATCCAATGCTCTGCCCAAAGGGGTGGGCGAAGAGTCCCTTGAAGCGGAGATAATGAACTGGTTCGAACTGGCAAAGAGCCGTGGGGAATCCCTCCGCATCACCCTGGGCAGATTGAACGAGCAGAAGCTCGTCAGCTTTTACGACCAACCACCCTTGGAGCCCAAGAAGGTCTAGCCTTCCCGGGCTGTCGCCCAAATCCACGTAACCGGGCAGGCAACCAGCTGCGGAAGGTCACCCATCCTGTTGGGACCAGTCGACCAAGATGCCAGTGGTCTTCTTGAACGTGAGCGTCATCTCACATCCATTCTCGATTGCCCGGGCAAGGGTGTGGTGTCTGGATACTGGAACAAAACCGGTCCCGGAATCGTCTTTGGCTACCCACGTGGCAACGAAGACCGGCTGTCCTTCCACGACCGAGACACGCACCGGCGCTCCCCAGGCGCTGACAGCCTGGCGGAAGGTCATATGTTCGAGACCGGCGTTCAGGCTTTCGATGAATTGCCGTTCCCCCTGAGGGGCACAAGCAACGAGGAGAACAACCGAACACAAGAAGATGAGCCGTGGCTTCATGGCCTCCCTCGGGATCGCGTTTTCAGAATCCCAGGTGTGCGGAGATGTTTCTGTGACTCCATTTGTTCTATACTACAGAACTATGATGTTTTCAAGATAATTCTGCTGTTTGGTTTGTTCGCCTCCCATGCTCCTCAGGTAAAACAATGCCCTAGGCAGCCACACTCGGAAAAAAGAGACAGGGAGGAGGTTTCCGTTTCGATTTCCCATCCATGAAGACGAATTCTATACGAAACACTTCTGGACGGGCCAACACTTCGTGCCGTGCTTTCACGCGGGATGCGGCCTAGTCGCTCTCCTCGAGGAAATGAAAAGCATCCAGGGCTGCCATACACCCACTGCCCGCAGCGGTAACCGCCTGACGATACGTGGGATCCTGAACGTCGCCTGCAGCGAATACGCCTTCCACATTTGTTCGGGTGCCGTTCCGAGTAATGATGTACCCTTTTTCGTCCGTCTCCAGCTTCCCCTTGAACACCGAGGTGTTCGGCACATGACCGATAGCGACGAAGATGCCATCGCACCGCTCCTCGAACCGACTCTCGGTCTTCGTGTCCCTCAACCGCACACCCGTGACCCCTCTTGGATCCTCACCGAGAATCTCCTCCACCACTGCATTCCATATAATTTCCACCTTCGGGTGCTTCATTACCCTTTCTCGCATGATCTTCGAGGCCCGCAGCTCGTCCCTACGATGTATGATGCGCACCCTCGTGGCAAAATTCGTCAAGAACAAGGCTTCTTCACACGCTGTGTCTCCTCCACCCACAACCATAACTTCTTGATTCTTAAAGAAAAATCCATCGCAGGTGGCACAAGCAGACACGCCTCTTCCCATGAAGCGCTCCTCACTGGGAAGGCCCAGGAACCGGGCGGACGCTCCGCTCGCAATGATCAGGCTCTTGCACCTGTACGTCTCTCGGTCCGAGCGGATCGAAAAGGGACGCCTCCCCAGATCCGCCTCGACGACCTCCTCCTTCAGACACCGCGCCCCAAACCTGGTGGCCTGCTTTCGCATCAAGTCCATCAGGTCCGGCCCCTGAATGCCCTCCGGAAACCCCGGATAGTTCTCCACTTCACTGGTAATCGTAAGCTGGCCCCCCGGCTGCCTTCCCTCGAGGACGAGAGGCTCCAGATTTGCTCTGGCCGCGTAGATAGCGGCCGTCAGGCCTGCTGCACCGCTGCCCTCGATTACGACATTCTCGACACGCTCGATCTTCTCCATACTCGTAAGTCCTCATGAACGGGTGTGGGTAGGGATGTTCTTCGACACCCACTCCGTGCAGTGGGTGGCTATTCCTGATCGTCCTTCGGCTGGAAGAGCTCTGACACATCTGGGTCCTCGCACAGATCCGGGTGTTCTCTCACAAAGGTAGGGATGAATCCGGTAGCCCGAAACTGACCCATAATTTTGCTTGCGTCCCGGGCACTCAGTCGATCAAACCGGTAGATCTCGCGCAGCACGATGTCCTCTTCCCCGTCGTCTCCCGCTTGGATCTCGCAGACGCTCGTGACCTTGCGCTGGCCGTCCGGATAGCGCGTGCAATAGATCACGATATCGATCCCCGAGGCAATCTGTTTGCGTACCGTCCGGGAGTTCAGCGGAAAGTCGCTCATCCCTACCATGGCCTCGATACGTGCAAACAGGTCCCGGGGTGAATTGGAGTGAGCCGTGCTGATGGAACCGTCGTGGCCTGTATTCATCGCCTGCAGCATATCGAGCGTCTCCGCCCCCCTGCATTCCCCCACGATAATCCGGTCCGGACGCCTGTGCCGGGCGTTTCGAAACAGGCTCCGAATCGTGATCTCCCCCTTTCCCTGAACGTTCGGCGAACGCGCCTCGAGTCGTACCACATGCCGCTGGGAAAGCTGCAGTTCTGCCATCTCCTCGATGGTGATGATGCGCTCCTCATCCGGTATGAAATTGGTGAGCAGGTTGAGGAGCGTCGTCTTCCCTGAACTCGTTCTCCCCGTAATCATCACATTCAGTCGATGGACAACGATCAACCGAAAGAACTCTGCCATTATGCTGGAGATGCTCTCGTTCTCGACCAACGCATCCGCTGAAAAGATGGATCGGGAGAACTTACGGATCGTGATGACCGGGCCATCCAGAGCAACAGGCGGAACCACGATGTTCACGCGGGAACCGTCGGGCAACCTCCCGTCCACGAGAGGACTCGACTCATCCACGCGTCTTCCGATCGGATGGATGATTCTCTCGATGACCTTCCGGACCTCATCAGGGCCTGCAAAACCGCGGGGGGCTTCGAAGATCCGGCCTTCTCTTTCGTAGTAGACGTCGTTCCCGTTGATCATCACCTCGTTGACCTTCGGATCTCTCAGGTAGTCCTCGATAACACCGAACCCCAGCACATCATTCATGATCTCTTCCATGAGATCTTTGCGCTTGACCCAATCCGGAATTTCCTTCAGGCGTTCCTTGATGACCTCATCGAGGATGCCCCTGATTCGAAGCAGGTTGTCTTCGGTCTGCGAGATGAAATTCACCCCTTCCGCAATGCATCGGTTCTGCAATTCCGTACGAAGGGCTGTCTTGAGTTCGGCAAAAGACTGGCCCTCGTCTTTGTCGCGCTTCTTCTCCCCCGCACTCGCTCCTCTCGCCGAAGGCTCAGCAAAGGGGTCCCTCCCTTTCGGCCCTCCCCTCTGCCACCAAAGCTGGTGGAGACGTTTCAGATGGTCCTGAATGACGGATAGGTCCTTGCCTTCCCGTCTCATTTCGGTGACAATCTCCTCCCATTCGGCAAGGGCCTTTTCGAACGCTTTGTCCTCCTCGAAGCGGATCGCCTTCTCTACCTTCGGACGGTGTCGCGCCCCGATCTTCTCCAACAACTCTTCTAAGGCTTTTTCCCGTATTGGCATGGTCGTCTCCGTAGGTTTCTGCTCCCTTTTTCCTATCGAATCGGACCCATAAGGTCAACCTAGCAACGGACGACTTGTCAATTCCTCGAAAACCCGGTATCAAGAGGAGACGCGAATGAGCACATCAAAAGGGTACCGGGAGGCAACCATGGCCCGCACAGGATTGATCCGAGACGACCTCTTCCTCGAGCACATCACCGAGGACTTCCACCCTGAACATCCTGATCGACTCCGTGCCATCTATTCCGCCCTGGACGATCCACAGATACAGGACCAGACTGCACCCCTCCAACCCAGGGAGGCCACAGCGGAAGAGATACAGTGGATACACACAGAATCGTACTATCAGACGATCGAATCAACCCGGGACTGTGGGCATCTCCAACTGGATCCGGACACACATGTCTCATCGCAATCTTACCGGACGGCGAAGCTGGCAGCGGGAGGCCTGTGCGTTCTCATTGACGCCGTCTGTTCCGGCGAGATGAAGAACGGATTCGCCTTGGTCCGCCCGCCCGGCCACCATGCGGAAGCCGGCAGAGGCATGGGCTTCTGCATTTACAACAACATCGCCATCGCGACCCGATATGCCCAGCACAGGGGACTCGCCCAAAAGGTCTTGATCGTGGACTGGGATCTGCACCACGGAAACGGTACCCAACACACCTTCGAATCCGATCCCACGATCCTGTACTTCTCCTCTCACCAGTTCCCCTTCTATCCTGGTACAGGGAGGCCGGATGAGGTCGGCAAAGGAGAAGGGGAAGGTTACACGGTCAACGTCCCCTTGCCTGGAGGCCAGGGTGACGGAGACTTCATCCGAATCTATGAGGAAGTCCTCGAGCCGATTGCGAATCAATTCCAGCCCGATCTTGTCCTCGTATCCGCTGGATTCGATACGTACTGCCGGGACCCCCTGGGCGGAATGGGGGTGACGGAAGATGGATTTGCCGAAATCACTCGCATCCTCATGCGGATAGCGGATAGCTCCTGTCAAGGGAAAATCGTCCTCACGCTGGAAGGGGGGTACCATCTGGAAGGGCTTGCCCGCAGCGTCAAATGCGTCATCCAGGCTCTTCAAGGGGCAGGCACACCATCATCCTCCTGGCCCCAGCCCTCCGACACGGCCGAAAGGATCGTCGAACAAGTTCTCGCCACGCAGAAGGCTTACTGGAGCTTATAGGGGGTTCATTCGTCCAGGAAAGCATACTGTGTGCACTGACGAAAAGGCTTGTCGAGCTTCGGGATCTTGCGGGGACGAGAGCGGACAACTTTCCGTAGAGCGTCCATCACGCCCGGGGACTCTTGCCCTTCCTTCAGGGCGAGCAGCGGGCGCATGTCCACCGTCTTGTCCGTAAGGAAACAAGGACTCAGCAACCCCTCTGTCGTCAGTACGATGCGGGCACATCGAACACACTTGTGGGCCTTCACCGCGCTGACAAACCGGATGACCCCTCTGCCGTCTTCAAACCTGAAAAACTCGTTCCGATTCGGCTGATCTTCAACGGGCAGCAGTTTCTGGAAGTTGTCGATCTCCTCCCTTATCTTCGCAAGCGGGAAGTGCAAAGCGACACGAGACTTGCCACCTGCCTGCGCCGCATCGTAGGGGGTGTACTCAAGAAAAACGACCTCATAAGCGTTTTCCTTTGTCAGGAGGGCAAAATCGATGATTTCCTTGTGATTCAACCCCCGCAGGATCAGGGCATACACCCTGATCTTTGAAATCCCAACCCGCTCAGCCTCTTGCAGGCCAGCATGCACCCTGTAAAGATGATCCCCCCGGGTGATCTTCATGTATTTCTCGAAATCCAGGGAATCCACATGGATGCCAAGCTCCTTGACGCCAAGCTGGTGAAGATCGCCTGCGTGATCCTTCAAGACCACCCCGTTTGTCAGCAGGCTGATCCGCTTGATCTGGGGCATCCGAATGAGCTCTTCCAGAAAGGGATACAGCCACTTTTTGGTCAGAGGCTCCCCTCCCCTGAAATCGATGTTGGTCACGCCCTGCTCGATCAACGGTTTCACCAGACGCAGAAGCTCGGTGTACTTCAATCCTTTCTTCTTCGCTGACTTCTTGGTCTGGAGTTCAGGCACACAGTAAGTGCACGAAAGGTTGCATCCGTCGGTCACGAGCAACTTCAACGTATCCTGTATCCTTCGTTTGCTTGCCATGGCCCTTCTGTCTCTCTCGATAGGTGAAGGTTAGGGAAAGCCCGCTCTACCCGGTTTCTCCATCCAATTCGGCTGCCGGGGCAAGCGGGTCGAATTCCTCTTTGAAAAAATCCGCTTCGTCCTGATCCCCCTCCTCCGCAGAGAAGTCCCTGGGCTCTGTTCCTTCGAGGAAGCATTCCAGGCGTGTTTTCTTGGAACGAGGCGTCGCCAACAGCTCGGTCTTGGTGTCAATCCTCGAAAACACGATGCCAGGCGGCATAGCGAAGCTCTTCCTTGGTCCCGTCTTCAGCGTGTTCTTCATGTAATGCAGCCACACGGGAGCAGCCACTCTCCCCCCCGATTCCCGTTCGCCAAGGTTCTTCGGCTGGTCATGGCCGATCCAAACCCCTGCGATCCTGTCCGGCACATACCCGATGAACCAAGCATCCCGAAAATCATTCGTGGTTCCGGTCTTTCCTGCACACGGAACCCCAAGGGGCCGCACAGCCCTTCCCGTACCCTCCTTCACCACGCTCTGGAGCAGACTGGTCATCAGATAGGCTGTCTGTGGGCTGATGACTTGTTCTGCTCTCGGATGATGTTCTTCAAGAACCCGTCCGTCCGGTTCGCATACCTTGTGAATCGATATCGGGACCGGTCTCTTGCCCTCAACGGCAAAGATGGAGTATGCGCCCAGCAATTCCTGTAGCGTAACCTCCGAGCTTCCGAGGGCAAGGGAAAGATCCGGCGAAAGCGCCGAGGTCACCCCCAGCTGCTTGGCATAACGGATGGCGTAGCTGACACCTATGTCCCGGAGGATCTTGATGGTCACCACGTTCCGAGAATGGGTAAGTGCGTCCCGCAGGGTCGTGGGACCGACAAAGTATCGGGAGTAATTCTTGGGCTTCCACTTTTCTTCCAGGACAGGATCATTGAAGACCAGCGGGGAGTCGACGATGATCGTGGCAGGGGTATACCCCTTGTCCAGTGCCGCACCGTAGATCAACGGCTTGACAGCGCTGCCTGGCTGTCTACGTGCGTGGACCGCGCAATTGAACTGGCTCCGACGATAGTCGACCCCTCCCACCATGGCCCGAATGTACCCTTCGGGGAGATCCATCGATAGCAGGGCCCCATCGAGGGGGTTGTCCAAATCCTCTGCTTCTTCCGGATGTCTCTCGAGGTACGTATCCACGCCGTACCGGACCGCCTCTTGAGCCGCCCGCTGGTCGTCCTCCTGGAGGGTCGTGTAGACCCGGAGGCCTCCACAGAAGGTCTTCTCCTTGCCGTACTTCTCAAGAAGGTACTCCCGGATGGTATCGATGAAGTACGGAGCGATCTCCGCGTTGATCCTCCGAATCGGCAGGATCAAAATGGGTTCTGGCTGTCCAAGGATCTCCTCCTTTGAGATGGGGCCTGCTTGCTCCTCACGGTCCGCCACTTTGTCCGCATCTTCTACAACAACGAGCGGCCTTGCCAAAGCGCGATCGATTTCATCCTGGCTCACCATTCCCTCTTCCCGCATCTGATGCAGCACGTAGTTTTGCCGTTCACGAGCAAGATCCGTGTTGCCCTTCCGCGCTGGGGAATACCGGGAAGGGGCTCGAGGCAGTCCGGCCAACAACGCTGCTTCGGCAAGGTCCACCTCGGACACGTCATGACCAAAATAGTTCTTCGAGGCAACCTGCACCCCATACGCACCGTGACCGAAGTAGATCTGGTTGAGGTACAGGTAGAGGATTTCATCCTTCTCCAGAGACCGTTCGAGGCGATAGGCCAGGATGGCCTCCCGTATCTTTCTCTTCAGGCTCCTTTCCGGTGTGAGGAGAAGGGATTTCACAACTTGCTGGGTGATCGTGCTGCCACCCTGTACGATCTCGCCCGCCCGGATGTTCTTGATCAGGGCACGCATAATCCCTAAGAAATCAAGGCCTTCGTGACGGTAGAAATTCGCATCTTCGGAGGCAATCATGGCATCCCGCAGAACCTTGGGCACCCGCTCCATGGGGACGAGTTCCCTCTTCTCGATGAAGAATTCACCGATCACATTGCCGTCTTCACTCAGAACCTCGCTCACGATACGAGGCCGGTAATCCTTCAAGGTGACGATGTTCGGCAAATCCGCCGTAAACATCCGGTAGAGCACACCGACCCCTATGGCTGCGGCAAGCAGACCCAGGAGACCCAATACCACGATATACCGGAGAACCCTGCGTCGGGACGTCATGCAAATCCTGAAGCAACTCTATCGGGCGTGTTTCGGGACAAACAGGGAAAGAGCGCTAAACAATTAAGTTTATCAACATCCTTCACGAAGATCAACGTCCCGCCCCGGCAGGTGGCGGCCGAAACCGCCATTTTCTCCTTTGTTACCAAGGGCCTTCACGCTTGACGTCGAAACGGTCCCGAAGGGCATCACCCGAGAAATTCAGGCCCAGGACGACCGTCATGATCGCCACGCCCGGGGCAAGCGTCATATGGGGAGACACGAACAGAAACTGCCTCCCTTCATTCAACATGCTCCCCCAGCTGGGCGAAGGGGGCTGCGTACCCAGCCCCAGAAAACTCAAACCTGCCTCAGCAAGGATGGCTCCTGCCAGGCCGAAGGTTCCTTCCACGATGAGCGGCGCCAGGATATTCGGAAAGATGTGCCGAAGGAGGAGTCGTGTGTCACGGACGCCGAGAGCACGGGCAGCAAGCACGAACTCAGATTCGCGGAGGGCCAGCACCTGAGCCCTGACGATGCGGGCATAGCCGACCCAGCCCATCACGCAGAGGGCCAGGATAACGTTGCGCAGACTCGGACCCAGGATGGCCGTGAGTGCTATCGCGAGCAGGATTCCGGGGAAAGCGAGCAGGATGTCCACGACCCGCATGATTCCCTCCTCCAGGACCCCTCCATAGTAACCGGAAAGGAAGCCCAGGAACGTCCCAAATACGAGGCAGATCCCTACTGTGGTGACACCCACCAGGACCGACACCCTCGCTCCATAGATGATCCGACTCAGCACGTCTCTACCCAAGGCGTCCGTCCCGAGAGGGTGGTCTTGGCTCGGACCCCCGAGTTTCGCCTCCAGGTGAATCTCCGATGGGTCATAAGGGGCCAGCCAAGGGGCAAACAGGGCGAGCCCGACGAGCCCGCTCAGGATCACGAGACCAACCAGAAAGGGTGAGAACGCCCTACTTGCGTATCCCTTCATACCTGATCCTCGGGTCGATAACCCCATACAGGACATCGGTAAGTAGGTTAACGAATACATAGCTCAGGGCAATGACCAGCACACACCCCTGAACAACCGGATAATCGCGCGTCTGGATCGCTTTGACCATGAGCGTTCCGAGCCCCGGCCAGGAGAAGATGGTTTCCGTTATGATCGAACCGGCCAAAAGGGCACCGAACTGCAGGCCCACGACGGTCAGAACGGGCAGCATTGCGTTTCGAAGGACGTGCTTCCATAGGATTCTAAACTCAGAGAGTCCCTTTGCTCGCGCTGTCATCACGTAGTCTTCCCGCAGGACCTCAAGGACCGAGGAACGGGTCATTCTGGCAACAATCGCCGCCATTGAGGCCCCTAACGTAAGGGCGGGAAGGACGAGATGCGCCAGCCCTCCCCTGCCGGAAACCGGAAACCATCCGAGCTGAATCGAGCATACCCAGATGAGCAGGGGGCCCAGCCAGAAATTCGGCATGGACACGCCCAACAAAGCCATGAACATGGTCGAGTGGTCCCAGAATGAATACTGCCGAATGCCGCTCAAGACACCGGCAGGCAGCGCGATCAACAGAGAGATGAGCATGGCCGCCAGGGTAAGTTCGAGGGTCGCCGGATAGTGCTCCCGTATCAGTTCGGTCACGGGCTTTCGCTGCTGTAGCGATCGCCCTAAGTCCACTCTACAGAGCCCCCACAAAAAGACCCCGTATTGCTCAAGCATCGGACGGTCCAGGCCCAGACCCTCTCGAAGAGCTTCACGGTCCGCAGGCAGGGCGGACTCGCCGAGCATGATCTCGACCGGATCGCCGGGGATCAGATGAATCAACAAGAAGACCAGGGTCACCACCCCGAACACAACGGGCAGGACAAGCAGGAGCCTTCGGAAGAGGTAGGAACGCATCACAAGTCTCTTCTACTCGATCCACACATCCTTCAATGAGAAAAAGTGCCCATCCGGGTAGAGGACAAATCCTCGAATCCTGCGATCCGCGACGACCACATTCACATCGTGCCACAGACTCACGTAGGGGAGGTCCCTTGCCAGGATCTTCTGAACTCTGCGGTAAACCCTTCTTCCTTCCTCCCGATCCTGAAGAACCCTTCCAACTTCGAGGAGTCGATCTACCGCTGGACTCCGGTAGGCCCCCCGGTTCGCACCGTTCGGGGGAATGCTCTGTGAATGGAAGAGATAGTAGTAGATGTCCGGATCCGCAATCCCCACCCACGTCAGGGTATAGATTTGGAAGTTCCCCTTCCGAATATCAGAAAAGAAAGTACCCCATTCATAGGAGCGCATCTTCACATCGATTCCGATCTCCGCCAGGAAACTCTGGATGGCTTCCCCGATCCGACGACGCAACTCATTCTGGGAGGTCTTGTAGGTGAGAGAGAACCTCTTCGCGGGCCCCGGGCCATCGGGGTCCCTGTACCCAGCCTCGTCCAGGAGCCTCGCCGCCTTCTGCGGGTCGTATGCGTACGTCTGCACGCCAGGCTCGTAAGCCCAATTCAACCGAGAAAGCACGCCCGTGGCCGGCACGGCCAGCCCTCCCAAAAGATGCTCGATGATCGCCTGTCGATCGACGGCATGGGCGATCGCCTGTCGCACTTTGAGGGAGCGCAGGTTGGGATCCCTCAAGTTGAAGCCCAGGTAGGCGTAATTCGTGCCCTGCCGCTTTTCGACCCAGAACCTAGGTTCCTTCTCGAGGGTCCGCAGGACCTCCGGCTCGATATCGTTCTGAAGGAGGTGAATCGTGCCTTTCCGCAGCTCGAGGATGCGGACGGTGTCATCCGGGACGATCTTGAAGCGCACTTCCTGGATCCGGGGTGCGCCGTCGAAATAGTCCGGATTCGCCTTCAGCCGGACCTCGTGATTCTGGGTCCAAGAAACAAACTGAAACGGACCGGATCCAACGAACTCCGGTGGGCTGGTTCGGTCCTCCTCCGGCCCATCCGGTCCGGGAAGAATCCCAAGGTCCAGGTTGATCAGGAAAGAGGCGTAGGGCTCAGCGAGCCGAAACAAAATCGTGTACGGACCCGGGCATTCTATCGATTCGATCATCTGATACGAACTTCGCAAAGGGGAGCCGAAGGATGGGTCCATAACGCTCTGGAAGGTATAGCGGACATCGTTGGCCCTCAGGGGACGCCCGTCGTGGAACCGAATGCCCTTCCGGATGCGGAATCGGTACGTGGTCGGATCGCTTTGCTCCCATTCCTCCACGATGTCTTCGAGCGGCTCGCCAGCCTCGTTCTTTCGGAAGAGGCGGCTGAACACCAGATCGTTGATCCGGGAAGAGG
>Ga0180437_10009335_pt1 | contig 12172 bp, 8 predicted proteins | sample SS_ome_4_FD_132410 | JGI IMG/M metagenome (GOLD analysis project Ga0180437, IMG submission 132410) | Hypersaline lake sediment archaeal communities from the Salton Sea, California, USA - SS_3_D_1 metaG | ecosystem: Environmental > Aquatic > Non-marine Saline and Alkaline > Hypersaline > Sediment... | reverse complement strand
TTCGCTTTGGCATTCTTCCCTCCTAACAGACAACCGGCGCTGAACATGGCCGGCGTTACACACTAGATAAGCTGATAGATTATACCCTAACCTGTGCGTATGTCAATTTACCGCCAGCAGTCGACGTAGGACCGCCCCAACCCACAGGCCAGGGCGGCCGGTGCACGGTTTCCCGCAAGAGGAAACCACGCGATCCACGCATCAATGGACCAGGGCGACGATGATGGGCGCGACGATGACAGCGGGCAATAGGTTGCCCGCGCGGATCTTCTTGATTTCCAGCAGTCCCAGCCCCAACGCCAGCATCAACACACCCCCCGTCGCCGTCATCTCGGCGATCATCGGGTCGGTGAGTAGCACGCTGGCCCATCCAGCCCCTAGAGTCAACGCGCCCTGGTAGACCAGCACAGTCAGCGCCGCGAATACGACGCCCGGCCCCAAAGAGGAGGCGAACGCCAGCGCCGCGAACCCGTCGAGCGTCGCTTTGACGGCCAACAGTGTGTAGTCGCCCGTCAGGCCATCCTGGATGGAGCCCAGGATCGTCATCGGCCCGACGCAGAACACCAGGCTGGCGGTCAGAAACGCGTGGCTGAAGCGGGACGATGCAGGCCGAGCGCTATCCACCGACCCATCGACGGTCGAGACCTCCACGTTCCCCGAGGTCTTCCGCTCCAGCCAACGGCCCAGTTGATCGATACGACGCTCAATGTGCAGCAATTCCCCGGCGATACCGCCCAACAGTAGGCTGCCCAGCACGACGAGGACGTTGTCCGTCTCCAGCGAGAGCTGGACGCCGATGACGAGGGTCGCCAGACCCAGCCCATGGACGATCGTCTCGCGCATTTTCTCCGGCAGGCGGGCGCCCATGAACGTGCCCACCACACCCCCAACCACGACGGTGGCGACGTTGATCAGTGTACCCAATCCTGGCATAAATCCCCCTTGTCCCTGTGGTCCGTGAGGCGTATCTTCGCAATAAGAAGGGGGAAATGTGGTGTGTGCGGGCGGCTTCGCCGCCCGCACACACCACCCACCTCCGGTTTGTCGAGAAGACACCTTGATACGTATGGCGGGATGGTACCACAGTTACCTCAACGCGTCAAACCTCCAACCTCGACCGGGTGCAGGGATGGCGGGAGACCCTACGCCGGATAGGGGGGACTGTTGCTGATACCGGCGCTGGGGACCAGTGGGGCGGTTGTTGGACGAACGTCAGCGGCCCAGGTACGTCAAGCTGCTCTCCAGATACTCGATTTCGTCCATCTCAAGCACGAGTGTGGGCGTATTGGGCAGCGCGCGCAGCAGTGGCAAGACGTCCCGGTCATAATCGATCACCCCGCCGGGGAGATCGAGCGCCAGGTGTTCGTCGTAGGAGCCGCGATGGTTGTTCAAGTGGCAATGCACCAGCCGATGGCCGATCTGATCGACCCACGTCTTCAGAGGCAGGTAGTCGGAGAACAAATAGACGTGCCCCACGTCGAGGCAGGCGCTTATGTACGGCGAATCGACCTGATCCAGCACGTCACCGATGATGCTTGGATCCGGCTCCCACATGTTCTCCAACGCAATGACCAGCTCACGGCTGGCGGCCTCTTCGACCATTCCACGCCAGAACTCCACCTGGCCCCGGGTCCAATTGATGCGATAATCTGGACCACCACCGGCAATGACGGGGCGGTACACCTGGGGCAAGAACTGAGTGTGGAAGACGACGTTGCGTGCGCCCAGTTCGGCAGCAATATCGAGGTTCAGCAAGAAACGTTCGCGGGTCAGCGCCACCACGCGCTGGTCCGCGCTGGCCGGCGACATGTCGAGGAATGCACCGTGGATGGCGATTTCGCCCTCGAAGTCCTTCAGCAGCGCTTTATGCTGATCAAGCACTTTGCGCCACCCGCTGTCCAGCAAATCCGTGTCGTAGCCATAGACCTGCAGTTCGAGCCCGGCGCCGCGTGCTTGAGCCAGCTCATAGTGACGCGTGATGTCCCTTTGGTACGTGGCAAGCAGTATGCTCTCCATTGAAAATCCCTTCGCCCGCCCAATTGACTAATTGTACACCATCACGGCCTGGTGAGCAAACTGGCTGTCTGGATGGGGTGCACTTCAAAATGCGCCTGTCTGGGTACGTAGGTCAATGTCTCCGTGGACGTGAGCCAGGAGGGCAAGCCTCACGGGCCGCTCTCTCCGACGGTTTCACGGATTGTCACGGCCATCTGGCGGGCCCGCTCTGGTGCGTCGCCAACGTAGTCGCTCGCGTCGAGCAATGCCCGCACGTGGTCGGCGGGAAGGTACCGTACCACATCCGCGTCGGTGGCCAGGAGGTCCGGCAGTGGGTTGGGTTTCCCCTGCTGCACCGCATCCCAGGCGGTCAGGGAATGCCCCCGGATCACCTCGTGCATCGCCTGACGGCCGGCCCCGGCCCGAACCAGCTCCATCAACAGCCGCTCCGTGGCGGCGAACGTGCCATAGGTGTCCAGGTTGCGGGCGATGGCCCTCTCGCGGACGTCCAGGCCACGCAAGATGCGGTGGACGCGGCGCACGAGCTCCTCGGTCGCCAGGAACGCACCCGGCAGAACCAGGCGACGGTTGGCCGAATCGTCCAGCGTGCGCTCAAGCAGGCTGTGGGCAGCGTTGTCCCAGGCCACGCGGGGCAATGCAGCGACGTAGCGCCCCAGGCTGTCGACGTTCTCCGCGTGGATCGGGTTGCGCTTAAACGGCATCGCCGATGAGCCAACCTGGCGGGCGCCGAAGGGCTCGCTCCACTCCCCGATGGGCGGAGACTGGAGCACGCGGAGGTCGAAACCAAACCGGTACAGGGAGGCCGCCAACCCCGCCAACGCCGCCAACAGGCGGTAGTCCTGTTTGCGGGGATAGACCTGGGTGGCGATGGGAAAGGCTCTCAGATCCAACGCCGCCATGACGCGCCGCTCGAGTTCAGCCACCGTCATCCCGGTGCCCTCAAGCAAGCGGGCATAGGCGGCGCCGGTGCCCACCGCGCCTTTCAACCCCTTGCCCAGGACGTGATCCCGCAGGCGTCGCAGCTCGTGTTCGTCCTCCAGCAGATCCTGGCCATAGATCGCCAGCCGATAGCCGACCGTGATCGGCTCGGCAGGCTGGAGATGCGTGAACCCCATGCACACCTGGTCGGCGTGGGCCTCGATAGAGTCGGCGAGATCGGCCAGAAGCGCGCGCAGCCGCTCCAGCAGCAGGTCCAGCCCCTCGCACGTGCGCAGCACGTCGGCGTTGTCCTCCACGTCGGCGCTGGTGGCACCCAGATGGATGATCGGGCCGCCGATGGGACACTGCTCGGCGAAGGTGCGGATTTCGGCCATCAGATCGTGATGAATCTGCGCCTCAATCTCAGCAGATCGGTCCAGATCCACATCGTCCTGATGTGCCTGCAGGTCGGCCAGTTGGTCAGCAGAGACCAGGCCAGCGAGGTGTTGCGCGGCAGCCAGCGCGACCCACACACGACGCCACAGCCGCCGTTTGTGGGCCTCGCTCCAAATAGCCCGCATCTCGTCGGAGCCATAGCGCCAGGTGAAGGGAGAGAGAAACGTATCGTGATCGAATTGGGCCTTCATCGTCGTTAGTCAGAACCCGGCCTATCGGTGAATTGTACACATCTTCCCAATGAACCGGGGGGCGGGGGTGTGCGGGCGGCTTCGCCGCCCGCACACCCCCATCTTTCACTTGAGAACATGTAATTGTACATCAAATCGACAAACAGGGGAAATACCGGTGTGCGCATTTGCGCGTCCCGTCGCGCCAACCGTGGAAGGCCAAAACCTGACAGGTGCACGGTTGATTTGGTGAGAAATGACACTTGTCACTTGTCCAACTTGCCCCTATTATATGAGATTGTAACGCAGATATTTGTGGACATTCGTGAATATTCGTGGACGAGGAGGTGTTGAGTGGGAGATCATCGTATTCGCAAGCATCCCATCCTCCCGGTCCCGGAGCGACCGGAGGTCGAGTTCTTCTGGCAGGGCCAGGCAATGCACGCCCGTGAGGGCGAAACGATTGCCTCGGCCCTTTTTGCTCATGGAGTGCGCATCTTCGGGCACCACCACAAGGACGGCGCCCCCCAGGGCATCTTCTGCGCCAACGGCCAATGTGCCCAATGCCTGGTGATGGCCGACGGCCTGCCCGTGAAGGCTTGCATGACGCCCGTACAGGCAGGACTCCACGTGGAGCCGTTGGACGGGAAGCCGGTCCTGCCGGGCGTCCGAGCCGTGCCTGACATGCGGACCATTCAGACGATCGAGGTCGAATGTCTGATCATCGGCGGTGGGCCGGCCGGGCTCTCCGCCGCGATCGAGCTGGGCAAGGCCGGCGTTCGCACACTCATCGTGGACGACAAGCACCGCCTGGGGGGCAAATTGGTCCTGCAGACCCACAAGTTCTTTGGCTCGATCGACGCCTGCTACGCGGGGACGCGGGGGACGGACATCGCGACCAAGCTGGAGCAGGAGGTAAACAAGTTCGAGAACGTGCAGATCTGGCTCAACACGACGGCGCTGGCCGTCTTCTCGGACCGCAAGGTCGGCGTGCTGCGAGAGGGGCACTACGTCGTCGTCCAACCGCACGTATTGCTGGTCGCCACCGGCGCACGGGAGAAGTCGCTGGTCTTCAAAGGCAACACGCTGCCAGGCGTGTACGGCGCCGGGGCCTTCCAGACGTTGGTCAACCGGGACCTGGTGCGGCCGACGGAGCGGCTGTTCACGGTGGGCGGAGGGAACGTCGGCCTGATCGCCGCGTACCACGCATTGCAGGCCGGCATCCAGGTCGTCGGCCTGTGCGAGGCGCTACCCGAGTGCTCCGGCTACAAGGTACACAAGGACAAGCTGGCCCGCCTGGGAGTCCCCATTTATACCTCCCACACGGTCCTGAGCGCCAACGGGGTGGACGAGGTCGAGTCGATCACCATTGCCCAGATTGACAACACCTGGCATCCCATCCCCGGTACCGAGAAGATGTTCACCTGCGACACGATCCTGGTCGCCGTGGGTCTGGACCCAGTCGACGAGTTCACGCACAAGGCCCAGGAGTTTGGGCTGCCGGTCTACGCGGCCGGGGACGCCGAGGAGATCGCCGAGGCATCGGCGGCGATGTTCACCGGGCGCATTCGAGGGCTGGAAATTGCCCGCAGCCTGGGGCGGGACGTGGGAGAGGTGCCCCCGGAATGGCACCGCACGGCTGAGATCCTCAAGTCCCGCCCTGGTGCCGTCGTCACCGAGGACATCGCCGAGGCCGAGGCGGGTGTCTTCCCGATCCTCCACTGCGCCCAGGAGATTCCATGCAACCCCTGCACCTCCGTCTGTCCCCAGGGATGCATCGTGATGGAGGGAGAGGATATCCGGGCGCTGCCGGAGTACGTCGGAGAGGGGTGCATCGGGTGCGAAAAGTGTGTGGCCATCTGCCCGGGACTGGCGATCACGCTGGTCGACTACCGCGACGACCCCGAGCTTCCAACGGTCACCGTGCCCTATGAGTTCCCGCCGGAGACGATCCACGAGGGAGACGTGGTGACCGTGTTGGACACGGAAGGAGCGATCCTGGGCAACGTGGAGGTCGTCAAAGTTCGGACCCCCAAATTCGCCAACCGGGCGCTGCTCGTCCGGGTGCGCGCGCCGCGCCAGGTCGCCAAGTACATCGCGGGCATCCGCGTGCAGGAGCCGTGGGTATCCGAGTTGGCGACACAGCCGGTGGCACGCATAGCCGACGATGAAATCGTCTGCCGCTGCGAGCGGGTCACGGCCGGGGAGATTCGGGCGCTGATACGCTCCGGAATACGTGACATCAACCACATCAAGGCGGTGACACGGGCCGGCATGGGAGCCTGCGGCGGCAAAACGTGCACCAACCTGATCAAGCGACTGTTCCGCGAGGAGGGGATCGGGTTAGACCAGGTAACTGAGAACACCCGGCGGCCGCTGTTCATCGAGGTTCCACTGGGGGCGCTTGCTGGCGTCGTCACCGGAGAGGGGCTGATCGAGAAGGCCCCGGTGGTCCACGCGACCGACGCGCACGAAGGAGGTTTGTAGGGACGAGGTTGAGACGCCGACGCGCAGAGCCGGGCAGACCCCGAGGACATCTGAGGGAAAAGCACGATGAACGACAAGAAGAAGCATTGGTCATTCAGGGTTCTCCTATCCATTCTGCTTCTACTGCTGCTTTTGCTGGCCGCAGTGGCACTGGCCGGCCCCCGGCGCATCCTGGGACTCCTGCACAAGCGCGTCCCCGAACTGCCGGCGCCGACGACGGTGCCGCTGCCTACTTCCCCACCGACGCCCACGCACCAACCCCCACCCCCGACCGAGGCCCCACCATCCACCGAACCACCGGGGACCAGCACACCCACCGTCGAGGTCACGCCCACCCGCGTCGTACCGCCCGCGGAGACCATCAACCTGCCACCCGGCTTTGGCATATCGGTTTTCGCTCAGCAGCTTCGCGACCCGCGCATGATGGCGCTGGGGCCTGACGGGGAGCTGACCGTGGCCGAACGAGGCGCCCGCCGGATCGTGCGCCTGCCAGACCGTGACGGCGACGGGGTCGCCGACGGGGTCGAGGTGCTCGCAGAAGGACTGAACGCACCCAGCAGTATCGCTTTCTACGAGGATGGCTCCTTGTACGTTGGCGAGACGACGCGGATCCTGCGCATGAGCGGGTCCGACGAGCGCGGCGTCTTTCAGGATCAGGAGGTAATCGTCGATGGGCTGCCCAGCGGGGGCCATAACACCCGCACGGTGCTCTTCAGCCCCGACCGGTCCACGCTCTTCGTCTCCGTTGGCTCGTCGTGCAACGTGTGCACCGAGGACGATGAACGACGGGCGACGATCGTGCGCTACGACCCGGACGGAAGTGGGGAACAGGTGTATGCGCGGGGCCTGCGCAACGCCGTGGGCATCACCTTTCGACCGGGCACCGACGAGTTATGGGCCACAAACAACGGGCGCGATTGGCTGGGGGACGACCTGCCACCCGAGACGGTCTACCACGTGCGACAGGGAGATGACGCCGGGTGGCCAACGTGCCACAGCGGGCGCATCGTCGATCCCGACTACGGCAGCCCCAGCGCCTGTGATGGGATAGCGGCTCCCGGCGTGGAGATGCAGGCCCATTCGGCACCATTGGGGTTGACGTTCTACACCGGACAGCAGTTTCCCGAGGAGTACCAAGGGGACATGTTCGTCGCTTTCCACGGTTCGTGGAACCGGACCGTGCCGACGGGTTACAAAGTAGTACGCATATCGATGCTCAATGGAGAGGCCGGGCCGGTGCAGGACTTCGCCACCGGCTGGCTGCGCGCAGACGGCTCCAACTGGGGCCGGCCGGTGGACGTACTCACGTCATCCGATGGCAGCCTGTTCGTCTCCGACGACGGCGAAGGAACCATCTACCGCATCTACTACGCTGGACAATAGAGCCAGGTCCAGAAGTCATACACGGCAGAAAAAATGCTCAACACATTCGACATTTCTTAGTACATAGCATTATGAATTACGCATTACGTGTTACGTATTGCGTGCTGCGTACAGTGTCGATGTCGAGTCTGGCACAAGGAGGCATATGTGACGACCCAAGTATATGACGTCATCGTCATTGGTTCAGGGAGCGTCGGACTTCCGACCGCGTTCTTTCTGGCCCAGGCCGGGCTCAAGACGCTGGTGATCGACCAATTCGCCAGCCCAGGCCAGGGCTCCAACAAGGCCGCCATCGGCGGCATCCGCGCCACCCACTCCGCTCCCTCCAAGATCAACCTGTGCCTTACGTCGATCGAGATCTTCTCCACCTGGGAGGAGACCTACGGGGACAACATCGAGTGGACCGCGGGCGGCTATTCCTTCGTCGCCTACCGGGAGCGGGACGAGCGTGTTCTGAAGGATCTGCTGAAGATCCAGCAGGCCTACGGGTTGGACATCCGCTGGTTGGAGCGGGATGAAATGCTAGGGGTGATCCCGGACCTCAATCCAGACGGTTTGATCGGCGGCACGTACTCACCGAAAGATGGATCGGCATCCCCCCTGCTCACCTCGCGCGCCTTCTACACGCAGGCGCAACGGATCGGGGTCGAGTTCCGCTTCCGCGAGCGGGTCACCGGCATCATCCGCCGGCGGGGCCAGGTGGTGGGCGTGCGGACCGAGCATGGCGGTTACGCCACCAGCACGGTCATCAACGCTGCAGGACCCTGGGCGCGGGCGGTGGCCCAGATGGCGGGGCTGGACGTGCCGGTCGTGCCGGACAGCCACGAGGCAGGCATCACCGAGCCGGTAGAGCGGTTCTTGGGGCCCATGGTGGTCGACATCCGGCCGGCCGACGGGTCGAAGAACTACTACTTCTACCAACATGCGCCCGGGCCGATCGTGTTCTGCATTACACCGGATCCGCCGATCGTGGGCACGGACCGAAGAGAAACGTCCGTCTTTCTGCCGATGATCGCCCGGCGGATGGTGGATCTGATGCCGAAACTGGCCAACATCAAGGTGCGGCGCACCTGGCGCGGCCTATACCCGATGACGCCCGATGGCTTTCCGATCGTCGGACGAGCGCAAGAGCTGGGCGGCTACATCTACGCCGTGGGAATGTGCGGGCAGGGATATATGCTGGGGCCTGGCGTGGGGGTCCTGCTGACGCACCTGGTCCAGGACGACCTGACACCGCAGGACGAGGAGATTCTGGAGGAATTGAGCCCATACCGTGAGTTCGGAGGAGAGGAGAAACTGAAGTAACGAACGACGCCAAGTGGTCCTCCCGGACCAAAAAACGGACTTGACAGGTCAGAAAATTGCCCGTATTATATATGGTGGCGCCTCGCCAGGTTGAGGTTGTTTCCAGCGCGCATATCAGGCCTAAACGGATGGCCTATTCCCGTGCTTCTCCGGTGTGAATGGAAGCTGCGAAGAATCTCGTCGATCCCGGCATATGCACGGCCTCTTATCCGACAATCCGCGCCAACACGACCTCGGCGAGCCCATGACGCGAGCGCTCCGGCGGTCAGTCAAAGCCTCGAGTGGAATGCTCAGTCGAATTGCGTACGCCAACTGCACATGCTTCCGTTCACTGCCGTGAAGTGCAAGAAGTAGGCTCAGACCAGAAAGGAGGTGACATCGGACGAATCGTTCACATAGTTGGCAACGTATCGTACCCTTTTCCGGCCGAAGGCCGGACCGCTGCTCACACATATAGACGGAGGAGAGAAATGTACAGAAAGCTTTCACTGCTGCTTATCACGCTCGTTTTGACCCTGTCGCTGTTCACGGGCTGCCAGAAAGAGGCCGGGACGATCAAACTCGGGCTCGAAGGGCCTATGACCGGGGACTACGCCTACGAGGGCCAAGGCTTCGAGAAGGCCGTCCAGTTGCTCGTCGACCAGACGAACGAGGCCGGTGGCCTCCTGGGCCGCCAGATCGAGTTGGTCATCGAGGACGACGCAGGTGATCCGACCCAAGCCGCGTTGGTCGCGCAGCGGCTGGTGGACGCGGACGTCGTCGCCGTCATCGGGGCCTACAACTCGACCGCCACCGAGCCCGCCTCGGAGATCTACAACGAGGCCGGCATCCTCCACGTCACCCCCTCCTCGACCGCCACGCGGCTGACCGAGAAGGGCTTCGAGCGGTTCTTCCGCGTGTGCTTCCTGGACGACCGCCAGGGCCTGTTCGCCGCCACGTTCGCCAAGGAGGTGCTGGGGGTGCAGACCTTCGGCATCCTGCACGATAACTCAACCTACGCCCAGGGGCTGGCCGAGCACACGAAGCGCTACGCCGAGGAAATGGGAGTCGACGTCGCCTTCTACGACGCCATCAACCCCGACGACACCGACTTCACGCCCATCCTGACCAACATTGGGGCCGCGGGCCTGGACGCGATCTACTTCACGGGCTATCACGCCCAGGGCGGGCTGCTGCTGAAGCAGACCGGCGAGCTGGGACTGGACCTGAACTGGATGATGGGCAACGCCTCCAACAACCCCGAGCTGATCCAGATTGCCGGGCTGGAGAACGCCGTGGGCACCTACATCACCACGGAGCCGCTGCCCAAGGACGTGGACTATCCCGAGGCGCGGCAGTTCGTGGCCGACTTCGAGGAAGCGTACGACATGTCGCCCGATAGCGTGTGGTGGATGATGGCGGCTGAGGCGTTCAACGTCATCCGCTATGCGATCGAGCAGACTGAGTCCACGGACTCCGAGGTGCTGGCCGATTTCCTGCACAACGAGGCCAAGGACATCAACGGCATCACCGGCCCGATCCTGGGCTGGGACGAGAAGGGAGACCGGTTGGGCACCATCCACCTGGCCTACATCATCGGCGAGAACGGCGACTTCATCGTCAACCCCGAGCAACCGTAGGCTCTCTGACACAGTGGGGGAGTTCGAGCAAGCTCGAACTCCCCCATATCTTATCTCATGGCAACGTTTCACGCCCACTGAGGGAGGACCGGTCTCATGCAATTTCTCCAACAGATGATCAACGGTATCACCATCGGCGCGTTCTATTCGTTGGTCGCTCTGGGCTACACGATGGTCTACGGTGTGCTCAAGCTGATCAACTTCGCCCACGGCGACCTGTTTATGTGGGGGGCTTACGTGGGCCTGACCGGATTGAACATCATCCTGGCCCTGATCGCCCAGACGAGTCCGTGGGCGATCCTGCCGTCCGTCATCGTCGTGATGGTCACTGTGGCCCTGGCCGGCGTCGCGGTGGAGCGCGTGGCCTACCGGCCGCTGCGCAAAGCAGGCCGCCTGGCCCCGGTGATCTCAGCGCTCGGGGTGGCTTTCATCCTGCAGAGCCTGGCCCGCAACATCTATGGGGCAAGCTACAAGACGTACCCGAACGGGGTCGCGCTCTCAGGAGGGACCACGCTGGGAGGCGCCCGAATCAGCGTGATGCAGGTTGCCGTCCTGGCAATCTCGTTCCTGCTGATGGGATTTCTATATCTGTTCGTCCAACGCACCCGCATCGGCACGGCCATGCGCGCCGTGTCGCTGGATCACGACACCTCCAGGCTGATGGGTATCGACGTCAACCGCATCATCGCCATCGTCTTCCTCATCGGCCCTGGGCTGGGTGGGGTGGCGGGCATGATTGTGGCCCTCTACTACGGCTCTTTCGACTTCACACTGGGCTGGAGTTTCGGATTGAAAGCCTTCATCGCCGCCATCATGGGCGGCATCGGAAACATCCCCGGCGCGATGATGGGCGGGATGATCCTGGGCATCATCGAAACACTGGGGTCGGGCTACCTGTCGCCGCAGTGGAAGGACGTCATCGCCTACGTGATCCTGATCCTGATCCTGATCTTCCGCCCGACCGGCTTGCTCGGCGAGCGGGTGGCGGAGAAGCTATGAGGAGGCAGCCATGGAAAAACTACTGACACGCCTCCGGAATATGAATCCGATCGTGTGGCAGGTAGGCCTGATCGTGTTGGCCATCCTGCTGCCGCTGCCGATGGGTAACTACCATCGCTCCGTGCTGTGGCGCACCGGGCTGTACGCCATGCTGGGCCTGAGTCTCAACATCATCCTGGGGTACGCCGGCCTGTTCCAGTTGGGCCACGCCGCGTTCTACGCGCTGGGGGCCTACACCTGCGCCCTGCTCAACCTGCACTTCAACGTGCCGATCCTGCTGACGTACCCGGCCAGCGTGCTCGTGGCCGCTCTCTTCGGCTACCTGCTCACCCGCCCCATCCTGCACCTGCGGGGTGACTACCTGTGTATCGTGACCATCGCCTTCGGCGAGGTGGTGCGGCTGGTGCTGGTGAACAACCTGTTCGGCATCACCGGCGGCGCCAACGGGCTGAGCAGCATCGATCGCCCGGCCCTGTTTGGCTTCGTACTCCGCGCGCCGATCTACCACTACTACCTGATGCTCTTCTTCCTGATCCTGACCATCTACGCCGTGCAGCGACTGGAGCACTCCCGCCTGGGGCGGGCCTGGATGTACGTGCGCGAGGACGAGGTGGCGGCCGAGGCCATGGGGATCGACACGACGCGGGTCAAGTTGTTGGCCTTCGTCCTGGGCTCCGGCTGGGCCGGGTTAGCGGGCGCGCTGTACGCCGGCCGGATCACGGTTATCTCGCCCGACCAATCCAAGTTCCTCGAGTCGGTGATCATGTTCTGCATCGTCGTCCTGGGCGGCACCGGCTCCATCCCCGGCGTCTTCGTGGG
>Ga0180437_10009334_pt1 | contig 12172 bp, 29 predicted proteins | sample SS_ome_4_FD_132410 | JGI IMG/M metagenome (GOLD analysis project Ga0180437, IMG submission 132410) | Hypersaline lake sediment archaeal communities from the Salton Sea, California, USA - SS_3_D_1 metaG | ecosystem: Environmental > Aquatic > Non-marine Saline and Alkaline > Hypersaline >... | reverse complement strand
GGTAGCTAACATCCCTCGAAATATGTACTCAAGTACCGTCTTAGCGCCAATATCGCTCCTGATGTGCGCTATTATCGGGTGAGCGCCCCCGTCGTGTAGTTGCGTATGGCACGCACGGCAAAGTGTTATCAGATTCTCCGCTACGTCCCTGCCGCCCTGTGATTTGTAGATAATATGATGCGGCGGCGCCTCTGTCCATGTCCAGCACACAACACAGCGGTGCTCGTCCCGCTCCAGAACTTGCTGCTGTAGCTTTCTAAGGGCGTCGCCTTTGAGTCGCTTTACTTTCATGGCAGCCCGTCCGTCGGGGTCATCTCCATTTCTGTTTTCTTGTAGCTTAACAGGGAACGGTAGGAACCAATCGACTCTCTGAGGTCTTTTATCCGCTCCCCGCATGCCCTACTCACCCCTTCCGCTACGGCCCATTTAAACTCCAAATCCGCCACAGCCTTATCGCCTTTTGCAAGGTCGAGAATCAGGGTGACGCTCATGCCGTCGAGCTTGTATTCCAACACCTTTTGCGCCTTGGCGACCTGGAAATCACGTTTTGCCTGGGCAGCGGCTTCGACCAGTTTCGGCAGCTCTTCTGTCTTCGCTTCCAGCTTCCGGTTGGTTACTTGTAATCCGCGTTGAATTTCAGTCGGAGTCATTGGCCTTGCCTATATTATGGATAAACCTATGCCGCATTTCGTCGCGTTGCTTATCGGTTAAGCTGCGCTTCAGATAGGGATTCTTGCCGAATCGAAAGGGATACAACGGACACTTCGGGATAACGCACAGCTTCACTTCGGCAGACGACCCCCCGGAGCATTCCAGGCAGTTCAATCTGATAGCCTTGAGTGGTGATATTTTCTCTTGTGTTGTCATTTTGCCCCTATTAGTTATCGGCAAGAAAATTCTATCTCTGTTTGGCCCTTATGTCTGTACGCCCCCGTCTATGCTGTCCACATAGAGTGCGTACTGTGTCGCCATGTCTTCCAACAGGGCTATCCCTTCCGCCATGGTAAGCTTTTCGCCCGATTTGTACCAGTTGACAAGTGCCACGGTGCTGTCCTTGTCAAGGCCCAGCGTGCCGCCTTTCTCAACGATTTCCTTTTTTAGGGCTGGCGTGGGTTCAGGATTATCAGGCGGCCGGTTGTAGGCAGGACGATGCCCCTGGAATGTGCGAGCCTGCGTTTCGGGCGAATCTCGGTATTTAGAGCCGTCCCACAGCCCTGCGTAGATGTCGGCAGCTACGCCCAAGGCTTTCATGGCTACTGATAAGGCGTCTGTCACGGCCATCTTGTAGCCTTCATCGTTGGCGTGTAGGTACTCTTCGGGTTTGCCCTTCTTTTCAGTCTGCAGCAGCATGGACCCGCCTATGCCGGGGACAGCCTCGCTCCACTCATCACCGCCAGAGTCAGACCAATATAGATTGATTTGAGCAAAGGCAAACAACTGCCCTTCGCTTGCATGTTCATTCCACAGGCGGACTATCTCGTACTTCCAGCCCACGCCCACCGGCCCGAACTGCTCAGTCATGGCCTGATACCGCCACTGCGGATTCACGTCCGTCATCCCGCTGAGTCTTCCACCGCGTATCTGCTTTAGCCGCTCTTTCGGCGGGCGGCTAAGCTTTCTCCATATCTCCATGTTGTCCATGCTTCCCCCTTTCGTTTGACCCCATATTAGCATAGTGGGGGGGGGTGTCAAGCCCTAATATGAACTTTTTTCACAAAACTTTGTTCTTGACAAATGAAAAGTATTCAAATAAAATAGGTTCCATGAAACTGAGCAGCGTTAAAAGAAAAGTAAATCAGCTAATTAAGCATTACGGTGGATATGATGAGGCGGGACAAGTTCTCGGCATTACTGGGCGGTATGTTAGGTTATTGGTGCAAGGCAAGAAGCAACCAGGGCGACATCTGCATCGTTTTATCTGCCAAACATACGAGCAAGTTCACCGGAAGTGACTTCAATCCGAAGGAGGCCCCATGAAGATCCTGTTGCGGGATTTCCGGCGCTATGAGAAGAACACGTTGCAAGCGTTTTGCGACCTGGAAATCATAGAACTGCACCTTGTTATCAAGGGTTGTACTGTTCACCAGAAGAACGGCCGTGCGTGGATCGGATTTCCCGGCAGGCCTTACAAAGAAGACGGAGAGACGAAGTGGGCAAACATTCTTGAATTTTCCGACGATGAGATAAAAGAGGACTTCCGCCGAGCTGCCGTGGAAGTTATCAGCAAGCATGTAGAGAAGGAAAAGATCCGAGATGACAAACCAGACGAATCCGACGACTTCCCCTTCTGATACCTTCAAGACGGCCAAATGGTTCATAGAGCACGGCTACCCGGTTATTCCCACAAGACCGAACAAAAGGCCATATGTACGCTGGGCGAAGTATCAAAAAGAGCTCCCCACGCACGAAGAGATTAAAGAGTGGTGGCGCACTTGGCCTACGGCCAATGTCGCTCTCATTACTGGACAGCTTTCTGGCGTCATGGTGCTGGATGTGGATACCGAAGCGGGCCACGAAAATCTTGTAGAGAACTTTTTCCCAGATAGCATGGTTACTCCTGCAACTCGGACTCCCGGCGGAGGATGGCATTACTTTTTCAAGTTTGAAGAAGGGCTTGTCAACAAGGCACGGGTTGCTGAGGGAACTGATATTCGCACTGAGGGCGGATACGTTGTTATCCCGCCAAGCGAGAACGGCACTGGCATGAAATATCGCTGGATGCAGGGGCTTCAACTTTGGAAGACGGAATTAGCCTCCATGCCGGAGATTCTTTTCGCAGTCCTTGAACAGAGTAGCAATGCTCTTAATAGTTCTAGTACTTCTAGAGAGGGGTCTGCCGAAAATCGCGACAACAACCAACAACATCTGACAACATCTGACAACATTCTATTTGAGGCCGGGGGGCGGGACGAGGCGCTTTTTCATACAGCGAACTGTCTGATAAAAGGCGGTATGAACTCAGCAAACGCCCAGAATTGTTTGGAAATCTTAGCGGCAAATTGCAATCCGCCGTTTGATGCTGCGGAGATTCCCATCAAGATTCAGTCTGCTTTAGACAGGGCCAAAAAACGCGATATCGGACTTACCGAAGAGATCCGAGAGTGGGTTCTAACAACATTTGGCAACTTTTCAACAACATTTGTATACAATTCTTTGAATTTAACAACATCTGACAACAAAAAGAAGGCGGCGGTTATCCTTGGGCGTCTTTGTGAAGACGGAATCATCGAGCGAGTGGGCGAAAGACGCGGAGAATACCGGCGTGTTGACCGCACGCTTGAGTTTCAGAGTTTGACGAATGCTCAAGAGGAAGATGAATCGTTATGGTTGCCTTTAGGATTGCATCAGATGGTCAGGATAATGCCGGGAAACATCATAGCGGTTGCAGGCGCGCCGAATGCTGGCAAGACGGGGTTTCTTCTAAATGTTACGCGGTATAACTTCAAGAAGTGGCGAACCCGGTTTCTATCCTCCGAGATGGGAATTGAAGAGGCCGCAGACAGGATCAGCTATTTCACGGACATCTCTCGTTCAGAGTGGCAGAAGCATTGGGAGTTCGCTCAGTGTTTTGACAACTTCCACGAGAAGCTACTGACTGGGAAGGGTTGCTTGAATATAATAGATTACCTTGAACAACCAGAAGGGGAGGCGTTTCGGGCGGCATCCCAGTTAGCTGCAATTCACAAAAACTTGGACGGTGCCGTTGCATGTGTTGCATTGCAAAAGAACCGGGGTAAGGGACGCGATACAGGGGTTGGCGGGGATCAGACGTTAGCAAAACCGAGGCTCTATCTTGCTATGGACTATGGATGGGCAAAGATAGTCAAATGCAAGGCGTGGCCGAAGGATACTGACAATCCGAATTGGAAGGAATGCCGGTTCAAGATACACGGCGGTGCGGATTACGCAATTCAGGGAGGGTGGCACAGAAATGACTGACGAAGAGAAGCTAAAGTGGCTTAAAAGCCAGTACGCCAGGGCGTCAAAGAAGTGGGCCGAGGCAGCTAACGTGCAGTCGGACATGGAAGAGTTAATGACTGAGCTGGAGCGGCAGATAAAGGCGGTTACGGGACGACTGGGGCAAGATTAATGCTGGTGAAATCAAGGCGTTTATAGAAAGGCGGATTGGAAATGGAATGTCCTGAAAGCATTGAAGAGTTGGAAGAGATTGAGAGAATGTTGCCTTTGTGTCCCATAACTGTCTTTCGACAAGCCAAGTCCCGCAAGGACGCAGGGGCAGCAGATAGCTGGAAAGAGGCGGAGAGGCAGATTTCAGACGAAACGGGAAAGCCAATAGAAACGGTAAGGTCGGCAAGAAAGCGCGGACAAAAGAAAGAAGGGGGTGCATTGCACCCCCCTAACAGTCAATTCCGCACGTCCTTTACCGGCGAAAACGAGTGGTACACCCCGAAGATATACATAGACGCTGCCCGTGAAGTCATGGGAAACATAGACCTAGATCCTGCCAGTTCAGACGTGGCACAAGAGATTGTGCAAGCGGGTGAGTATTACACAAAGGAGCAGGACGGACTGAGTAAGGCTTGGCATGGCAAGGTGTGGCTGAATCCTCCTTATTCTCAGCCATTGATAGCACAGTTCATAGAGAAGTGCGTAGAAGAATACAAGGGGCCGTTTGTGGATGAATGTATAGTCCTTACCAACAATTACACAGACACGGCATGGTTTCATCTAGCTGAGTCTGTGTGTGCAGCCATTTGTTTTACTAAGGGGCGGATTCGGTTTGAGAAGGCAGACGGCGAAAGAGCCACGCCGACACAAGGATCTGCGTTTTTCTATATGGGGCATCATACGCCTGATTTTGTGCATGTGTTTGAAAGGTTTGGTTTTGTCCGATAGGGGATATAACCCCTTGAGATGGGATTGTGAATCTCAGGGTTGTTTCAACATCAAGTGCCGTCCGAAGATTGAGGTTTTTAGTCAGTGCTTTCCGGGCAAGATAAACTTTGGGGACGTAGACGGCATTGTTGAAATGAACAGCAAGGCTCTTATGCTCGAATGGAAACCGGGGAAGGGGCTACTAACTACAGGACAGCGTATAATGTACCGTAATCTTACCTCTGTAGCGCCGATAACGGTTCTTTGTGTGGTTGGAAGCGCTGAGACTATGGTTTGTGAGTCGTACTCATATTACCACAAGGGAAAGTTCCACGATTCGGAGCTAGCTAGTCTTGAGAAAGTAATGGAGTTCATGTCTCAGTGGGCAAGGTGGGCAGTTAAGAAATGAGGGGGCAACATGCCAGGAATAGCGATTGAAGATTTCATCCTTACCGACGAGAAGTACAACCAGGGCGTGACGTTAGACGAGTACAACGGCGTGCTGTCTCTTGTGTCCTGTCGCAAGACGGACAAGGGCATGGTATTCATGCAGTGGTGTTACCCGCAGACGCGGGAGAATGACACTAACATACCTGCCGACAAGTCGTTGCCGTGGAAGATTACGCTGGGGGACAGGTTTTCGGCCATTGGAGTGCTACGGGAGTTATTGCACAGGCTTGGTGACGACCCCCCAAGCCCTGAGAACGACATGACCGAGAATCCGTGGGATGACGAGGACGATATACCGTTTTGAGGCCCCTACACATCCGCATAGCAGGGAAGCCGATAGCCAAGAAGCGTCCGAAGTTCGCCAGGCGCGGGAAGTTTGTTACTGCGTACAACGAGCAGGAGACGGAAGAGGGCAAGGTGATTCTGTTTATTCGTGACGTGGTGCGTATGCGGTCTGATTTCCAGGTAATGACGGGGCCTGTAAAGCTCAAGGCTACTTTCTTCTTGCCCAGGCCGAAGAGCCATTACGGCACGGGCAGGAATTCAGGATTGCTCAAAGAGTCGGCACCTTTCCACCACACCAGCAAGCCGGATTTAGATAACTTGCTGAAATTCTACAAAGATTGCTGCAACGAGATAGTTTGGCGTGACGATTCTCAGGTGAATTCCATTTTTGCTGAGAAGATGTATTCCGATACGGAGCCGAGCACGTACCTTGAAATCGAGGAAGTATAAGTGGGGCGTCCTGTGCATATTAACCCGTACGCCATAAACAGGGAGGTAATCGCTCAGGATATAGAAGAAGACGGCGGGACGCCCCATTTTGAGGGAGTAGGTAATGAAGCCATACTTTGAGACTGAGCTGGGGGTGTTATACCACGGGGACTGCCTGGAGATTATGCCGGGGCTTGAGCCGGTGGACCTTGTGCTTACAGACCCGCCATATAATGTCGGAGTGAAATATGAAGTCTCCGATGACAATATATCTTTGGAAGATTATTCCAATAGCATAAAACTATTCAAGGCGACTATAGGGACAGTCGATGCAATGATGTTGCTTGGCAGCAAGACAGAAACGCTGTTGACATGGTGGAAAGTATTTAACGACGCCAAGCAAATCATAATACGGGTTGGTGCAACCGTGAATACAGTGTTGGGAGGAATGAGACCACAATACAGAAGTCTCTTAACAACCAGAAAATCAAAGAAATGGTGGTCTGATTTATGGGAAGATATCCGTTTTCCAGGGGAAGGATACTTCTTCAATGAAGAAAGATTCCCCCACCCCTGCCATGCCCCGATAAGACTTATGAGCAAGTGTTTGCAAGGATTCACCGAAGATAGTGAGACCATATTGGATCCATACATCGGTTCCGGCACGACCGCAGTAGCCTGCGAACGCCTTAACCGTAGATGGATAGGCATAGAGATATCCGAGAAATACTGTGAGATCGCAGCCCAAAGGATAACCCGTGAGAGACAGCAGCTAAGGATGTTCTAATGCCCAGGAAGTCCATATACGGATCCAAGGCTAGAAAGCTGGTATGCTGGTGTCCAATGTGTCGTCGTGAGCACTCCATGGAGATATTTTGGACGGGCCGGACGGTAGCTGCCGACGGGAGCAGGTACAAGCCGCCGTTGAGGTGTGCTGCGTGCAAGGTCAAAGCGGGTCGGATCGAGCTTAACGTGCATGATTACAGGGGGGAGGGGCGATGAGGGAGATTAAGTTCAGAGCGTGGGATGAGGAGGAGAAAGAATGGTGGAATGTGTCAGATTTGTCCGAAGGCTTGAAGTTTTGGCGGGGAGGATCTGACGATAAGGGTTGTTTGCATTACTGGGATGATTAATTATGACTTGGATTAGCGCTATATTATTTATGATCTTGGGTGCTTGTGTGTGGAGCCTCATCCTGTGGTGGCGATGGCGCAAGCTGTCTGTGAGTATGCTGGGGGGTGACAGATGACATACCGTAGATGGAAGCTAGAGCAATGGCTGGATAAGCATGACAGATCAATCGGGATTTTGATAATCGTCATATTTGCGCTTGCATTGGTCATGCTTCTGTGGCCGAGGGGGGTAGGATGAAGGACGATCTAGACGCAGCACGGGGGATACTCCTGGGCATGGGCATAGGGCTTATTGTCTGGGCCGTGATACTGGGCGGGATATGGTGGATACTGTGATCCGGCAAGAGCGGCAGCTAAGGTGTGGGGGTGTGAAATGGAAATAGCAGAAGGTATCATAGCACTTCTTGAAGCTGTGAAATGGCCACTGACAATATTGCTTTGTCTGTGGATTATTTATAGAGAGATGAAAAAGCCTTGACATCCCGTCTCTCCGGGCGTAGCATTGGGGCGCAATGAAAAGGGGATACACGATATTTAGGCAAACTTTGGCTGGCCTCCTTGGAGGCACGGTTTCCCGCCGCATTGTCAGCCAATTTGGAACCCCGTCACAGAAATGTGGTCGGGGTTTCCTTTTTGGCAAGCAGCACCTGGACCAGTGCTCCCCAGGACTCTGTAGCAGGGACACCGGGGCAAACGGGTTTTATGTGGCAGGTGAGTAAATGACTGACTTACACGATACTGTGGGCTTAATCTTGATGATGATGGAAGAGGCTGAGGAAAAAGCCTGGGAAGCATTGTCGGGCTACAAGTTCTGGATGTTCGGGTATCATGCGGGTAGGTGGGTCAACTATAATCGACTTCTCAGTAAGCAGGACAGAAAACCAAGTCCATTCAAGGACGCGGTTGAGCTGGCTAGGAGTAAGATTTGAACTCACACCCTTTTATGTGCCTGCCGGAGTCACTACCGGCGTGTTGAGGGAATCAACAGGGTAAGGGGCGGGGCGGGAACCCTCAAACTCCCCCTGATAAGAGCTTGCCAATACCATGCTACTCCATTTTCCCAAGGGGGGCCACTAACGGTCAAAAAGACAGGTTTGCCTAAAGAGAATGACCCCCTCGATCTAGCAGGGGGCCATACCCACACCCGCATGATAACATGGGGCTTTTCAGCTCAGCGGCCTCTCATCCGGGGCCGGGTCTTTGGGGCAATATGGGCAACCCTTCATCGGCTCTTTGTGTATGTACCAGTAATGGTGGTACATTAGCAGCAAGGGATCATGCTCTTCGGCTGTTTTACCGCAGCCACATCGCGGGGTGCGCAGGATCTTGTCTGCGTACTCAGGGTAATGCTCTCTCAGACATTCCGGGCAAATTGTGTGAGTTGCCCGTCCGGGAGCGAAAGTGTCCGGTCCTGCGTCAATATCCACGTACTCTCCTGCGTCATTGCGTACCCTGTAGCAATGGCAGCAGACTGGTATCAGACTCATGGTTCCCTCCCTTCTGCCTGTTGCAAGGCGTGGCGTGCCTTTATCACAACCTCATGTAGAGGTGAGTCATCAAAGCCCGTCTCTTGCCCCTCAAATGACGCCTCCCACTCATCGCTTAGTGCCTTGAGCGCCTCGTAAAGCGCCGGCGCAGCATCCCGTAGCCGCTTCTGTTTCGGTGTGATGTATCCGCACATCATCCCTCCTTTATTCCGAAATGCTTGCATATGGTTGCCGTGTCCTTTGCCCCGCACCTGGAGCAAAGGATAAACTGCCAGCACAACCCCCCATCCAATAATCTCACCTTCTCCGTAGCCTCCCTGATCCGGCAGCAAAAGCAGGGGAATGGACGGTCCCGCTTGTGCCGCCAGACTAGCTGTGTCTGTTCACGTTGCATCATGCCCCCTCCGCTTTGGCAACCGCTTTTTTTGCCTCTTCGACTCCTGGCCCTCCAAGATAGTGTTTGAGCAATCCCTTACACGCCTCCAGCAGATCCGGAGCTGCCTTGTGCATGGGGCAATGGTGGATAAGATAACCCGGTCCTTCGCGGTCTGGTTCAAGGTTGCAACCGCAAAGCAATGTGAGCGTAGTATGTTCCATGCTATATCTCCTTTTCCTGTTTTAAGGGGCCTTAGCGTCGATCTGAGCGACTTTCTGCCTAGACCCCTTGTGTGGGTATGCGTAAAGCTACCGGACAGGTTCTCCGATGACTTTGCCCATAGTAATGACGTCATCAAATTCAAGAACTAGGTCAAACACGCGCTTGTCTGTCTCATCTAGGCAATTCTCTATGGTTCTGGCCTCATACGTAAGCGGATTGTCTAGCGCGTCCCGTTGTGATAGGTCATATATTCGTACTTTCATGGTGCCTCCTTTCTTGACATCCCCCCGCATACGTGGTAAGCAGGGGGTGTCTGTTAGCTCTTTGACAACTTGCCCCTAGTCCAGTGTGCCGATAGCTGGTTGTAGATCCACTCGGCCATTTCTGCCGCTTTGCCGTATTTGACCCCGTGGGAGAAGTCATACTTGTCCTTGTAGACATCCCCGAACTTTGCGTTGTCTATGGTGGGAGCATTCAGTGTGTCCTGTTCCCATTTTACCGCGCAAATGCCGTCGCTGTTCCGATGCTCAAACCATGCGATGTTTATTTGAGTACCTGCTTTGTTCCGCATCCAAACCACATAACCCTGCTCTCGGCAATTCTCCCATCGGCTGATCCGGGGCCATGCGTCGTAGTCTTTGTGGTCATCATTCCAGCTATTCTCGATTCCGTCATGTTGTGCAAGGTAGCATCGGACCGCTTGCGCCTGCGGGTCCGCACCGTCATTAATGAATTTGAATTTGCTCATTTCTCATGCCTCCTAAGCCTCCCCCGTGGCCGTAACCACGGGGGGTTGTGGGTTACTTGTGAAATAGTGTCTGCAAGTCTGCACGGGTGAACGTGCCGAGGTCGTAGGGACCGCAAGAACTATTAGAGCCGCCGGTAAGAGAAACTGTTACGCAGTCTTCGCCGTTCTCGTTTACACTAGCATAGACTCTACAGCCGATATTCCATCCCCTAACATGCCCCACGATTCCGCTTGCCTTGCTTCCCGTGCGGGTTGCCTCTCCCCTACTGCCTTGAATACTTGCGTAGAAATGACTCATGTCTACTCCCTCCCCGGCTAGGCCGGTGTTATGCCTCTCGTAATCTGCCGTTTAGTCCGCCGCCGTCTGCCCATTGTTGTACCTTCTCTACTGATCCCCAGCACCCGGCAGGGGTCCAGTTGTAAAGTAGTTTGGTCCAAGCGTCCATCATTGCAGCGTTCTCTCCGTCTGCACATCTGAATGCGCCCATAAGATCGTTTTGGAATAGCGCCGTCAGAAAGTTGCCGTGCAGAACTCCCGTCTCTATGTATTCGATAACGCTGTCCGTCATGTAGGATACAGGGATTCTTTCTTCTATCTTCCGTCTACTGTAGGCCATTGTCATTCTCCCTCCCCGGCTATGCCGGTGTGATGCCTGCTTTACCCGGCAAGCACGGGACTATGATTACAGCGCTTTGGTTTGGGAGATATGAAACACCGTTGCCAGCTTTGGCCTGCGATATCCCTTGTCAATAACCTCCCCGGTCTCTTCGTCCTGAACTTGCTTGCGTACTGCAATCCATGTGTTAACCTTAACACCGTGCTCTCCCTTGCATACTTGCCGACCTATGGCCCTCCATGCGTCATAGGTCAAAACATTCTCACGGGGTTTGATGTCAGACTCAGGGATCCCCTTCTCCACGAAACCCGCAAATATGGCAGGATAGTTTGCTCCAGATATTCCCTGCCTTGCCCTAGCCAGTGCTTCCGTTTGCATTTGCTCCTTTGTCATGATACTACCTCCCTTGTGTTGTGGTTAATCCCAAGCCCACGGGCCTTATTACAAGGCCCTAGGGTTCGAGATTAAGCCCCAAATGCCTCCGTTAAGGCGTCTATGATCTCCCCAATGGGAACGCCTACCCGGACTGATACCGTGCCTTGCCGTGTCGGTTCCTGCTCCGTAATCGGCTCATTGGGATCATACGCCATTACTGGGAAATGAATGAAACCGTTATCCTCATACTCCGTCGCTAGAAATGTCTTATGCATGATGTTGCCTCCCTATGATTAATGATTGACTAATTGCCCTTGATGTTTGCTATCCCATACTCCGTGAGTGATACCAGATTGTCTTCTACATCCTCAGTGATCTCGATCATGCCCTTTTTCACTAAGCTGCTGAGTACGCCTTTGACTTGTGACATACTAAGTCCAGAACCTGCGGAAAGCTCATCTACCCAAAGAAATGTTGCGCTTTCCCCAGGAGTCTTCGGTTTTGCCCCATTGACAGCGTTGTACTCACTAAAGGCAATCAAATCTAAAACCTTCTCTTCTAGTCCGGTCATGCGTGCCTCCCTATGATTAATGATTGACTCCATGACATACCCATCACGCAACGCTGGGATATACCGCCCAGCTCGGTCTCTTGACTACTTCCGGCCTGCCTTGGCCTTCTTGGTTGCCTTGTCAATCTTGGTCATCCGGTCAACCAAACCCTTACCTAGTAGCTCCCGCGTTTCCTTGCTCAGTGTCATCTTTGCCTCCATTGAATTGTTGACAGATGCCATACTCAATACGCAATCCCCATGCCATAACCACAAGAAATCGTAAATCCCCAGCAACCACCGCACTAAAATAGCCAAATCACCCTAGTGCCGGATCCTGAACATGAAAAGAATCTCGACACCTACAAGGTGCCGTATTCTGAACAAACCCAGTAAACACCGCATAGCCCACTGTAAAGAATACCGACACAAAAACAGGGATATATCGTTTGCAATCAGCTAACATGCTAATATACCTGTATATTCACTCCATGCCTGCTGTAAAGGATATCGACAGGCCTTGACATAGACACCGGCTGCATGATACAGCATTCCCATACTCCCCCGCACCCACGACCTACCAGACAGCCAGGAGCATAAATATTCAATAATTTCAGGGGGATAGGGGGGGAGGGGCCTCGCCGGGGGGCCTATAATACCCCTC
>Ga0180437_10009333_pt1 | contig 12172 bp, 15 predicted proteins | sample SS_ome_4_FD_132410 | JGI IMG/M metagenome (GOLD analysis project Ga0180437, IMG submission 132410) | Hypersaline lake sediment archaeal communities from the Salton Sea, California, USA - SS_3_D_1 metaG | ecosystem: Environmental > Aquatic > Non-marine Saline and Alkaline > Hypersaline >... | reverse complement strand
TTTTCTTTTTCTAATTTTTCTTTTTCTAAGTTTTCTTTTTCTAATTTTTCTTTTTCTAATTTTTCTTTTTCTAATTTTTCTTTTTCTAATTTTTCTTTTTCTAATTTTTCTTGCTTATGGACTGGAATAATTTCCATAATAATGTTTTCTTTTACAGGAGAGGTAGTAGGAGGGACAACACTTTCTGAGAAAGTAGGTAATTCAGGAGGAACAATCTGGGCAGTTTGAATATTTAAAGAATCAGAAATTTTAACAGAGGTTTTTCTAAGTATAACTTTTTGAGGGACAGGTTTAGGTTTAGGTTTAGGTAGAGGTTTTTTAGGTAATCTCAACATTTGAGAATGAAGAGTAGTAATATTAAAGATAGGTTTAGAGACAGGAGGTTTAAAGTTGTTAGGAGATGCTCCTCTGATATTCATAAATCTATTATTAGGCATATATTATAAGAGTGTATAAAAAAAAATTATAATATATATTAATCTTCACAAATATTACACAATCCAGATCCAACAATACCATATTTAATTTTAGAAAATCTTTCATAATACCGAAGTTGTTCTGGTGAATATTCTAAAGTAGAAAAAGGTAAAGGAGGAGGAATATTAGGATTATTACTGGAAGACCAAGATGCTTGTAAATTTTTAGCTTTTTTTCTCCCTAAATATCTATTATAAGAATTATGTTTAACATCAACACCAATAGCATTAGGTCCGGCTGGACCCAAAGATCCAGGTCTTAATCTAGTAATAGAAGATTTAGTAGAATTACCATTTTGTCCAGGAACAAATCTAGTTTGAATATGTAATTGATTGCGATCACTCATTTGATTTTGATTAACCCCAAAGAATTTTTGGCCAGGTATTAAAGCTAAATTAAATGGAAGATTTTTTTTACCACCTTGAATAGTTAAAGCAGTAAGATTACTTAAGTATTGGGATTCATCAACTCTTACTTGTTTTTGAATTCGTTTTTGAGTAATCTCTCGCATACCAGGAGTGAAAAGACATGGTGATCCAGTACATTGACATCTTCCACAGTTATTACAACATACAGGAACTCCAGAACAATGAATTACATTACAAGAGCAATCAAAATAATTAAAAGGAAAAGGATTAGCTACACTAGGATAATCACTATTCATATTCATATTTATTATATATTTATATAATAAAATTGAATAAAGATAAAAAGATAAATAGTTATGAAGATGGTATTCAATTGTGTAATTTGTAACAAAGAATACAAAAGTAAGGATAGTTATAAAAAACATGAATTATTTTGTCAAACGCTAAGTAGAAGTAAAAAAGAAAGAGAGAAAGAATTAGAAGAGATGGATAGTCTACCAAATTTAAGAGATTTATTTAATATAACTAAGGAATTATTATTAAAATATGAAAAATTAGAAAGAGAAAATAATAATCTTAAACAATTAATCTATAAAAGACAAAAAAAAATTAATGTAATAGATTGGTTAAATAATAATATATTTCCATCAAAAGAATTTAAAGAATGGTATTTAAATTTGGAAATTATTGAAGAAAATCTAGAAATGATATTTGAACATGGTAATATAGAAGGTACATGCCAAATTATTGAAAAAATTATACCAGATAAAAGTGAAATACCGATAAAATGTTTTTCAGAAAAAGAGAATACATTTTATATATATGAAAAAGATGAAGAAAGTTTAAAGAAATGGAGAATATTAACAAATGAAGAATTAATAAGTTTTTTAAAGACAATAAATAAAAAAATTTCTAAATTATTTGTAGATTGGCAAGAAGTTAATAAAGAAAAGTTAGAAGATGAAAAATTTGCGATGGAATATATTAAAAAAATGCAAAAAATGATAGGAAAAAATGAATCATTTGAAAGTGAATGTAATAAAATAAAAAATAAATTATTTAAATATTTAAAATGTAATACAAAAAGTTTAATAGAATATGATTTTAAATAAATAAAATTTAAAATTGAAAATTTATTAAAATATAAAAATGAGTTTAATAATGGATAGATTAGCAAGTACTCGTTTTGATGATAAAACTTGGAATGAAAATATGAAATATAGAAATAGTATAAATAATACGGGATGTTTATATAATGTTCCAAGAAGAATTTCAGTTAATATAAATCCCGATATATCAATATATTGTATAGAAATGAATAATACAAAAAATCAAATAGAAGGAATAGGTTTAATTAAAAATCATCTTTGTTTAAATAAAAAACATAATATTCATGAAGAAAAAAATTATAATCGCTTTACTTATAAAAGTAAATATAGAATTACGAGAGAAGAAATAATAGATCAAGATGAAAGATTAATAGAAATATTAGAAATGTTTTTATTCCATGGTCCTACACATTTGAAAAGAGGTCAAGGAATTCAAGAAGTTCCAACTTGGCTAAGTTTAAATAAAAAACTAAATATAATTCCAGATATAAATAAAATTTTTGTAAATAAATATGGTGAAAGACCTATTTCAATCTTTTAAATAAAGAAAAAATTGAAATACTTTTTTTAAACATAAATAATATAGAGAGAAGGTTGTTCCATGAAGATAATATCATGGAACATAGCAGGATTAAGAGGAGCAATAAAAAAAAATAGTTTAAACTTTTTGATAGAAGAAGATTATGATATTATCTGTTTTCAAGAAACAAAAACTCTTGAGAGAGAAGTAAAAATTCCAATAAATATTAAAGAAAAATATCCTTATACATATTGGGGTGAAAATAAAGGAATAACACAAAGAAAAGGATTAAGTGGAACAGCAATTTGGAGTAAAAAAAGAGCAATAAAACAATTTGAAACTCCCGAATTTGATACAGAAGGAAGATGTACAATAATTGAATATAAAAAATTTATAATAATTACAGTTTATACACCAAATTCTCAAGATAGTGACTCGGAGAGATGTACATTCAGAACAAAAATTTGGGATGAAAAATTTAAAGAATATATAATACATTTAAATAATATTAAACCTACAATAATTTGTGGAGATTTTAATGTAGCTCATAAAGATATAGATGTATATAATGCAGATAAATTTAGAAATGAATGTGCAGGATTTTTAGATATAGAAAGAAAAAATTTTAATAATATTATAAATTCTGGATTTATAGATGTTTTCAGAGAGATGAATCCAAATTCTCAAGAATTTAGTTATTGGGATCAAATAAGACCACATATGAGAACAAATAATAGAGGTTGGAGAATAGATTATTTCCTTATGATGAAAAATTTAAAAGAATCAATTGAAGATTGTAAAATTCTAAAAGATAAGTTGGGATCAGATCATGTACCAGTATTACTAATTCTAAAACCAACAATAAAAAAAGATATAAAACTTATTATTAAAAAAATTGAAAATTATATAAATATAAAATAAATCTTTAATAATAAGTAATGTGGTTATTTTTTTGCTACCTAATCTCTGTTGCAAATGCATTGACACCTCCTATTGGTAATATTTATTGTACAAAAATCACAATTCCTTTAATAGGAAGTCAATATGTAGAAAGTAAAGTAATAAGTAATAGAAGAGTGGAGATTCTTCTTGAAGGAAAAATAAATCAAAAAGGGCAAGCAATAATTCGCAAACAAAAAAATGAAGAACAATTTTTATTAAATAAAGAGTTAGCAGATTATTTAAATGATAAAAAAATAGAATTTAAATTATTAAATTATGATGAAGTAAAAGATGAAGTAAATTTTAAAATAAATATTAAATCAATCTTTTTCTCAAAAAAAATTACCTTAAAGAATAAAATTGATAAATAAATATAAAAATTTAATATATAATAATGTTTACAGATGATTATCCAAAAGATTTAAGTGAATATAAAAAAGATATTAGCATGCATGGAGGTGTTCCAAAACAATTTTATTCAATATCCAAAAAAGAATTTAAAGAATGGGAGATACCTCCATGGGAAATTTTAATTTATAAAAAAAAATTATTAGGTGAGGGTTCATTTGCAAATGTATATTTAGCGAAATGGAGAGAAATAACGGTTGTTGTAAAAATTTTTAATAATTTTTGTTTAGAAGAAAAGAAATTTTTAATTGAAAGAGAATTAGATATTATGACAAAACTTCATCATCCTAATATTGTTCAAATTTTGGGATATATTGAAGATCCTTTTATGTTGGTTTTAGAATATATTCCAAATGGAGATTTACTTAAATTTAATGAAAATTGGCATTGGTTTTCAAAAAAGATAAAAATTGCCGTAAATTGTTTACAAGCACTAGCCTATCTACATAATAGAAAACCAAATTCATTAATTCATAGAGATATTAAACCTCAAAATATTTTAATTACAAATTCGGGAGTTGCTAAAATTACAGATTTTGGTTTATCAAGATTAACAAATAAATTAACTTATTCAAATTCAAATTCAGCATTATCACAACTAAATTTTGAAGATCGTCAAGATTTTGAAATAGATGAATTAACAACATCTGTAGGAACAGAAAGATATAAAGCTCCAGAATGTTCACAGGATAAATATACTCATAAGATAGATATTTATTCTCTAGGAATTGTATTTTATGAAATATTTGAAGGTAAAAGATATAATCCAAATGAAGGATTTATATGGTTTAAAACTTCAAAAAATTTAAAAAAAATTATTATAGAAAACATGTTAGATAAGAATCCTGAAAATAGATCTGAAGCTATATCTATTATTAAACAGATAAATTTATATTATTCCAAATACTTATAATAAAGCTAAACCAGAATAACTTAATTCATCTTTCATTTGTTCAGCAGAAGAACTTAAACTCTCTATTAAAGATTCATATTCTTGATTTTCCATTCTTTTTTTTTCTACTTTTTTTTCAATATCACCTTGAAGTTTAAGTTTTTTTTGTTCTAATTTTTCTATACTAGATTCTTCTTTTTCAAGTAATTTAACAATAGATTGTTCATTTTTTGGTATTTTTTTTTCTAAAGATGATATTTGTTTTACAATTTTTTTATATTCTTTGGCAACTTCTTTTTTACCTCTTTCTTTAGTTGTTAAATTTTTTTTGCCTCTAGCTCTTCTACTATGTTTTCTTGTTTTACTCATTAATATATAAAAAGATTAAATAATAAAATATGTATAAAAAATTATTTTATTCTATAAAAAATTATTTTATTCTATAAAATTAATGATTTCAATTACAAATAAAGCTAAACAAAAATTAGTAGAATTAATTAAAAAAGAAAGTCAATCAGTATTTTTATATTTAAAAGGAGGAGGTTGTAATGGATTTACTTACACATTTAAAGTTATAGAAAATAAAAACATAAATAAATTAGATGAAAAAATTAGTTTATCAACAGATTTAGATATAGATATAAGTATGAATACAGGTAAAAATCTTTATTTATGTAATAAAAGTTTAATGTTTATATTGGGAACAAAAATAGATTATATTGAGGATATAATGGGTTCAAGATTTGATTTTAAAAATGACTTAATAGATTCAAAATGTGGGTGTGGAACTAGTGTTAATTTTAAGTAAATTTTAATTTTTTTAAAGAGATTTTAGTAGTTAAAGAATAATTAGTTAGACGAGTGTTATTAGCTAACATTTCTAAATAATCAGTAGGAGATCCACCATTATCACTTAATTGATAATAATTATTACCACTAGGATCTTTTAAATCTATTAAATCTTTACAAGATTCTTTATTTACATAAATTCTATTAGGATCAACAAAGACACCACTAGCATCCCATCTAGTAATAACTGATAAAGGTCCTTTTGCAATAGAAGTGGTAAATGGTGGATATAAAGGATCAGAAGAACTAAGACAATTATCAATATCAGAGTATTCTGAATAAACAAAACTTGACCCTGACGAATGATTACCTTTTGGTGGACCAGTAGAAGAAGAAGGTGCAGTTGTACTATTAATTAATTTATTACCAGGTTGAAGAGATGTAAAACGTAAAAAATTACCTTCATTCAATTTACCTAGAGGAGGAGGTTGAATTGAATCATTTTTAAAAGCGCATTGTGTTTGAACTAAGTTATGACCTTTAGAAATATCAAATCTATTTTGATAAGAGTTAGTTGCAATTAAGCATTGATTAGAATTTTTAATAAATTGATCATTAGACCCAGAATTAGTTGCGGTTACATAAAGATTTTTGGATTTTAAATAATTAGTTCTTTGATCAGAATTTAATATATCTTTAGTTTTAACACATCTTAATGAAGCCATATAATAATATCAAATATTATATATTTGATAATTTAAGTCATTTCTTAAATTACCAAAACATTTATTTAACCATAATTTATCACTTTTAAAATTATGTAAATATAAGTCTAATAACATAATAATTATAAATGTAAAATAAAAGATTAAAATTAAAATAAATAGTGCCATAATAAATGCCAATATCTCTCTCATTTACATAAAAAAAATTTAAAATATTTATTTCAATTTTAAATACAATTATAATTTTTTTTAATTTTATTATTAAAAGATTTTTCTAGACCTTCCCAATAAAGAATAAACTCTTTTTCAGTCCAAGGATCATAACCTTTTTTAATTAATACATTATTAAAATTTTGTATTCTTAAAAGTTCTTGTTGCATATTTCTTAATGGATTGCTAATTATAGGATTCCTTAGTTCTGCCTTTTTCCAGAATTCTTTTGTATATAAAGAACAGGCATATATTTGAAAAAATAGATCATTAAAACAAGTATTACATTCAGTATTAGTTTGTTTTAAAGAGACTATATCAGATAAATTTAAATTATAAGAAATTAATACTAAAACATCATTAGGTAAAGAGAAGATATTAGAAGTAATGTTATACATAGTTAATAAAAAATAAAATATTATAAATATCATTCAATTTTAATATTTATAAAATTGAAATAAATATAAAACATTAAATAAAAAGAAGAATGACATCAATGGAAATGGAAACCGATGAGGTGGACAATTTTGATAAAAATCTTTCTTTGTACATTCCAAATATTGAAGAGAATATAACTCTTCAAAAACTAATCACTCTGTTTCAAGAAGAAAAAATTGGTATGATTGAAAGAGTAGATTTTGTATATAATATTAAAGGTATACGGCAAGCTTTTATTCATTTTATATGTTGGTTTAACTCAAAAGAAAATAGAGAATTTCAAGCAAAAATTATGAATAATAAAGAAAATGCAATTATTAAAGGTAAAAAATTAAGTAAAACAAGTAAAAATCTAATTCTTTTACCTAATAGAAATCCGCGTCCAAGTACAGAAAAAAATGATTTAATCCAATCACTTCAAGAAAGATTAAATAATTTAGAATTACTATTCAAAGAAATGAATAATAATCAGAGTAGTTCAACATCAAATAAAAGAGTAAGATTAGAGGAAGAATAATAATATATAATATAATAAAAAATTGAATAATTATATTTTTTTTTAAATAAAATATAAATTCATGGGAGCTGGTATATTACCAATTTCATCAATAAATGGAAGATTATTCTTTCTATTTGGAAAAGAAGCTGAAAGTCATTTATGGTCAGATTTTGGAGGGGGAAAAGAAAATAATGAATCCGATTTTGAGACAGCAATTAGAGAAGGAAGTGAAGAATTAAATGGATTTTTGGGATCAGGAGAGAACTTAAGAAAAATGGTAGAAACAAATAATATATTGACAATTCACTATGAAAAATATAAAATATTTTTATTTATAATTAAATATGATAGAAATTTACCTATTTACTTTAAAAATAATTATGAATTTATAAAAAATAGTCATCTTTTTAAAGAAGTAAAAAAAAATGATGGATTATTTGAAAAAGAAGAAATTAAATGGTTTTGTTTGAAAGATATGGAAAAACAATCAAAAAATTTTAGAGTGTTTTATAGACCAATTTTAAAAATTATAATGAGAGAACATGATACATTATTAGATAAAATAGTTGAATATAAAAATTTTAATTAATTCTATAATTTATTAAGAATGATAAAAACTTTAGATTTTAAAAAATATAAAATAAATAACAAAAATTTAATAAAGAATTTTTTAATTGATAAGAATATTAAGACTGATTTAGGTATAGTTTATACTCCTTTAAGTTTAATTAAAAAAATAATAGATTTAATTCCAGAAAATGAATTTAAAGAAAATAAAAAATTTTTGGATATAGGAGCAGGATTAGGTAATTTTTCCTTTATTATATATGAAAAAATTTTTAATAATAATAAAAATATAAATTATAAAGAAGATAGTATTATTAAAAATAATTTATATTTAAGTGAAGTACAAGAAGATCAAATAAATTATTTAAAAGAATTATTTGGAAAAGAAATAAATTTATTTAAAAATTTTTTTTTAATAGATGATAATTATTTAGAATATTTTGATATAATAGTAGGAAATCCACCTTATAATTTTGGTTCTATAAAAACTCCAACAAACACTATTATAGAAAAAAAATTTGATGGAAAAACAGTTTGGCAAAAATTTGTTTTTAGATCAATTGAATTATTAAAGTCAGAAGGATATTTAAGTTTAATAATTCCAGCTATATGGTTAAAACCAGATAAATCAGGAATTTATGATTTATTAACATCTTTTAGAATAATAAAATTAAATACTTTAAATAATAGTGAAACAAATAAAGAATTTAATTATCAAGCCCAAACACCGACTTGTTATTTTTTAATCCAAAAAAAATTAGTTATAAAAAATACAATTTCTATTTATGATTCTTATGAAAAAGAATATATAAATTATGAATTAATAAAAAATTATTGTATTCCAATGAATTGTGTATATATATTAAATAAACTATTAAATTTAACAAAAATATATGGAAATATTAATGTTTATAAATCAAACACAATTTCAAGAAAAATAAATCTCTCAATTACACAAAATCAATTCTATAATTTTAAAAATATTTCTTCTTGTATTCTTAAAGGAAAATATAAAGAAGAACCAGAATTAGTTGAATTTCATACAGATCAAGCATGTCATTATTATGGAGAAAAAAAATTAATTTTAGCCCATAAGATGTATGGTTTTCCATATTTAGATTATAAAGGAATATATGGAATTTGTACGAGAGATAATTATATAATAAAAGATTATTCAATAAAAGAACTAGAAAATATAGGTAAATTCTTATCTACAAAAATAATTTTATTTATTTATCAAGCTACAAGTTATAGAATGTCATATTTAGAAAAATATATTTTCAGCTTTATTCCAAATATAAATAAAATTAAAGAATTAGAAAATTTACCAGATGAAATTATAAAAAGAGAAGAAATAATTTATAAATTTTTAAATCTCTCAGAAAATCAAATTTTATACATTAATAATAATATAAAAAATTATAAATTTTTTATGTAAAAAATTGAAAATATTATATAATTAAATATAATTGAAGAAGATGGAAAGCTCCTCATCAGAAAATATTATCAAGAAGACTTATGAAGATAATTATAGTCCTTCAGAAATAGGTGAAGAATTATATAATGAACTATTTGGCGATATTTTTCATCTTGAAAATATTGAAGAAGATTCTCATGGTTGGAAAAGAGTTAGACAAGCAATTGAACCTAAAATTGAAAGACAACGTGCATTCAGTGATTATGATAAAGAACTTGATATGACAGAATTTATATTTAGAAGTATAGATTTGGATTTATCTTCTTTAAATCAAGAAAATAATGATGATTCTAAAGAAGAAAATATAATTAGTGAAATAGATATAAGTGGTAATAATTCTCAATAAAAAAAATAATATAAATTTTTAGGACATTATTCATATTTTATATTTATCCATAAATTCTTTTTTAGTTATTATAGGTATTCCTTTTTCTTTGGCAGTTGTAACTTTTCCAGAGTCCTCATCTTCATCTTTTACAATTAGTATATCAGTTTGTTTATTAATTGTATCTTGAATTTTAACTCCAATTTTAGATAATTTTTCTAACATTTGTTTATCAAATCTAAAACCAGTAGTTACTATTTTTTTATTATTTAATTCATGTTCTTCTATATCTTCTTGAGTAGTTTGTATAGAATTAAGTTTATTCTCAAGATTAGCTTCTTGTAGAAATTTAATAAAGTTTGGAATATATTCTACAAATTGAGAAGCAGTTTTTTGAGCAATACCATCAACTTTTAATAATTTATTTATTTTAATTTCATTAGATTCAACAGCAGTTAAAATATCAGGAAGAGCTTTCATAATAATTTCAAATCTTTTAGCACCAAAATTTCTTCCCCAAATATTTGAACCAACCATTAAATCTACGAGAGATGCTTTTTGAATTTGTAATTGAATATTATTATAGATTTTTTCAGCTAAATTTTTCTTAAATCCATCTACTTTTAAGAAATCACTAATAGTCATAGATAAGATTGCTGGAACAGATCTATATCCAGCTTCAATAATTCTATGAATATTTCCAGGACCAAGTCCTTCTACTTCTAAAGCTTTAAAGAAAGTAACAATATTTCTTTCTAAAACTTGATTACTATCTTCTTTATTAATTAAAATTATTTCTTTATGTGTATCATTCCATTCATAAGGTTCAGAAGGAAATAAAGGTTCAGGTGCAGGAACTATTACAGATTTAATTTCTGGAATAACATCACCAGCTTTTATAAGTTCAATAATAGCACCAATTCCAATTTTATTAGTTTCTATAAATTCAGCATTTTTTCCAGTTACAAAATTAATTATACTTCCTCTTAATTTAATAGGTTCAATTTGAACACGTGGAGCTAAATATCCATCTTTTGTGGGAGTCCATAGAATATCTAGAACTTTAGCTTCCGCTCTTTGATCACTTAAAACCATTTTAAATGCAAAAGCATATTCAGGATTTCCTTTTGGACGAGGATATATTTCATCATTAACTACAATAACTCCATCAATTTCATATTTATAACTTTCTCTCCAATCAACTAGATATTTTGATAAAATTTCATTATTAAGTACTGGAATAGTTTCATTAATTACAGTATCAACATTTAAAGATTGTAATTTAAACATTTGATCACTAGGTTTAAGAATTGGATTAATTACTTCATAAGCTACAAAATCTACATCTTTGATTTTTTTAGTATCAATAGACTTTTGATTAATAATTCCAGCAACTAGATTTCTAGCATTAGCAATTTCTTTATTAGATTTATTTTTTTGAGATTCATATTTTTTAAAATTTTCTTTAGATATAATTAATTCTCCTCTAATTGCAATATTAGATTCATTTGGTAATTTTAAATAAGGAATAAAATAGCTAATATCATGACCAATTTTACCATTACCTCTAGTATATAATTTGGGAGTATCTCCTTCAGTTGTATAGAGTGCTGACATTCCATCCAATTTTGCTGAAATAGTATAAGGTCCTTTATATTTTTTAATCCATTTTTGAATAGCTCCAGTATCAGGTTTAATTTTATCCATACTCCATAATTCATAAGGTAATTCAACTTTATTTTTTTCAATATTAATTAGACAATCAGCATGACCTTCTTGAGCAGGCTTATTTTGAGGGTATTTTTCTAGAATATATTCTCTCAGAATATCATATTGATTATCGGTTAAGATAGGTGTAGATTTACAATGATATTCTTGATTAGCAGTTTTAAATAGTTCAGTTAGTTCAGCTTCACTGAGTTTCTTTAATCCAGATATTCCTTCTTTTAAGAATAGATCAAGATTAGAAATAGTTTCAATTGGTTTTTTTTTTAAAGTAGTTTTTTTAACTTTAATTGTTATCTTTCCTTTATTAGTAGATTGTTCTTGAGAACTAGATTGGATTTGTTCTTCTTTTTTAGTTTCTTCTTTCTTAGTTTCTTCTTTTTTAGTTTGAGGAATAGATTCAGAACCAATAATTTGAATAGATTGAGCATTTTTTCTCTCAGAAGGATCTTTATAAACAAGATTTAAGAATTCAAAAATAGATTCTTCATCTGGAAAATAGTTAGTTAAAGGTTCACTTTTTTTTCCTTTTATAACTTTTGAAAGTCCATGTTCATTAAGAGAGAATCCCATATCCAATGCATGTTGTCTCATAACTACATTAAAATATTTACTTCCAGTAAAGTAAAGTAAAGCAAAAGCATATTCACTTGGAGGTGTATATAGAAAATCCAATCTTCGGGGAATAGCAGTAGGATCAT
>Ga0180437_10009332_pt1 | contig 12173 bp, 13 predicted proteins | sample SS_ome_4_FD_132410 | JGI IMG/M metagenome (GOLD analysis project Ga0180437, IMG submission 132410) | Hypersaline lake sediment archaeal communities from the Salton Sea, California, USA - SS_3_D_1 metaG | ecosystem: Environmental > Aquatic > Non-marine Saline and Alkaline > Hypersaline >... | reverse complement strand
CTTTCCAAGCGGGCAATTTTTGCCTTTCATCGCGATCATTATAAAGAAGGCTTTGATAATTTAAAAAAGGCAGAAAGTATTTTTAAAAAGCTTGAAAAATTGAGCGTAAGCGTACCGCGGCTTAGGCACGAAGGATCGTGGCGGGCGGCGCTTGAGGAGTATGTTGAAGCCAAGCTCTTTGGCACGTTTTTAAAGAGCCGCAAAGTTGAGGAAATTCGCAATCGCCAGATTGATACTGAGATATTTTTGGGTGGTTTGTGTGATTTCACCGGTGAGTTGGTGCGTCGGGCAGTGAAAGAAGCCACGGCCAAGAACTACAAAGAGGTGGAAACGATTAAGAAGAACATCGAGCAGATAATGCAGAATTTGATCAAATTGAATCTGACCGGATATTTACGCACCAAGTACGATCAGGCAAAAAATAATCTCCGTAAGATTGAGGAGATTATGTATGAATTATCTTTAAGAAAATAGCATGGAAAAAATGAAACCAAGGGTCGCAGCTATTATCCCGGCTTATAACGAAGAAAAAACAATCGGGCCGATTATTAAAACATTAAAAGCCTCGCCATTGATTGACGAGGTGATTGTGATTTCAGATGGTTCAGATGACGGCACGATTAGGATTTGCAATGAGATCGGGCCGGAGATTTGCCATCAGCTACCGGTTAAAAGCGGTAAGGGTAAGGCAATGCAGCACGGCGTGACGCACACTGACGCACCGATTATTTTCTTTTTTGATGCCGATCTGATCGGCTTGAATGAAAAGCATATCAGTGCCATTCTTGAGCCGGTTATCCGCGGAGAGAGGGCCATGAACGTGGGCATACGCGATCGCGGACCGTTTGCCATGCGCATGGCGGCTCATCTGCCATTGATTGGCGGAGAGCGGGCAATGATCCGCCAGGTATTTGAAGACGTGCCGGAAAAATATAAACAGGGCTTTATGGCAGAGATTGCCATGAATTATTACTGCCGTTCAAGAAAGCTCAAATACGGTTGTTCACCATGTCCGGGTCTGACCATTCGGCGTAAGATGCAAAAGGTCGGTGTAATGAAAGGATTTCTTGAATATGTCAGTATGAGTTTTCAGGTTATTAAAGCCATGGTAATTGTACGCTCGGCAAGATTGATGGGCAAATTTTAACATGAAATATTCAGAATACAAAAATAAAAAAGTTTTAATTGCCGGACTAGGGCTTTATAAACAGGGAAGTGGAATATCTGCGGCCCGTTTTTTTGCTCGTGCCGGAGCCAAAGTCACGGTAACGGATCTTAAGACCAGAAAAGAACTCAGCTCAAGCATTAAAGAGCTCAAGGGCATGAAAATTCAGTACGTTCTTGGCAAGCACCGTGTATCAGACTTTAAAAACGCTGACATTGTAATTAAAAATCCTGGCATGCGCCGCAATTCGCCATATCTTAAGGCAGCTCGGGCGGCAAAAGTATCGATTGAGTCTGATATCACAATATTTTTTAAGCATTGTCCAGGGAAAATCATTGGTATTACTGGTACGCGGGGTAAAAGCACGACCTCAGCACTGCTGGCCAAGATCTTAAGCAAGAAAAACAAAACGTTTTTAGGCGGCAACATAAAAGTGTCACCTTTAAATTTTTTAAGCAGAGTGAAAAAGAGCGATTGGGTAGTCGTTGAGCTTTCGTCGTGGATGCTCGAGGATTTAAATGATAAAAAAATGAGTCCGCACATTGCCGTGGTTACTAATGTGATGCGTGATCATTTAAATACTTATCCAAGCATGCGAGCTTACCAGGAAGCCAAGGCAATGATTTTTAAACATCAGTCAAAAGGTGATTATGTAGTGCTGAATCGGGATAATGCTATTACCAGACAATTTGGCAAGCGCGTGCCCAGCCAGCGGTTCTGGTTTTCATTAAAACAGTTTAAAGAAGAAAACGGCAGTATGATTAAAAACGGACGCATGGTTTTCCGGCACGACGGTAAAATTTGGAACGTCGCGTCTTCAAAAGATCTTCAGCTTGAGGGTGAACATAACCTTTATAATGCTTTGGCCGCCATGACTGTGGCAAAAATTTTACGAGTGGCCTGCGCAAAGGTGAGATCAACCCTGCGTGAGTTCAAAGGCATTGACAGTCGGCAGGAGTTGGTCCGGACAACGGGTGGGGTAAAGTATATTAATGACACAACCGCGACCACGCCGGATGCCGGCATGGCCGCGCTCCGAACAATTGCCTTAAAAAAGAATATTATTTTAATTGCAGGTGGGGCAGATAAAAAGTTATTATTTACGGATTGGGCCAAGCAGGTTAAGAAGAACTGCAAAAAAGTAATACTTTTGGATGGAACCGCCACCCCGAAGATGATGCGGGAGCTTAAGAAAAATAAAGTTAAGCCTGAGCCGGTGCAAAAATCAATGAAAAGCGCGGTTAAACTGGCACACAAATTATCCGACAGGGGTGATGTGGTTTTGCTTTCACCGGCGGCGGCAAGCTTTGGCATGTTTAAGAATGAATTTGACCGGGGTGAGCAGTTTGTTGACCTTGTGAAGAAGATATAGGCAAAATAGGCTCATTTGTGCTATAATGTGGATAAGTTAAAGCAAAATAAGCTTAAAACTTAAAAATTACTCATAATTTAGCGAAAAAATATGGCAGACGAAGTACAAGGCTATTGCGTTAAATGCAAAGCAAAAAGAGACATGGATGAGGCCAAAGAGGTTGAGATGAAAGGCAAAGGCGGTAAGAAGAGGCGCGCCATGAAGGGCAAATGCCCTAAGTGTGGTACTACAATGTTCAGAATTCTCGGTGCTAAATAGTAGTAGTAAAAAGTCCCTGATCTAAGTGCTCAGGGGTTTTTTATTTTAAAGATTTTGTGCTAAAATTAAGTAAATGTTGAATATCCTGAGAAAAATAATTCCCAAGCCGATCTTGGGAGTTTATCATTTTGTTTTGGCTAAACTTGCGCAGGTTGTTTACGGTAATCCTTCGCGCAAGCTTATTGTAATTGGCGTGACCGGCACCAATGGAAAATCAACTACCGTTAATTTGATTTCCAAGATTTTGGATAAGGCAGGAAAAAAATCCGGCTTTACCACCACGATCAATTTTAAAATCGGGGACAAGGAATGGCTGAACAAATCAAAGATGACCATGCTCGGCCGGTTTCAACTACAAAAGCTTTTAAAACAGATGGTGAAAGCAGAGTGCAAGTACGCGATTATTGAAACTTCGTCGCAGGGCTTGGATCAGTTTCGTCATCTCGGGGTTGAGTATGACGCGGCGGTGTTTACCAACTTGGCGCCGGAGCACATTGAGGCGCACGGTGGTTTTGAAAATTATAAAAAGGCCAAGGGAAAGTTATTCAAGCATTTAACAAAGTTCAAAAATAAAAAAATTGATGGAAATGAAATTCCTAAAGTGATTGTGGTAAATGTTGACGATGATCATGCGGATTATTATTTACAGTTTGATGCTGACAAAAAGGTCAAGTATTCGATTGATAAAGAATCTGAGTTTAAAGCAAATAATCTTGAAGTGGGGCCGGATAATTCAAAATTCGATATTGGAGATTTGAGATTGGAGATTGGGTTGCCGGGTCGGTTTAATGTTTACAATACACTGGCCGCAATCGCAGTTTGTTCAACGCTGGGCATTTCGATGGCTGATGCGCAAGCCGCGTTAAAAGACATCGAGAAAATACCCGGCCGGTTAGAATATATTGACGAAGGCCAGTTATTTAAAGTAATGGTTGATTACGCGCCTGAGCCTAATTCTTTGGCCGAGGTTTATAAATTAATTAATACGATTTCAAAAAATAAATTTATCCACGTGCTTGGTTCGGCCGGGGGCGGCCGGGATAGGGCAAGGCGGCCGGTGCTCGGTAAAATGGCTGGTGAAACCGCGGACTACGTAATTGTTACAAATGAAGACCCCTATGACGAGGATCCAATGGAAATAATTGAACAGGTTGCGGAGGGGGCAATCAACGCCGGCAAAATTATCGATAAAAATCTTTTTAAAATTCTTGACCGCCGCGAGGCAATTGAAAAAGCGATCAGTCTGGCCGATGAAAATGACTTTATTCTCATCACGGGTAAGGGTGCGGAACAGGCCATGGTGGTTAGTGGAGGTAAGAAAGTGGCGTGGGATGACCGCGAGGTGGTAAAAGAAATTTTAAATAAATCATATGAGTCTTGAAAAAGCATTAAATTTAAAAGATGATGAGCAGGTGCTTTACGTGGCGCATCAGTTTCCACTGACGTATTGGCTGAGCATGCTAATTACTTTCATTCTGATTGTTTTGCCTTTCTTTTTCCTGTTTCCGTTATTTGATTTGGGTTGGTGGGGTTTGTTGATTTTTATTGCCATGATTTTGATTGGTCTGATTTACGGACTGCGGCAGGCTCTCAAATGGTATTATAATGTTTTTGTGGTAACCGATAAAAGAGTTATTGACATTGACCAGCGGGGCTTGTTTGACCGGACCGTGTCGGCGGTGCCGTATCAAAATATTGAAGACGTTTCTTACCGCATCAAAGGCGTTGGGCAGACGATTTTTCGCTACGGTAATGTGATGGTTGACACTTCTAGTTCAAGCGCTAACCTGGTTGTGCAAAAGATCAGGCATCCGCACGTTTTACAGGAGCTGATCAGTGAGCTCAGGGTGGAAGCCCGGGAAGCTGGCGATGAGCGTATTCAAGCACTTAAGGAGTTTACGGAAAAGTTAAGTATTCAGGAGGTAAAAGGTCTTATTAAGAAGCTGAAAAAAGAAGAAAGACAGGAGGCGGTTAAGGAATTTTTTGAAGAGGGGGATAAGGATTGAAAATTTGTCTATTTTTTGGTAAAATAATTTTATGCCACAGCCAAGACAAGGCAAAATCAGGAGGATTTTGGGGCTAAGGACATTTTTAATAATAAATCTGATCGTATTGTTCTTGGTGGTGCTTAGTTTTGGTCGTGAATTTGTCCGTAACTATGAAATTGATAAGGAGATCAAGGGCCTTGAGGAAAGGGCCGCTATGCTTGAATCAGAAAATCAGCAGATTCTACAGCTGGCTGAGCGCTTGAAAACCGATGATTATCTTGAAGAGGAGGGTCGGATGAGGCTGGGCCTGAAAAAACCAGGCGAGAATGTAGTGGTCGTTTCCGAACCCGAAGATTTGACCGTGCCGATCCAGGCGCCGAGCGAACCAAGTGAAGAAGACAGAAAGATTAGCAATCCTCGATTGTGGCTGGAATATTTTTTTGGAATATAATATGTCAAAAAAGAGAAAAAACAGCGGCTTGCCAGTAATAATATTGATATTGGTGATTCTTGTCGGTTTGGTATTGTTCGGGATGCTCGGTGTTTATGTTTTTAAAAGCACGAATTTTGTTTTTCGCGGTCTGAGTCGTATTATTCCTTATCCGGCGGTGGTGGTGAATTGGGATTTTGTCGGTTATGATGATTATAGCGACAATATTGTGACAATGAGACGCTTTTTATCAAATGAAGAAGAGGTGGTGGTAACTGAAGAAGAAATTCGTGACCGGGTTTTGAATCGTTTGATTGCCAATGCCGTGCTGGAACAGATGGCGGACGAGCGCGATATTAAGGTATTTGATTATGAAATTGAAAAAGTATTTCAGGCGGCCATCGAAGGTCTGAATCCGGAAGAAGAGATTGAGAAAGATTTAAAAAAATTATTTGGCTGGAATACAGATGAGTATAAAAAAAACGTGGTGCGGCCGTTTGTTTTGCAGAATAAACTGACCAAGGCGATTTATGATGATCAGGCAGACGCGGCCGAGCAGTTTGCGATTTTTTTGCAGGAAGAAATTGCCACGGCAAAAATAATATATTTTGTCCCTCACTAAATGTTTTGGATAAAATAAAAAATAGCCGACGGTGAGATTCGAACTCACGACCTATCCCTTACGAGGGGATTGCTCTGGCCAACTGAGCTACGTCGGCATGGATTAAAGGCTTTTGGCCTTTTTTTATTCTTTTTCTGCCTAATTATACTATAAAATAGCGTTTTTGGCAAGACTGTATGGTTTATATCTTATTTTGGATAATCGGTATTACTGCGATAACCTTGTTTGGTTCGTGGTATGCCAGAAAATTTAATCGGCCAGATGCCCTGATCGGGCTGTACGTGGCATTTGTTTTGTTTGCCAATATTGCGGCGTCAAAGATTGCTGAATTTGATTTCGGGTTTAAGACTTTTTATGCGCCAGCCGCGGTGATTATTTTTTCGGTGACATTTTTAATGACCGATATTGTGAATGAAAAGTTTGGCCGCAAAGAAACTCATAAAATGATTATGATTGCTTTTACTACGCAAGTTGCGTTGGCGTTTTTTTCCTGGCTGGTGGTTTCACTCAATCCGGCGCCTTTTTGGAGCGGTCAGGAATCATACGCACTCATTCTGGGACAGGTGCCCAGGCTTATTCTGGCTTCATGGATCGCCTTTTTAATAAGTGAGAATCTAGACGCTGTAATTTTTGCTTGGTTTAAAAAGCTGACTAAAGGCAATCATTTATGGATGCGCAATGCCTTTAGCTCATTGCCGGCCATGGCCCTGGATTCAATAATATTTGTGGCAATTGCCTTTTACGGGCAGCAGCCGATCTGGCCGGTTATTCTGGGTTTGATCGTGGTAAAATGGGTAATCGGAGTGATTGATATTCCGTTTATGTATTTGAACCGCTGGGTAATGTATTGGCGGAAAGGCTGAGCATAAAGGGCTGGATTTTTTTAAATATTTAAGTTAAAATAGCTATAAGCTAATATTCAAAAATAGCCCAATTATTTGAGCTATTTTTGGAGCCTGCCTGCCGGCAGGCAGGCGGGATTTACTTGAATCAAAAAAAGCGGGTGAGCGGAATCGAACCGCCATGTCAAGCTTGGGAAGCTTGCATAATAACCATTATATGACACCCGCAAAATCTTACTAATTATAACCGAACGTTTATACATATGGCAAGATATTTATTTATCGCATTATTGGTAGTTTTTCCTTTGAACAGTGCATTAGGGGCAAGTATGCTTTCATCTGCCCGGGTTGATAATTATGAAATCGTGGAGAGCGTGTATTTGGACGAGCCAACCGTGATTAAGGGCTATACCCTGACAAGCCCGGATGAAAAACTTAAACTCGGCATTTTGCCTGAGGCAGTCAAAGGACCGACCCGGATTGATATTAAGATTCTGGATCCGGACATTATGATTGATAGTCTGCCTGAGGGCAAGACATTGCTAACACCAATTTATCTTTTTGATGTTTTGAACAAGTTTGTTTACGATGACAGCAAATATTACTGGTTTGAAATGGAATATGATCCACGTCTGGCTTATCTTTATGATAAGGGCCTGTATTTTTATAACGGTGTGAGCGGCAAGTGGGAGCCCTTACCGAGCAAAGATATTCAGTGGCGCCACACTGTGCGGGCGCTCATTCATCTGCCGTACGCGCGTTTGGCCGTATTTGGTCATCACGAAATTATGAATGAGGGCATTGCCAGTTGGTACCAGTTTAAAGAATGCGACTGTGCGGCCAGCCCGGATTATCCAAAAGGCACCCAGCTTTTGGTAACTAGCCAGGCTGAGCCTGAGCGTTCAGTTGTGGTGACAATTAATGATTGGGGTCCGGACCGTTCGGTTTTTCCTGAACGGGTAATTGATCTTGATGTGACCGCGTTTGACAAGATTGGTGACTGGCGGCGCGGCACCATGGCGGTGACGGTTGAGCCCTATGTGTCAACTACTGATGAGTTTATAATGGTTACTTCAAATGATTAGGTTTAAAAACGTTTCAAAAATCTATAAGCCGAACACGGTCGGTGTTCAAAACGTCTCCCTGCACATTAGGCCGGGTGAGTTTGTTTCAATTGTCGGTCAGAGCGGCACGGGCAAGACAACCCTGGTAAAGCTTTTAATTGCCGAGGAGCGGCCGAGCAAAGGTCAGATTGTTATTGGTGGTTGGGATATCTCGCACATCCGGGGCAGTGAGGTGCCGATTTTGCGCCGTCAGATCGGAGTGGTGTTTCAGGATTTTAAACTTTTACCCAAGAAGACTGTTTTTGAAAATGTGGCGTTCGCGCTTGAGGTTTGCGGCGCACCACGTCGAAAAATGAAAAAGATTGTGCCCCAGGTTTTAAAAATTGTCGGATTGGAGGACAAGGCGCGGCGTTATCCGCGCCAGCTTTCGGGCGGTGAGCAGCAGCGAGTGGTAATCGCCCGGTCCCTGGTGCATCGTCCGAAGATATTGGTAGCAGATGAGCCGACCGGCAACCTTGACGCAATCAACACGCAGGAAATTATTGATTTATTAAAAAAAATTAATGAATTCGGCACCACCGTCGTGTTGGTTTCGCATGACCGTGAAGTGGTTAACGCCTTGAAAAAGAGAGTGATTACCCTGGAGGGCGGCCAGATTGTCCAAGACCAGGAAGAAGGTAAATACGTATTGTAAATTGGTCGTATGTTTATACCATTGTTAAGAATAATTAAATTTGCTTTTCAGAATTTCTTCAGGAATTTCTGGCTTTCGATTATTACGATTACGATTTTGGTTTTGACGTTGTTTTCAATTAATATTCTGGTACTTTTGAATTTTCTGACGTCCACGGCAATCAGCAGTGTGCAAGAGAAGATTGACGTGAGCGTGTATTTTTATCCGGAAGCTGCGGAAGAGTCAGTGCAGAACGTCCGTTCTTATCTGATCGGCCTTTCCCAGGTCCGGGATGTTAAATATATCAGCCGAGAAGAGGCTTTGGAAAAGTTTAGGGAAAACCACGGTGAGAATGAATCAATCATTTCCTCCTTGGAAGAGCTTGAGGAAAATCCTTTGGGTGCCACTCTGGTGATTAAAACCCATAACCCGAATGATTATCCCTTTGTTTTGGAGACCCTTGATAATCCTGAGTTTACCCAGTTTGTACAGGATAAGAATTATGATGACCACAAGGAGATTATTGAACGGATTGATAGGATTACTGACCGGGTGCGCAACTTTGGCATTATCCTGAGCGGTATTTTTGTGATGATTGCGGTTCTGATTGTGATCAACACGATCCGGGTGGCGATATATACCCACCGTGAAGAAATCGGCATTATGAAACTGGTTGGTGCTTCGAACTGGTTTGTCAGGATGCCGTTTTTGGCCGAGGGCGTGCTTTATGCCTTTTTGGCAACCCTGGTGATAATCGGTATAATTTATCCGTTATCGTTTTTTGCCGAACCTTATATCAGCGGTTTCTTTGAAACCGAGAGTGTGGGTATGATTGATTATCTGAATCATAATTTTCTTTGGATTTTTGTGACACAATTTGTGGCAATGTCAGTTCTTAATATTATCAGCACTGGCTTTGCCTTGGGGAGGTATTTAAAAGTTTAAAATTAAATATTTTTTATGCGAAAATTTGGATGGTACTTTTTCGGAATTGTGCTGGCGCTTTTGGTGGGATTGGTTTTCGGTTGGTGGGTGACCCGCGACAGCGGAAGTACGAAAACTGTTTCCAGTCAATTGATTTTAACCGCGCTCCATGATCGTGGTTTTTTAGTAACCCAAACTTACATGTTTAATGAGCCGGTTACGATTGAAGATACGGACCAGAGTTTTTGGGAGGGTCTGCTGTGGGGTCAGGTGGTTAAGGCGCATGGCGTGATTGAGGTAAATATGGGGGTTGATTTAGCTGACATTGGCGAGGATGATGTTGAGGTTACAAAAGATAAGGTGATAGTAAGGGTTACCGGGGCTGAGCTTTTTAATTCAAGGCTGGTCGGCGCAATTAATGTTGAAAATAAGCAGGGGATTTTAAAAAGATTGTTTGACAATGACGATGGCTATAACCAGGCTTTGGCCGAGCTGACCAGGCAGGCCGAAGAGGCAGCCAAAGACCCCGAGCTGGTTAGCCGGGCCAATGAACGGGCGGCTGAGGAAATATCACGACTTCTGGGATATGTGGTTACGGACCGAGAGGTAGAAATCTTGATTAAGGATTGACATAATCGTGAAATTGTATTAAAATTGTTTGAACTTTCGGGGGTCGTCTAATGGTAGGACTCCAGGTTTTGGTCCTGGCTATCTAGGTTCGAATCCTAGCCCCCGAGCCATTAATTTAAAATATGGAAGAAGCTCGATATACCGAAACAAAGATTGTCACCGTAATTGTCGCGATAATTACTTTGGTGATTTCTTTTACTGGCACCTATGCGATTTTGCGCGTCGGTGAGGGAGATTTGGGTGACGCCATTTATGATTTGGGTAAAAGAATTTTTGCGGTTGAAGAATCATTTACTGGTTATCATAACGGCGGTAATCTTTACAAAAATGAAAAGTACGGTTTTTCATTTGAATTTCCTTATTCCTGGGGCGAAGTTGAACTAATTAGAGAAGATTTTGATATGAACGGACAGCCGGGTGTTTTCCAGACGTATTACTGGGAGGCGGAAGAAGATGAAGACCGTTTTTTTTATTTAATGGTGGGTGACGCTCGCGTTTTGAGAGAAGATAAAGCAGCGGTAGATGGATATATTTATTTAGGTGAATCACCGAGCTATATCTATTACTACATTGCTACTGACGTGATACCGGATTGTCTGGAAGGGCCCTTGGCCTCACTTAGCAAGGAAGAGAAAAAAAGGTGTGCTGAATTGAGTTTGATTCACCAGGAGGAGGTTGAGCGCACAATTTTACTTACGTTCCAGATGTTTAAATAATATTATGCAATTTATTGAGCAAATAAAAAATTATTATTTTTATCACAACACGGGCTATGATTATTTTTTGGCCGTAGTGGTTTTTATCGGCTTGATAATTTTACTTAAGATTTTTCAGGCATTTATTTTGTCACGGTTAAAGAATCTGGCCAAAAAGACCAAGACTGACTTTGACGATATTTTGATTGAGATATTCAGAAAAGTGCGGCCGCCTTTTTATTTTTTCGTGTCTTTATACTTTGGTATTAAGATGCTGACTTTGCCCGAGCTTTTGGTGACGACCATTAATATTTTGTTTATTATCGCGATCGTTTATGAAGTGATCCGGGCAATGGAGCGGTTGGTTGATTATTTTCTTGATAAATATTTGGAACGTATTGAAAAGACCGAGGAGAGCCGGGAGACCAGTATCTCAATGATCAAGTCGTTAAAGCTGATTATCAGAATTGGACTTTGGGTGCTGGGTATTATAATGATTTTGGGCAATCTGGGCGTAAACATTACTTCTTTGATTGCCAGCCTGGGTATTGGCGGTATTGCGATTGCCCTGGCTTTGCAAAACGTTTTGTCAGATATTTTCAGTTCATTTTCGATTTATCTTGATAAGCCGTTTGTGGTGGGTGATTTTATTCAGGTGGGTACGGACCGCGGTCATGTTGAAAAAATCGGTCTTAAAACCACCCGGATTCGCACCCCGCTCGGCGAAGAGCTTATAATTTCTAACCAGGAGCTGACCACGGTACGAGTGCAGAACTTTCGCCGAATGGAGAAGCGCCGGGTGAGTGTAAACCTGGGTGTGGTTTACGCTACGTCGTCGGAAAAACTTGAAAATATTCCAAAGATTATTAAACAGATTATTGATAAGACTGACCAGGCTGAGTATGACCGCTGTAATTTTGCCAGCTTTGGCGATTCTTCATTAAATTTTGAACTGGTCTATTACGTTAATTCGCGGGATTACAAAGAATACATGAACACTAATGAAAAAGTAAATCTTGAGATATATAAACGTTTTGAAAAAGAAGGGATTGAGTTTGCTTACCCAACACAAACAATTATATTGGAAAAATAATAATTCATAGGCGCCCCGCAGGCAGGGTGCATAAATAAACAATATGAAGAAAATATTCGTTTTTTCAATGCTGGCGTTTCTGTTACTTGCTTTGCCGGTTCAGGCAGCTGAGGTCAAAGCTGGTGAGGAATACTTTTTAATGGAGAACCAGACAATTGAAGGAAATCTTTATACCGCGGCCGGGTATGTTGATATTTCCGGTACCATAACCGGTGATCTTTTAACGGCCGGCGGCAGCGTGATAATTACCGGCGACGTTGGCGAAGATTTAATAGTCGGCGGTGGTGACATTGATATCTGGGGTAATGTTGGCGGAGATTTGCGCGCGGTCGGCGGCAATGTGCTGGTTGGCGGTGACGTAGGTGGTGACGTGCTGGTGGCCGGCGGCATGGTCCAGATCCGTCCCAACGTGACGGT
>Ga0180437_10009331_pt1 | contig 12173 bp, 11 predicted proteins | sample SS_ome_4_FD_132410 | JGI IMG/M metagenome (GOLD analysis project Ga0180437, IMG submission 132410) | Hypersaline lake sediment archaeal communities from the Salton Sea, California, USA - SS_3_D_1 metaG | ecosystem: Environmental > Aquatic > Non-marine Saline and Alkaline > Hypersaline >... | reverse complement strand
TTGCTTATTTCGTCTTGGCAGAATCCAAGGCTTCATCAACAAACATCTTGAATATGTCGTAGTCGTCCTTCTGAATTTTCAGCTCAGAAAACAGCTCAAAAGCTTTGAAGAGATGATAGACCAGAATTCTTAGTGCGGTGGCTGATAGTGCATATGGTTGTTGCATCTTGACCTCGCCGTTGCTGCACATCGATTTTGCAGGCTCGAGATTTCTGGCGTCGATTGCTTGGATAGCATGAAAGCGTGCCGCACCTTCTACACCTATACCCGGCCCGCCCCTATGGGATTGAGGCAAATAGAATCTATCAAAGACTTCTAAACGCTGATCTTTTTCGACCCAATCTTGGTAATGCCGTGATTTATAAGAGAATATCGGAAGACACAACCACTTATTGAGTTTATATACACCGGGATATGGCCAATCCGAGCTATATTCGCGTAGGAGTATGACAGGTCTTATTTTGCCATTTGTAGTAATCAGAATTTCATCTTTTTCAAGCTCGAAATACTTCTTTACCATCCCATCCATTTCCGGGAATCGGCCCGTCTGAAGCTTTCTCGCATACCATGTGGATTCTTTCTCATCTCCTGGTTCATAACGGTGTTCTTCCAGATACCACTTGTTTTTTTTCTCATACCAAACAGGTGCATGGCAAAGCTGTCCCTGACGAAGGGGCTCGTCACTGCGTTGGATCCATACATAATATGGCTCTCCGCCGACTACATCCGTAGCATCATCATAAATTCGGGGGATTCCTTTAGATTCGTCTTGCATCCTTAGATAGTTTCTTGTACTTGGCCTTCAATTTACTAATCGTCTTTTTGTCGACGGTCTTTGGAACTACGTTATAACGAGACGCATCAAGGCTCACGTTGAAGTCAAGGTCGTCGCCACGGCTTTCGGCCTTTGCCATCGGCTCTGTTTCGAAATACACATAATCAAGCACATCTTTGAGATCTTCACGAGCAAAATCTGCTATGACTCGATTAAGTATTGTAGCGGTATCAAGGGCTACACGGGTGCTACCCGGGAATTCACTATCAAGTTTCACTAATGTTGCCTCTTTATCGACGTCGTATTGCGTCTGTTCCACTTGGAAAGGGTATTCTTCTAGGATTTTTTCGTAGCTGAATACGTATGGCCCGTAATAGTGATATATCCACTTGGCACCAGTTAGTCGTTCACGGTGCTTGCGGTAGAAAAACAGCTCAGCTAGATAAGCCAGCTTCAATAGTTTTGTCTTTGACAGAGGACTGTTGTCTGCATGCCGGTTCGCTTCGGCTAAATAAACTAGAAGCTCTTTTAAATCCATAGGTTCTCAAGCATGCTCAAATTTGGTCTTCAATGGGAAGCGCCTCATCCCACGTTCATACTGAAGTATAGTACAATGAAAATTAGGTCACAAGGTTGCTCTCGGTAGCAGTAAGATAACCGCCAATTTCTTATACCGCAAAAATTTCTAAACTGAGTATTACATAGGAAAACAAACCCCTGAAGACGCAGAAAGGACGATGCCATCGCCAGCCAATTGGCTCTCCTCCAAACAACACTATCCTCCACCCTTTGTGTATGCCCATGCTACATGTTTTTCAAGATATAGTAGAGAAACCCCTTAGAACGCAAATTCACAAAACAGAAATGACACTGTAGACAAACCAAGAGTCACAGTTATATATTATTGAATAAGTTGTGTATGTAAGAACTGATGTCAGGGGAGGAAATATGCCTGATTCTACAGATGATTCTTTCGAAATCACAGCAGAACAGCTCCAGAAGATCCTTAAAAAAAAGAGTATGAAGCAAAGAAAAAGAGCTTCAAAGACAAAAAAGGTCGCCTTCCGAGAATGTGAAAAAAGTGCGGTCTATCTCCTGCGATAGGGAAACTGATGGATAAAAGAATCCGTGCTCAGGTGCTTCCGACGAAGAGATAAGTCGAACGGACACGTTAAGTCAGTGTATCGAGGTACCCCGGAACTCACCGCTTGCAGCATAGGTTAACAGATCTGCTGAAAAGATCAATGTTCCTGAGAACGTATCCGTAATGACCTCATTACTGTACTGCCTCACCGTCACCGAGTAAGATAAGTGGACAATTCTTACACTGTTGACAATCTCTATCTCCGCATTGAGCAGAGCAAGGACTGCTCAAGAACCTGTTCTCGTTCGCTATTCATCTACTAGACGATATCCAACGCCAATTTCCGTCATGAGGTATCTTGGCTGCGCCGGATCTACCTCAAGTTTACGACGAAGATTGGCCATAAAAACCCGCAAATACTGCGTTTCAGTTAGACTGCCAGGCCCCCACACCTCTCGGAGAAGGGCTTTGTGTGTGAGGACCTTTCCTGCGTTCTTAGCCAATAGAGCCACCAGCTTGTATTCGGTAGGAGTGAGGTGTATTTTTCTGCCGTCGATAGTCACTTTTCGCCTGGATAGATCTATCCGCATACTACCAATCTCCAGCTCTGATGTTTGAGCATCATCGGAATTACGAGCAGCCACCGAGTGACGAAAAGCAACACGGATGCGAGCGAGCAACTCTCCCACGCCGAACGGTTTTGTCAGGTAATCGTCTGCTCCGACGTCAAGCGCTTCCACTTTGGCCCGCTCCTGCCCGCGAGCGGATACTACGATGATCGGCGCAGAAAACCACTGCCTCAGCTCCTGAATAACGGTGAGACCATCCATATCAGGCAGTCCGAGGTCCAAAATGATCATATCGGGTACGTGCGAAGCGGTCTGTGAGAGAGCCTCCCGACCTTTGTCAACCTCCAAGATTCGATATCCCTGAGTTTGAAGAGAGGCTCGGAGGAATTTGCGGATTGGAGGATCGTCCTCGACTACAAGGATCAGTGTACCGTCTTTCACGCTAATCCACCCGAAGAGCCGTAGGATTTCGGACCTGCGTCCCGGGGCTCGGAAGAAGAACCCGAAAGATGGCGCCGCCGCCAGTCGCGTCTCTTACAGATATATTTCCACTATGTGCTTCCACGATTGATTTACATATGGCCAATCCCAGCCCCAGGCCACGCCGATCCACTGTGCGATGACCTGCGACCGTGAAAAACCTCTCAAAAATGTGTTTCTGTGCTTCTTTGGGGATGCCCGGACCATTGTCCTCCACTTCGATTACTACTGCGTTGTCATCGTTCAGTGCGCGCACAATAATCTGTGATCCTTCCACCGTATAGGTCACTGCATTATCAATAATGTTCGTCAACACTTGCTGTATCAGACTTGCATCCATGAATGCCAATAAGGGTTCATCGGGAAGATCGACTATTATGGTGTGCTCCGGAGCGAGTTTGCGCAATCGGCCGACCACACTCGCGACGACTTCCTCGACGACTTCCCATTCTCTTTGTACCGACAGGCTGCCCCCCTCAACCCTGGTCAAGCTAAGCAGGTTTTCCACTAGTCGCGTAAGCCAATCAGCCTCATGCAATATTCCTTTCAAGAGTTCTTTTCTTGTTTCTGAGCCTATCTCAGACTCACTCGCCAGAAGAGTACTTCCGGCACCTGAAATCGCAGTCAGAGGGGTACGTAAGTCGTGGGACATTGAGCGGAGCAAGTTACTTTGTAGTTTCTCCCTTTCCATCTCGACGCGCATGGTTTCCTGTTCACGGTTCAGGCGTTCGCGATCCAATGCCAATGCCAACTGCGCAGCGACAGACTCGACAAGGGAACGTTGCTCTGTATCAAGAGGTTCCACTTCGCAGTTCACTCCCAGCACACCCAGCACCTGTTCCTGGCTGACAAGCGGAAGATAGTATCCCAGTACATGGATAGAAGTGTTCGTTCCCCTACCGGCGGGCTGTAGGTTCTCAAAGACCCACCGAGCCGCGTCAACCTCCAATTGTTCAACTAGTAGTTCCGCCTCATCACCACCAAACCCGATGCGCTGAAAGCCGGTCTCGTTATAGCTAGCGGGCAAGTAACAGACTACTCCCCTATGGACCAAGCCTCGTAAGTGTTCGAGCGCTGCTGTAACCACGCTGCTTTGTCCAGTGGCACGGAGAAGGCTTTGGCTAGCTCGGTATAGGATTGCAGTTCGCTGCTCTCGAATGGTCGATTGGCTGGCCTCCTGTTTCACACGGGCTGTAAGTTCGCTAGATAGAAGCGTTACAACAAGCATCACGGGAAAGGTGATCAGGTATTGCCGGTCGTTTACCACTAGCGTGAAACGTGGCTCGGTGAATAGGAAATTGAATGCTAAGACACTTACCGCAGAAGCGCCTAATCCCAACCAACGTCCGCCGATGACGGAAATGAGAAGCACCCCGAGGAGGAAGATCATTATGATATTGGCCTCACTGAACCCGGTTGAGTAGAAGATCAGCCCAAGAACATTAGCTGTCGCCATTATGAGGAGTCCAAGAAGGGTTGAGCCAACAGTGGTCGGCCGTAGCTGAGATATCGGCTCAGCTACATGATGTTCGATATTTTGACCGTTGTCTCGATCGTTAGGGATCACATATATGTCCAAAAAGAGCGCACACTCCAGAAGCCGATCAACAGTATCCTCAGGCGAAGCCCGCAAGGAATAATCACTTCCGTATAGTCTCCTTCCAATAACGATTTTGTTGATGTTATTGCAGTGTGCATAATTGATGATTTCTTCAGCAATCCCCTTTCCCGTAATAACCACTACTTCAGCGCCCAACTCTTCCGCCATAACGAGGTGTTGCGTTAGGCGTTCGTAATCCACCTTGGAGGTTTGGGCGCTACTTTCCTGTTCAACATGCAGTACAATCCACCTGGCACTCAGTGCCTTGGCCATCCTGGCCCCTGCATGAATAACCCGTTCCGAGGTCGGCGCTGAACCGATACATACCAGCAGTTTTTCTTTTCCCGGTATCATACGCGTGTCTCCTTCGGGTTGAGATAGTGGAAAACCAACATTCGAGTCTCCAGATTCCATTAGTTGGGACACCATACCTCCTCTACAATACGCGATGATGGCTTCGCTAAGAAGGTTACGTCCGACGTTTCTCTTCCCATTTATCGTACCTGGGCGGAAATGTTAGATCAACCAGCCGGTCGCCCTGGGCAAAGCCGAGTTTCCCTTAGCTTTCACACGCTGTCCTAACTGAGCCAGGAGTATCTACTGACCAGTACAAAATAAAGTCTACATAATAATTACGGGCTTCGCATAAAGAACTCATAAAGATGAAGACCTTCTTCATTGACCGTACTGTTTTCTGAAACGTACGATGATTTTCGTGATCACGAACGCTCTCATTCGCGGAATCGGTACCGTTTCACTAATATTAGCCCTGTTCCTTGCGGGTCCCATCGTGGTCGCGATCTTTGAAGGCGAATCCATATATCCGTTTCTGCTTCCTCTGATCGGCTCTGGTCTAATCGCCTTGGGAATCCTTTTGCTGGTACCTCGACCGAAAAAGGATGTCACACACCGCGAAGGCTTTGCGCTTGTCACTTTTTCATGGCTTCTGGCATGTCTAATCGGCTCAGTTCCATTCGTGCTATTCAATGTTGTTCCTACCTTTGCTGACGCGCTTTTTGAATCGACAAGTGGATTCACCACCACAGGCTCCTCCGTGTTCTTGGAGGTAGAGGCACTCCCTAGGTCTATTCTTTTCTGGCGCGCATTGACTCACTGGCTAGGAGGGATGGGTATTATTGTCATGGCCGTGGCGGTATTGCCCATGCTGGGAATCAGTGGTTATCGCTTGATGCAAGCAGAGGCACCAGGGCCTCAGGTGGAACGTCTCACACCTCGAATCGTACATACTGCACGTGCTTTCTGGCTCATTTACATGGCATTCACGGCCGTGGAGACAATTCTATTAGTTGTCGGCGGTCTATCTGTGTTCGATGCGCTTACCCATACCTTTGCAACTCTCGCAACCGGTGGTTTTTCGACGCGCAACGCCAGCATAGGTTCTTTTGGCAATGCCTACGTGGAATGGACCATCACGGCATTCATGATTCTTTCCGGAATCAATTTTGCGTTGTATTACAGAATTTTGATTCGTGATTTTGGGAGAATACTCAAGGATAGTCAGCTAAAGGCTTATGGATTTCTTTTCGCTGTTTCAGTGATCGCTGTGACGGCAAATCTTGTGCATATGGGAACCTTCGATAAGGTCGGGGAAGCCGTGAGGCTAGGCGCGTTCCAAGTGGCCACTCTCATGACCTCCACAGGATTCACCACCACCGACTACACGGTCTGGCCGGCGCTGTCCCAGGCGATTCTACTTATGATGCTCTTCGTTGGCGGATGCGTGGGCTCCACCAGTGGCGGGATAAAAATGCTTCATGTTGTGGTGCTCGCTAAGGTAGTCGGATCTCAATTTCGCAGGCTTCTCAACCCGAGAGCAGTATATACCTCCAGGATAAACCAAAGTCCTCTCGAAAATCGAACAGTTACCGCTGTCACCAGTTTTGTATTCCTCTACCTTGCTTTGGTCCTCCTTTCGACACTAGTTGTGGCAAGCAGCGGGACAGATATTCTCACCAGTCTGACCGCAAGTCTAGCCGTAATCGGCAATATCGGGCCAGGTTTTGGTCTCGTGGGGCCGTCGGGCAATTTCGGTTTTTTCCCTTCCGCGGTGAAAGTTTGGCTATGTTTAGTAATGATTATGGGTAGGTTGGAGATCTACACTGTGCTTGTGTTGATTTGGCCCCGTTTCATAGAACATCGATGAATGGCTCTAAAAAAAGGATGGAACATATAGCTCCCTGACAGAAAGCATATTATCTTGCCAGAAATTTGTCTCTTGTAGTAATTTTTGGCAAGTTATCTTTCCTCTCATATCCTAATGGGCGCTTCATGCAAAACGAAGATGCAATATCGGGTGAGGACGCATGAAAGGTGCATAGCATTCGTTGTCCCAGGCTTCTCATAACAAAGCTTTTTCGGTAGAATCGGATCATCACGGAAATATTTAGAAAGTCCATCAAATACGAAAGGCGGGTAAGAATCTTGCGACAGTCATTATTTCTTACAGCAGCAGTAATCCTATTCTGCATAATCACTTTTACTACTTCCGCGCAGGATGGGAAGTTCGGTCTGGGCGTTGTGCTCGGAGAGCCAACCGGCGTCTCGGCCAAGCTTTGGCTGGGACAGACCTCAGCGGTGGATGGTGTGGTCGCTTGGTCCTTCGTCAACAATCCTTCTGTCACTATTCATGCAGACTATCTATTTCACTTTTTCGATGTATTTCCGATCGAAAAAGGACGCTTACCTCTCTACGTCGGGATTGGAGGAACCATTTCTATCTCCCCGGACCCGGATGTTGGGGTGCGAATCCCCTTTGGAGCTACCTATCTCTTCGATACTGCTCCTCTAGATATCTTCCTGGAGGCCGCACCTATTTTCCTACTTTTACCAGCTACCACCTTCGATTTTAGTGGCGGCCTTGGGATTCGCTTCTATTTTTCTTCTAAGAAAAGAGCCTCAGAGTAGGAAAACCTTCAACTTACTCCGATTACCTCTAATCGCACTGTGGCTCAGGGTTGTTGAGGTAGAATCTACTGATCCATCTTTCAAATATGTAGTTTTGACAGTGGGATTTCCGAATACAGTAATGGTCGTATGGATTTGCTTATTCGCTGAAAGCACTTTGTTATGTACACTTGATAGTGTATATGTGCCGATTTATTGGGTCAAATTCTTAGCAGCGAGATACAGCCTATGGATCTGAAATGTAATGTTAATGAGATTGTTGTTTCAATACTCCTCGATCTGATACGGCCTCGATGAAATAAACTTTTTAGTTATCGGCGCAGTGGCTATGCCAAGAATCACATAATTCAATTACCAAGCGTAAATTTTTCGTACTATCCTAACCCTTTTAAACGCACTAATTGATCCGATTATCTGCTCATCCTTGTCCTTCTTGGAAATACCCATATAATTCTTTTTCTTCATTCCGGGCTTTCACTAGTATTAGCGGTATATATTCTTCCATTTTGATCTTTAATCTTAATGATTTCATCACCTGCATGAGTGAAATAGAATTTCCTTCCTGCTGCTTCTAATATCAAAGTTGTTTCGGGAATGTTCAGCGTAGCGAAGAGAGCGCATCGAATACTCCGTTTTCGGATATAGGAGAGGTATCACAGAAACGTGAAAACCCGGGGTTTCACGGGATTTTTAGAATTTCATTTGAACTTCACTTATGAACCTCTTGACACCGACAGCCATATAAACCAAGAATAGAAACAAGATAACCCGTGTCGGAAGAGCGGAATGCGGTGAGAGTCCGCAGCGGTCCCGCCACTGTAACCGAGGATGAAAGCAGCAATCAGTCATTGTCGCGTCCTGCAAGATCAGGAGCGGTGAGAAGACGCTGCAAGTAAAACGATCCGGAAGCCAGGAAACCCTTCTGATACGACTGACCTTCGAGGAAGGGGAATGATTCCAGTCGTAACGATACATCACAGCATCTAGAAGACGGCTTGTCATCCCACCGAATCGGTGCGTCCTATCAGGATCGCCGACGAAGGCAGAGACAAATTCACACTACTCTCAGGAGGTACGATCATGTACATCAAATGGTTCACTGCCCTGATCCTCTGTCTCTGTCTGTTTATTACAGTTGCACCAGGAGACACGAAGCTGGAGGTGAAGGAAATCGTGGTCACGGCCACACGAACGGAGGAGGAGGTTGTCACCGCTCCGGGACACGTTACGGTTTTGAGCGAAGAGGAAATCTCCCGCTCCGGCGCCAAGAATCTGGCCGACCTGCTTACTTGGCAGTCCGGAATTAAAATCAATGATTACGGTCCTGAAGGGACGCAGAACAGCATCAGCATTCGCGGTTCAGCTAGCTCCCAGGTTCTGATTCTGGTGAACGGAATCCGTTTAAACGATAGCTTAAACGGTGGATTCGATCTTTCCGACATCCCTCTAAGCGGTGTGGAAAGGGTCGAGATCGTCCGAGGAGGGTCGAGTGCTCTCTATGGTTCTGATGCCCTAGGCGGGGTAATCAATATTATCACCAAAAAGGAAGCAACGAATCAATTCAAGCTAAAAATCGAGAACGGCAGCTATATCCCGCGCAGCGCAGTGGAGGTCACCGAAACTGCGCAAACAGCGGTGGATGCCAACTGGCTTGATCTGATAGATACCCAAAAACTGAATCTCGAGTACTCCACCAAATTACAGAATATCGACCTGGTCGTCAGCGGTGGTTTCACCCGTGCGGCAAACGAGTTCGTGTGGAACGATAAGGAATATATCGATGATTATCGTAGACGGATCAACGCCGACCTTCTCGGAGGCAATGGCTATTTGGCACTCAATTTACCGCTTGCCGAGGGCTCCGTTGGCGCCACAGGAAGGGTAGGCTATAAGGATGTCGGGGCTTCTGGTCCAATCGATCCGGCGTTCCTCTCAACAGATGCCAGACAAAAAACCGCAACGGCCCAAGGGCAGGTGTTTTTCAACACGGATCGATTCTTCACGGACCTTCTCTCGTTAGATTTCAACGCATTCTACAAGTACTTCGGCCTTGACTATAGTAATCCGCCTTTTGATCCAAGCACAGCGAAGCTCCATTACGTGGGTGTCGATGTCGTTCAGGAATTAATAGCCCTGGATATCCTATCATTGACCTACGGCGCCAATGCGATCTATGAGAGCGTAAACAGCACGACCATCAATAAGCGCCAACGTGTCAGTGGCGGCGGTTTTTTGGAGCTTACTGTCTACCCGATCTGGGACTTAGCGATCATGCCCACCGTCCGCTACGATCTGTATTCAGATTACGCAGGTAGTTTGAATTACAAATTGAACGTTATTTATAAATTGAACAACTCGATATCCTTGAAGCTCTCTGGTGGTAAATCCTACCGTATTCCGACTTTCAACGATTTGTACTGGCCGGATGAGCCTGCTTTCTTTACGCGAGGAAATCCGGATTTGATTCCAGAAACAGGCTACTTCGGAGAACTCGGATTCTCACTGCTAACCGATCGATTGCAGCTCAACACGTTTGTATTCACCCGCTACGTAATAGATGCCATAATCTGGGATTCAATCTAGCGACATCCTACTACGAGCCTTTAAATGTGGGAAAAAGCCTGTTTCCAGGAGCCGAGTTTGACATGGATATGAATATCGTAGATAACGTATGGCTCAAAACTGCCTATACGTTAATTTGTAGCTATCTACTCGAGGGTTTTTCTGGTACGTATGAATACAGTGACAACAAACGTGCTCCGTACGTTCCTGTCCATTCTGTAGATGCGGCACTCGAATATCGGGGGGATAAAACAATGGGAGGTCTATCTTTCGAGTACGTCGACAAAACCTACAAGGACGATGAAAACAAGATTCAAATCGACGGTCACTTTGTGTTGAATGCCCAAGTTCGCCATCGATTAAACGAGTATCTGATCCTACAAGCAGGGGTAGACAATCTGCTCAACAGCACATACGAAGTAATTGACGACTATGTAGCACCGCCCATATCGTTCTGGCTGGGAGCGGATCTGACGTTCTATCAGGAGTCTGGCACGTGGGACAGGGGGAGCAGCGCCTCCCTCTGTCCCTCCGCTGTGAAGAGATCGAGATGATAGAGCTTTTTCAAAAAGGCGGAGTACTGATGTACCCGCTGTTGTTATGCTCAGTGATCGCCCTAGCCGTGATCCTTGAGAGAGGAATCCAATTCCTCCGGACCGGCTCTTCAAAGTCCTGGATCGAGGGTCTGCGGATCCATATCCAAAAGCACGCCTTCGTTGAAGCGTCGGCCTTGATCGAAAAACGAGGGGGACCTGTTGCGACGTTGCTACGGGAAATTATCGAACACCGCCAGCTGACCCGAGCTGAATTAGAGAATCTGGTGTCTGCTGCCGGGTCAACGGAACTGAAACGTCTTTCCGCCCACCTTCATCTTCTTGAACTGATAGGTCGAATCACTCCGATGCTGGGTTTGTCTGGTACGGTCTTGGGATTGACCCGTACCTTCCAGACTGTAGCGAGCGTTAAGACCTTCGTCAATTTAGGTCTGCTGGCTAATGGGATCTGGGAAGCCCTGGTCACCACGGTCACGGGATTGTTCATCGGCATCCCTGCTTTGGTGTTTTACCACTTCTTCGAAAACCGACTTAACTCTATTTCCTTCGAAATGAAATCGACAGCAGAAGAAATCATTGCAGAATTGGGAGAGCAACAGTGATCGAATTCAACATCGAGCGGAGCATCGTCGAGAAACGCCGGGGACCGGACCTGATGCCTCTCATCGATATGGTGTTCATCCTGCTGATCTTCTTCCTGCTCACCTCCTCAGCCCTCCAACCGGTTGTGGATGTGGAGCTTTCAAAGACCACGGAGGGTAAAATCACCGATCTTCCTACCGTGGTGGTTACGATTCAATCTAACGGAACCTTGTTGATCGATGAGAAAGGCGTATCAATGGATCGTTTCTTCCCGTCAATCAAATCCCGCTACCGAGAACAACCGAATACGGAACTCACGATCCGGGCTGATCGCCGGGTGGCTTTCGGGCAGGTCGTGAAGATCATGGATCTATACAAAAGGGCGGGAGCCGAAGAAGTATCATTTCTCGTGGAGGTGGAGGAACAGCCGTGAGGGTGCGAACTCTCTTTATCGCAACTTTCAGTTTATCCATCGCAATTCATGTGCTCATTCTATTCGCGCTTCCACACACGGCATCCAGACCTTCTAGACAAAACGAAACCTATCGAGTGGACCTTATTCAAGAGTCGGTTAAAAAACCCGGAAAAGAGGAACCGCAGACGATACCTGTTTCGACAGGGAATCGAGAAAAACCGAAACCGCAAGAAGACTCTGCAAAACACCAGAAAGTGGAAACAAAAAAACATAAGCTTACTGAGGATATTGAGTCTAGCCAGGAGAAAAAGACAGCCGATTCTCTATTCAAGCAAGATTTCGATCCAGCTACGGAACGCCGGGAAGAAGTCCGAACCATCAACAGCGCTTATCTGAGGAACAGCCGGTCACCGATAATCCCAAGCAACTCTGTTCCATCTCAACGCACCGATTATCAACGAATCCTTGATGAACTAAACCGGCTTCTTCAAGAACACCTTCACTATCCGGAAACAGCGCGCCGTAAAGGAATCGAGGGAACGTTATCTATTACCTTCACCCTAGATACGAATGGAGAAGCTACGGAAGTCATGGTTTCCGAATCTTCAGGATCTCGTCTTCTCGACC
>Ga0180437_10009330_pt1 | contig 12175 bp, 7 predicted proteins | sample SS_ome_4_FD_132410 | JGI IMG/M metagenome (GOLD analysis project Ga0180437, IMG submission 132410) | Hypersaline lake sediment archaeal communities from the Salton Sea, California, USA - SS_3_D_1 metaG | ecosystem: Environmental > Aquatic > Non-marine Saline and Alkaline > Hypersaline > Sediment... | reverse complement strand
TCTCCACTGCATAACCCCATTCGTTCACTTTACCTGCCGAATAGAAAATCGCTTCCCATTCAACTCCCCAGGACGACTGGGTCATAAGGAAATCCACTTGTACGCCTAGAGCATTACAGATGATCATATAAGCTCTGCGTTCGTCGTTAAACGTATCCAGGCCTATCTGTACATAGTCTTCGCCATAAACGTTACCCCGTTCGGCATAGTGAGCTCGAATGGCCGAGGGATCGGGATCAAAGGCTCGAAAGCCGATGTATAGCAAAGCCTTATCGAAGGTGATCAAACATTCGGTCCGGACCGGAGCTGGAGTGTTTTCTCCAGGCCAAGTCTCGTAGGGCAGGTCCAGCATAAGAGCGCTCTCCCAAGCCTCCTCTTCCAGAACGCCGTCCACTGTGATCGCCGCAGCAGCCTCCGGTACAATGTATGGATCTTCAGGTGTACCTTGGCCAAGACGCGATCCTCCATGCTTCCCCCCTTCAAGCGCTGAAACAGCTACCGAGAAAACTACAGCCAATAACCAAAAACCACGATATGCAACTACTCTCATCATGCCATCCTTATCTGAGAATTGTTTTACGGATTAAACATTTATTAATACAAAGAAAAAATAAATTTTTCATCGGACAAAAGTATTATTTTAAAAATAATGCTTTTATTCCATTTCTAATATTCAACGGCTTATCTGAGCATGCTAAATCAACTGAATAAATATTCCCCACATAAACTTTGTGAAAAAGAAAAGCCTGGATTTTTATCCTTTCCGGTCTTTCGGCAATGTCTATTGCCCTGGTGACTATCAGCAATTAAAGACAGTCAAACTAATTTGGACTCATGTACCAAAGCCTCATTTAATCTTCGACTTCGATGATTTCAGTAGATTGATTAACTCATTTTCTCCTGATTCCACTGCTAAATCCATCGGAGATTTTCCTTCCTTGTTCCTGATGTGCGGAGCAGCGCCCTCTTCCAATAGAATCTTTACAATACCTGTACTGTAGGGAAGATATAGTTTGTTTTTCAATACGTTGATTAAAGGATAATGCAGGGCGGTATTTCCATCATTGTCCTGGGAATTGATGTCGATCCCATTTGAAACCAATAATGCGATGTATCCTGTCTGAATTGAACCAACGGATACCAGGAGCGCATTTCTCCCTGTGGGATCGGTGATATTCACGTCTGCCCCCTGCTGAAGAAGAAGTCCGACCGCCTTTTCATTGTCCGGCCGTCTGACCGCCAGCTGCAGCGGCGTGTAACCCTCTGTATTAACCGCATCAATATCCGGATTTGCCTTTAATATCTCCTCAAGGTTTTCGGGCTGCCGGTACAAAAGGGCAATATGAAGTGGTGTATTGCCGTCCGCATCTCTGATGTCTATCTTTGCCCCGCCGGCCAGCAATAGTCTTATGCTTTCAGGATTTCCGTATAAGGAGGCGAGGCTCAGCGGTGCCTGTCCCTGGCCATTGAGCATATTGACATCGATCTTATGCTGAATCAATAGATCGATTATTTCAACATGACGAAATATCGAAGCAAGATGTAACGGCGTGTTTCCACTCTCATCTTTGACATTAAAATCGGCTCCCTGGTCAAGCAGGAACTTCACGGCTGAAAAAGCGCCATAACGGGCGGCTGAATGAAGGGGTGTTCGCTGGGATTTATCCTTTTTTTCGAACCACATCATATTTTTTGACAGCAGCTTTTGTAGTTTTTTCACTTGGTCTCTCTTTGCCGCTTCATGGAATTCTTCAAGTACCTCAGGGGAAAGATCCTTGTCGATCTTGATGACGAAGGCGTCTCTTGGAGATGTGCCCAAATCTTCTTCTTTATCTTCAATAACATCGCTAAACTTTTTGAAGGCTGCATCATCGGTTGTGGGAAAATCCGGAGACAGAGTGTAACTGGCCAGGTATATTTTCCCCGTTCCATCCGTTATCATCCTGTTCCATCTCTCGGACCTGCTGCCGCCGATAAAGGTAGATAGAAGGACTTTTGACAAATCTCTATCCATTTTCATGATATAGGTATCACTGTTGCCGTTCTGCGTCTCGTCATAGACACCGGGGGTAATCGGAAAATCTATAGGGCGAGTCCAGCCTGCAGATAATACATGACCATCCTCGGATTGACATAAATTCAGGGAGCAAATTCTGCCTCCCCCTAGAGCATAACTTCCCGGGATCACGGTGGATGATTTCAGTTTTGATAGATCGTTGCTCAAACGCGATATGAAGCCCTGATCGGATGCCTTATCGAAGTCTTGATGGAATGCTTCTGACGTGGTGGGAAGTCTATTCGCTGCGTGTCCACCGACATAAATATCTCCGTTTTCATGAATCATCATGCAGTAGATCCATCCGGCGTCTAAGATCGTCGATGCGGTCAATACTTTTAAATCCATGCTGAGTTTGGATACAAAGCCATCAAGCTGACCACTTGCCTCTCTGCCGTATGCGTCTTGACTCGTCGGAAAATCCGGCGAAAAGGTGTAACCTCCCACGCATAACTCATTTTTTTTAACATCGATACAGAGGCTTCGACCCATCCTGTCATCGCTGTTACCACCCAGGAAAGTTGATGCGAGCAGCTTTCTGAGGCCGGAATCGAATTTGGAGAGGAATACGTCACGCGTGCCTCCGTTGTATTTCTGTTGAAATGCTCCGAGTGTCGTCGGAAAATCGTCCGAGCCGGTGATCCCTGCAATATATACATTCCCATCGTCGTCCTGGACCAATTCCGGAGAGCGCCAATCATCTTCCACACCGCTGCCCCCCAGGTATGTTGAGGACACAAGGGTTTTCAGGTCTTTATCCATCTTCAGGATAAATGCATCTCCGTCTCCGCCGTTATAATCTTTATCATAGGCTTGTTCTGTCGTCGGGAAGTCTTCCGAAGATGTGTAACCCGCAACGTAAACATAGCCGCGGGGATCGAACAGCATGGTATAGGCGCATTCGTCTTCTTCGCCACCGATGAGGGTCGAAGCGAGAAGTGTTTTGAGCTCATTGTCGAACTTGGCTATGAATACATCGCTCTTGCCTTTAGGATCCCTGTTGTATGCACCTTCCGTTATCGGAAAATCAGGGGAGCGTGTGTTCCCGGCTACGTATATATTTCCCTCATCATCTACAGCGACAGCTTCACAGAACTCGTGCCCCTTCCCGCCAAGGTATGTCGATGCAAACTCCGGTTTTATAAGATCTCTGTCAATCCGACATCCTTCATAACACATCGAAACAAATAGAATGAGGATAATAAGAATTGTTTTCGCACCGTTTTTCATGACAGGCTCCATTGTAAAAAACTTACTCGTATCTCAGACTGTCGACAGGATTGGCTCGGGCGGCCCTGACGGCCCTGAAACTCATGGCCGTCAGGGTCAGGATAAGGACGATGAAACCGGCTCCTCCAAAAATCCACCAGCTCAGATTGATTCTGTAGGCGAATTCACCGAGCCATTGAGAAGCGAAGAAATATCCCAGCGGCCAGGCCATGAGGACAGCGATTCCGACGAGGACGGTGAACTCAACTGACATCATCCTGACGATCCGGATAACGGAAGCACCGAGAACCTTGCGGATGCCAATCTCTTTGGTCCGTTGCTCGGCCATGAAGGAAATCAGGCCGAAAAGTCCCAGGCAGGAAATCAGGATAGAGATGACGCCGAAGATCGAGACGATCCGGGCATTGCGGCGCTCGCTGTCATACATCCTGCGCAGGTAGTCATCCAGAAACGTGTACTCAAGAGGCCGTTCGGGATCGAACTTCTTCACGACCGCCGCGATATGTTCGATCGCACGCGCGGTATTCCGAACGTCGATTCGGACGGCGATACTGAAGTAGCCGGATGCATACCTGAAATACATCGGCCTGATTTCGGCCTTCAAAGTGCCGACGTGGAAATCTTTGATGACGCCGATGATCTGGCCCGTGCGCTCTTCCACTTTAAAAACCTTGCCGACCGGATCCTTCAAACCCATGGCCTTGATGGCGGATTCATTGAGGACCCAGTTGTTCTCATCCGAGGGAAAATCCTTGGAAAAAAACCTCCCCTGGGCCATTTCCAATCCGTATGTTTCCAGATAATCCTCATCGATGAAATGCCAATCAAAGCTGACCTGGATCTCGGGGGACTTCCCCTCCCAGGAGATCGTCTCTTTTCGGATGAAGTGCCCACCTGCTCCCATAGTCGGCCTGAACCCTGTCGCCACGCCGCGTACAGCAGGATTTGTCAGGAGTTCATTCTTCAAGGATGAAATTTTGTCTCTATCGATGTCGTTTCTTACGATGAGGAGGCCGTCGCGTTTAAACCCCAAATCCTTGCGATCGACGTACCTGAGTTGAAGGATTAAGACGGCCATCACGCTGATCAGCGTCGCGGAACAGACGATCTGGGCGGCGACAAGTATCCGCCGGAAATGAACGAAAGAGCTCCATCCCGGGATGAAGCTTTCCTTCAGACTTCTGACCGGAGAGAAGGAAGAAACAAAAAGGGCCGGATAGAATCCTGAAGCCAGCCCGGTGACAAGGGCCAGGCCGAAAAACGTGAGAAGAAGCCTACCTTTGGGCAGGAGGTCAAGGTCGAGCGACAATCCGGTGAGGTGACGGAGTATCGGGAGGCCGATTAAGTCCGCCAGGAAAACGGCTGCCGCCAGAGCGACAAAAGCGACTAAAACGGATTCACCGAGAAACTGTCCGATGATGTTGCCCCTGGTGGCTCCGCTCACCTTGCGAACGCCTATTTCCCTAGCCCTCTTCATGAAGCGGGCGGTGGCAAGGTTCACGTAGTTGACGCATCCCATGAAGAGGACAGCCAGGGAGATAAAAAGAAAAATCCTGATTTGAACCATGCTCATGGAGTCCCGCCGCCGGTCGCTTAAATTGAACGACCTCACATTTTTGGACTGGAGATGGATCTCATGGAGCGGCTGAAGGAATAACTTTGCAATCACATTGGGATTTCTCTCATTGGCGAGACGGGTCACTCTGTCCTCAATGCTTGCTATATCCGCTCCCGGCGCCAAGGCGACGTACAAGTCCCAGTAAATGTGGAACCAATCATCGGGTCTGAGTTGGTCATCGAACCATAATTTGAAGTCAGATGTCCCAATCATCAGGTCAAAATCGAGATGCGACGTTTCCGGGATGTCTTTCAGGATGCCTGTCACTATAAAGGGGGTCTTGGACTTTTGAGCCAAGAGAGTCTTTCCGACAGGATCCTCCGCGCCGAAGAATTTTTGTGCTGTTGATTCGGTCAGGACAACCGACTTTGGGTTGTTTAATACAGTGCGAGGGTCGCCTTTCAAAAGCGAGAAATCAAACATGGTTAAAAATTCGGGATCGACGAAAACGATCGACGCCTTGGCATTGACGGCTGACGACGAAACGAACCAGTCAGGGGAGAGTTTCGAAACCCGCGAGGCTTCTTTGACCTCCGGAAAGGTCTCTTTGATGATGAAAGGAAGGGCATACGGAACACTTGACTCTATCCTCGTTATTTCCGATTCTCTCGTCGCCTGGTAGATAAAGCGATAGATATTGGCACTGTTTTTATGAAACCGGTCGTAACTCATCTCGTAGTCGGCCCAGACGATGGTCAGCAGACCCACGGCCATTGCCAGGGCCAGACTGCCGATGGTGATGGCTGCGTATCCTTTCTGCCGTTTGATATTCCTCAGTGCGATCTTGATATGATTCATTATCATGATGGTCCTCCTTAGAACAGAATCAAAAATAAGTTATGGAAGCTCCTTTCCCTATTTTCAAGAGCAAACATGTCCCAATATGACCTCTCTGGAATAACGAATATTATTTAAGCATAAGACCTACTTTCCCCGTTTTCATCACATTAAATCATCCCTCTCACTCTACTTTGATTTCAGCATACAGAGTAGCAAATAACATGCCAATTTCATCCTCTTGGGGTACTCTTACACTATGAAACATACAATGTATCATCTATTTACAGTTAATGTCCGTTCTCGAACAGAGATAAAAAAATTTGTTTTGTTTAGGAATTATGAAGAAAAGCTTTGAAGTTATTGATGAAAAAGCAAGAGAATCTAATTCTTAATCTTATTTAACACGATATGTCCATTTTCGATCCACTTATGTACACATCTGAACAGAAATAAACTGCGGAAATTGCAGGCAATTCCCAATCTACTCAAATCAATCTCAGGCGTTCATTCAAATCGGAGGGCATCCGAGGGATTAGAAAGTGCGGCTCGAATGGCCTGAAAGCTTACGGTGGCCAGAGAAATAATCACTGCCAATAAAGCGGACAGGAGAAAAAAGACCATACTCAATCCTACCCTGTACGGATAGGTCTGAAGCCACCTGTGCATGGTAATCCAGGCTAAAGGCCAGGCGATGATGTTGGCTATCAGGACACATTTTAGAAATTCTCTGTTCAGCAAAGAAACAATTGAAGATATAGAAGCCCCCAGGACCTTCCGGACACCGATCTCCTTTGTCTTCTGTTCGACCATAAAGGACACCAGTCCAAAAAGACCCAGACAGGAGATAAAAATGGAGAGTGCGGCAAAATAGCCGGCGATCCGGCTGACCAGTTCTTCCTGTTTGTAGGTTTCATTGATCTCCTGGTCAAGAAAGCTAAATTCAAAAGGTGTGCCAGCATTAAACCGCTTCCATATTTTTTGTACGGCTTCGATAGTTTCCTTGATTCCTCCGGCTTCTATCCGGATAATCAATGTAATTGGTCTGTCCCATACGTCAAGGGATTTCAGGTAGTAGAGCTCGGCATGTAAACCCTCTCGGTAACCCATGTGAATATTATCCACGACACCGATAATATTTCCCGCACGGCCACAAAAATCAATTTTTTTGCCTAAGGGCGAATCCATTTGCCACAGCCGGGCAGCTTCTTCATTGATGATATAGCCTGCGTCGAAGTCCTTTCCGAATTCCGTTGAGAAATTTCTTCCGGCAACAAAACGGGCACCCATGGTTGGAAAAAAATCATAATCCACCATTCGAAACCGGAGCTCATTCTCCAAATAGGAAAGACCCGGATTCATGCCTTCCCATCTCAATCTGGCACCCTGGCTGCCAGGACCAATTGCGGTAACATCCAGAATGGCTGTCTGTTGCTGCAGCTCATTCTTCACGGCTGTTATATCTAGAGACATGGCAGAATCTACAGGTACGGATAAAAGATTCTCATGGTCAAAGCCCAGATCAGCATGTTTCATAAAATGGATCTGCTTTAAAACCACAAAGGTGCATATCATAAGCAGGATGGAGATGGCGAATTGAATGATCACCAGAAACTGTCTGAAGCGTCCTTTCCCTTTTAAGCTGGAATTCCCCCTGAATATCTTTACGGGGTGAAAGGAGGAGAGACAAAGTGAGGGATAAAGACCTGAAACGACAACGGTCAGAAGTAAAATGGCCAACAGGCTGAAAACAAAAGGGATATCCGTCAGCTGAATTCTCAGGTTCTTTTGTACTATTGAATTGAATGAAGGAATAACCAGTTGGACCAGGAAAAGAGCCAAAATAAAGGAGGTCAAGACATAGATCACAGATTCCCCGAAAAACTGTTTCACCAAAAGTTTCCGATCCGCGCCAATAACCTTTCGGATTCCAACCTCCTTGGCCCGTTTGGCCGAACGAGCGGTTGTCAGGTTGATGAAATTGATGCAGGAGATCAACAGAATAAATAACGCGGCCAGAGAAAAAATAGCCACATATTTGATGGGGCCTCCGCCTCCGGGTATGTAAAGATGCATTTTTTTCAAAGGAAATGGATAAAAGGTTCTTTCATAATGATCCCAGGGTCTGTAACGTTCCATTCCTTCGGTCAGTTTGTGACTGAGCGACTTCAGATCCGTGCCTCCCCTTACCTGTACATATGTATTATAGGAAAAATAATTCCACCACCTCTGGTCCTGCTTCTCCGCATTCGGAAGATCATTAAAACGAAGGATGCCGTTAAAACGGATCTCCGAGTTATCCGGAGCATCTTCTATAATACCTACAACCTTCAAAGATCTTCGGTCTACAAGGAGTGTTTTATTCAACGGATCCTCATCCCTGAAATATCTCTCAGCCATTGAACGTGTGAGCACTATTGTCTGAGGCTCTGTAAGAGCTGTATTCGAATTCCCTTGAATAAAGGACGAGGTAAACATTCGGAAAAAAGAGGGATCGGCAGCCATCATCTCAGTTTCTTTAAAAACAGTTTCCTTGTATCTGACGAATCGTGTCAATTTATCCGCTATTCTTGTAACATTTTTTATTTCCGGAAATTCTTCTTTGATCCTGAGAGCCAGAGGAGCCGGTGTTGAGGTGTAATGCCTGTTGTTGGCCATTCTTTCCCAGGCAACGAGATAGATGTCATCGGCATTTTTATGGAAATTTTCGTAGCTCAATTCATGCTGCGCCCAAAGTAAAAAAAGAAAAGTGCAGGCCATTCCGACAGCCAGACCGGCGATATTGATGAAAGAATGGATTTTATTTCGGCTTATGTTCCTATAGGTCAGTTTACAATAATTTTTAAACATGCTTCCTCCCACATGAAGAGAATCCTTGAAATACTCCGGTATTGACCGAATCAGATACCACCAGAACCGAAACCTGGCTTGAAGTGGCCCTTTTTCTTCAGCCAAGGTGGAGTATATTTCAATAAAATCACCCAGTTTCACCTCGCCTTCATCTTTGAAGATCCTCTTGATCAGCCATTTGCTGAATCGGGAAGGCTGGGGCTCTTTTATTTTATATATCATTACCTTTTTCCAGGCTGGCGATGGAAATGTTCTTCCAGATTATCTGTTCTTGGGTTTTGGTTTTTATCAGGACATCGAGGCCGTCTTTTGTGAGTTTGTACAGTCTTTTACTCCGGCCTCCGCGTCGTTTGGTGGATTTTCCGAGACTGGAGCTCAAATACTTCTTCTTTTCCAGCCGCTCGAGAGGAACATAAACCGCGCCTAAAACCCAGTTCTTTCCGGATGTCCGGGTTAACATTTCGGCGATGGTGACTCCGTAGGCGTTATCCTCCAGCCGCCAGACCGCCAGCAGTATCATCTCATCGGTTCGCGAAAGCATGCTCATTATCCAACTCCTTTCATTTGTCTAACATTAATTAAACATATTATACTATAAAAGCAAATAACATGCCAATTTCTTCTTCTTGGGGTTTTCCTGTATTATGAAACATACAATGTATCATCTATTAACAGTTAATGTCCGTACGCGAACAAAAAGAAATTTCCCCCTATCAACTTCGTGAAAGAAAAAAGCCTGGAAGTAATATGAGTCAGCTAAAAAGCATAACTCTACGGCTCCCCGAAGAAGAATACAGAGCTATCGATGCAATCTGTAACGAGAAAGGATACAGCGAAACAGGAAAGTTCAGGGAATTCATCCGAAGATTGATAAAAAATAAATGACGGTTGTCAGGAAAAGAAAAGGGGACTGTGATAACAAGATAAAAGTAGAATAATTATAAGCTGGATTCTTTTCTATGTGAATCCTAATGAGTCAATTTCCTGCGAGGCGTATATTGTACGCTTTGCTCTCTTGAGCATTAATCCCTAAATTAGACCTTTTGCAATTCTATTTGTGAGAGAAAAGTTGAAATCTATTTTCAAAAGTCGTGGATCTTGAATTGGATGACCTTGTCGGGCGTCAGTTCGCCTTTCCACATACTCCTGATGTGTTCGATATATTTTCTGTCGATGTCGTGGATTCGAAAGCTGATCAATTTTGAAGGTGAGATATTTTTAAACCCGGCAGCGTGTATATCTTTGATGAAGTCAAGAGTCACTTCGTGAATGGCAAAAGAGATGAGGCGAGATGGATCGATATCCCTATATCCGAGCTTATGAACTCCTTTTATAAAGCCGGGCTCAACATCGTGGATGCGAAAACTGAGTAGTCGCGAGGGAGTGATATCTTTGTAACCCAGAGAATGGATGGATTGAATATATTGGCTTGTGACATCGTGGACGGCAAAAGACAGGATTTTAGAAGGGTCGATATCCGCATAACCCAGGTCCCGAAGACTCTCGATGAGCTCTTTTTCGACATCATGGATGCGGAAGCTGATAAGCCGGGAAGGCTCGAGATTCTTATAACCCAGGGAATTCATATCTTTGATGAATTGAGCTGTGACCTCATGAACGGCAAAAGAGATGAGTTTCTCAGGCGATATATCTGGATAGCCAAGTTTATGGATGCTTTGAATGTAGCCGGGATCGACATCATGGATACGGAAGCTGAGGAGCTTTGAGGGAGTGATGTCTTTATAGCCGAGAGCGTGAATGTCTTTGATGAAATCGATCGTGACATCATGAATGGCAAAAGAGATGAGTCGAGACAGGGAAATATCCGAATAACCGAGTGCGGACAAGTCATTCACGTACTTCCGGGTGACATCATTCAGGCAGAGAACCCACATTCTTTTCGTCGTTATCTCTTCAAAACCCTTGTCTTTGAGGAATTTCTCAAATCTTTGATCCGCCTGGAAAGTAAAATCCCCAGAACCTTTATCGCCGGTAAATTTTCCGTTGAAAATGATCGTACCGGCTTCCCGCATCATCTTGAAGGTATGCTCCTTATCCCACTGCAGGCCCGAAAAATCGCTCTTTTTGTAGTGGCTGGAGTAGTTCCAGCCATTGTTAAAATCATCTTCATCCAGGAACCGAAACCGCATCCAGATCATTTCATCCTGGACTTCAGCTTTCCATTTTCCTTTGACGATATCCTGCGTGAGGAGAGTACTCGTCAACATGCAGAAAAGGATTCCCAGACATAATAGTGTTTTTTTCATGTTTCCCTCCGTATGGAAGTAGTCATCAATTTATGTTCACACCTGAACAAATCGCACATTCCCACTTTTCTATAAGCAATAAATATGCCAATTTCATCTTCCTGGGATTTTCTACCACTAATGAAACATCCATGTATCATTTATTAACAGTTAATGTCCGTGTGCGAACAGAAATAAATATTCCCCCTGGCAACTTCGTGAAAGAGAAAAGTCCGGACTTTGCCGATGCGCAATCCAATCTTAGACTGCTGTTTTGTATAGTGAAGCACTTGCAATGCATCCTGTCATTTAATAAGACGCCATTTCTTTGATATTCGTTGCTTTTCTCTAAAAATCTAATGATCAGAAATACCTGTCCATCTGACCGTATTGGAAAGCAACGCATTGTTGTGAATAACAAGGAAAAATTATTCAATCACGTTTTAAAACGCTAAAGATTCTTTCTATCCAGCAGCATTTCTTTACGCAAATTGACTCCATGCTGACCTTCTTTGTCTTTGACGGCAAGATTGACTTCTTTTAGGTTTTCATCTTTGAGGAGCTGTCTTAATTCAAAAATATCATCGCTGCTGACAGGCATGGAGCTGCACCCCACGATCTCATCGCCGACCCGGATGCCGGCTCTGTCTGCCGGCCCTCCTGTCCACAATCCTTCAACCACTATTGTGTTGTTTTCTCCTCTGCCGAGATTGATGCCGAAAGAGAAAAAATTGTCGACAAATTGAGCATCTCCGTAGGGCACAAAAAGAATCTCGTCATTGGGATAATCGATGGTTATCAGGAACTGAGCCAAATAATCTCTTCCCAGCAGGGGAAGAGAAAGAAGGCGAGGGAGCTCTGCAAAACAGCATATCAGATTGTTCGTCTTCAGGTTTTCCATTTCAAACCGCTCCAGTCTCCAGATATAGGAATCTGTGGTCTTTGTGTTCGGCCATTTGATCATGATCCCCTTCGATTTCACGAGGTGCCGGCTATCCCTGGCACTTAATTTGTCAAGATAATCGAGGGGGAAAACAACCGAATAAGGCTGACCGGTGTCGACCATGGCTTTCACCCGGACATTGCCGTTGATTGTGCAATCGACCAGAGGCGCATAATTGACCGGGTGGTTTGTGAATTTGCATCGATAGCCGCTGGCGCTTAGTCCCATGGTTTCTTCATCAGGGGAGATAATCATTCGCTGATTTCGATAATCCAGAGTGACTTTGAACCTTTCCAAAAGATTCGAACCGATGATTCCGTCAAATGTTATGCCGTGCTTCCTGAACGCTTCCGGGTTGAAAGTCGTAAAGGCAAAGATGTTGGGAATGGACACCTCCCCCATCTCCAGGGTGTCCATTTTCGCCATATTCCCTCTCGTCTTGAGGTCTAATTCCC
>Ga0180437_10009329_pt1 | contig 12176 bp, 8 predicted proteins | sample SS_ome_4_FD_132410 | JGI IMG/M metagenome (GOLD analysis project Ga0180437, IMG submission 132410) | Hypersaline lake sediment archaeal communities from the Salton Sea, California, USA - SS_3_D_1 metaG | ecosystem: Environmental > Aquatic > Non-marine Saline and Alkaline > Hypersaline > Sediment... | reverse complement strand
CCGATTTCTGTGGGAGGGAATATCGGCTCCACCTGCCACTCAGGCGGGAGCAGATCAAGGTACTGAGGATGTGCATATCGGGGATCGATCAAGAGCACCACCCCTCGATCATTTTCCGATCGGATGACCCTTCCGGCTGCTTGACAAACCCTGATCAGGCCGGGGTATTGATAGGCGAAGCCGAAGCCCTCGGATGTGTCCTGGTCGAAATGGTCGCGGATCAGCTCCCGCTCCAGGGAAATACCGGGAAGGCCGACACCCACGATCACCGCACCGCAGAGCCGGTCCCCGGTCAGGTCGATACCTTCACCGAAGATCCCGCCCAGTACGACAAATCCCACCCGAGTCCGGTCGTTTTCCTGTGAGAATCTCTCCAAAAAATCGCTCCGCGCCTGTTCGGACATATCGTTCCTTTGCACCAGCAATTCGTGCTGTGAGAAGGCTTCGGCATACAGCGGTGCCACCATGCGCAGGTATCGATACGAAGGAAAAAACACCAGATAATTGCCGGGCTTGGATGTGGTTACCGTTCCTATGCTGCGCACCAGGGAGTTGCGCGTCATCTCCCGGTGCCGATAGTAAGTGGACACGGCTCCGGTCGTTACCACGCAGAGGTTTTCCGCAGGGAAAGGGGAGGCGAGGGTGCATTGTGCGGCTTCTTCACCCAATCCCAGAATCCGGGTGAAATAGGGCATGGGACTCAAGGTCGCCGAATACAGCACCGCCGAAGCGGCGCGTGCGAAGGCGGTCTTCAGATGCTGCGAGGGATCGATGCAGAACAGCTTGATCGAAAGATCCCGTTCCCGGATCTCGTAACAGACGGCATAGGAATCATCGAACAAATCGGCCACGCGCAGGAACCAGAGGGCATCGAAGTAATGGTCCAGCAGCACCTGTTTTCGGTCCGCTCCATCCTGGGCCGCATAGCCCTGTTCCAGGGCGGCGCAGTATTTCCGCAGCAGCAGGAGTATGTTTTCGGGGAGTGATTTTTCACAGTGGAAAGACTCGGGAAGTATCGCTTTCCTCTTCGCCCGCAGCACCTGGTTGATCTTCCCTGCCAGGGTATAAATGGGGGAGCTCTTATCGCTCAATAAGCGGCGGATCGCCAGGAATCGCGATTTCCGGATGTCTCCCGAGAACATCTCCCGGCCCCGATCCACCAGGTTGTGCGCTTCATCAACCAGAAACACGCAGTCCTTGAGGGCATCGAGGAAAAAGCGTTTCAAGTAAACCCGGGGATCGAAGGCATAGTTGAAGTCGCAGATGATGCAATCCACCCATGAGGCGAGCTCCAGAGAGAGTTCAAAGGGGCAGATTCGATGTTCGCGAGCCAGTTCCGTGATCATTCTCAGGCCGAAGGCCTGGTGTTCAAAAAGCTTCTCCCGGGCGGCCGGAAGCCTGTCATAGAAGCCCCGGGCATAGGGGCATTCCTCGGCGCTGCATTGTTCTCGAGGATGGAAACATATTTTTTCTTTGGCCGTGATCCTCAGGTATTTTATACACATCCCTTGGTCGCGCATCTCGCCCAGGGTCCTCTCGGCAATGTTTTGTCCGGTACCGCGTGCCGTAAGATAAAAGATATTTTCGATCTGTTTCTCGGCCAGCGCCCGCAGCGCAGGAAAAAGGGCGGCTACGGTCTTGCCGATCCCGGTTGGGGCCTGGATCAAACAGCGAGTCCTGGTCAGGATGGCCCGGTAAACCTCCTCCATCATGCGGGCCTGTCCCCGGCGCAGCGAAGCATAGGGGAAATCCCTTTTCAGGATCGATCGGTCTCGCTCCGCTTTCCGGGTCTCGATTCGGTGGATCCAGGCGAGATACTCTCCTATGAGCCGCTCCAGATATTCACTCAGCGGTGCCGCCCTCTCCTCTCGGGAAAGGGTTCGGATCTCGCCGCTGTCCGTCTGCAGATAGGTGAGCTGGAGTGAGAGCTCTTCGATTTCCAGCTCCAAGGCCAGCAGCGCCGCATAAACACGGAGTTGGGCCCAGTGCAGGTGAGCGCCGTCGCGGATGGCGTGATCCAAGCTCCGCGGTGTGGTCTTGATCTCTTCGACGACGATTTTTTCTCGGAGTCTGTAGACACCGTCGATCCGGCCGTGGATTTCCAGGGTGTAGGGACCCCTCTCCCCCGTCCAGCTCACCGCAACCTCGCGGTTATAGGACGGAGGGCGGGATTGCTGGATCTTTTGGTGACCGCGGATGCCGGCCAATCCGTGGGGGCGGGACAGGACTTCGAATCCGGTGGATAGGTCGCCCCTCCGCTCCAGATGCTCCACCAGGGCCCGCACCGAGATCCGGATGGTTTTGGTCACATGTGCCTCAATCAGCGTTCACCTTTTTGTACACCATAAGGAATTATGGGGCGGTTGTCAAATATTTCAGCCGCATTTTTTTCATTATTGAGGAGGCCGATCCTCCATGTCGCTTCAGACCTATCCCCAGGCCTCTGATTAGGGGATATTGTTGTCCATCACTTAGATAAAGATGTTTGAGATTCGGCAAAATGGCGGTCGACAAAAGCGGAACCGGGTGCTAACATGTTAGAGCATCCGTTCGTTGCGGGCCATATCCATGCGCAAAGAGGGGAATCACGATGCTTAAGGCCATCACCTTCGACTGCTGGAATACTCTTATCGTGGATGACGAAGGCCGCAGAAGCAAGATGAAGGCCTATTTCCAGGTCATCTTTCAAGAAAATCGTGTCTCCTTGAATGATGAAGAGATCGATACCATTTTCGCCGATGAGCTGGTTTTGTTTGAGAATTATGTTCTCTCGCATCATAAGACCTTGAATGCCCGGGGAAGGGCGGAAACTCTGCTCCGACTGGCCGGTATCGAGCTGCCGGAGGAGCGGCTTCTGAGGGTTGCACATGACTGCGATCACATGGCTCTGGAGGCCAGGCCCCCTCTGGTTCCGGGAGTGAAGGAGACGCTGAAAGCGTTGGCCGCGAGCCGCAAACTGGCGTTGATCTGCAACACCGGCTTTCATGGTGCCGCCACCTTGAAGGTGATTCTTGAAGATCATGGAATTCTCCCCTATTTCGATCAGCTGGTGTTTTCGGACAAGGCCGGTGTGGCCAAGCCGAATATACGCATATTCCATTCCGCGCTGCAGGAACTGGGCTGCGTCCCCGAAGAGGCGGTCCACGTGGGGGATTCAGAGCCGGCCGACATCGTGGGCGCCAAACATGCCGGCATGCGCGCCGTCCTTTTCACCGGTGTCAGCGATCGTTACGCCGAAGATAACACCGCCGACGCGGTGGTCAGCGCGTATGATGATTTTCCACGAATTCTGAGCGCATTGGGCGCCTAAATCCAAATCCGGGCGAATCCATTTCCGCCCCGGCCGTGCATTTCTCGGCGGCTTCTTCCGTGAGGCATGAGTCTCCTGTGGTTGGAAGACTCAAATGAAGGGTGCGAGGGTCCCGGACGAAAGGGAAACGGGAATCGCATGGCTTCGCTTGCGCACTCCCGCCGGATCCCTTAAAATCCAACCGTGGGAATGTGCTGGATCAATCGCTTCTTTTTGCTGATTCTGGCTGCGCTCCTGGCGAATCTGATCGTAGGCGGTCAGCGCCGGAGTGCGGCTCAACCGTGGGGCTGCCGTCTTACCGGACAGCCATGAGGTCTTGGTTTGGCCCCATAGAGAGGGTGTGGCGGCCTACGCCTCCTTCAGTCAGACTCTGGAATTTGCTCCCGATGGAATTGATTTTTTGCACCCTCGTCTGGGGATCAGGACCGTTCCCCGCCCCGACGCACCGGGATTGTTCCGGCCGGATCTCACTTTCCCTCAAACCTACGGAAGGGGCGTACGATGGGGCATTTCCATGCGAGGGGGCCCTTTCCCTTATCTCGTAAGGTTTGAGATCGATCTGGAGATCCGGTGACTATTTCACCCCTCATCTCCCCGCAAGGGGGGATTGTCAAGGAGGACGGTTCACCCTAAAATGAGATCGCTAGTCGGATCTTGGGGCCGGGGCCAAGTGAATCAACGGCGGCTGCGGCCGTGCCGGGCGGCCGGGATTCGGTCTGCAATCGGCACTTGACAGTCGCCTCGGTCAATAATAGACTGATCGCTTTGAAATGTTGGGCATGACGAACGGAAACAACAAGATGGCAGGCTTCTGGGCGGTGCTGCTGTTGTTCGGGCTGTCAGCCTCGGGACTCGCCTCCAACGGCTCCGAGGAACTGATCGTGGCTGCCCATTATGCCCCCTGGTATCGGGGACCCGGAGGAGGGAACTGGTCGTTTCAACTGGGCAAGAAGTCCATTCGTACCGCCTACAAACCCCTGCTCGGGTATTACGACAATCTGAATCCCTCGGTGCTAAACAAACACATCGCATGGGCCGAGAAATACGGAATCAACACCTTTATGATCGAGTGGAACGGCCAAGACACGCTGGATTTCTACAGCCCGCTCGATATTTCCATGCAGGTGTTCCTCCAGAATCCGAATTTCAAACAGATCGATTTCTTTTTCGTTTATTCCTTGATTTCGGCGCTTAAGCTGCCGGGCGATCCTGCCTTCGCCCCGGTCGATCTCAACCGCCGCGCGGTGGTGGACAAGATGGTCGCCGATTTTCGGTACGCAAGCCGCGATTATCTGCAGCGCTCTCATTACCTCAAAATCAAGGAGCGCCCCGTGATCTATCTCTGGTCCGTTCCGCTGGCTCACGGCAATTTGAGAAAGGCCGTGAGCCGGCTGCGGAACGTGATCAAGGAGGAGACCGGGCTGAATCCCTTTATCATCGCCGATGTGGTCTCCATGTACGCCGATCCGGATCCGGCTGTGATCAAACACTTCGATGCGGTCATGCCCTATCTTATGCTGGAAATCAACGGGTATCCCCCCCAGAATTACGCACTCAAGGACTCCACCGATACGGTGATCGAGCGATATCGCTTTTTCCATTACGCCTGCCGGGATCTGCAAGTCCACTTCGTTCCGGCTGTGTTTCCCGGCTTCGATGCCGTGGGTGCGCCCTGGTGCTACGACGGGAAACGACGCCTGACCACACCAACCGTGAAGCGAACGGTCCCGGCTTTCAAGGAGTTTGTCATCCAGGCCAAATCCTTTGTCGATCCGGAACTCAACATGCTATATGTCACTTCCTGGAGCGAGTGGAACGAAGGGACCAACATCGAGCCCTCCACCAAGTTTAAATACAAATACTTGAATGCCTTGAAAAAGGGCCTCGCCCGGCCGTCTTCCGAACAGCCCGCCCCCCATCGGCTGCGGTTCAAATTCGCTCGGGTGGTGAATCCCGCCGGCAATGACGACCGACTGTTGGGGGCTTCCTTCCAATGGATCGAGTTCTTGGACGCCGGCCTGAATCCCTTGCTCACGCTGGATATCGGGACCTCAAAGGTGCGTAGGTCCATGGGATGGGGGTGGTACCAGAACGAAAACGAACCTCCCGATGGGGCCACTTTCTGCTGGGCCGGCGGAAAAGAAAAGTTTGCCACCCTGTATGTGGATGTGCCTCCCGACGCCAGGTTCCTGAAGCTCATCCTGCGTCAGGTGGATGGCCAGAGAATCACAATCCATATCGACGACCGCTGGATCACGCAGATCCAAACAAACCATGCCTGGAGTTGGGCCCAGCACATCATCCCCCTCGACTGATCGGGATCTATGACACGAAGTCTTGCCAAACAGCCCGGGTCCGTCTAAAATGACTTTTTTGCAGCGTCCCCTTTGAGGTGGAAAGTCCGACAGTGAAAGAGAAAGTGTTCGTGGTGGCCTGCCCGGATTATGCAGAGGCCGAGCATAAGACGGAGGAGTTGATCGAAATGATGGGCGGAATCGGGAAATACGCATCCGCCGGAGAAAAGATCGTCCTCAAGCCCAACCTGCTGGCAGCCGCCGAGCCGGAGAAGGCCGTTACCACACACCCGTCGGTGATGACCGCGGTCGCTCGTATGGCGAAGGAAACCGGAGCCGGCCTTCTGATCGCCGATAGTCCCGGTTCGGGTTATCCCTATACCGAAAAAGTCTTGCGGCGGACCTACCGCGTAACCGGAATGACCCAGGCGGCGGATACGGCGGGAATCCCTCTTAATTTCGATACCTCGCACGAGATCGTTTCCCATCCCTCCGGCGAGCGATTCAAGCGCTTCGAGATCATCACTCCCGTTATCCAAGCGGATGCAGTGCTTAACCTGTGCAAGCTCAAGACCCACGGCTTCATGCATTCGACCGGTGCGATCAAGAACCTATTCGGCGTGATCGCCGGCCTGACCAAGCCGGGATATCATGCCAAGCTGAAGGAAAAGAGCCACTTCGCCCATATGTTGCTGGACCTGGCGGCGTATGTTTCCCCGCGACTTTCCATTATGGACGCTGTGGTGGGCATGGAAGGCGACGGGCCCCAAAACGGGTTGACTCGGACGGTAGGCCTGTTGATCGGATCGACCTCGGCTCTGGCACTGGATGTGGTGGCCGGAGAAATCATGGGGCTGCCCAAGGGCAGCAATCCGGTCCTGAAGGAGGCGGAGAGACGGGGCCTGGAACCCGTAGTCATGGGGCAGATCGAGTTGGAGGGCATGGATCCGGCGCAGCTGCGCATACCCGATTTCAAGCTGCCCACTACGGTGACCGGGCTCCAGGATCGGCTGTTTGCCTGGCTTAATCCGGTCTTCAAACAAGCATTCAGCGTGAGGCCTTGGGTGATAATCGAACGGTGCGCTTCCTGCGGCACCTGCCGCGATGCCTGTCCGGTGAATGTCATAACCCAGTCCGGCCCCATCCCCGCCCGCATCGACGATCAAAGCTGCATCCGCTGTTACTGCTGTCACGAGATGTGCCCCCATGGTGCCATCGAGCTGCGGGCCGGACGGCTGTATCGCCTCCTCAACCGCCGTTCGGCTTGAGTCGCCCGGCGGGATAGAAGATTGACGGATTGATTTGAACATGTTTCCTAAAAAGACGTACAATTACTCAGGAGGGATCATGAAACGCAACCATCGAATCACCCGCCGCCGTTTTTTTAAGGCATCGTCATGGGGGGTCGTAGGAGCCGGTATGGCGGCCCGCAGTGCCTGGGCACGAGACGATGTCAGCCAGGAGAAGCCGGATCTCAAGATCAAGGAATACCGCACGCTGGGCCGGACCGGATTCAAGGTCTCGGATTTGGCCACCGGTTCCATCCAGGATGAAGGCCTGCTGGCCGCCGCCCTGGATGCCGGCTTCAACTATATCGATACCGCCGAGCAGTATCCCGGCCATCATAAGATCGTGGGAAACGCGATCAAGGGCCGGGACCGGAAATCGCTGTTTATCTCATCCAAGCTGCTGCTGGAAGGAGAGGTCACCAAAGAGGATATCCTCAAACGCAGCCGTAAGGCATTGGCGGAGATCGGGACCGATTACCTGGACTGCATGATGATGCATTTCCCGGAAAAGATCGAAGCCCTGAAAACACCCGCTTTTCACGAAGCCATGCAGCAGCTCAAGGCCGAAGGAAGGGTGAGGTATGTGGGGGCCTCCCACCATGGGTCCTTCTGGTTCAAGGCCCCGGAAGAATCCATGGCCAACATCCTTTTGGCCGCGGCCGAAGACGGGCGCTTCGATGTGTTCCTCTTGGCCTATAATTTCCTCCAAGCAGACCAGGGAAAAAAAGTCCTGGAGGTTTGTCGAAAGAAGAACATCGGAACGGCCCTCATGAAGACCAGTCCGGTGACCACCTTCAACAAGATCAAGGCGGGTGCGGAACGGATCAAGCAGCAGGGCAAGGAGGTGCCCGCCCTCTACGAAGAAGGCATACAGCGCTACACCAAAATGCTGGAGCAGGGCGAGCCGTATATCAAAAAGTATAATCTGGAAAATCCCGAGGAAGCCCATGCCGCTGCGATCAGGTTCTGCCTGGATAATCCCCATGTCCACACGGTGTGCTGCTCCATGCGGACGTTTGACGAGCTGGAGCACTTCGTACGGCTTTCCGGGACCCGGCTCACACCGGACGATGCTGCCCTATTGGCGGCCTACGAGAAGGCCTGCGGCCCGCTCTACTGCCGCCATGCCTGCGGCCTGTGCGAACCGCAGTGCCCCCACGGCGTTCCCGTGAACACCATCATGCGCTACCATCACTACTTTCTGGCCCAGGGGCGGGAGCGGGAGGCCATGCAGTACTATGCCGCCATCCCCGGTTCCCGGGCCGATGTGTGCGTGACCTGTCCGGGGCACTGCGAGCAGTCCTGCCCCTGCGGTGTGGCCATCCAGGGCAAGCTGTTCCACGCCCACGGGGATTTATCAATGGGCACCGACTGATCTATATGATTTATTATAAAACAGAAAACTGATTATCGAGCGATCTTTTCAAGCTTAGAAGTCGCTTTCAATGCCCGCTGATTCTCCGCCAAGCCTAGTCCGGTCCTGCTTTCCTCATGGGAATCTTTAAGCCCGCAGAGATGCGGAGGGGAAAGTCCGGATGCGGATCCAAACGCCGGCCCGGGACCCGCGTCAAAGGCGGGCTTCATCGATCATCTGGATATCGGCGAACCGGCAGAACCAGCCCAGTTCCCGGGTGATGTCGCCGTAGACCGTCTGGCGGTGCAGGCCGTGCTCCCAATTCTGCCAAAGTCGGGTGATGTCACCGTCCACCTTGACCGTGATCTTGGTCCGGCAGCCGCGGTCGTCGGTCAGCTCCACCGGCGTGTCCACGATTTCGCCTGTGAAATAACGGAGTCTGTCCAATCCGACCAGGATTGCCTGAGTGACACGCTGCCCGTGCCGCATCCGGACCTGCGGCACGACACCCTCCTGCCGCTCCATCACGGTCCTCAGCTTGTATGGAGCGGCGGCCTTTTGGGGACCGTCCATTTTGGGAGTCCCTAGACAATGAGCCAAGATGATCGTCCCGTTGGATTCATTCACCGTGGGATCGCTGATGAAGCCCGGCTTACCGGACAGGCCTTGAAGCAGGATGTGGGTCATGACACAGCTCAAGTCCGACTCACAGATCCCACCCAGGCCCATGTTATTCAGCCGCGCGAATCCAAGACAGGGATAGGCCGGCAGCTTGATGGTTCGGTCCCACATGGTCCCGTAGCAGTCCACCGTCAAGACGGTCGCGTTTTCCCGGTCCATCACGTGTTCAAAAGCCAATGCCAGCCGCGCGGAATTGAAAATGTCCTCTTTGCTAGGCTCCACGACCTGTTCCGCGGCTTTCATCCAGCGTGAGGCTTCCGCCCAGGCCTCGTCGGAGCTCACGTCGGTGAAGGCCGCTTCCACATCCTCCAGCCGGATTTGCTTGATCTCGGTCCCGAACTTCTCTTTGATGCCGCGGGCTCGGTCGCTGAAATCACGCGTTGTGAGGTTCAAGACTTTGGCCTCGCGCAGATGATGGATGGCCCGAAAGGGCCGTATCGCCGCAGCCAGTTGGTTGAGATCGCCGCTCAAAATGCAGTCCAGCTTGGCGCCCAGAGGCTCCTTGCGCAGCGCGCCGAAATGCACCCACTCGTGGCCGGAATACGGCACGGCGAAGACCATCGTGGGTCTGCCCAGGCTCAAGAGTTCTTTCAGGATCGGCATCACTCCGATGTTGAAGTGGACGGCCAGTATGCCGTCCGCCTCCGCAATCCGGTCGGCGAGCGGTTCGATCTCCGTGGCGTCCGTAATCAGCTCGTCCAAATAGAATTCCACATCCCGCAATTCGTCCTGAAGGATCTCGAACGCGGACGCATAAAAGCGCATTTCTTTTTGAAAATCCAGCTTCGGTTTGGGCCATAGCCCGTGATGGCTCCCCATATAAATCCTTGCCACCTTGACTTTCGATCCCCGGCATCCCGGACTCAATGTTTTCCCCTCCCCGGCTTTAGACTGCGATCCCCATAGTCCCGGACCCAACCAGCCCAGTGCACTTCCCGCAGCCGCCAGCTGTAGAAACGCCCTCCGATCGATGCGGTTCAGCATAGAATCCTCCCCTGAGTTTGAATCGAATCTCCCCAATTTTCGATCCTGCATAAGCGATCCTCGGGAATTATATAAAAGCCCGGAACCAAAGGTCAAAAGATTTGTGACATCACATTTACCCTTGCCCCGGGTGACAATTGCCGCTATCATCGAAATACTCGAGGCGAGTTCGGCCTAAGCTTCCGCCGTTGTGCCGGCTTCCCCGAGAGTCCTGATATCGGTAACATAATCATGAGGAAAAATTTGATATTAGTCAGGGTGTTGGTGATCGGGGCCGCCTTACTTACCTCTTTTTTCAATCCGTCCCAAGCCGCCGTCGATTCCGGACGAACTCTGTGGTCGTTCGCTTATTTCGGTCCCTGTCAAGAGGACTATTTCCATCGCCCCTCGGATATCGAGATCGGACCTGAAAATTCCTGCATTTATGTGGTGGATTCCGGAAATCATCGTGTGGTGGTCTTCGATTTTGACGGAAGATTTATCCGTACCATCGGGAATAAGGGGCAGGGGCCGGGTGAATTTTCGCGCCCCTCGGGAGCGAGCATCTGTCGTGATTCCAGCCTGGCGGTGGCCGACTACGGCAACAACCGCATACAAATCTTTGACGGATCCGGAAAGTTTTTACGCAGCATCAACACCAAAGAGATCAGAGTGGCCGATCTCGTCGTCATCGATGACCGGTTTTTCACCGTCCCCACCTACGGGACCAGCGGATTCAACGTCAACATGGGATCGGACGCAGAGATCCAGCCCCTGGTGGTGGTGATGGACGGCGAGGGGAACGTAGTCGATGAGTTCACGAGCTCCGATTTTCCCGATACCCAGCCCTTTATCCGGGCCATCAAGCACCGGGTCTGCTTAGCTTTGTCTCCTGACCGGAGGTTGTTTCTGCCCTTCGGGGCCTTGAACGTCATTCTTGTCTTTGATCTTGACGGTCATACGTTGGCTCGGTTCGAACGCGCGCTCCCTTTTGAGCCCGTGCCGCCCGAGCTCGCGAGCCAAAAAACAAGCCGGGACGGAGAGCACACGGTCGTTCAGATGAGGGCTAGAATCGATATGGTCAGCCAAGCCGCCCACTTCGGCCCGGATGGGAATCTCTTTATCCTTACCTACGCCGTCAGCATGGACAAGTGGAGAAGGCGGTACGACCGCTTGGAGGAAGCGGCTCCCGTGCCCATGCGTTTCGATGTGATCGATCCGCAATCTTATACCTTAATCCGCACCCTCGAATGCGACGCAGGAGCGCGGGCGTTCGGGGTGATGGACGGCGGGCGCGTGGTCTATGTGGTCGAAGATGACGCCGGCGAACTCGTCCTCAAGTGCGTCCAATACTGAGGCCCGAGGCTGCCGCGCACTTCAATAAAACGAGGCCTATTCGTAGACCAGAATCTCCACCCGTCGGTTCTGGCTCCGGCCCTCGCGGCTGGTGTTGTCGGCGATGGGCTGCGAACTCCCGAAGCTGATCGCTTCCATGCGGTGTAAGGGAATGTGGTGCTGTTTATACAGATAATCCATCACGGCTTCAGCACGCTTCCTGCCCAGCAGCAGGTTCCAGCTCTCCTCTCCCGTGCTGTCGGTGTGCCCCTGGATCTCAAGGTACCGGCCCTGGTCTTCGGCGATCAGCTTGGCGACGAATTGATCCAAGATGGATTTCGCCTCCGGGCTCAGCTCGGCGCTGTCGAACTGGAATTTAGCCTCATTGTTTCTTAGAGTTTCGGTGAATATCAGATTTCCCCGGGCGAATTTTTTCACCTCTTCGATTTTGGTGTCGATCTTGCCGTCGACGCTTTCGAGCTCGGTTTCGTGTTCCTTGATGATGGATCCGATCGTGGCCAGCTGTTCGTCATGCTCGCGAAGCCGTTTCTGATTCTCCTCGACTTCGCCCTCCACTCCCTCGACTTTTTGATCGAGGGTGACGAGCTCGCCCTGGACGTATTTTTTTGTGGCGCATCCGGTTCCGAAAATCGTACCTAAAAGAACGGCGATACCGAGCGCTAGGCAGAAGTGGGTCTTTTTCATTGTGTCCTCCGTAATCCTGAGCTCCACGGCCGGCCTCACTGGGCCGGGCCGAGGTCTTTAACTGGAGCCTATATTTTAATACAAATCAAATCCAAAAGTCATCCCCTAACTATAAGCACCTGATTAAATGCATCAAGTTCCCCCCCCCCCCCCCCCCCCCCCTGGGGCGTTGGTTGTTTGGGGCGGGGAGGGAGACGACCGGCCACGCCACACCCATTCCTCTCTTCTTTCCCGCCTGTTTCTCT
>Ga0180437_10009327_pt1 | contig 12177 bp, 18 predicted proteins | sample SS_ome_4_FD_132410 | JGI IMG/M metagenome (GOLD analysis project Ga0180437, IMG submission 132410) | Hypersaline lake sediment archaeal communities from the Salton Sea, California, USA - SS_3_D_1 metaG | ecosystem: Environmental > Aquatic > Non-marine Saline and Alkaline > Hypersaline >... | reverse complement strand
GATGATTCCACTGCAGGTCGAGGAGTATAATGGGAGCCGGTATACTGTAGTTGGATGGTACGTAAAGGCTTCGGCACCTGAAACCGCGCAATCACCTTGGTATGTTTCAAAATAAAAATATTTACGTTATACATTCGCGACAAAACAGCAATCTCTGGACCACCTCCCCAATGACCGACTTCGATGTGGTGCAGGTAATCGTCCATCGTGGACGCAGGACTTAACCGATCTTGGGCCGCCCAGGTGAGCCAATCCTTGATGCTGGTGCCTTCAATTTCCATGTCGGGATTCTCTTTCATATACGTCACGACTTTTTCACGTAATCCTGACACACCCAAGTGGTGAGTAAGTGAATCAAATAAACAGCTCATTTTTTATTTGTCGACCAAAGAAAAAATGTACTATCCTGGAACAATTCCTGGTGTCCAAGCAACAGGGATGCCAGGAATACAACAACCGAATTTGTTGGCTGCACAAGCACAGAATTTATTCGAAAATTATTTCATTATTGCCGCATTAGTCTCGTTGACTGTTATGGTCATTTTATACAAGCAAAATCCGCCGATAGTTCAATCACAAGCGGAAGAAGAATGGCTAGAAGGAGACCCAAACAAGCAAAAAATCATAATGGTAGGAATCGTGGCGTTTATTTTTGCCTCTTTAGGACCTTTACTCTCTGATATGCTGTTTCAGTCGCATGTTCTGATGAAGTTTTTAACCTAATCACATAGCCAGGACAAAAGAACTCTCCTTCCTTCTTTCCCCCCCCACCAATCTAAGAGTTTTTCGTTTGAGGTAGACACGCGTACTTCATGCGTATCGTCCTCACAGAAAGATATCTCCTGTTGGTCCCACACAAAGGCCACCACAATATTTCCCACGGTGTCGACTACCATGTATTTTAATGAAACGAAAAAAGGAAACGAGCGCCACAAAATATGCCGATCGGTAACGGGATTGACCCAGTGATTAATAAACGTTATGTGATTCACAAGCTTCTATATGAGTCCAAGCATATGAGGGTTGCGTCAGCCTTGGATCTACAGGACCCGGGAGTCGTAGCGGTGAAACTAGCTCGGTCGGAAGTCGCAGCAGAAGCACTTACCCAAGAAGCGTTTTATCTCTCTAAACTGCTTCCCTCTAAGATTCCAGGCATTCCAAAACTTGTCTATTTTGAGAAGAATGTTCTCGTCACGACACCAGTAGGAATAAGTCTGGCGCTCCTGGAACATCAGGCCCGTCAGGCAGGCTCTCCTTTGCCACCCTCTTGCCTTGACCAGTGGAAAACACAACTCCAAGCGATTATTCGGCAGATGCATCAAGCTGGCGTGATCCATCGGGATATCAAACCAGCAAACCTAATCATTCATGAGAAACAACTCTATTTGATTGATTTTGATTCGGCAACCTCAGTTTTTAAGCCCAGTTCCGAGTATGCAGGTACCTTGCAATATATGAGTTCAGCAGCAAAGCAAAAAGAACCGGCAAGCATTACTGATGACTGGGTATCCTTGAATCACACGATGCTTGCGCTGACGCAGGGCGTCTTAAAGTATGAGAATTAGATATACTCCTTCTTCTTCAACCAAATGAGTCGTAGATAATTCATGACAAAGGTGCCGGCGGCCATCCCATTGGATAAAAGAGTGTTTCTTTCGACCCGAGGATCTTGGACTTCTTTTAACAGTAATTGGATGGTTTTTCTTGGCAGCTCACGTAATTCAGCCACTACTTGATAGGATTGATCAATATAAGGTTCTTGATCTGGCAGTTCCATTCCTTTTTTGTTTGTTTGTGAAATCGGACGAAAAAAATAAAAAAAAAGACTGGAACACAAAAAATGACTTTTGCCCAGCACATATGGCAATCAAAATGGCATGGAGTCGCAGGAATAGTATATTCCACCTTGATTAAAGGTGAATGGAGTTTCCCTCTGGGATTAACAGCCCATCAAGGATACGAAGTATGGCAACATTACAGTAATGAGGAATCGGCCAAGAAAACAGCAGTGGATGCCCTGTGCTTTGTGCTTGGATCATTAGCAGGAGAGACATGTTCCTAGCCTGGGGTGTCCCCTTTTTCATTCCAACACTTGTCTTAAAACCACTAGGAGTTTCCCATACATTTTCCCAACACAAGTGTATTAGTGTTCTAAGAATTAAAACATATGTTAGTTTGTTTTTCACCCAGAGCTACTGTTGTTGTTGGGAGGGCAATTTTCCATCTTCTTTCGTACTCGCGTGCATGTTGTTTCATTCCCACAAAAACAGATTCCCCCCTTGATATTATGTGAGTTGAGACCGTTAAAGGTGAACATTTATGAACTTTATGAACTGACTGTGCGAAACGTCGATCATTCAATCTCTTGTACACTCATAGAGAAACAATGTTGGATGAAATTGGCTAATTTCATCAGCACAAGAGATAAAAATTTTTGTTGGCCCAATAAAAAATGTTGGAGTATCGGGCAGCACAAGAAGAAAAAGTGATCCAACGCAAGTTAATTGTTCAGGGCCCAGTACAGGTCGGGTTTCCGTTATTTATTCCAGGCCAAAAGGGCGTATTGAATTCAAAAAAGTATGCCACCTTTGGGGTCTCTCACGGACTTCCCTATGAGCTCCTTAACATTAGTCAAAAAAAGGCTGATTTGAATTCCCACCAAGCGCTGTTTCAAATCAAAGTGCGACCAACGTGTTTTTTTGGCTCGTGTCGCGAGTCTTCGGAATCCTTTGTGGTTGATGCCTGTTTTGAAAAGTATCCCTTGATTCCTGAAATGGCGTGGAGAAATTATGAACACAAGTCTTCAGTCCTAACCCACAATCCACAAAAATCAGAGATCTTTGATTCCATGATCCATGGAATGTTGGACTCGAAAGATCATCCTGCATATTCCACAGCACTCGTTTCTTCCTTGTTATCGATTCTAACCGTACAAGGTAGTGTGCCACATTTCCCTATCTTGTATCAAACGTTTCGAACTTCCTTAAATTACTATGCAACCGAAGCGTTAAACCCAGCACCTGTACAAGTCTTGGTACGCGAACATATTCCCTATACCTTTGGAGAACGCTTAGCCTTGGCAGAAACCATTTCTCCCTTTGAAGTTCTGTCAGTAATGTTTCAAACCTCGTTTGCTTCTGCGTTTGGCGCGAAATGGGCTCATTATTACCAAGATCTCTCCACCGCCGATATTGGCTTATTGCCAGTTTCTTCCCGGTTTCTCTATTATCGGTGGAATAAGGACTTTTTTCGTGTTCCCACTTTTGGACATGTAGTGAAACTCCAGAACGTGACCAAAGCGTTAAACAAAGAGAAAACTCAGTTTCCCGCCTTGTCACAAAAGGTATCTAAGATGAGTCAACGCAAAAACGAAGATACAGCGGCTGCCCGTGTTCACAAACTGACCAAACAAGCAACCTGGCCTTCTCATGAATTTAGTGCTGCTTTTGGAATTAAGCAAAGTGAGCTTCCTTCGCACGCGAAAGTCTATGTGTTGTAAAAAGGAAAAAAAAAAACAATTTAGTGAAAAATTTTTTCTCCTTGTCGTGGAACAAATAAAAACAATGGGTGAGATCTCTAAAACACCAACTCTCTGTGACAAGTTTATCAAATGGGGACTGATTGCTTTAGTGTTGTGGTTAATCTACACCTTTTTGATGGGTCGCAAAGAAACTAAGGTAGAGAACCAAGTCACTGCCTACAAGGAGAAGTTGATGCAAGATTTGAAGGGCGTGCGTAATCGCTTTATGGGCAAGGGAAACAAGTCCGGAACGGTTTACGTCCCGGTGAATGGGAAGAATGTTCATGTCGATCTCAGTGAAAGTGCCTCGGATCTCGTCGATGACTCGACACCTTTGGGACAGCACGTGAGTGAACTTAAAAAAAAAGGGAAACGGTCTTTAGCGCCTCTCCCCAAGTATTCGAGACGGTTTCAATTGAAGGGTAGTAAGAAAGCGTTAACCAAAGACTTTGATACCTATAGTGAGCGAGCCGAGAAATTACTCCCGCCTCAAAACTCAACAGCCCCTCTCGGCTCCAAGATGAGTGAATGTGAAGCAAAATGGGTCGCCAAGGCCCATTTACCTTCCTTGGTGGAAATTAAAGAGGCCCAATCCATTCGACAATCGTCCTACTTTAATGAGTTACCAATTAAGCGACGCCGCATTACCGATGCGAGCCGGATCATGCGCGCTCCTTTGAGTGTACCGGAACCTCCTAATCTGGTGTTTAATCAACCAGTGTTGGATTAAAATAGAATGATAAATAAAATTTTGGCGTGTTAAAACAAAATGAGCTGCTGTTATTCAGAATGCCCCAAAATTGTCTTGGTCCGCCGAGCATCCCCGTGCCCACCACCAACAACTGTACCACCCACGACCCGTCCACGAACCTGTACAGATGACTTTACTGCTCCAACACGTGCGTTAGCGGGAGCGGCGGCCTACAAGATTAATGGCTGGACCCCGGCCCCCTCTAATTGTACTTGTATAACGGTCCCGGACCCACCAAGGAATGAATTCATCTTGTCATGTAATGGAGAGGTCAAGATTACGGGCACGGTTCTCCTTCAACTTATAGGACAGAGGCCCAGTCCGGAAGAAACAGTCGATCTGAATTTTGACACGAATCTTGACTCTAAGAGTAGCGCCACACTTGACACGAAAAATTTATACACGGGTCCGATTACTTCTGAGCAGCCCATAATTGTCTCTGTCGACTTTGAATTTTCCACGTTAATTCCAACTACGGGTCAAGGGACAAATAACTTTTCATTTTCGGCGCAGCAAAGCTCTCCCAATAGTAATATTTTTACTGCCGTTCTTCAAAACCTTGCGATTAGCGTGGAATATACACCTGCTCCCGATTGTGTTTGTGTGTAATTCTTTTAATAAAAATTTGGTACATCAGTAATAAACTAGCGCGTAAATGAAGTGGATTTCGGTTGTCCAATGGTTGCCAGGCCTCCTGAAAAGATTTGCCAGCCGAGCCAAAGAAGCACAATTGCCCCTAACAATTGAGGGAAATTATTAGGATTTGTCAATCCAGCCACACCACTTTGCAGTAAATTTGCTCCAACTAAAATAAGAGCCAAGGTAATAATAATACCGACGATATCCCAAGTCATGTCTTTTGTTTTTCTTGTATTGAGAGAGAGAAAATTATTTTTTTTTCTGTTCGCGTATCAGAATACCTCATCCTCTTTTCTGAATTCTATCTCGTTAAGGCACACCCTAAGTTGAGCTTCTGCGTCAATTAATTCCTGGCTTCGTCCAGCTCCCATTTTTCTAAAGTTATGAAAGTTTATTGAGAAACGCAATAAGTATTTGTGGTCAAGTGATGATGTCTCACTTTTGTACCCAAGATGGTAAAAGAGCATGACCCACAGCAAACGCGTACATTTCTATCCAGTGTGGGTGCACGTTTTCTTCTTTACTTTCCAATGTTTGCTCTTGGATCCAAGTTCGGTACAAATAACGAGGCCAACGCAACATTCCAGAAACCGAATGGAATTTGATATTTGCATAGCAGCTGACCTTGACATCATTGACAAGTAACATTCCTGAATACGTCATGGGGGAATGAATGCCGTGTCCTCCCTTGTATTCCACTTTGACAACCTTCTTCGGCTCGATCCATAACTCGTTTTCATTCCAGACAAAGACCCAATCACCAGGTTTTACTTCTTCCGCAAACAAAGTCTCTTCCGTCGAATGATTCAACACGTTGAAACGTCGTACCGGAATCGCATGCTTTGGCGTCAACTCAATTTGGGCTAGCTGATTTTCCACGGTAATGGTAACAATGTCGACTTTGGCATTGGGATCGCGATGGGAAATTTCATACACAGGTTCCCAGTGACTTCCTGTCAAGACCAAATCTCCAGGTTTCAAGTCGATCATGAATCGAGGTGCCACTCCCGCAGCGGTACGTACATAGACCCAATCTTGATTAGTGAAGCAACTAGGATCGTCCTCTGCCTGATAATCGTCGGTATCAATCACATGTTGCGTCGTGGTACACGTTAGAGCAAGCGAATTGACGTTGTCAGCCCGCTCTTGCATTTTTTGGGATAGTTCATTATCCGCGCCCCGGATATCCATGTAACTCGCAATATTACTTTGCCAGAGAGAAGCATTCGTCAGCAAAAGAGGACATTGGGCCACCAGGAGAGGACTGTAGCAATAAAAGGATCGTGGTTCAATCGGGGTATCCGTAAATGTCCCCGTGGTACAATCGGGTTGAGGACGTTGTTCAATGGCATATGTCAAGGCATCACGATTGCGGCTAACCCAATTAGTTGATTTTTGCCCATAATCCGCCGTCAACATCAGATCACGAAAAGCACTGTAGAATCCCGCCGCATAATCTTCCAGTTCATGTTTATTTTTCTCACATTCCCTGACCAGTTCATCATCTTTACATGCTACCCTGGTAAAGTAGATTCTGTGATTAGTCTCGATGGTGCGCCAGCAGAAACATGAGGCCGAGCCGAGGCTAAAACAAAGGAGAAGTAACATCATCGTTCTCATTGATAAAAAATTGTGAAACATGAGTTTCTGTGCGAGACCTCGTTATATACGTTTCTAGAACCCCAAATGACGTTCAAACGTGCCCAGATGTTTATAGTTAAGATGATTTCGCAAAATCTGTCAATGGATTGAGAAAGGGATGGTTGATTAGTTTCCACCATCTTATTTTCGGTTCGCTCGTCGCCAAAAGCATGTGAATAAAATCGAGACCATCTTTCCCCAATACATCTGTGTCTAACGTTGCCGCGGTCACCATCTCCCAGGAAACATTAAATAACTTGGCACAAAGAAAAGCCACCTCTTTCCAGTCTTGTTTCTTTTGTTTTTCAAAATACATTTTGTCCAAGTCGGAGGCAATATCGACAACCTCGGCCGCACCCCAATCACCCAATACAAGCTTCGTTTCACTCTTGTCGAGATAGATATTTCGGAGCGCGATATCGCCATGTGTTACCTGTTTTTCGTGACTATACCCTATCGCGGAAACAAGCTGTTTTAGAAACGATTTGATTTGGAGGATTTGCTTGGTATGACTGATAGTACTTATAGCTAACGGGGCTTGATTTGCGTGCCAGGCGGACAATGTAGAGTGATACAATGGCGTAACGATTTCAAACTTTCTACTCGTCAAGAGTGTGAGGATATTTGGGTGGCCTTGTACAGCGCGTAACGCATCAACCTCTGGTTTCCAATAGATATCGGGATGCTTTTTAAACTGTTTAATTGCACACGGTTGTCCTTTCCATTCCCCTTTATACACAACGCCATATGCTCCTTCCCCTATTATCGTTTGATTTAAACAAGTTTCCGACATTTATGAAGATGGTTTCAATCCATGTTTCAATCATCTTCATAGATTTCAAATGCCAGTATATCTACAATTGGGTTCGCGCAGCATTGATGTTAGAGATGGGATAGTTACAGTGAATCGCAAAGAAGTTGCGACATATGCTCCAGCAGATGCCACTACAAATATCATCAATGGTCAAATCCAGGCGAATGGTAAAGTGATCTATACGTTGCCAGCTTCCCTTGCCTTAATACGATCAAACATCGGGTCCGGTGCTTCTGTGCGCATTGGGGATCGGAATGTCATCTCGAATACTTGTCTTGAAAGTTCTGGCGATATTGTAATTGAACAAACTGGTCCTGGAAAAGGAGAGACTAGTGGAAAACGGGCACCTTATATCTTTTTGGTGGTTGGTGTATTCATTGGTGTGGGCTACTGGTTCTATAAATCAAAATCTTAAGTGAAAAACTGGTATTGTCCATTCGAATTTTTTTTGAAAGTACAACTCGAGTCAAAAAAGTAAAAAATGGAAGAGATTCTCATCGACTCGATTCCAGGGCTTATTTATGGAGGGCTGGCAGGCTTTTTCCTGTTGGGAACTAAAAACTACTTTGATCGAGATCGAAACATTTCCAAAAATCTCACTTTTGAACCAGAAGCATTTGATCAAGACCGCAACATTGGAGAGGCCTTTTTGCGACTCCAAACATATCGGGCTTATGATACCAAGGCTTTTGAAGAAGGGGGAAACGAAGTCGATTCTCTCTTGTGTTTAGAGAAACAAATTATCAATCAAGAAATTCTTCCCACCTTGTATCATCCCATGTATGGCACACGCTATGCGCGAAAAGCCAAAGCTTATTTAAAACAATTGGGCCATTGTATTCAAGTCAAGGTTCAAAACAAGGAAAAGGCTAAATATGCCCAAGAACAGATTGATCTAATTGCCAAACGAGTGGACTATCATGTCAAGAATATCACTGGTTTATATAAAGCAGCCGATAAACGCGTGTCTCGTCCCATGTTTAATTATCCCATGAATGAGCCAGTCCGTTAGGGACGTTTCTCTTGATAAATATTATACCACCTTTTTCTGTTCTGCATGAAGGGAAAAACCTATAATGCAGTCTGGCCTGTATGTAGAATTGACCTCCAGTTTAGTGCTTCAAGTTGTTTTATTATTAGAAAAAAATAAGTTACGGAAAATCGCTTGTATCTTATGGATACATAGCACCATTGGCTTCAATATGAAAACAGCTGACCCGATTTCCCCCAACATGTCTTCCAGGACTATACAGTCTGTAGCTGGGCCAATTTCCACCAACCTGTCCAGGACCAGTTTGTTCAATCACAACATCGCCAGAACTTTCAATACAAGTTTTCGAGATATTACTATCCCCAACGCCTACAAAAGCCCCCGACCTAATGCTTGACCATGTTAAGGCAAGTGAAGCTGGCAACGTATATATTACTGATCTTTCACCTGGATTTGACCATTGATGATGTTTGTATTGGCATCTTCTGGAGCATACGTAGCAAATTGCTTCCCATCCACTGTAACTATTCCATTCCTAACATCAATGCTGCGCGAACCCACTTGGAGATGTATAGGCATTTATAATTGATTCATATGATTGAAACTGTATCATAAATTCATATATGTCGGATACGTATTTTTCCAGACTCTTAGTTTCGGTGCACCATGGCGTCTGGGCTCTTTGTTTCATAGTATTGGTGGCATGCGGTAAAGAGGTCTCTTTGCTTGTATATTCAAACAAATGTGGATCCTTCGAAGGTTATCCAGGCTGTACGAGCCGGGGTGCATGTTGGGGTGACTTGACGAGGATGATTAATCGTAATGGTTATTCAATTGAATCGCGTACTGATTTAGAATGGGCCGAGTTAGTGGAGGCGAGCGGGAGCACAGGTGAACAAGTTCGAGCATATGCTTCAACAAAGGTGTTTAACTTTGTGGAATTTGTAAGCTTCAATCCGTCTCCGGAGCGCATCAGTAAAGCAGACCATATTGCTACTGCCTACAATTATTATGCGTACGAGATTTGTTATGATGTCAGGCGTCAGCTCACGCATCTACCCAAGCTACTAGTTTATCTGTTGATCTTCGGTCTATTGGCAAAGCTCTCAATTGAAGTAAAAAAAGAGGAAATTAGGGCAATCTTCGCAAGAAAGAAATTTAGTAGAGCACGAGACGAATTGCGATGTTTATCCTGTAACGAAAACGTACGGGACGTTCTGTTACGCGACTGTAAACATATCTCTTTATGTGCTCGTTGTGTGACGATCATTAATCCTTTCCAATGTCCCATCTGTGCTATTGAGATTACAACTGAACCCTTGCAAGTTGATTTATTCCAAAAAAAAATTTAAAAAGTTTCTCACACATTCATTTTCTCTCCCAAATGTCCAGCCACGTTAAAGCCGTGTGTAAATATGCAGAACCCTTTAAACTTTTACCAACAGGATTACCCACGCCTGAGCTCATGCAGCCTCGACAATGTGTTTCGGAAATCGACCGGAGATATGTACTGCAGAATCTGAAACAGTATCTGAACCTTTTATGTGAGCGCGCGGGACTCCGACACGCACCGTCTCAAGCCTTTGAACGGTGGCGATTTGTCGAGGCTACTAGATCCACTGGTCCCGATCCTGTTATTCCTTCTCCCGTGGATGGCATTAATGGACTCGTCCAAGAATTGGAAAAGCTGGGCCTCCCGACTGAGAAAGGGAAACAAATCTGCCGCGATTTAGCGAGTGCCTGTCGCGCGGATGCTAAAAAGGTCGGTGTTGACGGTGGCTTGGAGATTCACGCCACGGAAACTAAAGTCTGGATTGAGAAGGGGGAGATGTGGACCGTCCACTACTCCGATGGGGATGGTGTAAGGAACCAACTTGTAATCAAAGACTCTATAGGCCGGCATTTACAAGAGATCTGCACTTTCGATTTTCCACACGCGCTGTTTCAGCTTCTCCATCGCTACCAGATGATTGAAGGTATTGGGTATCAAATGGCGTTACCGACCGACATGTTCAAGTGTGTGTCTGATGATTTTGGAGTCCATCACGAGTGTTTTGCGTCTCCACTTAATCATTATTTTACATCATATACTTCAGCGTTTCCAGATGTCGATATTCCGTTTGGGAGCAAAGGATCCTTTTTTGACTTTTATCCTCAAGAGGGAAGTTTTGAAGTGAATCCACCCTTTATTGAAGAGATTTTGGCAGCCACAGTGGCGCGGATCTTAGCTCTCCTCGCGCGAGCTGAAGAAGCTAAGAAACCAATGAGTTTTATTTTGTTTACGTCTGCCTGGGATGACACCCCGGCTATTCTCTGGGCAAGCGATTCGCCGTTTTGTCGGAAACAGAGTCGGATGATGAAAGGGAAACACTATTATAAGCGAGGAGACCAACATATACAGAGGAAACCATATATGCGCGCGGGAGCGGACTCGTTTGTCTTTTTCTTGCAGACCAGTGAAGGAGCCAAGAAATGGACCATCACTGAGCGAAAGCTGAGGCGATTCTATCGCGCCTGGGAGTAAGTGGAAGTAAACTCCGTCAGAGTGGCCAATCCATCTGGAAACACAGTAGAAACTTTTTTTCCGATGGGCGTAATTGTATTCCTGACTTTCTTCTTTGCCGCAGTACCTCCCGGAATACTTGCATTATTAGCAATCTGGTTAATTTACAGAGAGAACTGCAGAGCTAACAACAGAGGTAACAAAATACCGCAACGCATTCTACCCCGCTATCGCATGGACGGATGGTCGATGATATTATCCCGACTGCACCCTGGTCTTGCCCCGTGGTTAGAGCTATCTGACGACTGTGCAATTTGTTTATGTCCGATGCTTAATACTGAGATTTGGATTTTAAGAAACTGCGGGCATGTGTATCACGAGACATGCCTGTTTGCATGGTTTAATTCAGAATTACGTAGTTTCCGCAGCCTCACTTGTCCAACGTGCAATAATTGTGGAACCTCAATCTCTTACAAATAAACTAGTATCAATAGCGTTCACTTTTCTTCATCGTCTCCGTTTTGTAATGGGAGGACGCATCTATGCAAGGGTAGTTGAGGATGATGCGGTTTGTGCTGAGGGGGTATTCCAGACTTTATTAGTTGTCATTGCAAAACGGGCTCCATGAACCAAGGTTATTTGCAAGACATGTTCAAGATGGGTAAATTGCGATGAGTGTAGATCGTCCTGGTCTGAACAGTATTGTGAAGAATGTGAGTTTTTTTAACAACCCGCAAACAAGTAAAAAGATGACGTTGGGAGCTTTGAAAGATACACTGGCAACCATACTCCATTACTTTCCTTGTCTTATTTGGGTTGGTATACTATAAAGATCTCATCTTAATAAGCCGTTAATTTTAGCATTGTTGACGGTAGCGTTTTTGATTGACGGAATTTTTACGCTCTATCCACCATTACATTGTATATCAGTGTTTCCTATTGATTCTTCAAAAGTTTCCTACATGAACGCGAAAGATTTAGAGATTCACCAGCTGAAATTGCAAATCCAGAAACTCAAACAAAAAGAAACTGGGTACGTGTTGATTTTACACCATTCTAAAGATGTCGATTCACATCAATATAGTATTACTGAACAGCCCCTGGACACTCCACTTGAATTAAACGAGCTGCAAGAGATAGTGGGTGGGTATGCGGAAGATTTGACAGGACAGCTTGTTTTTGGAGCCGAATGTCGGAAAGTGGGCATTGCCATGTTTGGGAATGAAGAAGTCGTACCTAAGAAGCTTCCTGAAAGTCGCTGGACTTCTGGGGAGTGGTGTGATGTAATGATGCCCTATATGTTTTTAAGAGGAGATTT
>Ga0180437_10009326_pt1 | contig 12178 bp, 7 predicted proteins | sample SS_ome_4_FD_132410 | JGI IMG/M metagenome (GOLD analysis project Ga0180437, IMG submission 132410) | Hypersaline lake sediment archaeal communities from the Salton Sea, California, USA - SS_3_D_1 metaG | ecosystem: Environmental > Aquatic > Non-marine Saline and Alkaline > Hypersaline > Sediment... | reverse complement strand
TGTTATCCGTCATGTCGTTCCTCGACCACGCCAATGAATAACCAATCGTGATGGTTACCCATAACACTATCAGGTACGCTACGTTTTTCATTTTTCATGCTCTCCTTATATAATCGTAAATGATGTATGGATGATGCCAATTCCAAATCGTCTTTTATCCTATGTACATATAGGGGATATCTAAACCCTTCGTTGCAGATACAGATACGGTTGCCGGAGTCATTATTGTATGGAAAGCAAGTCCTCGGATATCGGTCGATTTACAATCCCGGGGTATCTTTCCCCTCATCCGAGAACAGGGACGGGATGTCCACCGACTTTCTTCCCTGCTTCAGCTCCTTCTCCAGATCGATCTTGATGCCATGATCGAAATCGTACAAATGATACAGATACACGATGCCGTTTTTTAAGTCGAATATGTTGGAATAGACGGTGGCATACCGGCCTTCCTGATGCGTGGCGTCGAGGATATCACGGATGAGGTCCACGGACATGCCGTCGGTTTGCCTGAATATCGAATCGGCCTTGTTGTACCGCCAGCACGGATAGTTCCCGTCCGGGCACTCGGAGATGACGAAGTTTGTGGAAATCTGGTAATCGCCCGTCTTCTTGACGAACTGCACCTTGCCGTTACCCCATTCGACGACCATGGAGGCTCCGGTTCGATCGGCGATGGGGAAGCGCGCTCTTCTCAAGGAAGGCATGTTGTATTTTTCGAAGAATGCAACGGCATCCTCGACGGTCGCACACTCGGTGAGTATCTGATCCATCAGCGAACCCGTGAATGTCGGTTTTCCTTCGGTCGACTTCCAATCGGTGGGTGCTATGGCATTGGCGTCGATGAACAGCCCCTGGTCGTTCATACCCCCCTGGGCGAAACCAAAATCCCGATCGAACCCAAAGCATACCCGGCCGTACTCACCTTTCGACGCGGGGATGAACCACATCTTCGTCTTTCGATTTTTCCAGTCTTCGTTGTTGCCGACAAGCACGATTCCGTTCTTCGATGCCATAACGATGGTACAGGCACGGACAATCGCTTGGTTCAGAACGAAAGCAATGGTCAGGAAGAAAATACAGCGTCGCACAGCACACTCCTACTCGTTCAATTCTTTGAGTTTTTGCTTGGCATACTCGTTGGCCGGGTTGAGGTCCAGTGATTTTTGAAAATTCTGGAACGCCCGTTCCTTCTGTCCGATCATCATGTACGCCTCTCCCAAGTTTTCATAGGACAGGTAGGAGTCCGGGTAATATTCTGCGATGATTTGAAAGAGCGTAACGGCGTCTATGAAGCGTTCCTGATTTAAGAGAACATACCCCATCCTGACGAGCGTTTCTTCGGGAAGAGATTCGTCGAATCCATAAAGTTCGGCCAGGGCGCTTAATTTTTTCTTCGCGTGGTCAGCCCCTTCTGTTATCATGCGTTCGATATAAATCAATTCAGAGAATAATGTCTCCAGCCCGGAATGGAAGGTCTTGAGGTCGATGGTGTAATGATCCTCTGTTTCCAATTGAGCAAAGTGCCAATCCAGACCTTTCAGCGCCTTCCTCTCCAAGAGGGCCGCAAACCGGGGTACTTCGACTTTCGCATCGGGCCTGTCTCTTCCCCCGACGGTCATGTAGAGGAATTGGCGGGTCGCCAGGCCGTCCTGAGGATAGTTTTCGACAAGCTTGAAAATGAAACTCGCATCCTCCACAAGGTAGGGACTGCTGGCGATGGTGGCGTCGAATAGACCCGGACGCGTAAAAAGAGCATGGATGCAGAATACACCCGTGGCGCACCAGCCTTTGATCATCCGATAGGAAGTGGTTCTGTATGTGTTGTCTATGAAGGGAATCAGTTCCTCTCCCACAAACCTAAGAAAACGGTCGGCTCCCCTGACAGGATCGTCCGACGTGCTGCTGTAGGAAAAGTTCCGCCGCCGGTCTGTGTTGGGAATGCCGACGACGATCATCGGGGGAGCATTACCGTATTCGGCCAGGAAACGGACGACAGCGACTGTGGGATGGAAATAGCGTTCGGCGTCAAGCGTATAGAGCACGGGGTATCGTGTCGACGTCTCGTGATAATTGGCGGGGCAGGAGACAAAGAGCGTTCGTTTTTCATTCAGTACTTTGGATTCCAGGTCGAGGGATCGTCCCATCACGCACTCGGTCTCGTCCTGCCGGGCTATACTCGGATGTTGGAGGGCCAATCCGAAAAGCGCGAGACCTGTTATGATAAGAGACGTTTTTGATGAGATCATCATCTTATTTCCTCATGCATTCGTCAATTCTCTTCGAGTCTTTTCAGCATCTCAATGGCGTTCTGGTTCTCGGGATTCAACTCCAGGGATTTCGTGTAATACTGAATCGCCAATTCTGTCTGTCCGGCATTCATGTATGCTTCGGCCAGGCTGTCGTATACGTTCCACGATTCTGGAAAACGCTCGACGTTGATCTTGAATATTTCAACGGCTGCATCGAGATTGTTCCCCTGCAGGAACTGGTACCCCAGGCGGTTGAATTCTGTCTCATCGAAATAGAATGCGGAGTCTTTTTGTTCGGTGATTTCTCGGTATCGCTTTAATGCAGACGCCACGTCCGAGATGTCGATGACACGGCGCATCTCATCGGCCGCCGATTGAAATTCATGGATGCGGTACCAGACATACCGAAGGTTCGTTTGGTGTTCGCGACGGAGCTGATCTGTTTCTATGCCGGAATTTTCAAGGTAGGTAAATTTCCTGTCGTAGGAGAAACGATCTTGAACAGCCTCCAAGTCCAAACCCTCCTCTTTGGCGGCGTTCAGGCTTTCCCACATATCAACGAGGTAATCACGCCAGAGGGCGATGAATGGGCGGGTCATCCTCCTGTTATGGCAGTCGTATAACCATTGGAGATCGTCCTCGTTACGGAGGACGTCGTTCAAGACCTCCATCCAGCGGGGTGCGTCGAAACGGCTGGAAAAGGCAATGAACATGGAACCGTAATAGAACAAGTCTCCGGTGAAGAGTATCTTTTCTTCGGGGCAATGAATGATGATGTCATCCCCGGTGTGGAGGCCCTCGCCAAAATAATACAAGTTCAGAGTCAGGTCGCCCATGTCGAGGGTCATCCGGTCGTTGAATGTGATGGTGGGCAGGGTCAGCGCGTAGTTTTTTTCCAGGTCATCCAGCATGACACGGCCCGTTGACAAGTAATCCTGGAGGCGAGTGGCCTGTTCGGAACCGGGTTCGGCGGCTTCCAGTTGATTCGCCCATTGGACCATTCGATTCTGCCGGCGGTCTGCGACGAAATTCAACCTGTCCTCATCGAACTGACGCATTCTCCGGGGGGTGGTATCATGGGCGATGATATCCGCGTCAGCGAAAATCTGGTTGCCGCTGGTATGGTCGAAGTGGAAGTGGGTGTTGATGACGTAGGTAAAGTCATCCCGGCCGAGCTCGCGTTCGATGATTTTCCGGTATTTTTGGGTAAGGGTGGGGGCCTTGCCCGTGTCGATGATGATAAGACCTTTCTGGGATGCGATGGCGGCCACCTGATCGAAGTAAATATTACCGGCTTTAACGAGTAAAACACGGTCGCTGTATCTCTCGAATTCGATGTGTATGTCGTCCTGTGCTATAAGGCTAGTGGCAGGATGGACGAAAACAATAAGAAGGTAAACAAGAACGGCTTTTTTCATTTTCATCGGATGTGCCTCCCCTTATATGAATGTAGCTTAGTCATTTTTTTCCAGTCTTCTGATACTTTCCTCTGCGTTTCTGTTTTCTGGATTCAATTCCAGACTTTTCTTATAATACATGATGGCAAGGTCTGTTTGGCCGTCGTTCATGTATGCCTCGGCCAGGCTGTCGTAGACGTTCCACGAATCGGGATAGGCTTCGACGTTGAGCTTGAATATCTCGATGGCTTCTTTGCTTTTTCCCTGACCCATCAGACGATAGCCCATGCGGTTGAATTCGCTCTCACCGAAAAAGTACTTCTGGGAGTCGTCCTGTTTCAATTCGTCATATTTCTTCTTGGCTTCCTCGATTCCGTGTTCGTCCAGTGTGAGTTCCACGACGGTGGCAGCCGATACGAAGAGTTGTCGCCAGAAGGCCTCGACGTTCCCACTCTGGTAGCGCTGGAGTCTCTCCTGGGTATGGCCCAACTCTTTCAGGTAGTCGAATTTGGGCTCCAGAGGAAAACGGGCAAGCACCCGATCAAACGTCAGGCCCTCGTCTTTTGCCCGGTTCACGCCGTTCCACAGATCGACGATGTAGTTTCGCCACAGTTCGAACTTTTCCCGGCTCCACGGTTTACGGTGACCGGGAATCACTCGGCTTACATTATCTTCTCCGTCCAATACCGTGCTCAGTACATCGATCCAGCGGGGAATGTCCAGTATGGGTTGACCTGCAAAAAGGGGGAGCCAGCCGATATCCAGAAAAAGGTCGCCGGTGAGGAGGAGCTCTTCTTCGGGGATTTGAATGAGAATGTCTGCGATGGAGTGAGCCCGTCCGAAGTAGAAGAGTTTCAGGGTCATATCCCCCAGATTCAATGTCAACCGGTCGGTGAACGTCATGGATGGTGGTGTGGATACGAAACCGTCGGCAAGACCCTTCTGCAACCTCTCTCGAAAGGCGATCTCGGAACGGAGATTCTCTGCTTCTTCCGACGCGGCATCAGCCTGTTGGAGGCGTTCCGTCAGGTCCTGGATGATCCCTTGGCTGCGGGATAAGAGGTTGCGGGCATCCACCTCGTCCCCGAGCAAAGCCTCCACACAGTTTTCATGGCCCACGATGGTCGCATCGGTGAAGACTTGATTGCCCCAGGCATGATCCCAGTGATAATGGGTGTTGATGACATAAGCGAAGTCATTCCTGCCGAATTCTTTCTCGACGATTTTTCGGACAAGGCTGGCCGTGTACGGAGACCCCGTCACGTCGACGACCACCAATCCCTTTTGAGAATTCAGAGCGACGATAATGTTCTCCATGGGCGAGATCTCCGTGAGGAGGAGGACACGGTCGCTCAACTTCTGGATTCGGAAAGGGGCTTCCGCCTCCGTCTCTGCATGCGTCTGTGCCATGCCTGTGGAGAGAAGGAGGATGACGAGTGCCGATTTCAGGATTTTCATGGGTTGACCTCTTGGATTCTTGATTTAATGATTCATCCGGTTTTAAAGTCGGATGACCTTTATCTTGACCGTGGGTTGTGCTCTGAATGACCAGGACGCGTAACTCTTCATCAAGATTTTCTTCTCCGTGCTGGGATGGATGATTATCGTTGAAAACATTTCTTTTCCATCTGCTCTCGGAAGGCGATGACGTTGTTGAAGATAACCTGGGACTCTTTTTCATATCTGTCCACTTCATCGGGTCGCATGTGCATCAGGATGATCTGTTTCGGCTGGATGTACTGTCGGATGATGACTTGGCCCACAGAATCGGCGATCATGAAAGGATCGATGAAAGCGATATCGATGCCCGCATCTTGGAGTTGAAAGGCTTTGAAGTACTCCAGGTTGGATGAGGGTGCGATATCGGCAACATGGAGGACGTTGAGGTCATCGAAGTTCATCAGGGTCATCAACGTCAGATATGCTCCCTGTCCCGGACCTGCATGGTTTATTCCGTACATCTGGAGATCGATACCGTCAATCTTTTTATTCACCATCTCACCCAATTCCGGCGTGATGTTTATTACTTGATGCTCCATCGTGTGGTAGTTGACGTTGGGAATTGTTTTTAATTCATCGACACCTGCAAGAGAGCTAACCAGTTTCATGCGCGGATTGCCCCGTAATACATCGGGCACCATGGGCATCGTGAGATGGTCGAGGTGATTATGGGAACCGATGAGGATATCCACCTCGTCGAAAGGCGATTCTCCCTTTTTCATTTTCTCGTAAACGCGGTCGCCTGTCTGCATGTATCCCCAGGGATTTTCCACTAGCGCATCGATGCAGATTTTCTGGTCGCCTTGCTGGATGAGGAATCCTTCGTTGGCGATATATGTGATCTCCAGCACATTCGGATTTGCATCCACCATCTTGCCAGATTCAATATGAATGGCTTTTCTGGGCGTAGCGACGGCGCCGTTCTGTTCCAACATCCGGAGCATGCTCTCGTCTCCCCAGTCTAGGGCCATGTGCAGCGGTGTTCTCCCCGTTTGGTCGGAGACGTTGACCTCACTGCCGTTCTGGATCAGCATTTGCGTGAGCTTTATCGATCCCGTTTGTACGGCTTTATGGAGCGGCGTCTGTCCTCTGTCGTTGGTGACGTTTACCTCAGCGCCTTTCTCGATCAATGTGTGTACCAGATTCGTTAAGCTCCCTGCTGCCGCACTATGCAGGAGTGTGTTGCTGTGGTCATCCCTGGTGTGGTCATGTGTACCGTGAGATAGGAGTTTTTCGACAATGTCTGCATTGCCACTGGAAGCAGCGATGTGGAGAAGCTGTTCGGCCTTGCTGCCTTTTAGTTTCCTCAACGTGATATCGGAAATCAGGGATTCCACGATTTTGTTTCGTCCCCTGTAGAGTGCCAAGATGAGGGGCGTATGGCCTTGGTCGTTGATCAAGCTGATATCGGCCTCTTTGGCAACCAGGCAGTCCACGACCTCGTTTCGTCCCTGACTGACTGCAAAATGAAGGGCCGTGTTCCCGTTCATGCCCTGCTCGTTGATATCCACACCCAGGTCCAGTAAAGCATTGACGACGTCCGGGTGGCCATTCCTGGCGGCAAATAAGAAGGGGGACAGGTTCAATCTATCCCTGTATTCGAATGTTGCACCCTGCTCGATGAGATAATTCAGGATGTCGGTATGGCCGTTGAATGCAGCGTAGAGCAGAGGCGTCTGGTTGAGCGGATTCACTGCTTCGATGTCGGCCCCTTGCGAGAGCAGGAATGCGACGATATCTTTGTGACCGTTAAAAGCCGCGATATGGAGTGGTAAGTCGCCGTCGGCATTGGGCGTATGTATCGTGCTTGCATCGCCGGCCACGATGATCTTTACGCTGTCGATGTTTCCCCTGCCGATGGTTTCAAACAGGGATTGGCTGTACGCCGATGTCGTCATGCCGTAGATGACGAACGCAGCCCAGAGGCGCAGACATTGGTGTTTCATGCTTTTCTCCCTGATATTTCGTTTTTCGGTGAACGGGTACGGTCTGCCTTAATTATCATGTTCTTTTATAAGGTGTCCATCACGATAGACGTATCGATCGCCCCGATTTTGGGCACAGATCACCCGTGTTCTTAAGCCTTCTTTCTCCGCCGTGCTGGCGATCGTCCGAAACATATACTCGCTTCCACCGGCATGCATGGGAAACATCAATCGAGGCTGGACCTTTTGCAGGGCAATCAGGGCTTCCCCATCGTCCATGGGATTGCCGGCGAGCATGAAGAATAGGTCGATGTCCTGGGCTGTGCTTGCCAGATAATCCATGTCCATCTTGAATGTCTGATGGCCTCGGCTGTAATCCCCGGAATGGTAGATGGTCAGGCCGTCTACCCTGACGAGAAAATTTCCTTCCAGTTCACCGGCTTCGGGGGAATGAACGGATTCGATGTCCATGCCGCCCACCGTTCTCTTGATTCGCGGCCCCATGTACACGTATTTCGGCTCTTCCAGGGCCTTCCATCCAAAAATATAGCGAATATCCCGGATACTCGTCTCCCACGTGAAGATGGTTTCATCGTAATGATCCCGGTGCTCGTGGGAGACGAAGACCGTCACGTTCTGGTCCCGGATTTCCTCTGGATCGATGAATCCGTTGGCCAGGCATGGATCGGCAGGACGAGGCCGATCCTCGTAATAATCGAGGATCAGAAAGTGATTTTTCGTGCGTACTGCCCAGCCGCTGTGCCCCAGGTACCAGATAACAGCTTCCCTCTCGTTTAACCGATCCGAGAAGCGGTAGAAACCGAAATTTTCAACGGTCTGATCCGAGGGGGCATACTGATTTCTCAGGAATTGTGCTACGCTCTTATGGCCGTATTGACCTGCATAATAAAGGGGCGTCTTGGCGTCGTCATCTGTGGCGTCGACGTTCGCTCCTCGTTGGATGAGCGCCCGGGTTGCCTCCACGTATCCCGCGATGATGGCCCGATGAAGAGCCGTTTGTCCCGATTGATCTGTCCGGTCCAACTCCGCCCCCTGATCCAGTAGGAAACCGATCATCTTCAGGTCATTCCTGCTGGCCGCCGTGAATAAAGGCGTCCTGTCATTGGCATCTCCGGCATCGATATCGGCACTGTTCAGGAGGAGAAACGAAATCGTTTCCTGATGACCGTTATCCGCAGCTTTATAAAGGGGTGTTTCTCCGTTTACATCCTTGGCATGGACATGTGCGCCGTGCTTTAGCAATAATTCCACAGCGGCCAGATCCCCGGCCCTGGCTTTCGTATGCAGGGGAGTGCTTCCCCAGACAGTGGGTATGTTGATGTCAGCGCCCTTTTGGATAAGCAGAATCGCTGTTTCCATGTGTCCCCGCATGATGGCGAAATGCACGGCCGTATAACCGTATGTGTTCTGGGCGTTCAGGTCTGCGCCTCGTGAAATCAGGAATTCGGCGATTTCTCCATGTCCCTGCGCAGCGGCCATGTGAAGGGGTGTTTGGTTGTTTTCATCCTGGGCCATAATCAGCAAAGCATCTTCTTGGACGAGTTGTTTCACTCGGTCGAGATCCCCTTCCACAGAAGCCTTATGTATGTCCTGGGCCGATGCCAGTCCGCATGCATAGAGAAAAAGATGAGTTGCAATAAGCCATTTGATACCGTTGTATCGGTTATTTCGCGATCTCACTCTGAATGCCTCCTTCACTGATTCGTATGATCCTGCCAGTACCGATGGGGACGTAGTCATCACCGTAGGCTTCCTGGAACAGAGAGATCTGACGGTCTCCGGTGCAATGCGTGGCACCGCATTTCTGTACGCCCATGTCGCGGAAAGATTGGATGATCTCATGGACCTGATCGTCGGTGTGCTGCATCAGGTGGAATCCGCCAAAGACGAGCAGGATTTCCTTGTCGAACATTTCCTTCGCTTTTTTGAGGATGTTGACGATCCCCTGATGGGAGCATCCCGTGACGATGACCAGCCCCTGGCTTGTGTTTACGATGAGGGATTGTTCTTTGATGTGATCGCCCATCTGGCCTGTCAGGAAGACGTTTTTGCATATTTCCACGGATTCGTTGACGGGAACGACCGACCCATTTGCCTGCTCTACCCGCCTCACGAAATCATAGGGAAAGGAATACAGGGCATAGACCGGCGGCTTGGCGTTTTTCTCCAGAACTGCGTAAAGCCCGCCGGTGTGATCCCAGTGGTTGTGGGAGATGACGATTTGATCGACGTTCTCCAAATCGACCTTCAGGAAGTTGATGTTGTGCATCAGGACGTCGGCGTCCCCTCCGGTGTCGAAAAGAACCGTCTTCTCCGTGCCTTCGATAAGGCATGAAAATCCCCACTCGGCTTGTGTGCCTTCGGCGGCCACGTAGTTGTCGTACAGCACGGTCATTTTCACAGGATCGGTCTGCCCGGTCTTCGATCCGCCTTTGGCTGACACACTGGATTTTGGTTCATTATTCTGATTATCCATGATGGCACCTTTTTGCTTTAGAATGTCCATAATCTGTCCGTAACCGGCCTGTGTGGCGTACTCCAGGGGCGTCCTGCCGATGTTATTCTCGGCTTTTACGTCCGCCCCCCTCTGGATTAAAAGTTCCACGGTGGCTTGGTCTCCAGACCAGGCCGCACCGTGGATGGGTGTGTCACCGCCCTGGTCTCTGGCATTGACGTCCATTCCTCCATCCAGCAGTATGCCCACGATTCCACTGCATCCGTAATTGGCCGCGATATGTAGAGGAGTATGGCCCGTGGCATCCTCCAGTCCGGTATCTGCACCACGATCGATGAGCAGTTTGGACATGGACGTCTGTCCCTCGCTGCAGGCCAGATGAAGGGGCGCATTGCCATCCACATCCTTGAGGTTGACGTCGGCTCCGTGGGCAATCAGCAGATCGACCACATCCAAATGATCACGCCAGATAGCATAGGTCAACGGCGTCCTGGCGAATCGATTTTGAACATCAGCATGGGCGCCGTTCTCGATAAGCAGGCGACAGAGATCGAGATTGCCGCTGGCTGCGGCGAAGAACAGAGGTGATCGGCCGTTGTTTTCTTCGGCATGGACATCGGCTCCCTCTGAGATCAGGAATCGGGCGGATGGAAGAAATCCCCGGGAGCATGCAAAATGGAGGGCCGTCATGCCCCTGTTATCCTTAGCATTCACGTCCATCCCCTTGTTGAGCAGAAGCGCGATGATGTCATCGTGACCGCCGGCAGCGGCGTTGTGCAGTACATTACTTCCTTCGTTATCAGTCGCGTTCAAATCCGCTCCCTTTTCCAGGAGGCATCGAACGATTTCTGTGTGACCCTGAACCGAAGCCAGGATGAGGGGCGTGAGGTTCCTGTCGTTTCGGGATTCCAGTGCTTCGGGTTTCTCAGCCAGGATGGCTCTTACCGCATCGATGTCGCCCTGCTGAACGGCCTGGTGTATACTTTGGGTCATCCCTAATCCTGTGATGACGAGGACGAGGGCCAGAGTAATGATTCGTGGGTTCATTTTCACTTCCTCCGATTTCTTATTCCATAAAAATATTTAAATGCATGAAGTCGATGGTATGAGATGAAAAACCTGTCACTACCTTGTTCCGTCGTTCTTATGGTGGTCTGTATCATAAATCTATGTCGAAGTGTACATTCATCGGGATCGCTGATACGGTTTTGTCCTGAAAAATCATGTCCGACGATAAACGGACTGTTCGGATGATTCTCCCGTTGATGACGACGATATCCCCGGAACCGGATCCCGTGTCCGATCCTTCGATATGAAGACGTCGATGGGGGCGATAATCCCATCGACCGGATGGGGAGTCGTCCATTCTTTGCAGTAGATGGAACAGGGGGGATAGAGGAATTCGATGACACGGTTTTGACCCATGTTCCCTTTCTTGCGATCCATGCAACTCTTCAGTTTAATTTACAATGGGGATGGGAACGTTCATAATCGGATTCGGTAAGGGGTGTATCCGGTCGATGAGAGGTTTAAACGTTCGGATTTTCCCATCCGTGTTCGACCGTTTGTCGAGGGAATCTACCGTTTGCCTATTTTACGCTTTTTAATGTTGTAAAGTTCTGTATATTCTTCCTTGTAAATTCATCGCGAATTATTATCTTATTTATGGAAAGCATATGAGCAAGCTAAAGGTATGATGAACGTGGTGTTTGGACCTAAAAACAATACTGCCTTCTGGACTCTCCAATTATCGGGATGGAGCCTTCTAACCCTTTTTGAGTTTTTTTTCTATGTTTATCCTCAGCAGTCCGATTTGAAATCGATCGCCGGTTTCCTCGTCACGTACGCGGTGGGATTTGCCATCAGTGTGCTGTTACGTTATCATTATCGACACATCCGTTATCAATCGCGTACGATGTTTTCCCTTTCGGTTATCGTCGTGTCGACGGCCATCCTGGCATCCGTACTATGGCGTTGGCTGGATGTAGCCTTGAGTATCCCGATCCATGGCGTCGTTTGGGTTAAAGAACTTGTAAGCGATCCTCGATTCTTCCGGTCGATGGTCAGCAATATATTTTATCATTTTCTCGTACTGTTCTGCTGGAGCGTGCTCTATTTTCTGATAAAATTCTGGCAGGAGTGGTCTGTTCAGAAGGAAAGAACGGAAAAGGCTAACGCTCTGGCCCAGGCGGCCCAGCTTCAGATGCTTCGGTATCAACTGAATCCCCATTTTCTGTTCAATTCGTTGAATTCCATTCGGGCACTTATTGATGAGGATAAAAAGACAGCCAAGGCCATGATTACCGAGCTGTCGGAGTTCTTGCGGTATTCGTTGATCAGTAAGCATTATTCGGACGTTCCCCTGGATAACGAGATCGAAGCCATCCGGCATTATTTCGCCATCGAGAAGAAGCGGTACGAAGAAAAGTTGGATGTATCGGTGGACATCGATCCTTTGGCCGAGGATTATCCGGTGCTCAGCTTCCTCATGCATCCGCTGGTCGAGAACGCAGTCAAGTACGGCATGCAGACCAGCCGTATGCCGTTGAAGATACGCATCGAAGCCCGGGTTCGCGATGAGACGTTGACCGTGCGGGTCTCCAATACCGGGAAATGGGTCGAGTCCGGGCA
>Ga0180437_10009323_pt1 | contig 12179 bp, 8 predicted proteins | sample SS_ome_4_FD_132410 | JGI IMG/M metagenome (GOLD analysis project Ga0180437, IMG submission 132410) | Hypersaline lake sediment archaeal communities from the Salton Sea, California, USA - SS_3_D_1 metaG | ecosystem: Environmental > Aquatic > Non-marine Saline and Alkaline > Hypersaline > Sediment... | reverse complement strand
TCCTCGCCTCGGTAGGCGATCTCCCAACTTTCGCCCAGGGTGGGCACCAGGTAGATCCCCTCCCGAGCCATCAACTCGGCCGTCTCCTGATCCAGCAACGCGGCGTGCTCTATGCAATCTACACCAGCAGCGATGGCCGCTTTGATGGCTGCTGGCGGGTGGGCGTGCACCGTGGTCTTTTTGCCTGCCTTCTCCGCCTCGTCGAAGGCGGCCCGCATCTCGCCCTCACCCAGTTGGGGAGACCAGGGCTGGTCCTTGGACGGATCAATGTAGCCCCCACTGACCATCAACTTGATAAAGTCAGCGCCGGCCTTCAGCAGTGTCCTGGCCGCCTTTCGCACCTCATCCGGCCCATCGGCCTCGACAGCTCTTAGATGGCCATGGCCCCCGGTCATGGCGATCGCCTGACCACAAGCCACGATGCGCGGCCCTACAATCATGCCCTCAGCGACCGCCTTCCTCATGGTCAAGTTCGTGCCTTGCTTGGAAGACATGTCTCGAACAGTGGTCACTCCCTCTTGTAAGGCCAGCAGGGCATTGCGCGTCGCTCGCAAGATGTGCCAGGCGACAGGCTGCGCAGCCCGCACCTCATAGGGTCCCTTTCCCCAGTGAGTGTCCAGGTGCTCGTGAACGTTGATCAGCCCTGGCATGATCGCTTTGCCGCCGACGTCAATGACCTCGTGATCAGGGCCCTCGAAAGGGGTCAGGTCGAACCCGGCCGGGGGACCCACAGCCTCAATCTCGTTCTCCCTTATGATCACAACCGCGTTCGGAATCGGGTCCTGCCCTGAACCATCAATGAGGATCCCGCCTCGTAAGATGGTTCTCTTATCGTTGTTCATAATATCTCCTCATCCAAGCCTAATTGGTGCAGGGTTTCCAGGGTGGGGAGACCCGTAGCCGGATCCCAACCTGCCGCCTCGTAAAAGTCATCCTTTAGTCCTTCCAACGGTACGGTAGAGCCCCTTCTAGGCCCGTCGGGCAGGGGTTCGGCCAGGAGCCGTTTGGGAAGCCGATCGGTGGAGCGGTTGACCCCCTCGCGTGAATTGAGGAGACGCTCGAGATTGAGGACCCGCTCGCCAACGCGCATCAACTCGGGTACATCGAAGGGCTGGCCAGTGATGGCCTCCAGCAATTCTGCCACCAGGTCGAGATCGAAGTACAATCCGGCAAAGGCGCACTGAATGGCTGAATCGCGCACGATGCGTTTTGAGGCACATTCGATCACCAGTTGGCCTTTGCCCTTCACATGTGTCGCCTCGGGGCTGCCCCATTCCACCTTGGCTGGTAGACCGAGGTCGTGATGGCACCCGCCGCGAGGGCTGAGGGCAAACTGCAAAGCCTGTCCATAGGCAGCGCGACACCCCCACCCCCCTAGCTCCAAGCCCTGGGCATGCATGGCGAACGCTTCTGAACCCTGCCCGATATGGGAGGCGCAACGCCTCACGCCCTCTGCCATGAGGTCCCCGAATCCACTGCGCGTGGCGATCTGCTTCAGGGCTTCAAGAGCTCCCCTATGATCGCCAAAGGTGAGCTCAAGTCCGCCGGTATCACTCTCTTTGAGCAACCCTCGCTCAAAGCATTCCATGATAAAGCTCAGGGTCACCCCCGCGCTGATGGTATCTAGACCCATCTCGTCGCACAGGTGATCCATGGCGATGAGGGCATCGAATCGGTCAATAGCACAGTTGTTCCCCAGGGCGTATATGGTCTCGTAATCCGGCCCCTCACTGGACAGGCCAGCATATTCACCTTCGGAGACATGATAGGCCTTTGCACAGGGAGCCGGGCAGAAGGGAGCGCAGGGGTGAGACTCTCCCCTCCACCTGTCGCCAAAGGCCATGGGCGCAATCTCCTCAAAGGCATCGAAACTGCCTCGCTGCCAATTTCGGGTGGGCAACATTCCATACTCTTGCAGATTCGGCATGCTGGTCGTGGTGCCAAAGGCCCGGCGCTGTTCCCTCCAGCGCTTGTTGGCCATCACCGCCCTGATTTGGGCCTGTCGTGCCGCTCGGTATCCTTCCTCATCCGCTATGGGGGAACTTTTACCGGAGACAACAACAGCCTTTAAATTCTTGGCTCCCATTACCGCCCCTGCCCCCCCGCGTCCAAAGGAACGCTTGCGTAAAAGTTCGGTCATGACTGCCGCGTATCGGACCAACCTCTCTCCGGCGGGGCCGATCATCGCCGCTCCGAAATGGTTATCACCGATCTCTGCCAGCAAAAGCTGGTAGGTTTCAGTGATAGGCTGTCCCCATAGATTTGTCCCTTCCCGGAACTCTACCTGGCTGTCGTTGATCCACAGATATAGCGGGTCTTTGCTAGCGCCAACGATCACCAGGGCGTGATAGCCGCAACGGGCCAAGTGGTGTCCCAGCGTACCGCTCGCCAGGCTGAAGAGATAGATATCTGTCAGGGGAGATTTCGTGCACAACACGGTCTTGGAACTGAAGGGGGCCGTGGTGCCCTGCAAAGGGCCGACCACAAAGATGAGCGGATTAGAAGCACTCAAAGGATCCGTGCCGACAGGTAAGAACTGAGCCAGCAGGCGCGCTCCCAAGCCCCTTCCTCCCAGATAGAGAGAGAGGATTTTCTGGTCTATATCTTCTATCCGATAGGTCCTTTGGGACAGATCCACGATCAGAGCTCGCTTATGGCTGGTCATGGGCTGCCTCCGTCAGTGGGACAGTGTCGCTGGCATGGGGTATGATCGCCAAGAGAGCTCCTGTCCCCGACATTTCCAGAGAGGTCCGCAATGCTTCGTTCAGGGAAGCAGCTTGGCGGAGGAAGATATCGGCCAGTGCCCCTTCCAAAAGTTCCTTCGATACCACCAAGATGGGGTGACGTAGAGCCGCTCGAGCGAAAGCCATGGCCTTGCTCAACCCCGCCTTCTCCACTCCAATACGGAACTGATCTACCACTTCCTGAGGGTTTGAGGCTTGTTGTAGCCACTGGGCAAAACGACCTCCCATCCCATCACGGCACTCGGCCAAAAGGATGATGGGCCCGTTCGGCTTGGTGACCAATTCCGCCACGGCGATGGCCTTCTGGGCTTGATGGAGGTTGATGTCGTGGGGGTAACCGCCCGGACTGACCAGAGTGACGTCGGCCTTTTGAGGAAAACACAATTGGCTGGCACGGGCGCACAGCTTTGTCCCGGCTTCGTGAGCCATGACCAGGTCACCGGCGACCACCCCCACAGCCTGGCCTCGGCTGTTGGATACCGTGTTCACCACACCAGTCACTCCCAACAATTTGGCACCTTCCACCGCTTCCTCGTGAAACTGATTCCCCTCCAGACGCCCCATGGCCGGCTCAAAGGGGTGAAAGGGTAGGGAGTGATGGCAGGTGATGGTCGTCTGGTCGGCTACTCCGGGCATGATGCTTTTGCGCCCTCCGGAGAATCCTGCCAACTGATGGGGACGGACAGAGCCGGTTAATATGCGCACCGTTGCCTGAGCTACTTCCCCATTCACCCAGAGGGACAGCCCTCCCTTGGTCTCACCTACAAAGGTCAGGGTGTGCCTGTCCTTGCAGTCGTGGTTGACTACCCGGAAGCGGCGAACATTGTGTTCGCCCAGCATATAACCCAGTTCCCCACCAGTGCTGGCGCGGTGAGTCCCCGTGGCTACTACCAGGGTAACGTTTTCGTCCCGTATGCCAGCGGCCTCCATCTCCTCGGCCAGAGCATCCACGATGAAGCGTGAAGGGGTACCCCGCGTGATGTCGTTCACCACTATGGCCACCCTGTCCTCCGGAGACAAAAGTTGGCGGAAAGGCGGGGTGCCTAGAGGGGAAGCCAGGGCATTCCGAACGGCTTGGGACAGGTTCTCGACCAGCGGTAGGGAGGGGGGGCTGGCCACCATCACCTCTGGGGACAGATCTACCTCTTCTGTCCACCAATCTGAACCATAAGGTAGTTGTACCTTCAAGCTGGACCTTTCTGCCAAAGCTATCAATGCAAATCAACGTCCGGTCTGGCGACTGAGCTTGGCCAGCCGCCAGACCATGCTCAATTGAATTGTTCCTCAATAAGCCAAGTCGTGATGGCTAGCCTTTGGATATGAACTCTTGCTTGACGGCTTTGGCGACCCAATCAACTACGAGCTCGTATAACTTTTCGCCTGTTTCGACAGTCGCCAGTTTAGGGTCCCCGATGGAACCCACCGGGGTGGAGGCCTTCATGCTGCGGGTGGCCTCGTAGATACCTCCGCCCAGAAGAGGATGATCGGCCGATTCCATATCGGCCGCGCCTTCAAAATAGTAGGTTTGGGCCCGGTCGAGTTCCACCAATTCCGAGTGCGTGGCCAACATGCGAGATGTCTCGCCTTCCCCAGAGTGCTTTTCTGGCCGTTTAGAGGTGAGGATCTCGGGATATTTCTCAAACATGGGCTTTAGCCAGTTCAAAGAGACCACCTTGGCATCCTTTGTCTTGGATACCACGCTCTGGGCGGCCACTTGCATGATCGGCCAGTTGCCCCCGTGACCCAAAATGAAGGCAAACTTGCGAAACCCATGTTGATAGAGGGACAGACAGACTTCTTCTATGACTGCCAGCATAGTGTCTGGTTGCAGGGTGACCGTACCCGGAAAGTCCATGTGGTAGGAACACAAACCAAAAAGTAAAGGGGGACCCACCACCACAGAGATGCCCTCTTCAGCCAGTCGCAGTTGCGCTCGTTGGGCGATATCGACAGCTTGCATGGTATCTGAGCCCAGTGGGAGGTGTGGCCCATGCTGTTCCAGCGATCCAATGGGCAAGAGAAGGATATCGGTCTGCTCCAGCGCCTCTTGCACTTCTTCCCGAGTCATCTCAAACATTGTCTTGGGCCCATAGACAGTATAGAGCGGTTCGCGTTTCATCGGTGTTATTCACTCCTTTCAATATTCTCAGCTAATGAGATTGAGGAGACACAAGTTCTCAATCCACCCAGGCCATGGCCCTGACGGGTGAGCCATCAAGGCCGACGAAGGGCAAGGGCAAGAAGCAGACCATCACCCGTCTACCGGCAATGAGGTGAAGATTGGTCAGTTGTTCGACGATCAACACATCATTGCCTAGCAATATGTCGTGCACGGGCTCTTTAGGCCGGGGCTTTCCAGCCAGGATCTCTTCCTCGCTTAACACAGGGCTAAGCTTGGGGTTACGTAAGGCAAAGGTGTCTATTCCTACTGCCTTGACCTTCTTGTCCACCAGCCATTGAGCAGCATCGGCCACCAGCCCTGGTTGGCGTTTGGCCAGGTAGAGCTCGTGTTTCCGCTCCTTCCCTTCATAGAAGCGCCCCCAGCCGGTGTGAATGAGGACGATGTCATCCGGTTGCACCTCCGGCTTGGCCTTCTCCAAATCAGCCGCCGTGATCTCTTCCAGTTCCCCTTTGGGGATGTCCAGCACAATGGCCTGGCCATAGAAGCGCTCCAGAGGATAATCGCTGAGGGGTTTCCCACCTTCGTAGATATGCATGGGGGCGTCCACGTGGGTGCCGGTATGGGTGGTCAGGGTGAATTGGGTGCAATAGCGCCCATCGCGAGCCACGGTGTATTTGTAGCTGATGTCCAGATCGTGGTAGATGGTGGGGTATTGGGGAACCGAGTATGTGGGGTCAAAAGGACAGGTCAGGTCAATCAAGCGAGTCACTCCATTCTCCTTTCTTGCGAGGTCGGGGCCGGTGAACGGCTCTCACTTTGGCTTTTGTTCACTGGCTCCTGCTCCTTTACACTTGACACTTTGCTTTATTTAAACGACCATTACTTTGCCAGCTTTCGCTGCTCACCTCCTTCCTTGACAATGTGGGCGTATTGTTATAACATTATTATATCACCACTTAAGATGTCTGTCAAACAAAACGTGGATTCACTGCGTCCACCGCATGACACACATCGCTTTGCAGTCCAGTAGGATATGGAGTATAATCGTTCACATCTTTATCACCACTATTGACAAGGAGAAAGGAACCATGACTGTGAATAGGACAGCAGCTCAGGCCGTGGTTGAGGCGCTGGCGGCTGAGGGCGTCGAATTCGTTTTCGGGCTGGCAGGCACCCATGTGCTGCATATCTTTGACGCTCTTATTGAGCAGAGTTACATCCGTCATGTGGTGACCAAGCACGAGAACAGCGCGTCCCTCATGGCCGGCATGTACGGCCGGCTGACGGGCAGACCCGGTGTCGCTGTGGTGACTGCTGGGCCCGGGGCGGTCAACTCTCTTTCTGGTGTGGCCCAGGCTTATGCCTGTGCTTCACCTATGATCCACATTTCCGGCACTGTGCCCCTGGGCGCGCACAAGGAGAGCTTCCACGGTGTGGACAAGGACGATTTCCTGTACAAGATGTTCCTGGACGTGACCAAGTGGTCGGTGCGTGTCGAGCGCCCGCAGGATGTCCCCGAGATCATGTCCAGAGCCTTCACCGTGGCCATCACCGGGCGGCCTGGACCAGTGCACATCGAGATTCCAGAGGATGTGCTTGGGGCCGATCCTGTCGAAATGCCAGCCTATCACCGCCAGGCACCGCCACCTATTGCTCTAGGCGAGAACCTGGTGGCAGACGTGGCGGATCTGCTGTGGGAGGCCGAGCACCCGGTGATCTGCGCCGGCAAGGGAGTGCTGGCTCACCGCGCTACGGAACAGCTCGCGGCCCTCGCCGATGTCATGAGTGCACCGGTCATATTTCCCTATGACGCCCGAGGGGTGATTTCAACTCTGCACCCGCTGTGTGTTGGCTCGTTCACTCCGTGGAGAGACGAGCCGTTGGTCGGAGATCTGATAGCCTTGGCCGACATGATATTGGCCGTGGGGCTACGCGCTGATACCGAGATTGCCAACAACTTGGTCAGACGTACGAAAGCCCAGATTGCCCACATCGGTTTTGACGATGAGACGGCTGGTGGTCCTTGGGAAGGTGCGGCAATAAGCACCCTCGTGGATTGCCGATTGTTCCTGGAAAAGCTTGTGGCAGCGGTCCGCACGCGCGGTCAGCGAGATGGTGCTGCCGTCAGGAAAAAGATCGCTGAATACCAACTGGCGCTGCAACGAGGTTTCCAGGCGATCTGGGATGAGTACCGCGATCAGAAACCGGTGCACTTTGGTCTGGTGGTGGCGGAGCTGGGAGCTCGGCTGCGGGATGATGCGATCGTGGTAGGCGGGGTAGGCAAGCACGACATCTGGGGACGACAGATCCTGCCCATACGTCACCCCTTTAGCCACATCAAGGAAGGGAGTTGGGGCACCATGGGCAGTGAGTTGCCGGGAGCCATCGTCGCCAAGTTGATCTTCCCCGAACGGCAAGTGATCGCACTGACGGGTGACGGATCCTTCCTGATGTCGTGTAACGACTTTTGCACGGCCATGGAGGTCGGCGCTAACATTATCATTTTCATCCTCAACGACAGCGGGTATGGGACGATCAAGTGGCTGCAAGAGCAACGCTTTGGCCGGACCTATGGCACCGAGCTCTGGGCACCGAACTTTGCCCAGTTCGCTGAAAGCTTTGGGGCGGCTGGCGTGCGAGTGGAGGACCCCCACGACCTGCCTGATGCTGTGCAACAGGCTATGATTCTGGCCGAAAAGACCCCGGTCATCGTCGATATCGTCTCCGATTCTTACCCAGTGCTGAGATCAGGGGAGATCGCAGAACGCGCCACTGATCTGGACTCATGAGCAATTCCAAATGGAGACAACCCCAAAAAGTGCACAACCCACCAATGATAATCTGGAGGTTCACATGCTCGCCTCAAGAATCGTGGGGCCGGCTCAAGTTGAAATCACTCAGGTCGAGAAGCCCAAACTAGAGAAAGGGACCGTCTTGGTCAGAATGCAGGTGGGCACCCTCTGCGGCACCGACTTGCACTTCTTCGAGGGGCGCCCTCCCCTTCCTGGAGACTATCCTCTTTCAATTGGCTTCTCTGGCCACGAATGCGTAGGTGTCGTGGAAGACACAGACAGTGACGATTTCCAGAAAGGCGACCAGGTGCTGATCACCAGTTTCGAAGGTTTCGTCGAGCACATCGTTCTCGAGCCCCAAGATCTGGTCAAGTTACCGCCAGATGAAGACCTGGAAAAGCTTGTCATCGGCCAGCAATTGGGCACGGTGATCTACTGTTGCCGTAAACTGCCCAACGTTATGGATATGGACGTGGCCATCCTGGGTCAAGGTGCAGGCGGCCTGCTCTTCACGGCCATGCTCCGCAACATGGGGGCCCGCAAGATCATCGGCATTGACCTCGTTGGTCACCGCCTCGAAGTAGCCAAGAAAATGGGAGCTACCCATGTTGTAGATGCCTCTGATGAGGACCCTGTGGCCGCGGTCAAAGACATCACCCATGGCGACATGGCCGACCTGGCTGTGGAAGCAGTGGGCGAGCCAGAGACGGTCAACCAGGTAGTGGATTTGATACAAAGTCAAGGCTATCTGGCCTTGTTCGGCATCCCCCCAGCGGGCGGTTGGGAGTTCGATTACATCAAGTTCTTCCGCAAGCACCCTATCGCCATCAGTTCTGCTGGCACCGGATCGGAAAAAGACCACCGTTCCTTCAAGCTGGCCATGGACATGATCGTCCAGAAACGCATTGACGTAACCCCTCTGATCTCCCATCGCCTGCCCCTGTCACACATTGATCGGGCCTACGATCTGGCCTTGACGAAAAAAGATGGGACAGTCAAAGTTTTGCTAGATCTGCAAGCATGAGAATCCTCAATCCACCCAGGCCATAGCTCTGACCGGTGAGCCGTCAAGCCCAACGAAAGGCAAGGGCAAGAAGCAAACCGTCACCCGTTTACCGGCAATGAGGTGCAGGTTCGTCAATTGCTCGACGATCAGCACATCGTTTCCCAGCAATATGTCGTGCACCGGCTCTATGGGCCGGGACTTGCCGGCCAAGATATCCTCTTCGGTTAGAGGATAATCGCTTTGCTCAGGGTAGGGATGACGTATGGTAAAGGCGTCTATGCCCACTGCCTTGACCTTCTTGTCCACGAGCCATTGGGCAGCGTCAACCACCAGCCCCGGTTGGCGTCGGGCAAGGTAGAGCTCATGCTTCCGCTCCTCCCCCTCATAGAAACGCCCCCAGCCTGTATGAATGAGGACGATGTCATCCGGTTGCACCTCCGGCTTGGCCTTCTCCAGATCCGCCGCCGTGATCTCTTCCAGTTCCCCTTTGGGAATGTCGAGCACGACGGCCTCTCCGTAAAAGCGTTCCAGAGGATAATTGCTGAGAGGTTTTCCGTCCTCGTAGATATGCATAGGGGCGTCCACGTGGGTGCCCGTATGGGTGGTCAAGGTGAATTGGGTGCAGTACCGCCCATCGCGATGCACGGTGTATTTGTAGCTAATGTCAATATCTTGGTAGATGGTGGGGTATTGAGGGACCGAGTATTTCGGGTCAAAAGGACAGGTAAGGTCAATTAAACGGGTCATTTCACATTTTCTCTCTTGCAAGGTAAAGGTCAGTGAACAGATCGCGCCATTGCGACCTTTCACTGACCTCTATTCCTTACATGGCGCTCTGTCTTACTCCTTCAGATAACAGAGCATTTCCTATTTGTCCAGCCAGATCTGCTTCAAAGTGTTGATGTCACCGGTAGACGGCACCCATCCCTTCACGTAGGGATACAGGATGTCGGCGTTGGCCCAGTAGTTGAGGAGGATCCCAGGGGCATCATCGAGCCATATCAGGGAAACTTCCTTGTAGAGAGGCTTGGCCGCTTCACGCTGCGCAGCATCATAGTCGGAGTAAGAGTTGGCCTCCCTCAACTTGGCCTCGAACTCGGGGTTCTGGTAGCCGTCTCCCTTATTGTAGAAGCACCTGTTCAGCCCCCCATCTGTACCATACTGGTAGTAGCTGAACTCAAAGGCCGTACCCCGTAACGGCGTGATGCGGTACAGGGCAGCATCGCCGGCCCAGCCGTCCGGTTTCTGCGTCATGCCAGACAGGGTGGTGTATTCCACCGGCAAGACCTCCGCCTCCACCCCGATCCTCTTGAGCTGGTCCTGGATCAACACCGCTTGATCCAGGTAGACAGGCTCGGTGCGTGACATGAGGATGAACTTGAAGGGGTTGGATTCGTCGTAACCGGCTTCCTTCAGCAGGGCCTTAGCGCCTTCGGGGTCATAGGCCGCAACGACAGAGGGGTCATGGGCCCAATGGAAAGAGGGGAAGAAATCGCCAGCCGCCTCAGCGTAGCCGAAGAAGAGGGCATCCACGATCTCCGGGCGGTCAATACCCTTGGAAATCGCCTGTCGAAGCTTTTTCTCGGTGAAGGGCGCTTTCGTCGTATTGAAGACGATGAGGCTAGAGGCCGGGCTCGGTCCCACGTAGACTTCATAATTCGGGTCCTCTGCGTAGCGCGAGACGTCCTTGAAATCGGGGTCAGTGACCATATCGGCTTGGCCCGCCTCAAAGGCAGCGTACATGGCCGAGGGATCGGGGATCTCCTTGAAGATGACCTCATCCAGGTAAGGTAGGTCCTCCTCGCCCGCGTTCCAGTAATTGGGGTTTCTGACTATGGTCACATACTCACCCTTTACCCACTCCGTAATCATAAAGGGTCCGGTCCCTGACCACACAGAGGTCCCATACTCCGGCAACTCGGCCAACTCCTTGTTGACCACCTTGGGATGGTTACCCCCTACGAAGGACAGGAAGATGGGCCACTCCTTCTTCAGGTGGAAGATGACGGTATACTTGTCTGGCGTCTCGATGCTGTCAATGTGCTCGCGGTACACCGCGCCAAAAGTAGCCCCATAGGACTCGTCCACCAGGCGCATATAGGTGTATTTGATGTCCTCAGAGGTGACTCCTTTCCCGTCGTGGAACTTGACCCCTTCGCGCAAACGGAAGATATAGGTCAAGGGATCCGGAACCTCGGGATAGTCCTTGGCCAGGGCCGGGTAGACCGAGCTATAGTCCTCATCAAAGTTCAACAACCCGTCCTGAGTATTGTGTAGGATGCCGATGCCCGACTTGCCTGGGTCAATGATCGAGACCAGGCTCTTGGGAGAGGCTCGGTTGATGAACACCAACGTGCCACCCCGTTTGGGCTGAGCGAGCGCGAGGTAATTCTCTGCTGCCTCGGCAGTGGGGACAAATAGTTTCCAACCAGGCTGAATCAGGCTGGGGTCACCGATCATGGCAAAGGTGGCATCCTCTTCGTGCTTGACGTTGGTGGCGGCGACGATAGCACGGTAGGCGGTTCCGTTGCCAAGATACTTCTCAGCGATGACCCACAGGCTGTCATCCTTCTGCACGGTATAGCTTTGGCCGTCCTGGGCTGGTGGGGCGGCACTGACCACGCCGGATACCAGCGTCAGTAGCAAAGCCAGAGCTATCGCTAGATGAACGCACCGCAATTTTCTCATGACCTGTTTCCTCCTTGTGTGTAAAAATAAAATGGGTGACTGAACGATGGACTGTGCTCTTTATCCGATAGACCACCTCCTCTCTCTTCCGACTCCCCAGCCGCCTTTGACCAGCCTTCCGAGAGATCCCTGGCAGCGTGGGCGTATTGTTGTAACATTATTATCTCACAACTTGGGCTAGTTGTCAAGTGGGACTCATAATAGACACGTTTACCTACTTGACAAGGCAGGCTTTATCGTGTATTATATGGGACAAGGTATAATGTTGTATCTTTTACGGGAAAGGGGTAAATCGTGTTTGAAGCAGAGATAGACCGAGACAGCCCCGTCCCCCTTTATTATCAGTTGCAACGGATCTTGTTGGAACAGATAGAATCGGGGCAATTGGTGCCTGGCCAGGCGATCCCCACTGAGAAAGAGTTGGAGAGGGATTATGGCCTCAGCCGCACTACGGTCCGCCAGGCTTTGAACGAACTCGCCAGAGCAGGGTACCTCACCCGCGAGCGAGGCCGGGGCAGCTTTGTCGCGGCCAAGGTAGAGGATACGCGATCGGAGAAGTTGAGCGGTTTTATGGAAGAGTTAATTGAGCGCGGCGTTCCGGTAGGGTGCCAGATCCTTTTCAACGGCAGCGTGCCCGCTCCCCCCAAGATCGCTGCACGGCTTGAGGTAGAACCAGGCACACCCACTTACCTCATCCGGCGCGTTGGACTGGCCGAAGGAAAACCTCTGGCGCTGGCTGAGCTATGGCTGGCGGTGGATGGCGATTTTAGCATCAGCCACGAGGAGGTGACCAAGAGAGTAGCTATCCACACTTACCTCGAATCGCT
>Ga0180437_10009322_pt1 | contig 12179 bp, 17 predicted proteins | sample SS_ome_4_FD_132410 | JGI IMG/M metagenome (GOLD analysis project Ga0180437, IMG submission 132410) | Hypersaline lake sediment archaeal communities from the Salton Sea, California, USA - SS_3_D_1 metaG | ecosystem: Environmental > Aquatic > Non-marine Saline and Alkaline > Hypersaline >... | reverse complement strand
CGAGCGCTAAAAAAGGAACCCTACACCGTCTATACGGCTGAAAAAGGAGAGACAGGAATTCGGCTGATTGAAGACGAACCCTCAAAGATCACCATTGTGGTCTCAGACTACAAGATGCCGGGGCTCGATGGCCTGGAGACGCTGGCGCGTATTGCCGCCATCAACCCTGAAGTCACCCGCATATTGCTCACCGGTTACGCCACCATGGAAAGCGCTATTCAGGCCACCAATGAGGGGCTCGACGGCTTCCTTACAAAACCCTTTGACAACATGGAACTGCGCAACAAGATCCAAGACATTGTCATTAAGAAACGATTGAAGCAATTCGTCTCTGATCAAGTCTATGAGGAGATTAGAAACGATCCTGCTGTCATGAACCCTAAGAAACAGAACGTGACCATACTCTTTAGCGATATTAGAGGATTTACCGAGATGTCCGGCAAGGTGCCCCCGGAAAAGATCGCAGTGTTTCTAAATGACCACTACTTCACACCCCTGGGAGAAATCGCTTATCTGCACAACGGCACGGTGGACAAACACATTGGCGACTGTATCATGGTGATCTACGGATCTCCTGTCTCCCATGAGGACGATATCGTCAGGGCCATTGAATCTGCCATTGACATGCAAAAGACCTGTGGGACCATCAGCAAGAGATTGGAAAAAACAAATGGATTCAGGCTCCGTGTGGGAATCGGCATCTGTGCGGGCGAGGTCGTCAGTGGTGTCTTTGGCTCTTTGAGGAAAAGGGAGTACACGGCCTTTGGTCAGCCGGTCAATATTGCCGCTCGTTTGGAAAAAATGGCAAAGGGCGGGGAGATATTGGTCAGTGGCACGAGCTACGAAGAGGTGTCGCACCATTTTGCGGCAGAAAGGATGACGCCGGCCATCCCCGTCAAGGGATTGGACGAACCTCTTCCCATCTATCGGATTCTGGGTCCTAAGGCTTCAACTTGACTGAGTGGCCCCTTTCAAGGTTTCGGCCGGAAACAGGGACGACCTCCGCCTGGTCCTCTTTCACACCGGTGACCCTGATTTCGCCCATCTTGAGGCCTGGAACCAGATAGACCTTGTCACCTTGGCCCCTTATCGGTTCAGCCGCCCCAAAGACCTCGAGCACATCTCCCGTGGCAAGCCCAACGTCCTTGCCTGCCGTAAGGGTCAGCCTTTCTTCAGAATCTTTAACAACATACCCCTTCCACGGTTCTTCGGCCAAACGCTTGCAGATGAGCTTCACTGCCTTTGAGATGATCTTGGAAACGATGGCGCCTGCCATCTCTTGGTTGTAAGCACCTGTGTTTTTGGCATCTTTCCAGACTCCTTCTGTGAGCGCCACCTCATCGGTGACCATCTCATCAAAGAAAACGGCTGTCGTCTCTGTGTCATAGCACCGCAGGCGGAAAGAGGCCCGTGCGAGCATCCGTGTTTTCCTGAATCCCCAGATGCCACGCTTTGCGGTAATATACTCCATATCCACAATGGTTTGTTCCAGTACCCCGCCAAGGCCATAAGTCCTGCCAAGCTTGCCAAGGGCCAAGGTATCGATCCGACCTGAAAGACCATGGGGAATTTCTTCTAAAGCCCTTTGGATTTCTCGGGAATCGATGATGTGAATGCCGTCACAGCGTTTTGAAAGCGTTTTCTTTAACTCGCCATGGGCGGCTACCTGAAAATCGTCACCTCCAAAACCAGAATCGTTCATGCTGGGCATGAAGGCTATCTTCTTTTTCAGCGTCTTTCCCTTGCCCATGATGTCCGCACCTATTTTATGGGTGGTAGCGCAACCAGCCACCGAAAAAAGGCACACAAACAAGGCAGCCATGATATGGATATTTTTCCCGGCCATGATCTTGATCCCTCTTGTTTCTAGTCTAGGAGGCTGTCGCAAAACGCCCATCTGCGGCGTTATCCTTATCCCTCGTCACCGCAACGTACCTCTATGTACGCCTCGTTCCTCGGGATTGGCGCCGGACGGCTTGAAAAGAAACCGATGCCTTGCATCTGTTCATTTTCCGTCAGCCTCCGGGAATTGGGTCCTCCGAGAGGCTCCTAGGAATGGGCAAAGAACGGGCAAGGCGTCACCCCCCGATGCCTTCTTCCGCCCAGCGGCTTTTCTTATATCCTGAACCCTCATGAGGCAAGGCGAAACTGCCCTGAGGGCCATCAACGATTAGGTCTTGGCCGGGTTCTCTTCCTCGTAAACCACCCGGGCAGTCGTAGTGATACCTCCTCGCGCCGAAAAAGTGCCCACGACCTCCATAAACTTCGGTTTGAGAGCACCAACAAGGTCCTCCAGGATGCGATTGACCACGTGTTCATAAAAGATGCCCACACTGCGATATTGGAGCAGATAATACTTTAGGGACTTCAATTCAACGATCTTGTCTTTGGGGACGTACCGTATGGTGATACGCCCAAAATCGGGAAGACCTGAGATGGGGCAGACAGAGGTGAACTCCGGTTGGTCTATCTTAATCTCAATCTCCCTTGCTGTGAGATAGGAATAATCCAGTACTTCAAGGATATCCGGGACCACGGTGTCAGCCTTTTCAATCTTTGCGAACACCTCTTCCTTCATATCGGACACGTCCATGTTGGCTCCTTTCTGCACCTTGCTGCCAGTGAAAACCGTCCGGCCCGGCATGGTCTTGAATTCGATCCATTGTGGCGCGGAGTTGTCCGCAGGCCGCACGGATGTCAGCGCCCTTGCTCTGCCGGACCGTGGCGGTGTAGTGACGATCTATGAGGACCTTCTGGAAGGCCAGTATGCGGGCCTCCTGCGGTCTCTTGAATGGACTCCCTGCAAAGGGGTTAAAGGGTATGAGGTTGATTTTGGCCCGCAAGGGCCTCAGGAGCCTTGCCAGTCGTTTTGCATCTTCGAGCCCGTCATTCACACCACCAAGCAAGACATATTCGAAGGTGATCATCCTGCCCGATGGGAGGGGAAACCTGCGGCAAGCCCCAAGGAGTGTCTCGATGGGATAGGTTCTGTTGACGGGCATCACCCGGTCTCTCGTCTTGTTGTCGGCAGCGTTGAGAGAAACGGCCAGGTTCACTGTCACGTCCCGGCCGAGCTGATCTAGCTGGGGGACCAGGCCTGCCGTAGAAACGGTGACGCGGCGTTTGGAAAACTGAAGGCCATTGGCGCCCGTGATAGTACCGAGGGCCTGCACCACGCTGTCATAATTGGCAAGGGGTTCTCCCATTCCCATGAACACAATATTGGTGATGGGGTCTTGGTGTGTGTGGTCCGCTTGAACAGAGCAGACCTGACCAATGATCTCGGCAGGCTCCAGATTGCGCACAAGGCCCCCGCGACCGGTGAGGCAGAGTTTGCAGCCCATGGCACATCCCACCTGGCTGGAAACGCAAAGCGTCCAATGACCCCGCTCTGGAATGGCGACCGTTTCGATACAATGGCCGTCGTTGAGACGAAAAAGGTATTTCTTTGAACCGTCCACAGAAGTCTGGACCCTCATGGGCTTGAGGCGACGGATGGTGAGTCTTTCAGAAAGCCACTGCCTCATATCCTTGGAAAGGTCCGTCATCTGAAAGAAGGATCGAACCTTTCTATGGTATATCCATCTCATGACCTGACCGGCCCGATAGGCCGCGATGCCGTGCTCTTGAAACCAATCCATGAGGCCTTGGTGGCTAAAGTTTGTTATGTCCAGTCGGGCAGACATGGTGCCAAAGGACCCCTTTTCCGGAATGGAAGGAAAAAATATTTTCTTGACATATGAGAGGGCGGAAAATAGTTATTATAGGTTTATATCGTTTCAATGGACGTGGAGACGCCATGTTTGAAAACCTCACCGACAAACTAAACGCCACCTTCAAGAAGCTCAAAGGGCATGGCAAGCTGACAGAAAGCAACATTGACGCCGGACTGAAAGAAGTCCGGATTGCTTTGCTTGAAGCCGACGTACACTACAAGGTCACCAAGCAATTCCTGGCAGCCATTCGGGATCGGGCCATCGGCCAAGAAGTGCTGGCTAGCCTTACACCAGGACAGCAGGTTGTCAAGATCGTTAATGAGGAACTGACCCGCCTTATGGGCAGTACCCACGAAGGGCCTGCTTTGATTGGCCGCCCTGCCTCCATCATGCTGGTGGGCCTGCAAGGCTCAGGAAAGACCACCACAGCAGGCAAACTGGCCAAGTTTCTCCTGGGGAAAAACCGCAGGCCCTATCTGGTACCGGCCGATGTTTACAGGCCGGCGGCTATTGACCAACTCAAGACGCTGGCCAAGAAACTGGACGTGGGGGTCTTCCCGTCTGTCCAGGACATGGACCCGGAAGATATTTGCAGAAAGGCCGTCCAAAAAGCCCGTGAAGAGGGTTGTGACAGCCTTTTGATCGACACGGCCGGCCGCCTTCACATTGATGAGGCCCTGATGGACGAGCTCAAACGCATCAAGGCGGCGGTTCAACCTTCTGACATCCTGCTCGTAGCCGATGCCATGACAGGACAGGATGCCGTGAATATGGCCAAGGCATTTAACGATGTCCTTGATATCGGCGGTGTTGTCCTGACCAAGATGGACGGAGATGCCCGGGGTGGGGCGGCGATTTCCATCCGGGCCATGACTTCAAAGCCCATCAAGTTTGTTGGTGTGGGTGAAAAATTGGACGCCCTGGAGCCCTTTCATCCGGACCGCATGGCATCCAGGATTCTGGGAATGGGAGACATGCTTTCTCTCATTGAGAAGGCCCAGAGTACCGTAGATGAGAAAAAGGCCCGGGAACTTGAAAAAAAGCTTAGAAAGAGTCAGTTTACCCTGGAAGACTTCCGGGATCAAATGGCCCAAGTCAGGAAGATGGGGTCTATTGAAGAGATTTTGGCCATGATCCCGGGAATGGGTAAGCTCAAGCAGATGAAGCAGCTTAAAGTGGATGAGAGGGAGTTGGTGCGCATTACAGCCATCATTGACTCCATGACGGCTCAGGAGCGACAGAGGCACCAGATCATTAACGCAAGTCGGCGAAAACGGATTGCCAAGGGCAGCGGAACCACGGTCCAACAGGTAAACCAGCTGCTGAAAAGCTATGTCCAAGTGCTAAAGATGATGAAGAAATTGAATAAGGGTGGCTTTAAGGCCTTTGGCCGTGGAGGGCTGCCGATTTAAGGAGGAATCAACTCGCATATGTCTGTCAAAATCAGATTGGCCAGGTATGGTGCAAAGAAAAAGCCCTTTTATCGTATTGTTGTAGCTTCTACCGATGCCCCTCGAGACGGTAGATTTCTGGAGCTGGTGGGGACATATAATCCACTCAATGAGCCTGCCGCCGTTCGTGTCAAGGAAGATCGGATTAAGGCTTGGATGGAAAAAGGGGCCACCCCAAGCGCAACCGTCAGGAGTTTATTGAAAAAGGAAGGTTTTTTTTCGAAAGCAGAGAATTTGTAAGAGGATCTTTCCAAGCCAACTTAACCTTTGTCGGTGTCGCTATGCTCTTTTGGCAGCGTGAGGAGGTCGGGAGATGAAGGATCTGGTCAAGTACATTGCTCAAGCGCTGGTGGATCGTCCTGAGGCGGTGGAGGTTTCCGAAGTCGTAGGTGAACAGACCTCGGTTATTGAGCTGAAAGTGGCGAAGGACGACCTCGGAAAGATCATCGGAAAGCAGGGCCGCACCGCCCGTGCCATACGCACGATTTTGGGGGCGGCTTCTGCAAAGATTAGAAAAAGGTCTGTCCTGGAAATCATGGAGTAGGATACCATGGGCGGAGATGCCCTCATCCCTGTGGGCAAGATCGTGGGTACCCACGGGATCAAGGGCTACCTGAAGGTCTTTCCCTACGCTGAATCCTTGAATCTGCTTTCCCCGGGTGATGACATGGTCCTTCGCCGGCAAGGGAATTCCCTTGCCGTTTTTCGAATAAGGTCTGCCCACCCCCATAAGCGCATCATCCTTCTTGCCCTAGAAGGGATAGCTTCAATTGACGCAGCCGAGGAGTGGATAGACTGCGAGCTTTGTATAGACATAACCGCCTTGCCTGAGCCTGAAGAAGGCAGTTACTACTGGCACCAGATCATGGGCATGGAGGCCATTACCTTGGACAACCGACGTTTGGGTTGTGTTGAGGCCATTATACCCACAGGAAGCAATGATGTTTACGTGGTGCGAGACGGTGAAAAGGAGGTGCTGATACCAGCCATCGATTCGGTGGTGGTGGATATTGATCTGGACGAAAAGATCTTGCGATTGGATCTTCCCGAGGGACTGGAAGATTGACACAATGAACTTCACGGTTCTGACGTTGTTTCCAGAAATGTTCGCCTCCCTCTTGGTGGGAGGTATTATCAAACGCTCCGTTGAAAACAAGCGGATATCCATTCAGACCATCGACATCAGAGACTTTGCCTCAAACCGCCATCGCACCGTCGATGACCGCCCCTACGGGGGGGGGTGCGGCATGGTGATGAAGCCGGAACCCTTGGCCGCGGCTATCCGGCATGCCAAAGGAAGGCAGCCTGAGGCCCTTACCCTCCTGCTCACCCCTCAGGGCCGTCTTTTTGATCAGGCCCTGGCCCGCGAACTGACAGGGTGTGGGGGGCTTATTCTCATCTGTGGGCGATATGAGGGCGTTGACGAGCGGATTCGTCAAGAGTTAGTAGATGAGGAACTATCGGTGGGAGATTATGTGCTGACCGGTGGTGAATTGGCCGCCATGGTGGTGATTGATGCCGTAAGTCGGCTCCTTCCTGGCGTGCTGGGAAACGAAGCATCAGCGGACGAAGAATCCTTTACAACAGGTTTGCTGGAGTATCCGCAGTACACCCGACCCAGCTCTTTTGAGGGGGGGCAGGTGCCAGATACGCTCGTTTCCGGCGACCACGGGGCCATCAGGAAGTGGCGGAGGGAGGCTTCGCTGATTCGGACCTTCCTCAAGAGGCCTGATTTGCTGTTGGACCGGCCACTGACATCACAGGACCTAAAGGTGCTGGCAAAGCTCCAAAAGGAGCTCCAGGCCATTATGGAAAAGCATTCGGCCCCATTTTGACCGGTTTAGGCAGCAACCTCTACTTGGCTCTCCTACACCATCCGGTGTATAACAAAAATGGAGAGGTGATTGCTTCGGCAGTCAGCAACTTGGATCTGCATGATATATCCAGGGCAGCCAAGACTTACGGCGTGCAGGCCGTCTATGTGGTGACCCCACTGACAGACCAGCGCAAGTTGGTCCGAAGAATCGTATCGCACTGGACCGAGGGCGCGGGGGCAGCATACAATCCCGACCGGAGGGATGCCTTGCGCCTCCTTCGGATTGCGGCGTCCCTGGACACTGCACTGGATGAGATCTCAGCCTCTGGGCTGGGTAGGCCGTTGACCGTCGCTACGGACGCCAGGCCATACGCCGGAAGCATCAGCTACAAAGGGTTGTTAGAGAGATTGAAATCCCGGCGTCCCTTCTTGCTCATGTTCGGGACAGCGTGGGGATTGGAACAAGAATTCATAGAAGAGGCCGATTTTGTGCTTGCTCCTATTAAGGGGCCTACCGTCTACAATCATCTGTCAGTCCGGTCTGCAGCAGCCATCGTCCTTGACAGGCTTCTGGGGACTGAGAGAGTGTGAGTTTGGAGGAAAACATGGAAGCGATTAGGGCATTAGAAAAAGAACAGATGCGTTTTGATCTGCCGGCCTTTAGGGCTGGTGATACGGTAAACGTCCACGTTAAGATTAGAGAAGGCGACAAGGAACGTATTCAGGTTTTTAAAGGGGTCGTGATCAGGAGGCGCCGGGGGGCAAGCAATGCCACATTCACGGTTCGGAAGATTTCTTACGGGATCGGCGTGGAACGGATCTTTCCCCTCCACTCGCCCAATATTGACAAGATCGAAGTCGTAACGCGTGGCCGTGTCCGTCGCTCTCGCCTCTACTACCTGAGGAAACTGAGAGGCAAGGCCGCTCGGATCAAGGAACTGCGCCCCCGTTAGAGGCTGCAGGTTTCTGTTGCCCCCCAAAGACCACCGGCTGTCGTACGGTGTCCGGGAGGGTGTTCATGACCACGGCCGGTTCTGTCATTGAAGATCGCCAGCAGGCCTTTTGAGCCGCCTTTTCCAGGTCACGAAGTGAAGATGGATACCAACGGGTTCGAAAAGAGGGTCCGGAAACAGGGATTCTCGATCATTGCCGGCGTGGATGAGGCTGGGAGAGGCCCGCTGGCTGGGCCGGTGGTCTCGGCTGCCGTCATCCTTCCTGAAAAGGTCTGTCTTGAGCACCTGGACGATTCCAAACGGTTGAGCCCGGCAAGGCGGGAACAGCTTTTTGAGGCCATTTATGAGAATGCCATCTCGGTGGGGATAGGTCTTATTGACCCTGCAGAAATAGACCGTATCAATATCCTTCAGGCAGCCCTCCTTTCCATGGCCATAGCGGTAGCCAATCTTCGACCAACCCCAGAGTATTTGCTTGTAGACGGGACGTTCCCAGTGCGGTCCACGCTGCCCCAAGAGGCCGTGAAGCACGGAGACCGTCGATCTCCGTCCATTGCCGCTGCGTCTATTGTCGCCAAGGTGACGCGAGACAGACTCATGAGGCTTTACGACGATGAGTTTCCAGGGTTTGACTTCGCCAAGCATAAGGGGTATGGCACGAAGGCCCACCGCACCGCTATCCGCACCCTTGGGTATTGTCCCATACATCGCAAGACGTTCCGAGGTGTAAAGGAATATGTCGATGGCCTTCATGGGCAGGCTTATTGGGGCAATGTCTAAGAATCAACCGTGCCCGAGAGGAGGCGGTGATAGCGATGACCGCCGCCACACGGGAAGACGTGGAGAGTCCCTTGCCGTAAGGGTCTTGAAGAAAAGCGGATACAAGATTGTCGAACAGAACTATAGATCCAAGTTGGGCGAAATTGATATCATCGCCAAAGAGGCGGGCGTTCTGGCCTTTGTGGAGGTGAAGGCGCGGCGGACAGACCAGTTTGGAGGCCCGAAGCAGGCCATCACTCCTGACAAACAGAGAAAGATTTCCATGGTCGCCCTTGAATATCTGAAACAGACTGGTCAGATGGGAGAAAGGGCCCGTTTTGATGTGGTGGCCATCCACCTGACGCCTGGCCAGCCCGATGTCGAAATCATCAAGAATGCCTTTGAGCTCGCCTACTGAGACACCTGCCCAGCCCCCTTTCCCCTCTTCAGGGACACTCTTTATTGTGGCCACCCCTATCGGCAACATGGAAGACATCACCCTTCGTGCCATCCGCACGTTGAAGGAGGTGGACCTGATTGCCGCCGAGGACACGAGGCACTCCCGCAAAGTCTTGAGCCGCTATGATGTCTCTACGCCCCTTGTCTCATACCATGACCACAACAAGGAACAGCGTACGCCTGAGCTGTTGAGAAGGCTCAAGGAAGGGACCTCCATTGCCCTTGTCACGGATGCAGGCACTCCCTCCATCTCAGATCCGGGTCATTACCTTGTTCGGGAGGCTATCAGGCAATCCTTGCCCGTAGTGCCCATTCCCGGGGCATCGGCCTTGATCGCCGCCTTAAGCGTGTCGGGCCTGGCCACCGATAGCTTTGTCTTCGTAGGCTTTGTCCCCAGGAAATCGGCAAAGCGTAAACAATGGCTGAATCAGCTACGGGATGAACCTCGCCCCCTTATCGTCTATGAGTCTCCCAAAAGACTCCTGGGCTTGATCAAAGATGTACTGGACGTCATGGGGGACCGTCACGCCACAATAGCACGGGAACTGACCAAGCTCCACGAAGAGATCCTCAGAGGACCTTTGAGCCAGTTGTTGAAAGAGATGTCACGGCGCGATCCTGTCAAGGGTGAGTGTACATTGCTCGTGGCAGGCTGTGAGAAGAAGAGGGAGATCGACCGCGAGGCTTTACGGGACCACCTCAGGCTCCTGAGCCAAGAAAAGGATCTGTCTTTGTCATATATGGTAAAGGAAGTGGCCAAAGAGTGGGGCCTCCCCAGGAAGGTCGTTTATGAAGAGGCCTTAAAGCTTAAAGGAAAATAGGCACTGGCTATTCCTCTTTCACCAGCCCCTGGGTGTCTTCGTGGGCGTATGGGGGCGCGGAGCAACACAGCAGCTTCAGCGGCCTCTCGCCGGTGTTCCTGATCCGGTGCGGAACGCCCGGCAAGATGCAGACCGTATCACCCGGCCCGACTTGGAACATCTCTTCTCCAAGGGTCATCTCACCTTGACCTGTGGTAATATGGTAAATCTCCTCACCTTGATGGTGCCTGTGCAGCACCGTCGTCGATCCTGGAAAAACGACGGCTTCAGCCAGACTCTGATTCCGATTCCCGTGGACAGCAGGATGCATGAGTTCACGGACCTGTGAGCCGTCTTTGGTGGTGTAGGGGACGACTTTGTCATATTCAGTTTTCATGAAGCGGTCTCAAGTCCTTATATTTTAGAATTATCTAAATATCTTACCTATCACGACAAGGGGTGTCCGTAAAGGGGAAACAGGGCCCCATGGCCACTCCGATTATTCTATTGACCCACCGATAATTTCCCTACTATATAGAGTCGAGTCTAGATCCCGCCTGTCTCCCTTCGGCCGGTTTAGCGAAACCAAAAGGGGAAAGCAAGAGCTGCCATGCCTATCTATGAGTTTTATTGCGAAGACTGCAACACCATATTCAGTTTCTTCTCAAGGTCTGTGAATACCACCAAGAGACCCCTTTGCCCTTCCTGTAAACAACGGAAATTGAAGAGACAAATGTCCCCTTTTTTCAGACTCAAGGGAACAAAGGAAGAAAGCGATTTGGATGATTTGCCCATAGACGAGGCAAAGATGGAAAAGGCCATGGGCCTGTTGGCCCAGGAGGCCGATGGGATCAATGAGGATGATCCCCGTCAGGCCGCCGATTTGATGCGCAAGTTTACAGAAGCCACTGGGGCGAGTCTGGGGCCGGGCATGGAGGAGGCCCTTAGGAGGTTGGAAGCCGGAGAAGACCCTGACCAGATCGAAGCGGAATTGGGCGACCTCATGGAAGAAGAAGAGCCCTTTGTGTTTGGTGCAAAAAGAGGGGGGCGGGTCAAAAGGGCCAAACCTCGTCGTGATGAGACGCTGTATGACCTTTAGATGAACGACAAACCAATGGACCAAGTCCTTTCTTCTGGATCATCTCCAAAAGAGTTGAAGTGATCCTGAGGGTTCCAGGGGTCAAGGCTTGTCTGCCTCAGGCATGGGTTCAAGTCAAAGGCTAAGTATTTTTATATGGTTTCAAGTTCGACCCAAACTCTTTGCACTGTTTTCAAAGATCTGTCTATTTGGCAAAACCATCTCAGTGGTTGCACATCCTGGACCCCTTGAGTCTTTTTAAGGCGAAAGCCGCAATCCTCTTCTCCCACTTGATTGGAGAAGGACTTCTTTAACGGTGCCAACGGCTTGGGTGGACGGAAGTCTGGGTCCCAATGGCAGGCCAGCCGATCAAGCGCTAAGGGATAGAGCGTCAGAACGGTTGCCGGGAAATTCATCGTTATGACTACGGAACAAGTGATCTTGAAAGGCCCCGACATTGACCGAATCCTGACCCGAATGACCCATGAGATCCTGGAAAAGCACAGAGGGACGAAGAATCTCGTGCTCATTGGCATCAGGACCGGGGGGGTGTTTTTGGCAGATCGGATAAGAGAGAAGATCCTTTCCATTGAGGGTGCCGATATTGCCAGGGGCGATCTGGACATCACCCTTTACAGAGACGATTGGACACGGATAGCCCACCAGCCTATCGTGCAGAAAACGGAATTGCCGTTCTCTTTGGATGGAAAACAGGTCATCCTCGTAGACGACGTTTTGTTCACCGGTCGTACTGTCCGTGCGGCCATGGATGCCCTCATCGATTTTGGCCGTCCCGATCGCATTGAACTGGCCGTGCTGGTGGATCGCGGTCACCGTGAGTTGCCGATTGAGGCCAACTACGTGGGAAAGTGCATTGAGACCATCCATGACACCATGGTCAACGTCTATTTGAAAGAAACCACAGGACGTGAGGAGGTGGCAGTCGCTTCACAATGAGACGGCAGTTGGGATGAATAGCCTTTTGTGTGATTTTCCTCCCTTGGAACCCTTTTTCCGGTTGACAAAAAGGGTTTTTTTGTATATGCATCCCTTTGAAGTTCTCCCCGAACGGCGTGCAAAATCAGATAGTCTAATGTTACACTAACTCAACGAAAGGAGGGCGTTGGTATGCCAACTGTCGAGTTTG
>Ga0180437_10009319_pt1 | contig 12180 bp, 13 predicted proteins | sample SS_ome_4_FD_132410 | JGI IMG/M metagenome (GOLD analysis project Ga0180437, IMG submission 132410) | Hypersaline lake sediment archaeal communities from the Salton Sea, California, USA - SS_3_D_1 metaG | ecosystem: Environmental > Aquatic > Non-marine Saline and Alkaline > Hypersaline >... | reverse complement strand
GTTTGCAGGAATGAATCCCCAGGAGGCCTTGAACAGGGCTGCCAGACGATGGGAGGACATCACAGACCGGCTGGGAAAAGAAGACCAGAAGAGAAATTATCAGCAGTGGATCAAGGGGCCGTGGAACATGCCGGGTCCTGATGTGCGGTGACAGTTTTCCTGTACGGTTGATACCTCCGCGGGCGCCCGTGTGATTCGCCCGCGGGGTGATTTTTTTGTGGATACAGTACAATAAAAAGGGGGGTTCAGTGGCGGTCAGTAAAATAGGAAAATTTCCCTCTCTTTCCTACATTCAGAAAAGACGTCTGGTTCCATGGCTCTTCGTTGCTCCCTGCATGGTCATCATCCTGATGGTCACGGTGTTCCCCCTGGTCTACTCGCTGGGAATCAGCTTTACGAAGTGGGAGATCACCTTTCCAAAACACCCTTTCATCGGATTCGAAAACTATGTGCGCCTCTTCAGGGACATCCGTTTTCGCAGCTCCATTCTGATAACAGCGATCCTGGTGATCGGCGGAGTGACCATTGAGATGTTTCTGGGATTCGGCCTTGCGCAGGTTCTTTCTGGGAAGATCGTCGGAAGAAGGATCGTTGTTGCCGCGATGCTCCTGCCTGTCATGGTGATGCCGGTGGTGGTGGGATACACCTGGCGGCTGCTGTGGGATGCGCAGTATGGACCCATCAACCAGATCATCGGCTGGATCATCGGCCGCACCTTCCATTACGCGTGGCTTGCCAAACCTCCAACAGCGCTGGTGGCCATTCTGGTAACGGAAATATGGCAGTGGACACCCTTCATGTTTCTGGCATTCATGTCAGGCATCGTGTCTCTGAATCCCGAACTGTTCGAGGCGGCAGATATCGACGGCGCAACGAAGTGGCAGAAAATCAGGCATCTGACCGTTCCGCTTCTTCGTCCCATCATTCTGGTGGCGGTGCTCATACGAAGCCTGGATGCGCTGAAATTTTTCGACGTCATCTTTACGCTCACTGGAGGGGGACCGGGCAATTCCACCGAGACCATTTCCTTCTATATCTATCAAACAGGGTACCAGTTCTTCAGGCTCGGACATGGGGCAGCCGGTTCCTTTGTTCTCCTCATTGCACTGATCGTGATCGTCACTTTTCTGCTGAAGATATTTAAAACGGTTGTAGAGTAGGGGCTTGCCATGAATGTGAAAATCAAGAACAGCTGTGCACAGACCGGGCGCTATCTCATAATCCTTGTGGCGCTGATTTTTTTCCTCTTCCCCATCGTGTGGATCATACTCACTGCATTCAAAACAGGGGAAGAGTTCATGCACAGTCCGCCCATCTGGCTTCCAAGAACCCCGACTCTCAGCTCTTTCGATCATATCGTGAGATCAGGAGGGTTGAAAGCGCTTTTCAACAGCATCTTCATCGCCACCTCTGTAACGATCCTTTCACTGGTCGTGGGTTCGCTTGCCGGATACGCACTGGCACGGTTCAAGGTCGGTGGAGAAAACCTGCCGTTCTTTATTCTTTCCCAGAGATTCATGCCCCCTGTGGCCATCATCTTCCCCTTCCTGCTGTTCTTCAAGGCGCTTGCATGGATGGACACTCACCAGGCGTTGATCATCGTCTACCTTACCTTCAATCTGCCGTATTCCGTATGGATGATGCGCGGCTTTTTCATTGAGGTTCCCATTGAGATAGAGGAATCAGCCCTCGTCGATGGCTGCTCTCCCTTTCGGGCATTCTGGAGCATTGTGCTGCCCCTTGTGACACCCGGTCTGGTTGCGACTGGAGTGTTCTGCTTCATCTTCAGCTGGCACGAATTCTTCTTTGCTGTCTGCCTTACCAGGTCCAGGGCGGTCCCGCTGTCAGTGTACTTGCCCAATTTTTTTGGAAAAGAGATGATCATGTGGGGAGAGATCGGTGCAGTTTCCCTCATGGCGATGATCCCGCTGTTTTTCATGAGCTTCGTGGTCCAGCGGTATTTGGTGAGGGGACTGACCCTGGGTGCTGTAAAGTAGAAGAATACAAAAATGATATCAATCTCATGTTTAATAGCCGGTATAAGTTTGAGCTCCTCTTCGTGTGATAATAATGATATAATCATAGTATGATTTCCATTCCAGGAGGTATTCCCATGACTTTTATTACTGGACTCAGCGTTCCTGAAGGGCCGGTTCTCTTGGAGGATAACAGCTGGCTGGTTGTGGAGATGGGACCGGATCGTGGGTGCGTGACCCATATCAGTGCAGACGGGGCCAGGAAGCGGCGGATTGCAAAGACCGGAAGACCCAACGGTCTGGCTGTTGATGCCCAGGGGGCGATATGGGTTGCAGAGTCTGAAACGCCCTCTCTTATCCGCCTTACTATGGACGGTACCGCTGAAGTTTTCCTCACTGAATGCAACGGAGAAGCGTTCCTCTTCCCCAACGATCTCGTTTTCGGTCCGGACGGTGCGCTCTACATGACAGATTCGGGCATTCTGTTCGGGGATTTTGCCCCCGGTGGAAAGGTGAGACCGGATTATATGGAAGTGTATCCTGATGGGCGTGTGTACAGGATCGACACAAAAAACAAAAATATCGAGAAGATCGATTCCGGTATCCGATTTACAAACGGAATCGTGTTCGGTCCGGATGACCACCTCTATGTGAACGAAACACTCACCGGCGCTGTGTACCGCTACCGGTGGGAAAGAGGAAAGGTCGAAGGTGGACGGGAATTATTCGGAAATGTGATCGATCCAGGGGCGCCAGAAGGAATCAAGGGACCAGACGGGATGAAGTTCGGCATGGATGGAAATCTCTATGTAACCGTTTTTGGTCAGGGGGATGTGACCGTTCTCGGGAAGGATGGAAGGGTTGTTCGCAGAATCAGGACCGAGGGGCGGCTTCCAACAAACTGCGCATTTGGTCCCAAAGGGTCCGGAAAGCTCTACGTCACGGAAGATGAGCTCGGAACCATGGAGGTGCACGAGGTGGGTATAGACGGCTTTCCGCTCTACAGGGGCAGGTGAACCCTGCGACTGTTGAGAAGCGGCAGTGTGAGTGATTTTCTGATAATATCATACAGTTTCAACTTAAAGCAATGAAGAGGAAGGGTCATGAAAGCAGCAGTATGGCATGGAAAAAGGGATGTCAGGATAGAAGATGTATCAGCACCCCCATCTCCCCCTCCACATCAGGTGAAGGTGGAGGTTGCCTGTTGCGGGATATGCGGAACAGACCTTCATGAGTATCTTGGCGGTCCCATCTACATCCCGGACAAACGACCGCACCCTCTTACCGGTGCCCGGGCGCCCATAATTCTCGGGCACGAGATGGCGGGAAGGGTGGTGGAAGTCGGAAAAGATGTGAGCAGTGTGAAGGAGGGGGACCGCGTTGCGCTCTGTCCCATAATTGGGTGCCTGCAGTGCAAATGGTGCACTTCCGGGCGGATGGGAATATGTCCGGATGTAGCGTTCCTCGGCGTTTCGTGGCATTGGGGAGGGTTTGCGAAATATGTGAACGTGCATGACTACATGTGCTACCACCTCCCCCCAGAGGTGCCCTATGAGGTGGGGGCTCTTGTGGAGCCCTTTGCTGCTACTGTCCGGGCGGTGAAGAGGGCAGGGATAGAACGGGGAGAAACCGTTGCCGTTGTCGGCACCGGACCTGTCGGTCTCATGGCAGTGCAGGCAGCTCGAATCGCAGGTGCAGAACAGGTAATTGCCATGGAGCCCGCAGAAAAACGCCAGCAGCTCGCAGGAGAGTGCGGGGCGACCGCAGTCATCGATCCCCTGCTCGATCCGGTTTCAGAAATCAGAAACCTGACCGGTGGTGAAGGAGTTGATGTGGTGATCGAGTGCGCAGGATTGGAAAAAACCGCACTTCTTGCGGGTCTTATTGCCCAGCGGACTGGCCGCATAATGGTAATGGGGGTTTTCGAAAAACCGGTGCATTTTCATTTCACCGACCTGGTGTATGGTGAAAAGACGGTAATGGGAAGCATGGGAGGGTACGGAGTGTTCGACGATGCGATACGGATGATGGCAGAAGGGAGGTTCAAAGGAGATCCGCTCATTACCGGAAAGATCGGTCTGGATGACATCATTCGCAAAGGATTCGATGCCCTCATTCATGCCAAGGAAAGCCATGCGAAGATACTGGTTGTGCCTGATTGAACTGACAGCGTAACCACTTCAGTTGAAAATTATTTTGTTATTTTCATTGATAAAGAAAATAAATTTTATTATTTATAAGTAGTGCTGCTGTTGCAGACAGGCTACATTCTCGATTCAAAAGATTTAAGCATAAAATCTCAAAAGGATGGTATATGCAAGAGAGAGAACTGTTTTCAAAGATGGAGAAGTGTGGAGTGTTACCGGTGATCGCGATCGAGTCTGCCGAAATGGCCCTCCCGATGGCAGACGCACTGATTGCGGGAGGGATGCCGGTGGCGGAGATCACCTTTCGAACCGCCGCCGCCGGGGAGGTGATCAGGAAACTGAAAAAGGAGAGACCCAGGCTTTTTCTCGGTGCAGGCACCATCCTCTCCGTTGAAAATCTCCTTCAGGCAAAAGAGGCAGGGGCCATGTTCGGAGTCTCACCGGGGCTGAACCCCCATGTCGTTCAGAAGGCGGTTGAAATCGGGTTTCCTTTTTTCCCTGGCGTGATGACCCCCTCTGAGATCGAGGAAGGGCTTTCCTTCGGCATCAAAGTGTTGAAGTTTTTCCCTTCAGAGGCGAGCGGAGGCATCGATATGCTGAAGGCAGTATCAGCGCCCTACGGTCATCTTGGAGTGAGGTTCATACCGACCGGCGGTGTGAGCATGAAGAACATCGCGGATTACCTGAAGATGCCGCAAGTGCTGGTTGTGGGGGGCACCTGGATTGCGAAAAAAGACGCAATCTCCGCGGGGAAGTGGGATGAGATTCAGAAAAATGCTTCTGAGGCGGTGGCAGCGGTGAAGTCGATTCGCGAGTAATATCGCGCACGCCGCTCGAGTGAGAATCACGGAAAGAGGAGATGAGGAATGGAACCAAAAGTAGTGGACGGGAGGGTTGCGTACCCTTTTTCGGTCGGGTGGGACCCGCAAAACGGAATAATGGACGATCCTGACAATCACATAGAACGCTTTCTGAGCAAGGTCGCATCCATGTTTGCAGACCCAAAAGCAGCGGACACATGCCTTAAAGAAACGGGTGATGTGCTGGTGTATGAGGTATATGAAAAGAAGATCCCCCACCGGGACGGTGAGCTTCAGTTCTGCACGAGCATCACACATCCGGGGAAGATCGGGGGAGAATATTTCATGACAAAGGGGCATTTTCATGCCCGCCGTGACACGGCGGAAATTTACTACTGCCTTCGCGGAAAGGGCTACATGCTCATGGAGCTCGAGACCGGGGAGCACGTGCTGGAAGAGATGTCCCCGGGAAGGGCAGTGTATGTACCGGCCTACTATGCACACCGTACGATCAACACGGGAAACGAGCTGTTGATCTCCCTTGCCATCTATCCTGGAGATGCAGGTCATGACTATGGATCAATCGAGACCAGCGGCTTCAAGCATCTGGTGGTGGAGCGGAAAGGGAAACCGCAGGTCATAGAAAATCCGGAATACGGAAAGATGCAGTAACTCAGCATGAATATTTCAGCAAGGAGGAATCCTCGATGTTGAAAGGCGGATACATGGGAAAAGTCCTTCGAGTGGATCTTGAAGGAAAGAAATCCTCTATTGAGAAACTTGTGGAAAGCGAGGTTTTGAAGCTCATGGGAGGTCGGGGCCTCGCTGCGAAGAGATATTACGACGAAATCGGCCCGGAGGTCTCCCCCTTTGATCCGGAAAACAAGGTATTCTTCTTCACCGGACCCCTCACCGGAGTTCGGCTTCCTTCGACAACCAAATTCCAGCTCAGCACCAAGTCTCCGGAGACCGGCATGTACCTCTGCTCGAATTGCGGAGGTGATTTCGGGCCTCAGCTGAAGATGTGCGGCTATGACGGGCTCATCATCGAGGGAGCATCGAAATCGTGGACATATCTCCTGATACAGGACGGGAAAGTGAGTTTCGGTGATGCAGATCCCTGGCAGGGAATGACCACGGATAAGGTCCAGGAAGAGCTGAAGCGGGCAATCGGAGAAAAGCGCGCTGGTGCCATGTCGATCGGTCCTGCAGCCGAGAAGCTCGTGCGGATCTCCTGCATCAATGTGGACAGCAGAGCCTTCGGCAGAGGAGGGGCGGGAGCGGTCATGGCCTCGAAGAAGCTCAAAGGAATCGCGGTGAAGGGGAGCGGAAAGATTCCGACAGCAGACGGCCAAAAGATCGACGAGATCAGGAAGGCGGCAATTTTGAACCTCAAGGAGAGCCGGGCGAACCACACGAAATTCGGGACTCCGCAGTACATAGAGGTGATCAATGAGCTCGGGTGTATGCCCACACGCAATTTCCAGACCACGTACTTCGAGGGCTCACACAAGGTGGATGCCCACATCATGTACGATCAGTACCTGGAGAAGAACTACGCCTGTTACATGTGCCCGGTCGCTTGCGGGAAGATAAATGTGGTGAAGGAGGGCCCCTTCGCGGGCGCTCGTGCCAGGACGGAGTACGAGACGATTGGGCTCCTCGGACCGGACTGCGGCATCGAAGATTTTGGGGCCATCGTGAAGGGAAACCAGCTCTGTGACGAGTACGGGATCGACACCATGTCAACGGGAAATGCAGTGGCTCTCACCATGGAGCTCTACGAAAAGGGATTTATCACCAAAGACGATACACTCGGGATCGACGCCAGATTCGGGAATCCGGAGGCCCTTATAGGAATCATACGGCTCATCGCCGAGCGCCGCGGTATCGGTGAGCTCCTCGCCGAGGGAATGGCAGGCGTTTCAGAACGGAAGCCCGAGTGGATAGGTTTCATTCTTACTGTGAAAGGGTTGCCCTTTGCAGCCTATGATCCCCGTGGATTCTACGGCAACGCTCTCACCTACGGTACCTCGAGCCGGGGTGCATGCCACAACGTGGGTGGATGGACCATACGGGACGAGCTCATAAGCGGCAAGTACGACCGGTTTGCGACCAGAGGAAAAGGCGAGCTCGTGAAAAAGATACAGGACAACAGGGCCTACGTGGACAGCCTCGGTATTTGCACTGTGGTGAGAAGCTCGATGAATTTCGGAGACAGCCCTACAGGTGAAGTGATGTCAGCGGTGACCGGGTATGATTTCACCCCAAAGCTCCTTGAGATCGGCGAGCGCATCTACAACCTGGAGCGGATAATACTGAACCGGGAAGGGATAAGAAGAAAGGACGATATGCTGCCCAGAAGAACCGTTGAAGAAACAGTCCCCTCCGGGCCTATAAAAGGCCAAAAACTCACCAGTGAGATGTACGAAGAGATGCTTGAGGAGTACTATCAGGCGAGAGGATGGGATTCACAGGGAGTTCCTCTGGAACAGACTGTCAAAAAGCTCGGCTTGTCAGGACTGGTGTGAGAGATGCAGACCGATGAGGTAGAAGTAAAAATCAAATATCTCGCCACTCTGCGGGAAAAGTCTGGCGTGCGTGAGGAGTGCGTGAGCTTTCCTCCAGGGAGCACGCTTTCAAGCGTTGCCCGGTGGATCCAGGATACCCACGGTCTTTCCGTTCCCAGTTCCCGCATCATGACGATCCTGAACGGAAGGGGATGGGGACAGTTATCCGATGGGATCGAAACGCAGTTGAGAAACGGAGATACCATCTGTCTTTTTCCTCCCATTTCAGGAGGTTGAGAAGAGACAAAGGAGGATCCAGTCATAGAAGGTGAGAAAAGACTCACAGGGGATGAGCGTGCACGGTATGACCGGCAGATCCTTCTCCCGTCCTGGGGTGAGGGCGCCCAGCGCAGGCTAAAGGGCCAAACCGTATTTATTGCGGGGGCTGGTGGTCTTGGGTGTGCCGCGGTTGCATATTTGGCGGCGGCAGGTGTGGGATGTATCCGCCTGTGCGATCGGGGCAGGGTTGAGCGTTCGAATCTCAACCGCCAGTTTCTCTTCTGCGATGACGACGTGGGTGAAGCGAAGGTGCGCATTGCGGCGCAGAGGATACAGGCTCTCAATCCCCATGTGAATGTGGTTTCTCTCTATGAGCAAATCGAGTCGGACACAGTCAGCGCTCTCGTGTCAGATGCACACATAATTGTTGACTGTCTGGACAATTTTGAGACCAGGTACGTGATCAACGAGTTCTCCATTGCGAGATCTGTTCCTTTTGTCCACGCAGGGGTGTACGGAATGTCGGGACAGATCACCTTCATACATACGCCTCACACCCCTTGTCTGCGCTGCATCTTCCCTGAAGCACCCGGACAGGAACTGTTTCCCATCATCGGGGCTACCACAGGCGTAATCGGGTCGCTGGAGGCTCTCGAAACTCTCAAATTCCTCACTCGTGTCGGAGAGCTGCTTATGAACAGGCTTCTCATTTTCGAAGGAGACCTTGGGAGCTTCGAGGAGGTCTCTATCGCTCGCAACCCCTCATGTCCGGCATGCGGGAAACAAAGCCCTGGATCGAGAGGGGAAGAAGATTGAAGATCCGCAGCGTGCGTGGAGATAGACACCCGGGAGCTCTGGGGTTCACCCATTGCCACGAACACCTATTCGTGTTTCAAACCGATTACACACGGATGCCGGATCGAATCCTCCTTGACGATTACGAGAAAACATTGCAGGAGGCAGGCGACTACCGTCGATGTGGAGGCAGTTCCCTTGTCGATCTCCAGCCCTTCGGGGCAGGGCGGCATGCTGAGCTGCTCAAAAGACTCGCACACGAAAGCGGGGTCACCGTAATCGCATGTACCGGGCTTCACAAGTCCTCCTTCTACAGTCCGGGCTTCTGGTCTTTTTCCGCTTCCCAGGAACAGATTGCGGACCTGTTCATCAGTGAGATCGGGCAGGGGATGTACGCCTTTGATTCTAGAGACCCCTTCCGCAGGCGCACTGATGTGAGAGCAGGGGTGATAAAGATTGCAGCCGAGGAGGAAGGACTCACACCCTACTATAGGAAGGTCTTCGATGCGGCGGTCGCGGCCCACAAAAAAACAGGTGCCCCCATCATCACCCATGCGGAGACTGCCGAAGTTGGAATCAGTCAGGCGGAGTACCTGCTTGACAGGGGAGTTAAACCCGGGTGCATCATCATAAGTCATATGGACAGGCGTATCGAATCTGAAAAGAATCTCATGCTCGCCTCCCTCGGCGTGTTCCTCGAGTACGACACAATCGCACGGTTCAAGTACCATGACGACGGTCAGGAGATCGAGCTGATACGGACAATGATCGAGAGAGGGTTTTCTTCACAGATCACACTGGGAATGGATTCCACCAGACAACGATTTCTCTCCTATGGGGGAAGATTTGGCCTCTCATACATTATTACCAGCTTCCTCCCGGAGCTTCGCAAGAAGGGAGTGGGCGAAAAGGAGATAAATCAGATGATGGTGGAGAACCCGAAAAGGGCGCTCGCTTTCAACACACTCGCGGAGTGATCTGCTGAGAGAAATCTAAAAAGAGGGATCAACTACTCTTCTGGGTAGATTCGATGAGCAGGGAAAAAAGATGCTGGAAAAGCTCACAAAGAAGACCTTTTACTTCATCGGGGTGACTTCATCTCAGTCGAAGATCATGGAAGTGTTTCCTCTGTGGCTCGAGGCGCTGAATCTGCCTCCCACCGAGATCAGGGGGTATGACATCCAGGTGAATGGCCCTCGGGAGGAGTACAGGGCAATCGTGGCTCACATCAAGGAGGATGAAAAAGCGCTCGGAGCCCTGGTGACCACCCACAAGATCGATATCCTGAAGGCAGCAGGGGATTTCTTCGATTTCCTGGACACCTATGCAGAGCTGTTTGGTGAGATCTCGAGCATCTCCAAGCGGGACGGAGCCCTCCGCGGGCACGCGAAAGACCCCATCACTGTCGGTTTGGCACTCGATTCCTTCCTTCCCGGGAATTACTGGCAAGACCACCCCGATGCGCAAGTGTTCATCATGGGAGCGGGGGGAAGCGGGATCGCTTTGAGCGCTCACCTCATGAAGAAAGAGCACGGCAGAAACATACCGTCGAAAATCATCATATCCAATCGGAGAGAAGAGAGACTGCTGCACTGCAGGCAGGTGCACGAGCGCCTGGGGAGAACCACCGCTGTGGAGTACGTACAGGTAACGGGACCTGACGTGAATGACCGCGTTCTCGAAAACCTTCCTCCTGGGTCACTCATCGTGAACGCAACCGGCATGGGCAAAGACCGCCCGGGGTCTCCGCTCTCAGATGACGCAGTATTCCCAGAAGGGAGCTTTGTGTGGGAGTTCAACTACAGGGGGAGTCTTGAGTTTCTCCATCAGACCGAACTGCAGAAAGAGAACCGGAAACTCACCCTTGAGGACGGGTGGTCTTATTTCATCTACGGCTGGAACTGCGTGATCTGTGAGGTTTTCGACATCTATATCTCCTGTGAGGACATCGCACGGATGGGGAAAATTGCCGAGCCGCTTCGAGCCTGAAAACCGCTGGGATTCTTATTTTTACAGAGGTGGATTCGTGACGGAAAAAGAGAGGGTAAAACGTACGATCCGTTTCGAAGGGGTGGACACGGCTCCGTGGCAGATTAACTGCACTTCTGTACTTTCCAGTGTCTATATAAAAGCGCTCGGTCTCGAAGAGAAGAGCCGCATAATTCTTGGACAAAACGTGTACCGGTTCAACGAGCTGGATGACTATTTCGGAAATCACCTCTGCTTTCTGCGCAACCGCGCAGTAAACAGCCTCACTGAGGATGAGCCTGGCATCTACAGGGACGAGTGGGGGGTACGGTGGGACAGGAGGATCGACAGAGACATCGGGAATCCCGGTCCCCCGCTGCTTGACAGGAGGAACCTGGACAAGCTTTCGGTTCCCGACCCAGCTGACCCGAACCGCTATGCGCACTTTTGGCCGATCATAGAGGCCAGCCCGAACCGCTACATTCTTGCAAAGTTTTCCTACAGCCTTTTCGAGCGCGCCTGGGCCCTCCGGGGAATGGAAAATCTGATGGTGGACATGATCGAGGCGCCGGGGTTCGTGGACGAGCTGCTCGATGTGATTACGGCGTACAACCTCGAGGTTATCAGACAGCTTGAACCCTACCCCATTGACGGTATCTACTTCGGTGATGACTGGGGGGGACAGCGGGGCCTTTTGATGAGCCCGGCTATGTGGAGAAGGTTCATCAAGCCTCAGCTTGAAAAGATGTACCGGGCTGCCCATGATCAGGGATATGACGTGTTCATCCACAGCTGCGGAGACATATCACTCCTTCTGGAGGACCTCATCGAAGTGGGGCTGAACGTGTTCAACCCATTCCAGCCTGAGGTCATGGACGTCGAAGACATCATGAAGAGCTACGCGGGGCGGCTCGCCTTCTACGGCGGGCTGAGCATCCAACAGACCCTGCCCTTCGGGACTCCTGAGGAAGTGAAACAACAGACCGCTCACCGGCTGAGGCTTGCGCGTGAGTACAGCGGGTTCATCATATCCCCATCCCACGACATGCCTCCTGATGTGCCCCTTGAAAACACCCTTGCGATGCTCGAACTGCTCAGCGGACAGTAACTGATGCTGCTCCGGGCCGCTGGAATCCGAAAGCATTGTTCTAGGGTAAAATAGGTGCTCTGAATGATTGATATTACCTGCCCATAAAAATGCCTTTGTGTATTTGAACTTTCGTATCGGTCCTTCCGCTCTTCGCATCGAATGTGACTTTTGCGGCCGTGTTTTTTCTGTCGCACTCTATACCGCGGTGATCCGGACAAGAAGTAGAATCCATATATTAGTGATGCGGTTAATGGGAGATTCGAGCATTCACGCTGACATCCCAGGGGTATGAGTTCTTTCTCAGCCCAGATAATAGTGATCATCAAAAGAAAAGCCTCTGTTCATGAGTGCTGTTTCCACTGCCTGCATTGGAGTATACCCCTCCACATACCAGATGTGCCAGTTCTTCTGTGATATGCTTTCAGCGCCCTTATTGTCAAAACGAAGCAGGTCTTCATTCACCTCTTTCATCCACCTTTCAAAGTTCATGTCAATTCGCATGTTTTCAACCCTCCTCAAAAACGATGTATTGTTTTTATTCTACCAATTGCAGATTAGAGGGAAGTTAGTTGAAAATTAATTTTTTTTAATCCATAATAATCAATAATCAAACTG
>Ga0180437_10009315_pt1 | contig 12184 bp, 10 predicted proteins | sample SS_ome_4_FD_132410 | JGI IMG/M metagenome (GOLD analysis project Ga0180437, IMG submission 132410) | Hypersaline lake sediment archaeal communities from the Salton Sea, California, USA - SS_3_D_1 metaG | ecosystem: Environmental > Aquatic > Non-marine Saline and Alkaline > Hypersaline >... | reverse complement strand
TGTTGCCCAATATGAGTTAGTTACTACTCCCGTTTTGAATCCCATATCATGAGCAATCCTGATGCCCTCGTACATTAGAGGGTAAAATAAAAACGGTTCGCCACCTTCAAAATATACCCATTCTATTGTCTCAAGCTTCGCTAGTTCATTGAGGACTTTCTTTATCTGATCCAGTGTGAAGGTGCCCTTTGCCTGTGGACTACTATACAAAAAGCAATGGTCGCATTCTGAATCGCATTTATAGCTCAAGAGAAGATGTATTCCTGTCAACATTCTCACTACTCCGATGAACTCAAGTGCACACCGGCAATTTTTGGTGAATCAAGTATATCGAACCTCTTTACCTCTTATCAATTCTATTAGTTTTGCGTTACTCTCCACTCTAAGCCATTCGCACAACAAACTCTTTCTAAGTTAACGACGGTTTTATCCTTCGCCACATTCCAGCCTGTAGTCGCAGTAAGAGCACATCCATGAGGGGCATTTGGGAAGCTGAAGTGGTGATGTCGCCTTTTCCAAAAGCTCAAGTCGACATAATGCTTCAGCTTTAACAGCATTCAAATTCCTGAAGTTTACATCGTATACCATCAGTTTGGCATCCTCCTTGGGAACCTTAACATAATAGAGCAGCAGCCTGCCTTTTGTGTTCTCTGTCAGAGCGCAGTCGAATCCCAGGCGGAGGAAGTAATGGGGGAATGCCCGGGGTAAACGTTCTCTTTCTACCAGTGAAGAAAACTTCGGACCGCGCAGGATGGTGGGTAATTTCTGCCAGATTTGGACCAGGTCGGTTAGTGGCGCACGCTTCACTGGAATCCTCTGTGCTTCGCCGGGGGCACCGTAGCGTAATGAATCGCGGAGTGCGTCAAGAAAGCCAAGCTCATCCATGGACCGAAGATACCCTTCCTTTTCTTCTTGGACTCCTTCACTCAGCTTAAGACGCTCAAAGTATGCTTTGCGGGGGAAGACAATATCGTTGATGCCAAATACCTGGGATGGTTGAGCCCCGGCCATCTTGCCGAGGAGTTGCTTACAGGTCATGCTATCGACATAAATTTCTCCGGCTAGCTCCGCTACCTCGTGCGACGCCGGCACTGATGTAGTTGCGCAGTCGCAGACCTGGGAATAGTCACACTGCCTGTTGAACCAGGGGCAAACAGGGAGATTGCCGGGGTCGTTATCGATGAGAGCTTGCACCAGGAGGTCGCGTCTCCGCCGCATTACCTCTCGAATTGCCTCCAGGTCGGGGAAAGTAATATGATAGACAACCAAGGGAGCAGAGGAAGACAATTCCTCTCCCTGACGCTGATAGATGATGATTTCTCCCTCGTGGACATTGACCATGGCACAGTACATGCCCAACTGCTCGATGTAACTTGGCCTGTATTTCAATGAGTCCTTGGTATCTACAGGTGTGGAGGTCGTCTTGACCTCTACAGGAATCTTTTCGTAAATATCAATTTTGCCCACTATGCCCTCGGCTTCTACGAATTGCTCCAGATATTCTTCACTGGATACGGCTGAGCCGAAAGTCTTGTGAAAACCCGTGCCAGCCCACATTAATTGCTGTTTCTCCAGGGGTGGAACGATTTCGGGATACTTTCTCCTGAAGTAAGCCTGCTTAAGATTAAGTAAGTCGGTCACGGAGATGCGATACGGAGGTCGCCGCGTCTTCAAACTTTGCATCAAGGCATCTTTGACCGAGCGGTTCGCTTCAATATGGGAAATATAAGATGCGATGTCGAAGTCACTCACTTTTCAATCCTTTCACTGCCAGGTTTTGGGTCGTCTGAAGGCTTCGAGCTGCTCTCTATCCCCAATTTTAGCAATCCCCATCCTCTGTCCCGAGCTAGCCATCTCCTGTTCCAGAGATATTATACAACAGCGTTTGCCTTGATAGCATTGCAGTTTTGAAAGTGGTAGAGTAAAGACAGTTTCATATATACTAAGTTACATATAAGCCTAAAAAGAGATAGTCATAGTTGTTATAATGAATACTGGAGTATAGTGATATGGAGAAAAACCAGAAGTTAAAGCTTTTTATTTGTTACTCACATAAAGACAATCTTTCTGAAAATCCTTATGTTGAGCAATTTAGAGGACATATTACCCCACTCAAAGAGAATGGCCTGATAGAAGACTGGTATGATCGTAAAATTCTACCGGGTAAAGATTATGAAACTAAGATTGATAATAATTTAGAGGACGCAGATATCATTTGCTTATTTATTTCAGTAAATTTTCTTTCTTCATATGAATGTAGGAAGGAAAAAAAGAGAGCGTTGGAATTGAGAAAAGAGAGAGGAATATCAGTTATCCCTGTCATTTTGTCTCCTTGCGGATGGAAGGATGACCAAGAAATTCATAAGCTACTAGCTTTGCCTACAGATGGGAAACCTGTCTCAAGTTTTCAAAATCGGGACGAAGGCTGGCAAGATGTTTATAGTGGACTCAAGGAAGTAATTGAGGACGAGATAAAAATAAGACAATTAAAAACAACAGAGGCATTTGATAGTTTCTTGCAAAATACAGAGATGTTAACAAAAGCACATTCTCAAAAAGGAAGAGTTATTTTGGATGATATATTTATATATCCTGAGTTGGATAAATATGATGAGTTAAGAGAGTACGAAGAGAGAATAAGCTCCGAGAAATTGTTCGAAAATCCTTTGGTCTATCCAAAGTTCGTTATTTCGGGAGCGGACCAGTCTGGGAAAACAACTCTATGTAAGCTGTTATTTAAGGAGTTGCGGAGAAGGAGTTTTGTTCCGGTTTATGTATCCGATGGAAAGGATCTTTTTAGGGGGAAAATAGAAAATAGGATATTGTCGTCATTTCGTGAAGAATATGAAGGAATTGATATAGATGAAATTGGTAAGGAAAAGATAATCCCGATAATTGATGATTTTCATTTGGCTCAGAATAAAGAAAAGCTTATAAGAGTTTTATATAAATATACTTATACTGTAATCACGGTGGATGATATTTTTAGCTTAAACCTTAAGGACGAAAAGATCGTTAGTTCCTTTGCTTATTTTAGAATAAAAGAACTCAAACCTTCGTTAAGGTATGAATTAATAAAAAAATGGATTTCTTTAACAGATAAAGACAGGAGAGATTATGCAAGGATTGACAGGGCTACAGAATTAATAGACTCCACTTTGGGAAGTGTCGAGAAAGGGATTATGCCTGCATATCCCTTTTTTATTCTGTCTACACTAGTCATCTATGAAACACTTGCAGTCCCACTCCATCAGGAAATAACCTCTCAGGGTTACTGCTACCAGGCTCTTATATATTTTTATTTAAGGAAACAGGGGGTAAGAGAGGATGAAATTGACATATACATAAATTTCTTGACAGAGATAGCTTTCTATTTCTACAAGGAAAAGAAATATGAATTATCGCCTAACGATTTGGAGGCATTTATACATTCGTACTTACAGAAATATATTCTCCCCATAGAACAGGACATTTTACTGAGAAACTTAAGTCAAATAATTTCAGTAGATAGCTTTAATAATTACTCGTTTCGCTACCCTTACCTTTATTATTTCTTCGTTGGTAAGTATCTTGCTGACCATCTTGAGGATGATGAAGTAAAGACGGAAATTGGAAAGATAACAGGTAACCTTCACGTGAACGAAAATGCCTATATTGTAATATTTCTGGCACATCACTCTAGAAACGTCAAAATTGTAGACGATATAACACGGATTGCACTGACTCTCTTTGCAGGGTATAGCCCTGCAACTCTAGCAAAAGATGAGGTTAGTTTTTTCGATGAACATATAGACACTATTATTAAAGCAGCTTTGCCGCAACCTAATAGAACACCTGAACAAGAAAGAGAGAGGAGATTGAAAATTCGGGATGACATAGAACTGGTGCAAGAAAAGGGACCAGAAAAGGGACAAGAAAAGGAACAAGAGGATGATTCCTTGGGAAAAGAATTGAGGAGATCTGTCAAGACAGTAGAGGTGATGGGGTGTATTATTAGGAATCGAGCCGGTTCCCTAGAAAGAACAAAACTTCTGGAAATATTTAAAGAAGCAATGAACGTTCATTTGAGGATTTTATTCTCTTTCTTTGAGCTTATAAAAGACAAAGAAGGCCAGAAGGATGTAATTGAGTTTATATCTGAAAGGTTGGGGAAAATTCGTGAAGAAAAAGAAGGAAAATTAAGTAAAGAGAAGCTGGAAGAAGCTTCAAGGACTATTTTCTGGAATTTGAATCTCCTTGTTGTGTATGGTTTGATTAATAAAATTGTGCACTCCTTAGGCTCTGATAAATTGACAGAAATTGTGAACAGAGTTTGTGATGAAATAGATACTCCGGCTTCCTTCACAATAAAACACGGAATTTCAATGTGGTACAATAAACACCTAAAAACTGACGAAATTGTGGAACGAGTTAAAGAAAAGGACTTTTCACAAATAGCTGAGAGGGTAGTAAAGTTAATGGTTGCTAGCCATTGCGCCTTACATCAAATCAGTTACAGAGATAGGCAAAAAATAGAAAACAAATTGGGGATTCCAACAGAAAGGCTCCTAGCTGCACCTTACAAAGAATCGTAAGTAGGATCGCATATTATTGAGACTGCAGGTAGCAGTGAGCATAGAGCTAGCCTTCACTATATTCAAATATTTACTGTGGTCTCGCAATTTGCGTGTTCGTGGCTGTTATACGCCGCGTCCGAGCACAAATATGACAAAATATCAGAGTGTACACAAGTGGCAAAGCCGAGGAATCCAAGAAGTAGTTGTGGGCGTCGTTGAAAAATTTCAAGGGTTATTATTTGTAGTATCGTGAAGAAGAACTCACTGTGCTATATAAAGGTTTAATCACGACACTAAGGGATGCCAGCATACAGCGCCTAACACAGCATAAAAGGCTGGTGTGTGATAGTATACACCAGCCTTTTTGCTTCGCAAGAACCTCCTTTAGCTATTAAGGTACGTGAGATAAATGAAAGCAGTAGAAGTTAGAGAGCTGGTCAAGAACTATGGCAACTTCAGGGCACTAAATGGAATCTCTTTCGAAGTAAACGAAGGGGAGATATTCGGTCTGATAGGTCCCAATGGTGCGGGGAAGACAACCGCCTTGAGGACTATTGCCACGCTGCTTCAAATAACCTCTGGGTCGGTGACAATTTTCGACTATGAACTTCCTAAAGAGGCGGGGGAGGTGAGAAAGATAATAAGTTATTTGCCCGAAGAGGCGGGTGCCTATAAAAATCTAACGGGCAAAGCTTACCTGGATTTCATCGCCAGATTCTTTGGCGATGGAGAGAAATCCCAGGATATGATCCGAAGAGGGCTAGAAATAGCCAATCTAGGAGAGAGAATAGATGATAAAGTTGATACATACAGCAAGGGAATGACACGGCGTTTGCTTGTGGGCAGAGCTTTAATGGTAAACCCGAGGCTGGCAATTTTGGATGAGCCTACCTCTGGCCTGGATGTGGTAAATGCCCAGGAGGTAAGGAGGATTATCAATAGCTCAGTCGAGGCAGGAGTGGCGGTCTTATTGTCTTCACATAATATGCTTGAGGTGGAGCTGTTGTGTCACCGCATCGCTTTGATAAACGATGGGGAAATAGTTGCCAGCGGGACTGCTGAGGAGCTCAAAAAGGAATATGACGCTGGAAACATAGAAGAAGCTTTTGTTAAGGCAATCAGATGATTGGCAATATAATAAAGAAGGAATTCAAGGAGTTGTTCACCATCGCGACTCTGATACCGATAATAGTCATTGCCGTAGTGTTTGCATTTGTGGGGCAATCTATTGGCAACATCGGGGAAACAATGGAGGAGAAGCCGGTCATAGGAATCGTGGATAGGGACGATGGCGATTTTTCTAACATAGCCATGTCAGTTCTTACCGAGAAGGGGGAGGTTATCTATGATGGCAGTGATGCTGAAGAAGGATTGGAAGAAGTACGGGGCGGAAATGGAGTTGCACTTCTGGTAATCCCTGAAAACTTCAGCCGGAACATTGATGGCAATCAGCCCGGGGAAATAGAAATTTACTGGATAATGAAAGGGGCGGGGATGATGGATTCCATATCGTCAGGTGTGGTTGAAGGGCTTATCTGGGCAGTGAACCAGGGGATATCGACGAAACTGATACAGCAAGATAGCTCATCAGACCCGGTCCTCGTCTTGAACCCGACCACAAGAGTTGAAACCACGTTTTTCAAGGGAAAGAAGATCGAAGGGCTATCGGCAAGTCAGCTGGGCAATGTGCTAAGTTCACAATCAATAGTCATTCCAATTGTAATAATGATGCTCATAATCATGTCTGGGAGTTCCGTAATATCTTCGATGGGCATGGAGAAGGAAAACAAGACCCTGGAGACATTGTTAACCATGCCCGTAAGACGAAGTCACGTAGTAATTGGCAAAATGGTCGGCAGCGCCCTGGTGGGGATGATAATGGCAGCTATCTACATGATTGGATTCTCACGCTACATGAGTTCATTCCAGATTTCAGATATAAATCTGGCAGATTTTGGATTAACCTTAGGCATGCAGGATTATTTACTGGTAGGGGTTTCGTTATTCACAGCTCTTTTAGCCGGGCTTTCACTCTGTATAGTTCTAGGAACGTTTGCTAAGGATTATAGAAGTGCCCAGACACTAATCTTCCCGATAACCGCCCTGGCTATGATCTCCGTGTTCATAACCATGTTCAAAGATTTCGATACCATTCCCGCCGTCTTAAGAATTCTTGTTTTTGCCATACCTTTTTCACACCCTATGATGGCTATGCGGGCTCTTGTGATGGATAATTATTCGCTGGTAATCGGCGGTATTGCTTATACAGCAGTTTTCACTGTAATAATGGTGGCGGTGGCGGTTCGCATTTTTAACTCGGACAGGTTGCTAACCGGAAGAGTTCAGAAAAGGGCAGCCAGGGGAAAACTGCTATGGGGATTTCGGCGGTAATAAATCGGCCGCCATAAGAACAATTTTCTGTGCATTAAAGTGTGTTGAAGCTCGAGGGTGTTTGGGCGAATAATGGAAGACCTGGTCAAACTGGCAGCAAAGGATTTGACGGAAAGCAAGTATGCCATTGCATTGACCGGAGCGGGCATGTCAACCGAATCAGGCATAGCTGATTTCAGAGGGCCAAAGGGCATCTGGACCACGAATAAAGAGGCGGAGGCCAAGGCTTATGAAAGATATGACCTTTTCCTGAACAACCCCAGGGCATATTGGGAAGAAATACTGGGGTTGCGGGGGACATACGGGAAATTTCATGGACAAATCAGGGAGGCTCAACCAAATGCCGGGCACTATGCTCTAGCTGAGCTCGAAGCTCTGGGCATACTTAAGTGCGTAATCACACAAAACATTGATGGTTTACATAAAAAGTCGGGGAGCAAGCGGGTTTTAGAATATCACGGTAGTGTCAATGCTGTAAGGTGTATATCTTGCGGCTCCAGGTTTGCCTGGGAAGACATCTCTTTGGATGAGCTTCCACCTCGCTGCAAGTGCGGCGCTTTCTTGAAGGACGATGTGGTTCACTTCAAAGAGCCAATACCTGCCGATGTCATGGAGGAATCGGAGAAAGAAGCCTTGGAATGTGATTTGATGCTTATCTGTGGAACATCAGTAGTGGTTTATCCTTTTGCCAATCTGCCCAGAATGGCAAGATTTCATTCGCGCGGATTATCTATAGGCCTGGACATAATGGGGCATAAGACTAATGTGAAGATAATAGAGATAAACGCCGACCCTACGGCGCTCACTGACGAAGGCGTATCAGACTATTTAATTCAAGGTAAGACCGGCGAGATCTTGCCCAGGATAGCGGAAGAGATTAAGAAGATTCGCTGAGGCTCTGCTGCTAGGAACTGTCTTTTCTTTCGTAACTTTATAGTCTCCAAGATCCCCGGTTAGCAGGACTGCTTAGAGTGGCATCCTAGCCAGCAGTCAGGTTGCCAGCAAGTTCGACTATTTTTTCGGCATCTGCAAGCGTTAGTTCGTCTATTCGCAGAATTTCTTCAAGTGTATCATCCATTTGCTTCAGGGTATCAAGGTTGGTCATGAGAATTTCCTTCCTATTTGGTCTATCTCTCACCCTTCTGAAAAAATCCTGTAAGTTCATCATCGCTGTTCCAAAAAGCGAATATTTTTCGTCATCGGTTAAGGCACGAAGCATACTCGATGAATAGTCTAGCGTCCTTGCGTGGAAAAAATACTGAAGAAGTTCTTCTCTGAGAAGCTCATCTGTGGCATCGGATTCTATTAAATATTCAGCTCCGAAGCCCACAGCACTCAGTTCCCATAAGGGAATATCAGAAAGGTCAATGGCATTATTCAGTATACGGTCTTCTATTCGTTCTCCCTCCAACCAATTGTATGTAGCAAAGCCGGAATAGGCGATCAGCAAAATCAAGATCGCTACGATTACCCATTTCGTAATTGGTTTCTTCATAAGTCACCTCCCTCTACCGTAATCTGGGCAAAGCGTTTCACTATAGATTATATCATATGGATTTATCCTTGCTTGTTTGTTTGCTAACTGTGGATCGACCTGTTCCTTGTTATAGTCGGAATTACCTTATCTCAACCTGTAGTAAGGTACGTGACTGATGTTCGGTTACACTTTCTTTAGTGTGATTGGAGCACGTAGTACTTCACATCACTCTCTTTAGCTTGGGGTTAGGGGTGATGCCGGGCATTCTGCCTCTTTTGGCGATGGGTTTGCCTTCTATTTCATGGAGGTCAGCGGTGAAGTCAATAGGCCTGGCATCGCTGATATAACTACCAACAGCGAAGACATTCACCGGTGCCCCTTCGGCGATAAAATATCTGATTCGTTCTGGGTCGAGCCCGCCACTGACAACTATTTGCACGTTCTTAAATCCCTCGAGGTCCAGCCAGGCTCGAACTTCTTTGACCAGGTCGGCAGTAACTCGACCTCTTTCCGAAGGTGTATCTAATCTTACACTCTGTAACTTTCCTCGCATCGCTTTGGCCACAGTTACACTTTCTCGGACTTCATCCTCAAAAGTATCCACCAGAGCAATGCGCGGTACTTCTGAAGGCATATGCTTGTCAAAAGCAAGAGTGGCCCTAGCAGTGCTGTCCATAATAATGATGAGGGCGTGCGGAATAGTCCCTGTGGGTTGGATACCAGCAAGTTTTGCTCCAGAAGTACTAGCGCAGCCAGTGCAGCCTCCGACTATAGCGGAGTATTCCATAATGCCGACTACTGAGGGGTGGACATGGCGGGCCCCAAAGCTGATGACAGGAACGCCTTGAGCTGCATCAACACATTCGCGAGCAGCCGTAGACCAGCCGCTGCAATGGGAGAGTATGCCAAGATAAGCTGTTTCATAGCTCCCATAACTTTGGTAAGGGGCTTTTATGCGCAGGACTACTTCTTTTCCTTCGAAAGGCTCGCCTTGAGATAACGCCCATACTTCACAATTATCCTTGGGAAGAACCTCGGCAAGCAAAGCTTTAACTTCTTCTATGCCGCACAAAATACCAGCTCGGCGAGGAAATGCCTCCATAGTCGCTACAGGATTAATCCCTTCCTTCTTAAGTATTTCCACGGTGCGGGGAAAATATATATCCGCAGTTTCCCCATTCAACCATGAATCGGGGATTTCGAAACGAGGTGATGGGATATTAACGGATGATTTAATAAGCTTGGCTCCCAGCACCTTCTCCATATGCTCCAGGGCGAAGAAGTGAGCTTTTTTATCGAAGGAAGCAACACAATCAACGGGGACTTCAATTTCATAGCCTCTGTTTCTGGCATCAATTACTGCTTGAAGAACACAAATATGGGTAGTTACTCCGCAGACGATTATGGCTTCGGGTTTGATTGCCTCCAGTCTCTTGTCCAAAGAAGTGTTATAGAAACTGCTGAAAGTCCTTTTAGGTATTATTTCACCGTGATATCGCGAAAGCTCTGGTATGAGTTCAGCTTCTTCAGTACCTTCAATGCAATGGGGCGGAAACATTTGGAATTCCGGGTCGTTGCGTGTATGGTGGTCGCATAGGTAGAGGATTTCAGAGCCCTGTTCTAACTCTCGTTCCAGTAATCTCTGAATATGGGGTATGATATTACGGGCTTCGGTGCCGCAATAAAGCGGATAACCGTCCTCCAGAAAGCCACGTAACATATCCGATACAATTACCGCTCTAGCCATGACATTACAGATGATCAGGTTCAGGTGTGTAGTTTTTCTGCAGGAGTGAAATGTAATCTTCTAGCAGGGCAGCTGCATTCGTGCGGTCACCATTTCCAAAAGCTTCTAAAATATTCTGGAGCATCTGTATTTCGCTTTCTAACTGTGGTACCAGACTGCAAATATCACCACAACAAGTACCCCAGTCTGCCCTCGCTATATGGGATTCCTTCGTTTTTATCATATCTTCTAAATCGGCTATACACTCTGCCCTTTTTGCCGGGTCAGCCATTTTCTCTCTAAGCGCCATAACGTTATTCATAGTTTCTTTACTGATCATGAACATTTCTCACATCCTTCACATAAACTCTAAATCCTAATATGTAAATTCTAAATATTTCTTGAATCTAAATTAATTAAGTTGAGTATTTAGAGCAAGGTGCTTTGTATTTCTTGGCTCAGTGTCTGAAATGGCGGGCACCAGTGAATACCATGGCTATATTATACTTGTCTGCTAGCTCAATCACCTCTTTATCTCTTACAGAGCCACCGGGCTGGATAATGGCGGTAATTCCGTTCTTGATTGCCAGTTCCGGACCGTCGGTAAATGGAAAGAAGGCATCTGAGGCAAGGACGCTGTCTTTAGCATGGTCACCAGCCTTTTTCAAAGCTAGCTCAACGCTTACAACACGGCTAGGCTGTCCTGCTCCCATGCCTAATAATGTTTTGTCCTTGGTTATGACTATAGCATTGGATTTTATGCCCTTAACCGCCTTCCACGCAAAGAGCAGGTCTGATAGCTCTGTCTCGCTTGGTTGGCGTTTGGTTACCACGCGGGGGTTAAGTTCGGATTCTGTCAAAGTGTCCAGCGTTTGCGCCAGAAAGCCACCTCTGATATAGCGAAAATCGAAATGTTTTTCAGAGGACGGAGTACAATAAGTAGCAACTTTTACAAGGCGTAAGCTTTCTTTCCGTCCGAGTAGTTCAAGAGCACCCTTATCATATTCGGGGGCAACAATGGCATCGAAATGATGCTTATCGATTTCTTTGGCAGCAACTAAATCTAGGATTCGATTGCTGCCCACTATGCCACCAAAGGCAGCTACAGGGTCGCCGGCTAAAGCTCGCCGATAAGCCTCGGCTAAATCGTTGTGGGAGGCTAGTCCGCAAGAATTGGTGTGCTTCATTATGGCAATGGTGGGAGCAGTAAAATCGCTCAACACGTTTAAAGCAGCATCTAAATCAAGAAGGTTATTAAAGGAAATTTCGGGCCCGCTAAGCTGTTCTAGTGATGCCAGACCATCTTGATTCTGTCTCACATTTTGCTCAACGTAAAAGGCGGCTTGTTGATGTGGATTCTCGCCATAGCGAAGACTTCTAGCCTTCTTTAAGGCTATGGTCATCTCTTCGGGGAAGGTTTCTTCATTAAGATATTGAGAGATGGCGGTATCATAAAGAGCTACATGTTGGAAAGCTTTCTGCGCCAACCGCTTTCTATATTCTGGATATACATCACCTTGGTGCAGCTTTTGCACGATTGTATCGTAGTCGCCGGGGTCGACTACTACCAGGACAGAAAGGAAATTTTTGGCTGCTGAACGAAGCATACTTGGTCCGCCGATATCTATGTTTTCTAATGCCTCGTCCAAGGAAACCCCGGGCTTGCTCACTGTTTCTACAAAGGGATAGAGGTTGACTACCACCATATCAATGGGTTCGATGTGGTTCTGGGCTAGCTCTGATAGATGCTGGGGTAGATCACGTCTGGCTAAGAGGCCTCCATGAACGGCTGGATGTAGAGTCTTCACTCGGCCATCCAGAATTTCAGGAAAACCAGTAAGCTCCGAGACGCTGTGCATTTTTACTCCGGCAGCTTCTAAAGACTTCTTAGTGCCACCGGTGCTGAATATATCAATACCAAGATCTTTTAAACCTCGGGCAAAATCAACAACACCTGATTTATCTGAAACACTAATTATGGCGCGCATAAAGCCTCCCTTAATTTATTAGTACTCTTTCCTCGTCTTCTCGCTT
>Ga0180437_10009313_pt1 | contig 12185 bp, 13 predicted proteins | sample SS_ome_4_FD_132410 | JGI IMG/M metagenome (GOLD analysis project Ga0180437, IMG submission 132410) | Hypersaline lake sediment archaeal communities from the Salton Sea, California, USA - SS_3_D_1 metaG | ecosystem: Environmental > Aquatic > Non-marine Saline and Alkaline > Hypersaline >... | reverse complement strand
GAGTGGTACGTAGCCGACGATTCTGGCAATGAGCTGCGCACGCCGGCCACGATGCTGGAATACAGAGATGACCGGTTTGACTGGGAGATGGTCTCGCTGGGCAACATCGAGCTGTCTCGGTATGGATCCAGCGAGGAGGAGGCGCAGCGCTTGTTGGGCTATGCAGATGACTCCCTCGGCCGCCTGCAAGGCGAAATGGGCGTCCTCTTGGAAGAGCCCGTGCAAATCTATGTCTACGACAGCAAAGAAGACATGGCGGCGGCCCTGCCGCGCAGCAGCGAGGCCTACGATGATCGCATTCTGACGCTGGGAGTGGTGGTAGACGAGGCGACACTACTGCTCCTCGGCCCCCATCCAGATGTGGAGGGCACCATCGCCCATGAGCTTTCGCACATTGTGGTGGGCTTGGCGACAGACAATCCCTACGCAGAGCTACCACGCTGGCTTGACGAAGGCCTGGCCATGTACTCGGAAGGCGAGCTGCCGGACGGGAACCGCCGAGCGCTTCAGGCGGCTATTGAGCAGGACAGGCTGATCTCCGTTCGCTCGCTGTCGGGCTATACGGGTGATCCCAGCCAGGTGAACCTGTTCTATGGTGAGGTGTACAGCCTTATCGACTACTTGCTGGAGACCTATGGCAAGGAGAAGATGACGGAGCTCCTAACCGCCATCCGCGAAGGGCTGTACCAGCAAGAAGCCCTTGAGAGAGTTTACGGGTTTGGGCTGGATGAGCTCGACGCCAGGTGGCGTGAGAGCCTTGGCCTGTCGCCGCGTGGGACATCCGACTCGCCCGCGACGCAACCCCAGCCGGAAGACGAGCCCCGCCCTTTGCCTTGCCCGCTTGCGCTGGCAGGGGGGCTGGCCGGGGTCAGCGTGGCAGTGTGGGGGAGGAAGCGTGCCGGAGCTGCCTGAAGTGGAGACGCTGGCCCGCGACTTGGATCGGCTGGTGGCTGGGGTCGAGATTGCAGCGGTTGAAACGTGCTGGTCGCGCTCTGTCGCGATACCAACTGCGGAAGAGCTCGCCGAGCGGCTCCCTGGATGCAGCATCACCGGGGTGCGCCGCAGAGGCAAGTTTCTGATCCTCTCTCTCTCCGACTCGAGTGACTTGCTGGTGCACCTGCGAATGAGCGGCCAACTCCGTGTCGAGCCCGCTTCCTGTTCTCCCGATGGCCACGCGCGGGTGATTTTCCAGTTGGCCGACGGTAGACAGCTTGTCTTCTCGGATACGCGCAAGTTCGGCCGCATCTACTGGACGAGAGACCTGCGAGAGGTCGTTGGCGATCTTGGACCAGAGCCTCTGGGAGACGGCCTGACTGTGGAGGCGTTTTCTGCGGCCCTGGCCTGCCGGCGTGGAGCCATCAAGCCACTGCTCCTGAATCAGCGGTTCCTGGCTGGCCTGGGCAACATCTACACGGACGAAGCGCTCTTCCTCGCAGGCGTGCATCCTCTGCGAAGGGCCAACAGCCTGACGGCTGAGGAGACGGAGCGCCTGTACCGGGCGATCCGCACTGTGCTCGGCCAGGCCATTGCCAGCAGGGGCACAACGCTGGATGACGAACGCTACCTCGATGCGGAAGGCTGGCCGGGCAGCTACGGAGAGAGGTTGCGCGTCTATCGCCGTGCTGGAGAGCCGTGCCCGCGTTGTGGTGAAGCGATTGAACGCATCGTGGTTGGTGGTCGGGGTACGCATCTGTGCCCCCGCTGCCAGGATGCCACCCCACCATCCAAGCATGCTGCTCCAGCATCGGGCTCGCACCAGGGTACGACAGCCTGACGCTGGTCCTGCGCGTGCCACGGCAGCGCGATCAGCAACGGGAGGGGATTCTTGTCCGAGACGATCAAACGCTGGCGCATCCTGGTGATCAATCCAGGTTCTACCTCCACCAAGCTAGCTGTCTTTGAGGGAGAGCAGGCAGTTCACAGCGAGACTGTGTCGCACCCGCACGAAGAGATCGCCGCGTTCCCCCGCATCGCAGACCAGTATGCCTATCGCCATGATGCCGTGTTGTCCTTCCTGGAGCGCCATGGCGTGAGCCTGGACTCGCTCGATGCTGTGGTTGGCCGTGGCGGAATCCTGCAGTCCCTAGCGAGCGGTACGTATAGCATCAACGAGCGGATGCTTGGGGAGCTTTCGCGGCCTGACAAGGAGCGTGAGCATGTCTCAAACCTGGCTCCGCTGATCGCTCGCAAGGTCGCAGACGAGGCGGGCGTGCCTGCATTCGTTGTCGATCCGGTCTGCGTCGATGAATTCGAGCCCTTGGCGCGCGTGTCTGGTCTACCGGAGGTGGAGCGGAGGAGTCTCTCGCACGCGCTCAACCTCAAGGCCGCTGGCCGCAAGGCAGCCGCCGACTTGGGCCGTCCGTACGGCGAACTCAGCCTAGTCATTGCCCATTTGGGCGGCGGCATTTCAGTCAGTGCACACCGCCATGGCCGCATGGTTGACGTGAACCAGGCACTGGATGGCACCGGGCCCTTTTCGCCCGAACGCGTTGGCGGGCTGCCTGTTGGCGATGTGCTGCGACTGGCCTTTTCCGGCGAACACACCTACCAGGAGTTGTTCCGTCGTTTCACCCGGCAGGGGGGGCTGCTGGCTCATCTGGGCACGAATGATGCGCGTGAAGTGGAGGAGCGCATCAGGCAAGGCGACGAGCAGGCGCGGCTGATCTATGAGGCCATGGCCTATCAGATCGCCAAGGAAATCGGGCTGATGTCGACGGTCTTGGGCGGCGACGTTGATGCCATCGTGCTCACAGGCAACCTGGCGTATTCCACGATGCTGGTTTCCTGGATTCGCGAGCGCGTGGCTTGGATCGCACCTGTGCACGTGTACGCTGGCCAGGATGAGATGCTGGCCATGGCACAGGGCGCACTGCGGGTACTGCGCCGTGAGGAGGAGGTCAAGGAGTACTGATGCGTGTGGGCGTGAGGCTATTCGGCCTGCTGCGCCGGTATCGTCCCGACGTGCCGCGCGGTGGTACGTTGTCGCTGACTCTGGAGCCTGACACAACGGTGGGTGGACTGCTGAAGCAGTTGGGCATCACTGACAGCGCACCAGTGGTGGCGATGGTCAATAGTACGGTGCGGGGGTTGGACCACAGCTTGGCGGATGGCGACCAGCTGTACCTCTTCCCGCCAGTGTCGGGCGGGTGAAGGGAAATGGAGATGGGCGATATCGCAGCGCGACTGCGCGGACTGGCGGAAGAGCATGTCAAACCTGACGGACAGAAAGTGCTGTTGGTCTGCATGTCAGCCGTGCAGCAGGTGGCGGAAGAGACGGCACACACACGACGTCAGGTCGAACTTGCTGCTCTACGGGCGCAGATCGTGCCGCTGCGATACGGCAGGAATCTGGGCACAGTGGGCTATGAGGGACAGATTGCCCTGCTCGAGTCCACCGTAGGCGTCGTGGGCGTAGGCGGCTTGGGTGGCTGGGTGGTGGAAGGCCTTGCCAGAATGGGCGTGGGCCATCTGGTGATCATTGATGGTGATGTGTTCCAGGAGGGCAACCTAAACAGGCAGGCCTTTTGTCTGGAGGGCAATCTCGGGCAGCCTAAGGTTGAGGCAGCTCGCGATCGTGTCGCCGCCGTGAACGGAGCGGTGGAGGTGAAGGCCTTCCAGACACGGGCAGGTGAGAGGGAGATGTCGGCGCTGTTGAGGGGCTGCAATGTGATTGTCGATGCACTGGATGCCTTGCCGACCCGCTTGGTTCTGCAGAGAGTGGCAAGCGAGCTGGGTGTGCCACTGGTGCACGGCGCTATTGCCGGCTTTGTCGGACAGGTGATGACCGTGTTCCCGGGCGACCCGGGGCTTGTGGCACTCTACGGTCAGAAGGCGCCGCCGGAGCACGGCATTGAGATGGCATGGGGCAATCCCTCGGCGACGCCGTTGATGGTCGCGGCCTGGCAAATACACGAGGTGGTCAAGCTGGTGACGGGCAAGGGCGAGCCGTTGCGTCGTCGGATGCTGTTTCTGGATGGCGAAGTGGGAGTGGTGGACGTCCTGCAAGTGTGACTGTACGCTTGGCACGGCGGTAGGTTTCGAGGCTGAGAAGGGACGATCCGCCAATAAAGCGACATAATACCGTCACCTAGGGCGAGATGTGCCCCTAAGCACATCTCGCCTCTGATTACAAAACTGTAAAAGAGTCCCCTGCCCCTTTTCATGCCCTTTTCATTCGCTGCTGCTATCATGGACCCATAGGAGAGCAGTGTGCAGGATGGGGAGGGCATGCGTTGATTGAAGTCAAGACCGACCAGATGTCGTGGTCGCGGGCAACCATGGAAGCGGTGTGTCGACGGCGGTTTGGCGAAACCCCGCTATCATTGTATCCGGCCGCCAAAAGATGCCTGGATGTGGTCTGCGCCTCTTTGCTGCTTGTGTGTTTATCGCCTCTGATGCTACTCATCGCTCTGGCCATCGGGCTCGATTCCAGCGGGCCGGTGGTCTTCCGCCAGACCCGGGTCGGCAGGTGGGGCAAAGAGTTCACGATGCTCAAGTTTCGCTCGATGTTCGTGGAAGCAGACGATAAGGTGCACGCCTCATTTGCGAAGGGGTATATCAACGGCCACGCACGGGTGGCTGGCTGCGACGAGAATGGGCAGGTGGTCTACAAGCCTAACGGAGACAAGCGGATCACCAGGGTGGGGCGATGGCTGCGCCGGACCAGTCTGGATGAGCTGCCCCAGTTGGTGAATGTGCTGAAGGGTGACATGAGCCTGGTGGGTCCGAGGCCAGCGGTGCCGTATGAGGTCGCGGAGTACTCCAAGTGGCATTTACAGCGCCTCGCTGTTCTGCCAGGGCTGACCGGCCTGGCCCAGATCAGCGGCCGCAGTGGGCTGACCTTTGAGAAGATCGTGCGGCTGGATCTGCAGTACATCCGCCATCGATCGCTGCCTCTGGATCTTGGCATACTGATCAAGACAGTGCCGGTTGTGCTCAGCGCCCGGTGTGTTGCTTAGAACACCCCGTGGCGGGCCCAGGCGTACAGCCTGGGCCCGCTTTTTAGTTGGGTTGGCCTTCTACGGGAGTGGGAAAGGGCCACGTCGCGCGTTTTGATGGCGGGCCTGTTTGTGTTATACTCTCGATTCGGACATGGGTCCAGCAAACACGTCCCTGGACCGAGGTGGCGTGCCAGGCGCTCGGCTGTGCGAGCGGCTGGCTCCATTTTGGAATGAAGGGGACGGACGACTAAAACGAAAGGGTACAAGAGAATGGCAGTTGTAAGCATGAAGCAACTCCTGGAAGCAGGAGTCCATTTCGGGCATCGCAGCCGTCGTTGGCATCCCAAGATGCGTTCGTTCATTTTTACCGAGCGCAATGGGATTCACATCATCGACCTGCAGCAGACTATCCGTCGACTTCAAGAGGCCTCTGACTTTGTCCGGGACGCTGCAGCTGAAGGTGGCACGATCCTCTTCGTGGGCACAAAGCGGCAGGCACAGGAGAATGTCCAGGAGCAGGCGGAGCGGTGTGGCATGCCCTATGTCACACAGAGATGGTTGGGTGGCACGCTGACCAACTTTCGCACCATCCGGCAGCGTTGTGACTATCTGCTCGAACTGGAGAAGCAGAAGGAACTGGGAGGGTTCACCAGGCTGCCCAAGAAGGAAGCGCTGTGGAAGGAGCGAGAACTGATCAAGCTCCAACGGCGGTTCGGTGGCATCAAGAACATGTACTATCTTCCCAGCGCCATCTTCGTGGCCGACATTGAGCGTGAGGCTATCACAGTGAAAGAGGCCAACACGCTGGAGATTCCGGTCGTGGCAATGGTGGACACGAACTGTGATCCGGATCCGATCGACTATGTGATCCCGGCGAACGATGACGCCATTCGCGCTATCAAGCTGATCGCCAGCAAGGTGGCGGATGCGGTGATCGAAGGACAGCAGATGCGCGGCGTGATCATGGCTGAGGAGGAGGGACTGGCGGCAGCAGAGATGTCCGAGAAGCGGGCGGCGGCTGGCGCTGGTATCGACTTGATGGCTGAGGCAGCTCCTCAGGTTGAGGAGGCAGCAGTGCCGAGCGAAGAACCGGCTGAAGAGTTGGATGAGCCTGACGCTGAGGCCGAGGAGCAGTTCGAGACGCCGGGCGTAGAACCTGAGACTGACGAAGCGTAAGATTGGACTCAGTGGGCTACGCCGGTGACAGCGTAGCCCACTTTGTGTAATCAGCAGGCGTATGCATCATCGCGGAGAAGGAGAACGGACAACGTGGCATCGACGGTTGACATGATCAAGGAACTGCGCGAGCTCACCGGGGCTGGTGTGCTCGATTGCAAGGAGGCCCTGGAGGCTGCTGGCGGCGATATGGACCGCGCGCAGGAGATCCTCATCGAGAAGGGTGTGGCCAGGGCGGCTCGCCGGGCTGAGCGCGAGGCCAAGCAGGGCCTGATCGAGGCCTACCTGCATATGGGCAAGTCCGGTGCACTGCTTGAACTGAACTGCGAAACGGACTTTGTGGCGCGCACCGACGAGTTCAAGGCGCTGGCCCACAACCTGGCTATGCAGGTGGTTGGCGCTCGGGCGCGATACCTCAGCCCAGCTGATGTCCCAGATGAGGTGCTGGAAGAGCAGAAGCGGCAGTACCGGGCCGAGGTCGCGGCGCCGAACAAGCCGCCGCACGTGGTTGAGCAGATTGTGGAGAACAAAGTGCAGGGTTTCTATCAGGAAGTCTGCCTTCTCAACCAGCCGTATATCAAGGACCAGGACAAGACGGTCCAGGATCTGATCAACGAGGCGATCGCCACCACGGGTGAGAACATTGTGTTGCGGCGCTTTGCGCTGATGGAACTGGGCGAGGACTAGTCGGGAAGGGCATACGGTGATGGCAACAGCCAAGTACGGCCGTGTTCTGCTCAAGCTGAATGGCGAGGGCCTTGCCGGTGAAGCGGGCTGGGGCATTGATGTGCCCACTGTGGAGAGCATTGCCGATCAGATCCGGCGCCTGCTGGAGCTTGATGTTCAGGTAGCCATCGTGATCGGCGCGGGCAACATCTGGCGTGGTGTTGACGGCCTGGAGCGTGGCATGGAACGTGCCACCGCGGACTATATGGGGATGGTTGCCACTGTGATCAATGCCCTGGCCTTGCAGGATGCCCTGGAGCGAGCTGGCGTGATCACGCGGACTCAGACGGCTATTGAGATGCGTGCCGTCGCCGAGCCGTATATCAGGCGACGTGCGATCAGACATATGGAAAAGGGCCGGGTGGTCATCTGTGGCGCGGGTACGGGGAATCCGTACTTTACCACCGATACGGCCGCGGCGCTGCGCGCGATGGAGCTGGACGCGGATGTACTGCTCAAGGCAACCAAGGTTGACGGGGTATACGACAGTGACCCGATGCTGAACCCGGACGCGCGCCGCTTTGACCGACTTACATACATTGATGCCCTGAATCTGGGCGTGAAGGTGATGGATAGTGCCGCTCTCTCGCTGTGCATGGACAACGATATGCCTATCATCGTGTTCAAGCTTGGCGAGCCCAACAGCATCGAACGGGTTGTCTGCGGGGAACCTATAGGCACGATCATCAGCCGTTGAGCAGGAGGAAGCAATGGTTGAAGAAAGTCTGGCTGAGGCAAAGGACCGAATGGAAAAGGCGGTGGACGCGTTGCGGGAAGACTTGATGTCCATCCGCACCGGACGTGCCTCCCCTGCTCTCGTGGAGCGCCTGCGCGTGGACTATTACGACACGGCGACACCGCTCAATCAAATGGCATCCATCTCCGCACCCGAGCCACGGCTCTTGGTCATCCGACCGTGGGATCCGACGGCGTTGGAGGGGATCGAGAAGGCCCTGCTCAAGTCGGACCTGGGCCTAACACCGAACAATGACGGAGTGGTCATTCGATTGTCCATTCCGCCGCTGACCGAGGAGCGCCGGCGCGATCTCGGCAAGCTGGTGGGTCGCCGGGTGGAGGAAGGGCGCATCGCAGTTCGCAACATCCGCCGCGACGTGCAGGATGACCTCCGCGATCTGGAGAAGGAAAAGCTGATCACCGAGGATGATCTCTTTCGCGGCCGAGAGAAGCTGCAGGAGCTTCACGACGAGTACGTGGAGCGCATGGAGCAGATCGGGGAGGCCAAGCAGAAGGAGATTCTGGAGGTCTAGGGGCGTGGGCAGCGATGACGGAGACGGCTTCTGAGTTGCGGGGCGAGTTGGCTGTTCTCCCACGGCACGTAGCTATCATCATGGATGGCAACGGGCGCTGGGCTGAGCAACGTGGGCTGCCCCGGCTGGCCGGACACCGTGCTGGCACGGAAAACGTGCGCCGGATTGCAGAGGCCTGCCGGGACTATGGCATCAGGATGCTGACGCTCTATGCCTTTTCGACGGAGAACTGGAAGCGGCCACATGAGGAAGTCAGCGGCCTCATGTCTTTGCTCTCCCGGGTCATCGAGCGTGAAGTGGAGACGCTGCAGCGCCACGGTGTGCGTCTGCGGCATCTAGGTGCGCTGGAGGCTCTGCCCGCGAACCTGCAGGACAAGATACGTGCAGTTGTCAATGCCACCGCGGACAATGATCAATGGTACATCAACATTGCCATCAACTACGGTGGCCGCAGTGAGATCGTGGATGCCGTACGTCGCATGATCCGCGAAGGCGTTGCTGCCGACGATGTGACTGAAGAGATGCTTTCGGATTATCTGTACACGGCCGGTTTGCCCGATCCTGACCTGGTGATCCGCACGGCCGGAGAGATGCGGCTGAGCAATTTCCTGATCTGGCAGGCAGCGTATGCCGAGTACTTCTCGACTCCCACCTTCTGGCCTGACTTTGGCCCACAGGAGTTCTACGAGGCGCTGGCCGCCTACGCCCAGCGCACCAGGAAGTTTGGCGGCCTCCCTGCAGCCACTTCATAGGGGAACCTCTTCCCACGCCGACAGCAGGAGAAAAGTGCTCACCCGTCGCGTACTTAGCGCCATCGTTCTACTACCCGTGGTCTTGGCGGCAGCCTATGTCGGTGGCCCACTGTTCGCCGCACTCGTTTCACTCGCAGCGCTGTTGGCGGGCTTTGAGTTCTACCGCATCATGCGTCGCATCAGTTACCAGCCGTCCTATGCCGTTGGACTCGCGCTGATCGCACTGTCCATGTGGGATGCCTACAATCCCAGCCTGGGCATTCGGGGCTGGGCTGTTCCGGCGGCTGTCATGGCCCTGTTGGTATGGTACATCCTGCGACAGGACACCGAGGGCTTTCTCGAGAACTGGGCGCTGACGGTCACGGGAGCACTATACACGGGCGTGCTGGCCGGGTATCTGGTCTCTTTGCGCAACTTGCCCAATGGCTTGAATTGGCTGCTGCTGGCCTTTCTCGGCACCTGGACCTGCGATACCACTGCCTACTTAGTGGGCAGCCGATGGGGGCGGAGGGGGTTTTTCACCAACATCAGCCCCAATAAGACGGTCGAGGGTGCTGTGGGCGGCTGTCTTGCTGGCATCGTGGTCGTATCCGCAGTGGGATGGTATCTGGGACTGTCAGTGTGGCAGGCGCCTGTGTTGGGAACGGTGCTGGTGGTCGGCGTGACCCTGGGAGATCTGGCCGAGTCCTTGATCAAGCGCAGGGTGGGGACAAAGGACTCTGGGGATATCATTCCTGGTCACGGCGGCATGCTGGATCGAATCGATAGCCTACTGTTCTCGGCGCCTGTAGTCTACTACTTTGTGACATGGCTAGTGCTCTAGTCTGCGACAATCTGCGTGCGATGGAGCTGAGCCGATGCCAGTGAGCTGGCTGACGTCGACGCTGTGGCTCGCCAACCTCATCCTATCCTCAGCCAATGTCATCATTGGCTTTTCGCTGCTAGCCTACATCCTGACCAACAACTTCCGCAGCTCTGTGGCGCGAGCCTTTTCCGCTCTGCTCGCCTTTGTCGTCATGGTCTATGTGGGCGACATCCTGGTGGCCAACGTGGTTTCGGCATCGGCCACGCTATTGTGGCTCCGTTTCCAGTGGCTGGGCATCGCCTTTGTGCCGGCAGCCTGTCTGCATTTCGCTGACGCGCTCCTGCGGACCACGAATTCGGTGTCGCCCGTGCGTCGCATGTCGGTCACGGCGGCCTATGCCTCGAGCCTGGTGTTCTTTGTCCTGGCAGCGGTGACGGATCTAATCGTGCGCGATGGTGTGGCGCGGGGCTTGATTGCGTACCTTGCACCAGGACCCTACTTCAACGTTTTCACCACCTACTTCTTCGCTGCGGTGCTGTCCGCTGTGTACAACGTCTTCCGTGCCCGGCAGCGCTGTTTGACCTCCACATCGCGCCGTCGTATGACGTATCTGACGGTGGCCATCGTAGCTCCCGGCTTGGGTGTGTTCCCATACCTGCTGGTGGCAACGATGTCACGTTCTCTGTCGCCGAATGCGGTGTTTGGACTCTCGCTGGTCGGCAATGTGGGCGTTGCTCTGATGACCGTTCTCAGCGCCTATACCGTTGCCTATCAGGGTGTGTTCATGCCTGACCGGGTGATCAAGCACAACCTGATCCACTACTTGCTGCGTGGGCCATTGGTTGGGTCAGTCGTTATCTTTCTGATGCTCGTGATCCCCAAAGTGGAGGACATCCTGGGGCTGCCACGTGACACGGTGCTGATCTTTGCCGTGAGCATCAGCATCGTGGTGCTGCAGATGGCGGTGAACCTGGCCAAGCCGTACATAGACCGCCTCATCTACCGCCAGGATCGGGATGAGGTCGCCTGGATACAACAGCTCGACAGCCGGCTGCTTACCAGTACGGACCTGGCGCAGTTGCTGGAGAACGTGTTGATTGCGCTGTGTGACCTGCTACGCGTGCACGGCGGTTTCGTGGTCGCTATGGAAGAGGGCACTCTCAAGATTCAAGTGTTTTGCGGTCCGAGAGAAGCGGCAAGCCGTTTTCTGAAGGAGTGTGATTGGCAGGAATTGGCGACGTCGTTTGAGGTGCAGTTGGGAGACAGCCTGCCACAGAGCTCTGTCCGGCAGGGGGAACTGCGCAATGAGGACTTGACTCAACGTAACGGGTACTGGCTGCTTCCCCTGCGCAGCAGGGACCGCCAGTCGACGCTCGGGATTCTGGGCGTGGAGGCCAGGGGAGGTGCACCCAGCCTGACGCCTGAGGCGTTGGCGAATGTAGCCGATCTTGTTTGGCAAGCGGAGCTGGCTCTTGAGGACGTGCACCTGCAGCAGAATGTCTTTGACGCACTGCGGGAGATCGTGCCCGAGATCGAGGAGATCCAACGCTGGCGAAGCGCTGGCGTGTACTCTGGGCCGGCTCGTCTGGAAGCGCTAGAGTCAAACCCAGTGTACGCTCCCGACTTTGCGAAGGTGGTGAGGGATGCGTTGCGCCACTACTGGGGTGGCAAGGGGCTGATGGAGAGCCCACTACTGCGAATGCGCTTGGTGCGCCAAGTGATGGATGAGAATGATGGCGTGCCGGCGCGGGCGGTGCGGGCGGTGCTGGCGGCAGCGATCGAACGCTTGCGGCCAGAGGGTGATCGCAGTATGACCGCTGCGGAATGGGTCGTCTACAATATCTTGGAGTCGCGGTTCATTCAGGGACGTCCCATCCGTGAGGTGGCAACGCGTATGGCCATCAGCGAGTCTGACTTTTACCGCAAGCAGCGCGTGGCTATTGAGCACCTCGCAGAAACGCTCGTGTTGATGGAGATGGAGGCCAGTGAGACGAGTGTGTAGTGGGCCGGGGCAAGATGGGGCCTAGCATTTGTCATCGGTTCGATGCGGGTGGTATAATCGACGTGCTTGTGGCCCACAGAGGCCTTTGGCAAGGCTAGGTCTCTCGGGGCAGTCGCCACCGGGCCTTTGGAGCGCCAGCAAGACATTCAACACACGTTCAAGGAGGAAAAGCAATGGCTTACAAGATCACTGAGGACTGTATTGCTTGTGCAGCTTGTGAGAGTGAGTGCCCGAACGAGGCGATTAGCGAGGGCGACGAGTACTTTGTGATCGATGCGGACAAGTGCACCGAGTGCGTGGGCTTCTACAGCACACAGCAGTGCGCCGACGTCTGCCCGGTTGACGCATGCGTGCCTGATCCTGATCACGAAGAGACCAAGGAAGACCTGCTGGCCAAGTTCAAGAAACTCCATCCGGACAAGGAGCCCAAGTAGTAGCCTCGGGCGCCACTCCCGGCGCCTGGTCCTTTGGCGCCAGGAGGTCACCGCACAGAAGCTGCCGCCCCGCTCTGGTTTC
>Ga0180437_10009312_pt1 | contig 12185 bp, 10 predicted proteins | sample SS_ome_4_FD_132410 | JGI IMG/M metagenome (GOLD analysis project Ga0180437, IMG submission 132410) | Hypersaline lake sediment archaeal communities from the Salton Sea, California, USA - SS_3_D_1 metaG | ecosystem: Environmental > Aquatic > Non-marine Saline and Alkaline > Hypersaline >... | reverse complement strand
TAGCATTTAGAGAGTAGAAAGTAGATAAATGAGGTCTGGAAAGATAAAGCACGAAGAAAAGAGAAAATCAGACACAGATCCCGCCATAAGAACGGCGGGTAAATGACGCAGATGACAACGAAATTATGTTAACCGCGAATGACGCGAATGAAATGCGAATAAAAAATGTTACCGGACACCTTTAATTCCCCCGGCTTGATGACGGTAATTGTTTTTTACAACCAAAAGTAGCTTAATTATTTAAAGCTTATTATACTCATCCTTTAATTTTTTAAGTAAGCAAGTGACTTTTGTATGCTTCAATTGTTGTTCGACAAGCTTTTTGGCCAAGTTCAAACACTTTTTTCCCTTTTAGATCATCAAAGAGCCATTTTGTATCAATATGAGTTACTGTTGCCTTTATATCTGGGGCATGCCTACCGATACTAACAGGATTTAAGATATCATTTGCATAGCTATTGAGCTGTTTATAATCAGAAAAATTAAAGCCATAAATACCAAGCTTTTTCTTCATCCCTTTTTCACCAGAGAGTTCCCTCTTAATCACTTCTAAACATTTATAGAATTCAACCAAGAAATATTCCTGGGTATATGTTCCTTTGAGATAGTAATACATAGCATAAAATAAAGCATTATTTCTAGCTTCCAAATACTCTGAAATTGCTTTCTTATTAATAACCATTTCATATGGCTCACTCTCATGCCAAACATAGATACTTCCATCTTCTTGGCGTTGCTTTTCGACAATTTTTTCCATAGGAAGGCTTACAGTCTCAACGTTTGGAATTTTAAGCTGAATCTCCCACATATCACACGCCCACGCAGGAATAGTGGTTCCATTTTGTTCAAATAGAGAAGAATCCACCTTTTTACGCCATAGCGGAAAGGAAACGTTAGACCGTTCAAATTTCACTGTCAACGCCTTAAAAAAATCAAGTGTTCAGTATTAGAACTTATGCCTCATCAGATTCACAACTAATTGCAATATCAGAAATAAATTCAGGTTTCAAATGTTGTATTCTACCTTTGAACAATTCTATCTCACTTTTTAATTTTGAGTATGGTATGAATTGACATATTTTTGGTAGTGGTGGTTTCAGTTTCTTAAAAGTCGGTCGATTGATTTCCGAAAACACCTTGTCATATTTTTCATCCGGTGCGACTAAATAGAGGTTAATTTTTATATTAGGTACCATTGAAATCAAATCGGACATTCTCCATAAGCCCGAATATATTGCACTGGTATGTTCGACCTCGAAAGCCGCTACTATGGTATCCTCTTGTAACCATAAAACATCTATCAACTCTACCGTCTTATTGGCAGCTTCATCAAACTGATGAGGAACTTCTGAACGGAGGTTTTTAATATCCTTAAAATCATTTCCATTATAAGAGCGATTCTTGTCATTCCGTGCAACCCATACATCTAAACCTAAATCAGAACCTAATTTTAATAGTAGCCATTGAATCTCAGTATGGGTTGATTCTGTTACAGTTGTTTCTTCTTTAACCGTAACTTCTTCATCATCCTTTTCGTCTGGAACAGTCACAACTCCAATTTTTTTAGACTCATACTTTTTAGGGGTTCTGTTATATTTTGCCTTGTCATAATCTCGTGTAACAGGATTTTCCATGGCTGCTTTGGCGGCTTCCACAATTGCAATACCATCCTGATCTTTAAATTTAGCAGGCGACTGTCGAAAAAAGCCTGTCCATGCATTAGGTGAAGAAAGATTTTGGAAAATGGTTAATTTATCTTTTAACTCTTGGATTGGAATAGCAGTGCCAGGTGTCAATTGACATACGATTTCGACATCAAATCTCATTGGAAAGTCGGCATCTTCCCATATTTTAGAATAGTCCTCGTAACATTCAGATTTGACTTCTAAAATACCAATAATCCGTGAAATGCCGGTAACATGACAGATTAAGTAGTCACCAACTTGAATTTTACGGGCCATTCGTCTCAATCTATGGCGAAAACCAGAAACGGTGCCACCATGTTTCAGAAATTCCTCCCATGTTTTCCCCGTAAACAAGTCAAGCCAGTAATTTCGAGCCATTTAACCGCTCCTTAGAATCTAAAGTTGAAATTGCAAATTTGGCCTTGTCCAACACTGTGAAACCTTTATAATCAAGACGGTTTGTTATAATTTAACTGAGATTTCCCATATACACGGTTTTCTCCTTAAGACATCAATAATGTTACCAAAAATCCTGTTTTAGGGTCAATAAAAACCGTCTCATGCCTGATATTCCTGAAAACTCCGTAAAGATACGGGTTTTCATGCAACGGAACACTTACATCCTTCATTTTTTCACAGACCTTGACCGCTCTGGCGTTCGTAAAAGCAAGTTTTTCAGCGATAGTCAGCATTAGTCATATCCAATCGGTATTGGTTTCAAGCGTTTGATTCTTGCAAGAATTTCATAAAACAGCGACAGGGATAATACTGTTGTGGTTTTACTAAGATTCATTCTTTTTTCCATAAATGCAATTTTCTGAATTAATATTGGAGTTTTATCACCTGCCTCCGGCGGGAAGGTTGTAATCCCTAATCCGACCAGTTGGCTCCCGGCCTCCAGTAAACACCGCCGTGTTCATACGCCCCTATGTCCGGTGCGTCACCCACGTATCCGTAAGATGCACCAGAGAGCAATTTGGCGCCATCAACCAGCGGTGAATCCTTTGCAGGGCGAAAATCAAGGCCCGCTATGTCCCGCAGCCCCAAGTCCCTGCCGCAGTAGTTATGCGATACGGTCGGTCCTTCAGGAAATTTATCCCTCTCCCAGTTGCCGGTTATAGTTAATGCGGCGTTGTTATATACCCGGCTGTTTTCATTCTGTCTGCCGCCGTTTTGTTCTCCATACCTCTTCGGTGCCGCTAACAGCATTATATAACTGCCGACCGGCATCCCAGGCCTGCCAATATCCAGAACAGTATTGTTAAATACTGTGTTCCTGTCGCCCTTTACAAGAATCCCTGCACCGCCGCAGTCCCATACCACATTGTGATGAACGGTCAGCCTCCTCGTGCCGCCGTCGCCGCGTATCCCGATACCCTGTCCCCAGGTCGATTGTACTGTGCCCGGCTGAGTGCTGTGGACCCAGTTGTAACGGACCACACTTCCGGCACAATCTTCCCCGGCGGTATAAATAAGCGAACCATCGAGGCTGCCGCCGAATCTGGCACTCATCCCGTCGTGCACATAGTTGTATTCAATAACGTTGTCCGGCCCCTTGAATTGAATACACGGCCCGCCGGTATTATATATCGTGCTGTGCCTTACGACAGGTCCGCCGTGTTTCCACGGTCCGCTCGGCCCTTTGCCTGATTGCCACGGACTGAGCATTCGAATACCGATGTGCTTGAGTGAGCCATACCAGCTAAAATCATGAACTACACAATTGTCCACCAGGTTGCCGCTGCCTTCCAAGTACAGCCCGGTAAGCGCACCATAGGCAAAGCCGCTGTCTCTTACGATGTTGCAATTGCCTTGTATGTGGGCACGTATCTCATCTTCATAATGGCCCGGCTCCATAGTATGCCGGCCGTGCGAAGGAAACTGTAAGTGACAGTCATCTATTAAGAGATAGTCGCAGTTATCAAAGCCGAATGCACAGCCAAAAAAACTAAAGCCGCTCAACTCGACATAGCTTATCCCCTCCGCTTCGAATCCGTAATTTCGGCGTTTGATTTCTATCGTATGCTCGGACGGATTACCATCATCCGGCATCCTGATATACAGCATTTCCTTGTCTTTGTCATAAAACCACTCGCCGGGACAATCCAGTGCCTCGAGCTTTCCGAACAAAAAGTACCTGTCGTCCTCCCATATCTCACCACTTATCCATTTATCGCCCTTCTCGACAAAATTCCGGAGGTCCGGGGTATAATAAAACGTATCTTTTCCTTTGCCGTGTTCTTCTACCGTTCGTGTCCAGGTGAAGAACTGATGCGCAACGTTCAGCGCAGCAATTGCTCCAGTCCAGTCTATATTGGTTTTGGCCAGGTCCTTATCGACAACCTTGCCGTGCCGGCTGCCGATTCCCGCCTTCGCCCACCTGTCTTGCGTCCACAATCCATCGGGGAAATCCAGGTTCGGCCAACGCGCCTCTAGCATCATCCGCCCGTCAACAAACAACTGCTTACACTGCCTGGGCAGCCTGCTCTTATAAATCTTACCTTTATGAACCGTCCATTCACCTTCGAAAATCTCCGTCCCGTTTAAGACCACCTTTTCATCGCCATAGGCTGCGAATTTTATCACTGCATCCGATTGGCCTGACTGGTGCAGCTTGACATTCTGGCGATAAACACCTGTCCGCACATAACAGACATCGCCGGGGCAGGCCACATCAGCGGCTTTCTGAATGGTTCCGAAAGGTCTCTTCCTGGTACCCGGATTAGTATTTTTACCATTTGTAGCGACAAAATACTCCGCGCTGTGAACAATACCAGCCGAGAAAATAACGAAAATACCTATACTCAATACCAAACGCGAAAAACGACCTTTTGTAACATCTTTCTCAATCATCATTTATACGGCCTCCTGTGTTAAAATAAAAAAATGTTTTTAGCCAGAGTTTTCTTAAAAGAACCCGTTACTCTACCATAAATCCGGGCAAACTGCTGAGATTATTTCAGTTTTTTTATTTAATTGAAACGGCAAAACGGTAAGAGGTCTTTCGATTTTTAGCCACAAATTATTCCGAAGAGCCATTTTTTTATACGTCCTTAGACTGAAAGATTGTAAAATCCGCCTAATGGTTTTTTTGATGTTGACATTTAATCTTTGGCTGGCTATTCTCTATCTACAAAGTATTGTATATTAATACTGTTATGTTATTCAGAAAATATTAAGGAGTGTAAAACTATGTGGAGTAAAATCAACAGCCCTATCGTAATCACTATTATAGCAATTGTCTCTGTTTTTGCTTTGAAAATAACAACAAAGCCGAAATTAGTAACCGAAGTCAGAGGGGTATTTGAAGAACTGAACACCATAATTGAAGATAGTGCTTCAGATGCCGAAAAAAACAAGGCCGTCCGAAAATTTGCACAAGAAATAGCAACACAGATACGAGAGGGGTTTTCAGTTGGAATGAAGAAAACCGATTCTAAGGAGAAAAACTATATTGCTACATATAGCGACAAAAGGAGTGTTTAGGATGAAAATTTCCGGTTTACTTATTAGAAGTACCATTGTAGCGGCGCTGGGCGGCTTTCTTTTTGGTTTCGATACGGCGGTGATATCGGGGACAACGGGCTGGCTGCGTGAGACGTTTGAGTTGAGTAATTTCTGGCTCGGCTTTACGGTTGCCAGCGCACTGATAGGAACAATCATCGGGGCTATCGCAGTAGGAAGGCCATGCGATACCTACGGCCGCCGAAAGGCACTTTTCGGACTCGCCCTGCTGTATCTTGTCTCCGCTGTCGGCAGTGCCTTCGCCTGGAGCTGGTATGTATTGTTATTTTTCCGTTTCATTGGCGGGTTGGGTGTGGGAGGGGCATCGGTGGTATCGCCGATGTACACGGCAGAGCTTTCGCCTGCGAAATATCGCGGCCGACTGGTGGCGTTTGTTCAGTTCAATATTGTCCTGGGAATATTGCTGGCATACCTGTCAAATTATGTCATAGGGCTGTTGGAGCTCGGACAGATCGAATGGCGATGGATGTTCGGAATGGAAGCTTTCCCTGCGGCAATTTTCTTCACTCTTTTGATGCTGAATCCACACAGTCCACGATGGCTCGTTGCCAAAGCAAGGGTAGAAGAAGCAAAGGATGTGCTTTCCAGATGCGGGACCGATACAGGTAATATCGATGAAGAAATCAGTGAGATTCAGAAATCTCTGGACCTCGAACATCACAGTCTGAAAGAGCCTTTTTTCTGTAAGAAGTATTCCACGCCGATTATGCTGGCGGTGATGATAGCGGCGTTCAACCAGCTTTCGGGGATAAACGCTCTGATTTACTACACGAAGGATATTTTCCAGATGGCAGGTTACGGCTCGAAGTCCGCCTTGTTCCAGTCGGTGCTTATCGGGTTCACAAACCTGGTTTTCACAATGGCGGCAATGGCTGTCATCGACCATTTCGGTCGGAAAAAACTGATGCTGCTCGGCTCAATCGGATACATAGTAAGTCTTCTGGGGACGGCGTTTGCCTTCTTTTCGGGAGGGGGTGTTCTGGTACTCGTGGGGCTGCTGGTATTTATCGCATCGCATGCGTTCGGGCAGGGAGCGGTAATATGGGTATTCATAAGTGAGGTTTTTCCGAATCGTGTACGTGCACGAGGCCAGGCGTTGGGTAGTTTTACGCACTGGTTCATGTGCGCTGTTATCTCTTTGACGTTCCCTTTGTTTGCCGGGATATTCGGCGCCTATATCTTTATAATTTTTGCGTTGTGTATGGTCGGTCAGTTGATTTGGGTCATCTTTGTGATGCCGGAGACAAAGGGGATTTCGTTAGAGCATATGCAGAAAAAGCTCGGTATCGAGTAACGGTTTTATGAAGCGGATGTATTAGCTGTATTTTATGATTTGTTAAACTAATACACTACTGTCCGATTTGTGACCAGCTTCCATTGCTCTTTAGTTTTTATTCTTTCTTTTTGCTTATAGCGCCGACTGCCAGAAGAGTAATGAGCACAATTGCACAGGCATATTTAATCGCCGGCGGCAGCATTGCAGCCGGGCGTGTAACCACTTCGAAATCAATACCGGCGGCAATATAATCGAGCATGATGCCGCTTATGAGGGCACAGCCTGCGACGGTAAGAAGATAGGTAATAGCGGTTCTGGAGCCTAACGTTTTCCAGATGGTTACGAATGATGCGGCATTCGTTGCCGGGCCGGTCATAAGAAAAACAATCGCCGCACCCGGTGTCAGGCCTTTCAATATCAATGCCGCTGCTACCGGCACGGAAGCTGTTGCGCAGACATAAACCGGTATGCCCAGAAACATCATAACCAGCATTGCAAAAATTCCCGTACCCAGATGTTCGGCAAAGTAGCCGTCGGGCACTAATGCGGAAATAATCGCTGCGATGAACAGTCCGACTAACATAGCCCTGCCAATATCGTGCGGCAGTGTAACAAAACCATATTTCAAGCCTCTGACGATTTTTTTGTCCTGGTTTCCGCGGCAGCATTCTTCCATACATTTTTGCGAGTTGTACTCTTTGTTATCCGGCTTTTTGCCGAATACATTTACCAGCACTCCGCCTATGATACCGGTTACAAAAGCCGCCAATGGCCTGAAGACGGCAAAGAGCGGGCCGAGAAGGCTCAAAGTTACAAGGATGCTGTCGGCACCGGTTTGAGGAGTTGAGAGCAAAAACGATATTGCCGATGCCTTGCTCGCCCCGTGCTTATAGAGCGACATAGATACGGGGATAACTCCGCACGAACACAAAGGTAGCGGCACGCCGAAAAGCGATGCTTTAACCAGAGGCCATATTCCTTTGCCGCCAAGGTGCCTTTCCACTATTGGTTGCGATATAAGGACCGAAAGGATTCCCGCCACCAGGAAGCCGAATAACAAGTATGGTGACATCTCAGCCACGGTGTCCCAAAAGTCAATCATTATCGTTTTGGCAAAAACAAGCATAATAACTTACCGTTTCAACCCGTTTTCCAAATCCTTAATTATATCATCGGCATCTTCGATTCCGACTGCAAGCCTGAAAAGGGTGTCGGTAATTCCTAATTCGTAGCGGTGCTTTCTCGTGCAGTCATAATAGGTTACTAATGCGGGATTCGTAATCAGTGTTTCAACGCCGCCTAAGCTTGGACCAAGATAACACAACTTGAGGGCGTCAAGAAATCGTTTTGAGGTATCAAGAGTGCCCTTTATTTCAAATGTTACCACTCCGCCGCCACCTGCCATCTGTTCGGTAGCCACTTTATAATGGGGATGGCTTTCCAGAAATGGATAGTAAACCTTTTTGACACGCGGGTGTGCTTCGAGGAATCCGGCAACTTTTAATGCGATTTCGTTTTGCTTTTCCACCCGTAGAGGAAATGTTTTAAGTCCTCGCAAAAGAAGGTAGCAACAATGCGGATCGATAAGACCGCCCATCGATTTATGAAGATTACGTATCTTATCAACCAGCTCTTTTCTGCCAAGCACAGCTCCAGCTAATATGTCATTGTGGCCGGCTAAGTATTTTGTAGCACTATGCAGGACAAGGTCCATGCCAAATTCGAGCGGTCTTTGATTGAAAGGCGTGCTGAAAGTGCTGTCTATAAGCGTTAGAATTTTGTGCTTGTCAGCGATTTTTTTAATTTTGGCAAGGTCAAAGATGTTCAGATAAGGATTAGTAGGCGATTCTGAGAATACGAAACGGGTATTTTTTTTGATAGCATTTTCCAGAACTTTATAATCACCGAATGGAACAATGCTGCAGCCTATACCGAATTGTTTGAGATACGATTGACAAAATTCGAGAGTCTTTTTGTAGCTGTCGTCAGTAATGACAATATGGTCTCCGGACTGGACCAGCGAAAGAATTGTCGTAGTTATCGCACTCATACCGGACGAAAAAACAACACAATCTTCAGCACCTTCGAGGTTAGCAAGGCGTCTTTCCGCGATTTGTGCGGTGGGGTTGCCGTATCTGCCGTATTCAAAGTGCTCCTTGCCGTTTATAGTGTAATCTTCGATGTGTTTGCTGTTTCTGAATGTAAACGTGGAAGTCTGAACGATCGGTGTAGTCAACGAGTCGGCATATTTTCGTCTCGGCTCACCAGCGTGTATCGATCTGGTAGCCAGGCTCCTGCCTCCATTACCCCCCTTTTTCTTTGCATATGATCCAGCCATTACCTAATCCTCTCTAAAAAAATACGTTCAAGCCCTGTTTTAATTTTTCTTATATGCCGTTTGCCGCCTTTAATAAAAAGTATTATCGAGAAGTTGAAATCTTTTGTCAAGCTCTGCATTTACGGATGCTGAATTTTGCATTTTACAGTTTTCATTTTGCACTTCTTATGCCATAATGCCGCCTATGAAGGAATACCATAGTTAAGGATATGGAAAAAGGGAAAAAATGAAACCAACAATCACATGCGGAAAACATTTTGCTAATCATTGTAAGATGACTGGTTCGCTATTTGAAGATGTCTGTCTTGGAGATGCGGAATTTGACAATGTAAGCTTAGCAGGCGCTAAATTTCACAATATCAATTTTAGCGATGCAATTATCACTGCGGCAAACTTCGGCGGTGTCACGTTCAAGCACATTGGGCCTGCGCCTGATGAAACCGGGCCCCATCCGCCTCAAAAGCCTGTGTTGTTTACCGAAGCTGATTTTAACGGCAGTAAATTTAAAAACGTTAATCTGGCAAATGTTGAAATTAATGATTGTAACATTGAGGGGTTAAAGATTGACGGAATACCGGTTTCTGATTTAATCAGCGAATATAAGGCAAAAAACGGCTAAGAGTACTTTGATAAGATAAATTAAGTTATTCGGCCATATTCGTTTTTCGGGGCACGAGCTGCGAGTTATACTATTTACCTTCGCACTCTTTATGAAGCTGAGTTTGCCATTGGGATTATAATTTCTTTTTTAAGGTCTTTGTCGGAGGTGAACTCGTATTTTTTCTGTGCCTGCAGCAACACATTGTTTTCAGTTACTGCCATTTTGATATTCTGTTCGGGATTTCTCCGGTGGATAGCAGCAGCTAAGAGGAAGGCTTTTTCGAGGCCATCACCTCTTTTATAATTTACAACCTCGTCGGGTTGTGCCAGGCGTTTGCCATAGTAAATCGAATCGTTTTTCAACTGTCCGAGCCAATCATAGACAGCATCGAGTGACATTGATTCTGTAGCTTTTATTGAAACAGGGTTTCGCTCTAAAGCAGCTTTGACAAACGGCTGCCAATGGCAGTTTTCCATATCACGATGCGCGTAAAAGGCCAGGTCGGCGGTAGTGCTGCTTGTGCGAATTGATTTTAGATAATCGATTATCTGCTGCCTGCTGTGTTCGGTTGAAAGGCTGATGGGGGGGCTGTCAACAAAAGTTTTGTCAAAGCCGGGCAATTTCGGCTCGATATGCAGGAATAAGCCAAGCTCCTGTAAGAATTTATCGACTTGAGGCACAAATGGCGTCAGATATTTTTTGATTGCCGGCCTGTCAGATTCTTTTCTTACATCCAGGTTTTCATAGTTGGTGAAAGCACATAGCTGACGGCAGCACATTCTGTCGGGCAGTTTATAGGGTGCCAGGTCCTCCTCGTTTACTTCTTCAAGCAATTTTTCAAATGTCTCATCGGCGATTCTGAAATTACTGCCGTGCTCATAATGGAAGAGCACCTCAGCTTTGGCGTATTTCGACCCCCGCCTGCATTGGTTACAACAGAACTGGAAATTTTTCTGGTACTCGCGGTGGCATCTCAGGAAATTCGCCAGGGTAAGCGTATTCAAATCGGCGGTAAGATAGCTGCCAAGCTGCCCGGCGAAATATTCGTAAGCACTCCGCTTCATTGTTGCGTCTTTATAAAAACAGTGTATGAAGCCGGTATTGTGAGCTGCTATCGTAACCTGCTCATTTCGCAGTGCCCTCTGGGCCTTTTCAGAGATAGCAGTGCCGTTGAACCACATAGTTTTGGTGACGATTCTCCTGTTATTAGTCAGGACGCCGTCATTTATATCGATAAAATTTTGCGAGTGCAGCGGTGTCAGTATCATATAGATATCCTGCAGCGGTATTCGGCAGACAACGAAAGCCGCCGCCGCATAAAGGGCCGCAAGTGAGACACATTCGCCGGCCGCCTTTTCGTAATTTTCCTTAAAGCCAAAAGCGTTCATTGCCTCGATTGTCTCTGTCTTCCAATATGGGATAATGTTGCTGTCATATTTATCGAGGCCGAAATGCCTGCGTATATCCACATCGAAATAATACTCATCTCCGTGATAGCCGAACAGTGCGTTACTTCGGGCAATATCCTCAGGTGAGATGAATTTTTCAAATCGCCTGAGCTCTTCTGCCTGGCTGGTAAGCCCCCATGTTTCGAGGTCGAGGTTAAAGTCGAATTCGTCCATTATGAATTGTTTGAGACGCATTAATTTGCGGTATTTTGTTTTTCCTTCGAGTTTTTTGAAACAATCAAGCTGCCGCCACTGCCAAAGGACCGGGCTCATAATGTTAGCCAAGACCAGGCTGTACATCAGTTCCGGAAATACAAAGATTTCCATATCTGAAAGCGTTATCGCAGAGCTGTATTTTTCCAATTGGTCGGAGTTCATTCAAATCCTATTCTTTATTCCATATGCACATCTATTATTCGTAGAATTTGGCTTAGTTCCTTTACCAGTGTACAAAAATAGCGACTGTTCGAGGTATCTTTTTATAGCTGTTTTTTTATCTGTCCCAAAGTAATATAGCTTGCCCTTAATTTTCTTGCAGAATTGGCCTGTTGGATGTAGAGTAAGAGGGAATTTATCCGAGCGTATTTTTCTTCTTTTTGGAATAGTTTTTAGCATACTTAACAACCTTAACAAAGAAATAATACCAATCTCGTTTAATAATTGCGCTTTAATGCACCATAAGCGGCTTACTGATAATTAATTGCAAAAACTAAACGCGCAACTTATTACCCTAAAGGGTATAAGTTATTCAATTACAGAGAAATATACTAAACCAGCAAAGGGAAGTAGTCAGGGGTGTATTTTAGAAATTTTTATAACTGTCTTATTGATTGTAAACTTTTGCAAAATAGCGAGTTGCGCCCGTAGCTCAGTGGATAGAGCAACGGATTTCTAATCCGTAGGCCGCAGGTTCGAATCCTGCCGGGCGTGTTACAGGTTTGCCCCTGAAAACGGTGTTTTCAGCATAACAAAGCCGTTTTTTTGTTTTGTATTGCCCTCTATTTTTGCAATACACCGCAAGTTCACATTTGCCATATTTCGCAAATGGTGTCCACTGCCCGACCCACCAGGTATGTTACGATTGTTTTGGCGAGTTTTCAACAGGAGCTTTCAGCCCGGGTAGTAATTTAGCTTGCTGGAAAAGGTTTTGAATCCCCTGATAAGGGTGTATAATATGATTTCGAACGCCTGATTTGCGTTCGTTAATATGAAAATACGTCCGAAGTGAGGTGGATTTTTTATGGTAGATACGCAAGTCAACAAGGCACCGAGGGCCTCGAAGTCGTTCCTAGCGGTGGGGCCGACGCTTCAT
>Ga0180437_10009311_pt1 | contig 12185 bp, 9 predicted proteins | sample SS_ome_4_FD_132410 | JGI IMG/M metagenome (GOLD analysis project Ga0180437, IMG submission 132410) | Hypersaline lake sediment archaeal communities from the Salton Sea, California, USA - SS_3_D_1 metaG | ecosystem: Environmental > Aquatic > Non-marine Saline and Alkaline > Hypersaline > Sediment... | reverse complement strand
CAAGTGGCGGCCGCAGACCTTGAGCGAGGTGGTTGGGCAGGATCCTGTGACTCAGACTCTGCGTCATGCTGTAGAGAGTGCCAAAATAGCTCATGCCTATCTTCTCTGTGGTCCGCGAGGCACGGGCAAGACCAGCACGGCACGCATCTTAGCCAAAGCGGTCAACTGCCCTGATGGAGCAGGCGGCGAGCCGTGCAATACCTGCGATACGTGTCATTCCATCGCTGAAGGCAGGGCTCTGGACGTAATAGAGATAGATGCTGCCAGCAATCGCGGCATTGATGAAATCCGCAGCTTAAGAGAAAAGGCAAACTATGCCCCAAGCCTTGCCCGCTACAAGGTATATATCATAGACGAAGTCCACATGCTTACCGAAGCAGCCTGCAATGCTTTGCTGAAGACACTGGAAGAGCCACCACCGCATGTCATTTTTGTTTTGGCTACCACGGAAGCGCACAAGGTGTTACCCACCATAGTGTCGCGATGTCAGCGGTTCAATTTCCACCGGTTGCGCCAGTCCGACATAGTGGATAAGCTCAAGCTAATATGCAAGAAGGAGAAGATTCACGTCGAGGCACCCTCGCTGGAGCTCATTGCCCGTGCTGCTACCGGGAGCCTTCGAGATGCCGAAAACATTTTGCAGCAGATGATTGCATACTACGGCAATCAAATTGAGCTCGACCAGATTCAAGCTGAACTAGGTATGGGCTGGGATTCACGAGTTAGAGAACTAGCACGATGTTTGGTCAGCAGAGATGTGACTGCTGGGCTGAGAATTGTGAACAACCTCAATAGTGATGGCGTCGATCTTCGTCAGTTCAATTTGGGCTTGGTGGAATATCTCCGAGGATTGTTGCTCGTCAGATCCGGATGTGGAGAGGCGCTGGATGTCACCGGCGAAGATCTTGCCGAAATAAGCAGCCTGGCCACCAACGCTCCATTGGATTATCTGCTTAAAGCAGTTAAGTCTTTCTCTAGCATAGACTTTCGCAGTGACAATTACTCCGCTTTGTCCCTGGAAATGGCTTTGCTGGATTGCGCTCTGTCTTCAGGGCCCGGAAAGGAGCAGCCAACTATGACTACACCTCCGGAGGTAGTGGATGCACCTCAGATGACTGAGTTTCCCGACGGAACTGGGGCTGACACTCCTGTAGCAGCGGAACCCGACAGTGTTGCGACTGAGGATGGCGGTGAGATTCCTGCAGCAGTGGGTAATTCTGACATTCCCGTCAAAGATGTGCCTCAGGACATTGATTACGTCCGTAGCCGCTGGAGGGAGTTCATCAGGTCCTTACGAGGGGAGGGATCCAGCGGTAACCTGGATGCTTTCTTGCGCAGCGCCTGTGACCCGATTGACCTCCTGGACGATACATTGGTGTTGGGTTTCCGTTATCCCTTCCATAAAGAGAAGATCGAAGACGGCAAGTACCGACATCTTGTAGAAAAGAAGCTTAAGGAGGTCTTTGGTCGGCCCTACAAGGTACAGTGTGTTTTGGTTGACTCCAAAAGGGAGGTCTCGTCACAGGCAATAACACAAAACCCAGTCGTCAAAGCTGCGCTGGAAATGGGAGCCAGGATTAGCGAGCAGGAGTCGTTGTCCTGAGCAAGACTGAACGAAAGGAATGAAATGGATAAATCGATACTGCGTCAGGCCCAGCAACTTCAGGCAAAGTTGGCCAAAGCTCAAGAGGAACTGAGCAATATCACGGTGGAAGCCACCAGCGGCGGCGGTGCCGTCAAAGTGGTCATTGATGGACATCAGAAGGTTCATTCCGTGGAGATATCTCCTGAGGTGGTAACAGCGGAAGACGTTGAGTTACTGCAAGACCTGGTTATGACTGCTGTCAACGAGGCTGTTGCCAAGTCGCAGGAGCTTGTTAGCAAACGTCTCAGCAGTCTGACCGGTGGTCTCAATATTCCGGGACTAACTTAGCTGGCCGGCAGCTGTCAAAACCCCCAGTGGCTTGTCGCGATGCGGCACACAGTATGAGATAAAGGACCAGAGCAAATGAGAAACGTCGCCGAACCCATATCCAGGCTAATTGAAGAGCTAAATAAGTTGCCGGGGATCGGGCCAAAGAGTGCTAAGCGGCTGGCTTACCATCTCTTGCGCAGCTCTGATGACGAAGCTAAAGCTCTGGCTGAGGCTATTTTGACGATCAAGGAGAAGATAAAGCTTTGTTCCGTTTGTTTTGACAGCACGGATTGTGACCCCTGCCGCATATGCCAGGACAAAGAGCGTGACCATTCCAAGATTTGTGTTGTGGAGAAACCTTCCGACATCCTTCCGTTGGAGCAGACTGGCAGATATGACGGCGTTTACCACGTGCTTCATGGCACTATCAGCCCCACCCAGGGTATTGGGCCTGAAGATCTAAAGGTAAAGGAGCTTCTGGCGCGCCTAAAGGACGATTCCGTAACAGAAATCATCGTGGCAACCAATCCCAACGTAGAGAGCGAGACCATGGCCATGTATCTCCAGAGGCTTATCACACCTCTTGGTATTCGCGTTACTCGCCTGGCTCGCGGCTTGCCCTTTGGGGCCGAGCTGGAATATGCTGATGACCTGACCTTGGGCCAAGCACTGGAAAACAGGCGCGAATTCTGATAAGGCGTTCATGGCGACGCTTTGAATACAGAACTCCGGGCACGTCGGGCTAGAGCTCAAGGCTTACCAACACGTGACAGCCGCGCATTCAACAAGATACGTACGACCAACAAAGGAGGAGCTAAACATGGCGAATCTGAAACAGATTGACGAGGCACTGATTCAATATATACGCCCGCAAACCTTTCCACTTGCCATCCGGATGTGCGAATCCGAGAAAGAGCTTCCTGACAGGACCAGGACACCGCAAAAAGACATGGGAATAGACATCTCGTTGTGCCACGCACTTAATATTGCGCGGCGCTTCGGCTGGACTATGGCCGTTGATAAATCTCAGAGCTGTTACGTTGCCGGCATAAGCATGGGTTTCCTACCTGTGTTGCCGGATGTCGCTGACGGCAGTTTGCAGGAGTCTCTTGGATTATGGGGGATGAACAAAGAACAGGCAGCGGCGTCTATTGAAAACCTTCCCAAGTTTGAATATGGGAAGTACAAGCACGTACTCATGGCCCCCTTAAACAGAGCTACATTTGAACCGCATCTTATCCTGGTTTATGGCAATCCCGCTCAACTATGGATACTCCTTGCAGGCTATCTCAACGGGACAGGTAAGACAGGTCTGGATACCACTTTGTCTATAGGAGCAGGATGTACGACCTATATCACTCGAACTGTCGAGAAAGACGAGTGCCAGTTCACACTGCTCAGCCTGGGAGAACGGCTGATTCCTCACACTGAGGATTGCGAGTGTGCCTTCTCGATACCAACGAGCAAAATTGAGAAGACGATTCAAGGTTTGGAACTCGGTCACAAGATTGGCGTTTTCAGGTATCCGATTCCCACGTTCTTGAGATACAACTCGCCACACCCGCCTGGGTACGAGAAGATGCTTAGCCATCTACTGGGAACTGAATCCTAGAAAGGCAAGGCCCAAACCTTATTACCTTGCTGCCTCTTTTTCAATTAGAGGAAACCTGAGAATTTGCCTGCTAATACGGCGCGAGCTATACTATAAACCATATCAGTTCGCGAATAGCCAAATTATTACACAGCGTTAGTTATCATTTAGCAAGGAGGGAAAATGAGGACAAAAGAGCAGTACATACAGGGTCTGGCAAAAATGAAGCGAAACACCTACTTCAATGGGGCGCCAATCAACCGTACCGACGAGCTACAGATGGACTGTATAAATACCATAGGGACCACATTCGATGAGGCTGCCAAGCCGGAGAATCAGGACCTGTTAACCGCCACCTCTCATCTTACCGGCGAGCGCATCAGCCGCTTCACTCACATCCACCAGAACACCGACGACCTGCACAAGAAGCAGGACATGACCCGCATGCTCTGCCAGAAAGTGGCCGGATGCATCCAGCGGTGCATGGGCATTGACGCCACAAATGCCATTTACAACGTTTCCTACGAAGCGGACAAGATGAACAAAGGCGCCACCCAGTATCATGAGAATTTCAAGAAATGGCTTACTCGCTTTCAAACCGAAGACCTGGTCGGCTGCTGCGCCCAGACGGACGTCAAGGGCGATAGAATTCGGAGGCCTGCTGACCAGCCAGACCCGGACGCCTACGTACGAATCAAAGAGAGGCTCAGCGAAGGCATCGTGGTCAGCGGCTGCAAGCTGCACATTTCTGAGGCATCGGTTGCGGATGAGGTATTGGTGGTGCCGACCCGAGCGCTGCGTCCAGAGGACAAGGACTACGCTGTCGCCTTCGCTATTCCAGGTGACTGGGAAGGACTGAAACAGGTCGTTACCGTACACAACCTCCGACCCAGGGAACACTTTAAGCGCGGCTTCCTGCCCGGAGCTACAGATTCCTACATGATATTTGACAACTGCTTCGTGCCCTGGGAAAGGGTCTTTCTGGCCGGCGAATGGCAGCACGGCGGCGTGCTGGCCCTCCTATTCGCCCTCTTCCACCGCCATTCGTATTCTGGCTGCAAACCAGCTCTCGGCGACGTGCTTCTGGGAACTGCGGCACTTGCTGCCGAGGTTAACAACATCCACAAGACGCCCCTGGTCCGACAGAAGCTGGCCGAAATTATCCTGACCACTGAGCTTGGTTATGCAGCGGGATACACAGCCTCTGCCCTGGGCAAGCCTGAGGTCTACATACCCGGCGTGGGATTCATGCCCTATGGCCCCGGTTCCTATATACCCAATTCGATTTACTGCAACGTCGGTCGCTGCCTGACAGGTGAAGCCGTCTATCGCGAAGCGGAGATGCTCTGCGATATCAGCGGCGGCGTGGCAGCCACCTTTCCCTACGAAGAAGATTTCGTGAACCCAGAGACCCGCGACCTGCTCCTGAAATACACAAAGCGCAATCCAGACATGCCCGTCGAGGACCAGGCGCAGCTGTGGCGTTACTTAGGTGATGTGCTCTGCTCAGCGGCCGGAGGCATACACAATATCGGCAGTTACCATGGTGGCGGCTCACCTATCATGGAACAAATCGCTATCACCACCCAGTACGACATCGAGTCCAGGAAGAAGCTCGTCAGGTACATCGCCGGCATGAGCGGTGGCGACCACGATGCCTTGAGCAAAAAGATGACCTCGCCGGGCAAGACACCGACCCAGGCACCCAAGCGGTAACTGGGTAGGCGTCCCTCAGAATCTAGAGGACTCTCTGGCCCACCAGCCTGGTGCAGCGGCTCCGGAACGGCCGACAATGTGGATCCTGTTGAGCGGCGCGTTAGTGTATAGTCCTGGCTAGGTAGATTATGTCAAGCAAACACGAGTGTATTGCCACCCGGTTTGAGCCCGTCCCTTCAAGCCTCTGCAAAACCCGGTACTCTTTCGCGCCTCAATTCCCGCCGTCGAGTTCTGTTACGCTGCGTGCAATCAGAGGCCGTCCAGCCGGTGAGACACCCTTTCCTCCGTTATGCCCAATATGTCAGCGATTTCCTTCTTAGTCAGCCCTTGTTTCTTCAACCTGAACGTCTCCTCTGTCTGCTTAGCCTTCTCCTTCTTTCTGCCCGCTATTTCCCTGACCTCAACAATATCTCCTATCTCTTCCGTTTCTACAAGCCCCTTCTCCGCCATGCCGGCAAAGACCTCTTCGCCCTCTCCAGTCCTGATTATCACAGTTGACCATCCCTCAGCGGAACCGTCGCTGCCGATGGCGATATCGGCCAGCTCGGCAGCAAAGTCCTGGCAAACGAGACAATGCCTGGGGACACAGCTCTTAGCCTCGGTTATGGGAAAAGACAGCTTGTTACCAGCGGCATATACGTTGAACTTATCGGAGACATCCAGCTTATCTACTTGGTTGATATCCACACCCTTTGCTCTGATCTTCTCTGCTATGCAGGCATATTCGTAGTTCTCGCGACAGAACAGACCCACGGTCAGCTTCACCGACGATGCCAGCGGTAGGCCTTTGTGCTTCAGGTACCTTATCGACTGTATATGGCATGGGGAACCTACAACACAGATCTTGCTCAGTCCACGGTCAACGACAGCCGCTCGCAACTCTTTCAGCACCGGGACTACGCCGTACTTGGTGCCGGCTGCACGGGTAATCTCGTCTCTAGTTCCAGCAGTACAGGCTACGGGTGCCCAGGCGTCTGTGCCAACTACCAGCGCCCCATCAATGAGGCCACTGTCCAATGCATAGAGCAGCAACGCGGTTACCACCCCGCCATTCTGGCATATTCCTTCGACTCCTGTATCTTTTGTTCTTGCCGCAACGATGCGCCTGTATACCCCTATGCCTCCCTTTCTCCCCCAGCCCATGATGCCGCCCTCTATGTCTTTTATGAGCTCGTGCCTGAGCATATAGCAGGCATCGTAACAAGTGTGACAGCCCACACAATCCATGGTACGTTTGGCCCGCTTCGGCCTGTTTTCAATAAGCTTGATGTGAGAATCGGGACAAGCCGTGATACATGCCCCGCATACCGTGCACTCTCCCGTGTCTATTATCCCAGCTTCTAAATCTTCGTAGCTTGGCATACGTTCATAACCTGCTCCGAGAACGGCAAACCAAGCTATTTTACCAGACATAGTCTCGGGATGTCGGACTTACCCTAGCTTGAATTGCAGATAGCGGGTTCTGATGAGTGGCAGCTGTATGTCTGACAGGCGCGCAAAATGATGGCCCAAGTATGTCCTATTCTCAGGGGAAATGCACCGCACAACGCAAATCCTCGAGGTCAATCACGAAACGAGGCCATGCACGTAAACCCCACATACTGGACACTAAAACCTATCGGCTCTACTTCAGTTCCCCGCTGGCCTTCATCTTAGCTATCTCCTCTTCCCTCAACTGCCTCTTGAATAGCTTCAGGGTGACAGTCAGAGGCAGTTCCTCCCTGAACTCAATGAATTTGGGCACAGCATAGGCTGGTAGCTTCTCCTTGCAGTGGGCGATTATCTCTTCCGCTGTCACCTTGCCCCGGGATTCCTCTTTCAATCTGATGAAAGCTTTTATCCTTTCGCTGCCTGGTCGCTCGGGGTCAGGAATCCCAATTGCCACCGCATCACCAACCGCGGGGTGTTCGTACAAAGCATCATCAACCAACCTGGTATAGACTTTGAGTCCAGATATGTTGGCCATATCCTTGATGCGGTCTGTGATATAGAAATAGCCATCCTCTTCGATTTTGACCACATCACCAGTGGGCAACCAGCCGTCAACAAGCCCTTTGCCGACCTCCGGCCAGTAGCCAATCATTATCTGAGGCCCACGAACCCATAGCTCGCCCTCTTGTCCCGGGGCAGCCTCCTGGCCAGTGTCCAGGTTCATGATTTTCACGTCCGTATCAGGCACCGGTATTCCTATCGAGCCGAACTTCTCGAAAGGCATGAAGCCGGTGATTTTGGAGAAGGATGAAAGATTCAGGTGTGTACCACCGCCGGTCTCGGTGAGACCGTAGGCCTCAGTTATGGGCACTCCGGTCTCCTTCCTGAATTTCTGAGCAATCTCGGGGGCTAGAGCCGCAGTTGTGGACACAAACATCGTGGTAATCCTGCCCAGTCCAGCAGCTACCAGCCGTGAGTACTGAGTGGGCACACAGGCACAAAAAAAGGGGCGATATTTCATCAGCATCTGCACCAGGGTGTCAATGTCTCTGGGGTCTGGAAGCAAGTATCCTTTGAGACCCCAGTAAACACCGAACTGCATCATCAGGTGCCCGTAAGCATGAAAAAGCGGAATGGGTATCATGCCGGAGACCTTCCCCCTGATTCCAACTTTTAAGGGCTCATACGCCCATGCCATCTGAACCACTGCCACAACACGATTATAATGTGTCAGCATCACTCCCTTGGGCATGCCTGTGGCGCCGCCAGTGAACGGCAACACGGCCAGGTCTTTCATTGGGTCAATGTCAACATCGGGAGGTTTGGGGTCATGGCTTGCCATCAAATCACGAAACTGGTAGGCACCCGGCACCTGTTCCAATGCTGGTTCTTCAGATGAATAGTCCATCATGGACGTGACTATTATGTTCCTAATTCTGGTCTTGTCCTTTATTGAATTTACCATCTCCAGAGACATTTCAGTGCAGATGACTGTTTCCGCTCCCGATTCACCGATCTCGTACGTCAAATCAGCAGCCTTGTGCATAACGCTGCAGGGGACATGCGCTGCCCCGGTTTTCATGATTCCGAAGTCGCTTATCATAAACTGCGGGCAATTTGGCAGAACGGTGGCTACTTTGTCGCCTTTCTTAATGCCCAGGTCAGCCAGTGCCGCAGCCAACCTGTCGCTGAGAAGTTTCATCTCGGCATAAGGGATTTCTTTCCCCAGATAAAAGCAGGCAGCTTTGTCAGGAAATTCGGCCGCCGTAGCATCCAGAATGCTGTGAACAGTGATCTTAGGATAGGGCTCCTTCGTGTGTGGAAGCTTATACGGCCCCATCCTGTATTGTTTTAGCCAGGGTTTTTCAGCCATAGTGACCACAACTTCACCCCCTATATCTTGTCGATTACATAGTCCAGATTCAGTTCCTTGAGCTTCTCCGGCGTCGGCTTTCCGGTCTTTTTGTCCCAGCCACGCAACTCATAATACACATCCAGCGACTGGTCAAGTTTCTTGATAGTATGTCCCTCGGCAGCACCCTCGGGCAGTGGTTCCTCGAGCAGTCGTTTGGGCAGAGTATCATCGGCCCTGGTTAGGCCATCCCTGACGTTGAAAGCTCTGGCCAGGTTGTATACCCTCTCCCCTATTCTTCTGAAATCGCTGACGGTGAGCTCCCAGCCAACGCAGTTGGCTATCATATCAACCCAGTCTTCTGCGGCCAGTGCCATGCCCATGAACTTGCATGTCCCCATACAATCAAAGACCGTCAGGGCATCCTCGAGGTCTTTCACCACCTTGGCTTCGGCAGGGTTTTCTACTATCCAGTCTTCGATCTTGCTATCTTCAACACACAGGAAAGGCGTGTCTACAAAGGCTGGCCCTTCGACGTAAGCCGTGATATGGTCGCCGCCCCGGTTAGCCGTGACAAATGCCAGACCGCATATCTTAGCTGCTCTGGGGTCATACGCCGGCATCTCCAGTCCCTTGACGTGCATGGCGAATCTCTCCGCGCCTTTGTCCAGCTTTGCCGCCACCCTCTTGGTTCCTTCAGCCAGGAGATCACCAATACCTTCCCTTCTGGCTATCTTGTGTATGAGCTGAATGACGACGTCCGCGTCACCGAACTTCAGCTCCAGTCCGTCGGTGTCAGCCTGGCTCAATATCCCCTTCTCGTAGCACTCTATGGCAAAGGCTATGGTACTGCCGGTCGAGACTACATCCAGCCCGTAGTCATCGCATATGTTGTGAGCAAAGGTCACTGCCTCGAGGTTATCCAGCGCGCACATGCCACCGAAAGCGCCGATTGTCTCATACTCAGGGCCCTCGCCCTTGCAGGCATAGGGCCCGCTCTTCACCACGCTTACGCGGCAACAGCTGATGGGACAGGCGTAGCAATGCTTCCTGTCCACCAGGAGTGTGCTTTCCAGCGTGACTCCGCTTATCTTGTCTATATCCGGAACAACGCCGGTCTGCCAGTTTCTGGTGGGGAACCCTCCCCTGACGTTTACCAAATCCGTAACCATGGACGTCCCGTAGGTCTCGAGGGTAATCTTCAGCAGGCTCTCATTGACCAGGTCATAATTCCTCTTCGAGATTTGGCTGAAGGCATCTTTGTTAGCGATTCTGATCTCCTGCGTTCCCCTGACGGCCACCGCCTTTAGGCGTTTCGCACCCATTACTGCCCCGAGACCACATCTCCCGGTAGGCCGGTGAACATCATTGAAGATACCGGCATATCTAACCAGCTTCTCACCAGCTATGCCAATGCAGGCAACGTTGAACTCCTCACCCAGTTCTTCTCTAATCATCCTGTACGTCTCACCGACACTTTTGCCCCAAAGATGCCTGGCGTCTCTGAGTTCACTCCTGCCGTCATCTATCACCAGGTACACTGGCATGGGCGAAATACCTGCGAAGACAATCCCGTCGAAACCCGAGTTCTTCAGATAGACTCCCCAGGTACCTCCCGCGTTCCCCTCCCCCCAGAAACCAGTCAGAGGCGACTTTGTCACTACACAATATCTTCCCGCACTTGGCGATTCCGTCCCAGTCAGGGGGCCAGTCATGAAAATAAGCTTATTGTCGGGTCCAATCGGGTCAGCGCCTTTGGGCACCTCGTCAAAAAGATATCTTGTTGCCAGCCCACTTCCTCCCAGAAACATCTTGCAGTCGTTCTCTCTAAGAGCTTCTTCTAGCACCTCGCCCTCTGTCAAATCAACCCTGAGTATCTGTCCCATGTAACCAAACATGCCTACACCTCCTTGTATTTGTTCACACGTGCCCTGCAATTGGCCACATCACTTCTCGAATTCTCCTCTAACAGCGTCCATTCGCCGCACACGGTGGATTGTCTCAAATGGCGTCTGCGTCAGTTTCAGGACTCGTTTCAATACCTTCTCATCAGGTGCCTCCCATTCACAGAAGTGGATGCTGCCAGCAAAATCGCAGTAACTACATCTCCAGGAGACGGCTTCCGGCATGTAGCTGGGGGCAGCCCTAGCAAGCGCGATCAACTCCTCTTCAGTGAATGGCGCCTTATGAACAACTATGAAACGCGGCATTTCCCTTACCTCCTTATAGTTCCCTCGAAATCCCCGAAAGTCGGCACGGTAGCTCGTAGAATGCTAGAAATCTATGCTTTTCCCCTCGTACACATAGCCCAAGAACTTCTCGGTCTCGGCGACACTGGGTATTCTGGCAGAGACAATCAGCGATCCGTCAGCCATCACATTGTCAATTAGCTTTCCCATCGCCTTGTTGAAGCTATCCAATGGAATCCCAGTTTCTCTGATACCCAACGGTTGATTGATGCTACGAGCCAGTCCTCTTATAGCTTGGGCCAAGACCGTTGCTGCCTTCTTCTCTTTAGGTACCTCGAGTCTGATAGCATGAGCTATCTCCGCCCAGAGTTCCTCGCGAGCTTCGCCGATGAACTCGATGGTATAGGGCAGAAACAACCCCACTGCTCTACCATGGGGGGTATGGAACAGGGCGCCCAGGGAATGACCTGCGGCATGGGCCATAGATGACAGCGCATTGATGAATCCGATACCCGCGATGCAACCCGCATTGTGCATCCTCTCCCTGGCCTCCATATCATTCCCATCCTTCACCGCTCTGGGAAGATACTGGAAGATAAGCTGTATAGCTTTGATACACAGACCGTCGGTGAAGTCGTTCTTCCACGTGCAGGTGAATCCCTCAACTGCGTGAGTCAGTGCATCCATGCCTGTGTCCGCTGTTATTTGAGGAGGCATCGCCCTTGCCAGATCTGGATCGACTACGGCGATTTCCGGCACGACTTCCTTATTGATAAGGCTCAGCTTTCTCTGGTCGGCCGTATCAGTGAGTACTATCGCGAAAGTCGCCTCGGCACCTGTGCCCGAAGTTGTGGCAACGCAAACAAGCTTGCACTTAGCACCTAGTCCCAAGTCCGAAATAAACGGATTTATCTCCTCTGGCTTTATATCCGGTCTCTCATATTGCACCCTCATTGCCTTAGCTGCATCCATTACCGAGCCCCCACCCACAGCTACAACCAGATCGGGCCCATACTGGTTCATAAGATCCACACCCTTGTGTACAGTCTGCAGCGATGGGTCAGGCTCAACTTCATCAAAGACGGCGGCCTGTATCCCTGCTTGGGAAAGTTGTTCTTTGACCCTGTCCACGAAACCCAAACTCACAATGTTCTTATCGGTCACTATGAATGCCGATTTCGCCTTCAATTCAGCCAGGTGGCTAAGTGCATCCTGTCCGAAAACTACCTTAGGAACCACAAAATACCACATATCTATCTCCTCGCCACAAGCTGATCATTTCGTTACAATAGCACCGGCTGGGCCGAGAGCATTTGCTGTCAGCCCACTTGCGTCTTCGCGCTATATGGATGCCTAACTAGGGAATATGGTCTCAAATGCAGTCATGCAGTTGACCAGTTCCACGGCTGCCCTGGGCATCTTCATGATCTGAGCCATATCACCCTTCACCTTGATTTTGCCGGTCATCATAGACTGGACTGGATCAACCTT
>Ga0180437_10009310_pt1 | contig 12190 bp, 12 predicted proteins | sample SS_ome_4_FD_132410 | JGI IMG/M metagenome (GOLD analysis project Ga0180437, IMG submission 132410) | Hypersaline lake sediment archaeal communities from the Salton Sea, California, USA - SS_3_D_1 metaG | ecosystem: Environmental > Aquatic > Non-marine Saline and Alkaline > Hypersaline >... | reverse complement strand
TGGAAACGATGTTTCGAAAGTTAAGCTACTTCTCTATGTTAGCCGGCCGGTTCAGATCCCGAGGTAAGCTTTTTTCACCCCCTCGTCCTGCAGCAGGTCTTTGCTCTGTCCGCTCATGACAATCCGGCCATGCTCCATTACGTATGCACGTTGGGCGATTTCCAGACTCTTGCGAACGTTCTGCTCGACAAGCAGGATGGTGACCCCTTCACCGTGTAACCTTTTGAGGGATTCAAATACGGTGGTGACAATCGTGGGCTGCAATCCTAGAGACGGCTCGTCCAACATCAAGAACTTTGGACCGGACATCAAGGCTCTACCGATGACAAGCATTTGCTGTTCGCCTCCGCTGAAAGTGCCTGCCAATTGACTTTGACGCTCTTTAAGCTTGGGAAACAGGGAGTATACCCATTGCAGATTCTTCTGAACTTCTTCAGATCTGCTTACAGTATAGGCTCCCATTTCGAGATTTTCCTTTACCGTCATGTAAGGAAATACCCTTCTACCTTCCGGCACCAAGGCCAATCCTTGGGAGACAATCTTGTGAGGAGGTAGTCCCTCAATTTGTTTTTCCTCAAATATGACACTGCCGGCAGATTGTTTTAGTAGGCCTGCGACGGTTTTCAGCGTGGTGGTTTTTCCGGCGCCATTTGCGCCCACCAGTGCCACGATTTCTCCCTGTTCCACTTTCAGAGACACGTCCCAGAGAACCTGGATGTTTCCGTATCCCGTGTTGATATCTTTCACCTCAAGCATATTCAGCCTCCTCGCCAAGGTAGGCTTCGATCACAATCGGGTTGTTCGCAACTTCCTTGGGAGTTCCTTCAGCAATTTTCTCCCCATAGTTCAGCACGATGATATGCATACAGAGCTCCATGATTACCTTCATTACGTGCTCTACCACGATCAGGGTTATACCCATTTCCTCGTTGATGTGGCGCAACAGATTTAGAGTCTTGTCGATCTCCACGTAGGTAAGGCCGGCCATGAGCTCATCGAGGAGCAAGAGCTCGGGTTTTGTGGCCAGTGCGGTGGCTAGCTCGATCCGTCTTTGATAAGCAATCGTGAGATTTTGTACGGTTACGTCCCTCATTTCTGCAAGATTAGTCATTTCTAAGATGTTCTCGACCTCCTGATACTGTTCCGCTTTGGGAGTAAAGCGGGTATTATGAGCCAGGTTCCCGGCCAGAACATGTTCGAAAACAGTTAGTCCTTTGAATGAACGGACGTTCTGAAAAGTGCGGCCGATACCCATTTGGGAAATTTTATGTGGTTTTAGGCCGTCGATTCTTTTTTCTTTGAACTCTATCCGCCCGGAAGTCGGTTTAAAAGCCCCTGCTATCATATTGAATGTGGTAGTCTTGCCTGCTCCGTTGGGACCTATGATTCCCAGGCGTATGCCCCTATCGACGGTGAAATCCACGTTATCCACTGCGTGTACGCCGCCGAATTCCTTTCTGAGTTTTTTTATCGACAGAATTGTGCTCATTTCTTCCCTCCCCGAATCCTGCCGGCGATTCCCATCAATCCGCCCGGCTCGATGATGAGGACCGCGATGAGAGCAACGGACCAGATAATGAACCTGAGCTCTGGAGCAAAGCGCATGAGCTCGAGGATCAACGTCACCACCCCTGCTCCAATAATAGGGCCAAATAGCGTTCCAAGTCCGCCGACAATGGCCATGATCACTACCATTTCGGAGGTCATCCAGGCAAAGGTAGTTGGATGGAGCAGACGGAAGAAATGGGCAAAAAGACTGCCCGTAAGTCCGGCGATGCCGGCGCCGATGCTGAATGCCAGTACCTTGTAGAACGAAGTATTTATTCCAATCGCTTCAGCCAGTTCATCGTTTTCTCGGATCGACACCAGTATCTTCCCTATCCCTGAGTTTACCAGAAAATACAGAAAAACTACCGCGGCAATTCCAAAGACGAAGATGAGGTAGTAACTGGACTGCAGAGATTTGAAGCTAATCCCCAGAATACTCTCCGGCGGAGATATGTTTCTCAATCCAAGGGGACCGTTCGTCAGGCCCTGGGAGTTCAGGATCACGAGGTAGATGAAATGGGCAAAGAAGAACGTAGTTACTGCGAAGTAGTGTCCCTTCAATCTCAGAGCAGGGTAGCCGACAATCATTCCGAAAAAGAACACCATGATACCGCTGATAGGAAAAGCGACCCAAAAGGGGAATCCGGCTTTCAGGGTGAGCAGCGCCGAGGTATAAGCCCCGACTCCATAGAAAGCGCCGTGGCAGAAGGTTAGCGGTCCCGTGTACCCTGTTGTCAGATCGTAGCTCCCGGCCAGCACCGCGTACAGCATCGCAATAGTCGCTACATAGATTATGTAGTCAGACGCTATCTGTGGTATGACAGCCAAAATGATCAGGACGACTCCAATAATGATCAGACTTCTCGACTTGACTTTGATCGTAGCTCTGGGGCTCTTTCCCACTAAATCTGTTTTGTTACTCATGTTTCTCATACCTTTCCGAACAGTCCTCTGGGGAAGAACAGGAGGACTATTATTAGAATAAAAAAGGCAAAGCCGTGCTGGTATGCTGCCGAGATGTATACCGCACCCAGACTCTCCAACAGACCCAAACCGATTCCTCCTACAAGTACTCCGGCGACGCTGCCGAAACCTCCCAATACAACCACGACGAGAGATTTGAGCAGGGGGAGCTCACCCATAGTGGGAAAGACCGAGTAGAGCGGAGAGATCAATACGGCGGCTGTGCCGGATAAGGCCCCGCCGATCATGAATACCATAGAATAGACGGTGCTCATGTTTATCCCTACCACTTCAGCGGCTTCCCTGTCCTGGGAGGCTGCCCGAATTGCTTTGCCGATTTTCGTCCTTTGAATAAACAGGTAGACCAAGACAAACAGAATTGCCGAGACTGCTAACACCACGATGCGCTGGTAGCTGACCATGAATCCAAACAAACTTACGGATCCCGGCAGGTAGGTTGGAAAAAATTTTGCCTTTGCGGTCCACATCAAAATAGCCAGATTCGCCAGCAGGAAGAACAGCGCAATTGCGGACAGAAGCTGTATTCTCCCTTTGCCCGTCCAGCGTCGATACAAAAAGCGTTCAAAGCAAAATGCTATAGCGGCGCCCGCGCACATCCCCAGTAAGATCGCTACTGGAAATGGAACGTTAGCCAGCTTGACCGCAAAGTACCCCGTATAGGCGGCGATAATGTAGATTCCCCCCTGGGAGAAATCCGGTATATCAGTGATACTCCAAATAAGGTTCAGCCCCAAGGCGACCAGCGAATAGGAAGAGCCGATAATAATTCCGTTTATAATCTGCTGAAATACCATCTAACTACCCTCATCTGGATTCTTGCTTTCGAGAATCCCGTGAATATACTCTATTAAAACCCAGTGAGAGGAATATTCCTCCCACTGGATTCTTCAATGGTCAGGTACTGTTGTTTTAGGTCCAGCCCAAGTTTCTATTATTGCGGTATTTTCTCTCCGTCTTTCCATTTAGCGAAAAAGGGCTGGTAGCGGCCTTGATTCTTATAGTCGGCGAAATCTTCGAATTTGATGTGACCTTCGATCCCGTCATACTCTATGGTGTCCAGGGCCTTTTTGATCTCTACCGGATCGATCGACTGTGCCGCCAGTATAGCCTCCCTCAAGACGTACATGGCATCGTATGCGAAGATAATGGCGTAATGCATCGGAGCGTCGAACTTTTCCTGCACCTTCTTGGCAAACGCTTCAGGAACGGTGGCCCACAGTGAGATCGCATAGGTGTCTTCTACCACATCTTCACCGGCCAGGTTGAGCAGCTCGTACTCACCCATCTCCTCTGCACCGATGAACTTGACTTCGGGAATCATGCCGATTTCTCTTGCCTGCTTGAGGATCGTGGCTCCTTCGGGCGTGACTCCCACGTAGAAGATAATGTCAGGGTCGACGCCGCGTAGCTTGCTTAGATAGGGCATGTAGTCGGTAGATCCGCGTTCGAAGAAGATCTTGGTTAGCGTTTTTACTCCATGTTCGTTCATTGCCTCTTCGAAGCTGTCCGCAAACGATCTGCCGTAGTCATCGTTGATTGCCAGAAACGCCTGGGTCTTTGGATTGACCGCATCGACGATTCTTGGAGCAACCGATGGAGCCATCAGTACCATGTCGGGCCGCATCCTGTAGTAGTACTCGTGTCCCGGACTTGTCACTCCGTGTGCAGCGCACTCGATCGTGATCGCGGGAACCTGATGCTCGTCGCAAAGAGGGCCGATGGCCATACAGCAGGAGCTGCAGTGATCTCCGAGGATGGCGTGAACTTCATCCTCGAGGATCATTTTGCGCACGTTGGCTACGGCTTCGGTCGGCTCGCAGCGGCTGTCGTAGCGGACGATCTTGATGTTGTACGTTTCGCCGTTGACCTTAATGCCCTCTGCGTTGATCTCCTCCAGGGCGATCTGTACTCCTCTCCATCCGTTCGTGCCGAACTCGGCAGCCGCTCCTGTGAAGGGTGCGGTGTAGCCGATCTCGATCACTTTGGCCTCTGCGGCTGCTTCTCCGCCTCCTCCGGACCATACAGATGTTGAGAACAACAGCAGTAAGATCACGAGCGGAAGCAAGACCGATCTTGTTGGGTGTTTCATAAAAACCTCCTTGGTTGGTTTTTTGATTTCGATTGGTGGGTAAATCTTAGAAAGGATTTTCTGGGCATTTTACTAACCCATCTACGCTATTGTAACATACAAAAGATGCAAGTCAACGATAAAACGATAAATTGAAGAATGTCGCATATAGAAAGGCTCGATGTTAGATACCCTTTATTGATGCGGTTGGCTGTTGTATAATGTTCGAGAGGAGCGTGACGTATGAGCAAATATATGACTCAAATGGGCGACGGTTATCGAGCGGAGTTCACTGCAGAGGAAATAAAGACAGACATCGAAGAGGGGACTCAGGATGCAGTTCGGAGAGGAAAAATCGAGCCTCTCGGAGAAGAGGACAAGAGGCGTCTTTTCGAAATTGTCACCCGACCGGACAGAAGTGTGGGGGTGGACCGGGGAAATGAGGTCGTGGTCAGCTACGACAGCGGCACGACCAAGTTCAATCGATGCAACGTCGAGGTAAGCAAGCTGCAATCTCTTCAAATCTACGAGCGCTTGCTGGGAGCCGATACACTGGAGTTCGCTCATATCGATTACAGCTACAAGCCTGTCAAGCCGATCGTGGTGTTCGAACAGCCCAGGTTCGAACAAGCTTTGCTGATTACCATACCTCCTCTTTTCTACGGTGCGATGCCCAACCTCGGCCTGTACAGTCAACCCGACGGCCCCTGCCCGAATCCAGGAGATCTTCTTCCAAAGGGGCAAATCAAAGAGGCAAGAGAGTCCTACGAGAAGCAGATCGAACATTCTGTAAAAGACATGGTGTATGTTGCCAGCCGGATGTACGAGGCCGGGGCGGACGGTATCAATTTCGATACCACCGCCGCTGCCGGAGATGCGGAGTTCTACGCCACTCTCAAAGCGATCGAAACCCTCCATAAGAAGTACCCGCAAATGTGCATCCAAATGGGAATGGCGTCCGAGTTTGTTCTGGGAATGCACGGAGAGCTTTATTACGACGGCGTCCGTCTGGCGGGTCTTTATCCGCACAAACAGCTGGAGCTTGCAGAAAAAGTTGGGGTGAGGATCTTCGGTCCCGCCATCAACATTGTTACTACCCAGTCTCTTCCCTGGAACGTTGCCCGGTCGGTAACCTTTGTAAAAGCCTGTGTAGAAAAAGCCAAGATACCGATTCACGCGTGCATGGGAATGGGGGTGTGCGGGGTGCCGCTTACGCTATCCGTTCCCGTTGATGCTCTTACCCGGGCATCGAAAGCCATGGTGGATATCACCAGACTGGACGGGTTGTAGATAGGTGTAGGAGACCCTTTCGGCATGGCCGTGGCTCATGGCATAGCTTCGGGCATCGGCGGGATACGAGCTGCTGGAGATCTGGTAGCCCGTATGCAGGTGTCTCGGGGCATGAGGCTGCAGGATGCCAAAGAGTACGTGGCCGGCAAGCTTGGTGTTTCGGTTGCCGATCTGGCAGATCCGGTGGTGATGAGTGAAGTGCGGGAAGACAGGGATCTGGGAAGAGTCAACGCCGTCCCCGGATTGGCAAAAGGAATCGATGCAAAGTTCCGTATTGCAGAATTGCTCGATATCGAGATCAACTGCGTAAACGTGTTCAAAAAACGCATCGGTATGGGCAAGTAGAGCAGTACTCGGGGGGCGGATCGAAATGAGATCGCATGGACTCTAAATCCATGTAGCCGGGTGCAACTCCCGGGCTCCTCGCATTGATGAGTTCACGAATACTTAGACCCAGCGAGCAGGAACCTATGGAGGTGATCCCATGATAAGCTCAGAGATCCTCGAGAAAGCAAGACAGACTATTTTTGATTTTGACAAGGATGGAGCCGAACAGATTATTGATCAAGTGTTGTCCGGAGGAGAGAATCCGCTGGAGCTGCTTGAGAAAGCGTTTATTCCTGCGATTAATGAAATCGGCGAGAAATTCAACGTCGGAGAGATGTTCCTGCCTGAATTGATCCAGGCCGCTGAAGTCATGAAGCACGTTACAAATTTGATCAGTGAAGCACTTCCCAAAGAGAGCAATGTAAAACAAAAAGGTATCGTTATCGTCGGTACGGTAGAAGGCGATATTCACGATATCGGGAAAACCCTGGTGGTGACACTCCTCGATGTGCATGGACTTACTGTCCATGATCTGGGTCGGGATGTATCCATGGATGTTTTTGTAGAGAAAGTAAAAGAGACGGGCGCCGACGTGGTAGGTTCGGGTGCTCTGCTTACCACTACTATGCCGAAACAAAAAGAACTGGAAGAAGCCCTGAAAGAAGCGGGAATAAGGCAGGATGTGAAGACGATTGTGGGGGGAGCCCCGGTGACTCAGCGTTGGGCGGATCGAATCGGTGCGGATGCCTACGGAGAAGATGCCCATGATGCTGTGAGAAAAATCCGGGAGTTGCTCAAGTAAGGATATCTGAGCTGATCGCCGTATTGCAATAAATCCAGTGGTGACGTGGTCCGATGTACAAATCAGGCGCTTGAGAGAGCTGGGCGCTCCTCTATCGGAACAACAGACGTCTTTCGATAACATTGAAGTCAGGGATGCCGAGTACCAGAGAATCGAGAAATCTCTGGTAACCTTGCGCCGAATCCATATCCGGGGATTGCAGGCACAGGACAGCAGATCAAGGATTTTTGGGCTGACGGACAAGTTGATCGAATCCCTGCAAAGCCACGGATTCACTCAGGTAGTCACGCCGACCCTGATGTCCCGAGCGTTGCTCGAGAAGATGTCGATTCATGAGAAGCATCCACTGAATAAACAAATCTTCTGGGTAGACAAGAAGCACTGCCTGAGGCCCATGCTGGCGCCTCATCTATATTCACTGCTTCGGGATCTTACCCGGCTGTGGGAGAAACCGATCCGGATTTTCGAGATTGGTTCTTGTTTCAGAAAGGAAACCCGTGGCTCCCAACACTCCGCCGAATTCACCATGCTCAACCTGGTGGAGCTGGGACTTCCTCGACAGAGGTGCCTCGAAAGAATAGAACAATTGGCGGCTCTTGTGCTGGAGGCAGCCAATGTCAACGATTTCTGGTTGGAGAGGCAGCAGTCGGCGGTCTACGGGCATACCGTCGATATACTTTCCAGGTCTCCTCGAAATGGAAAGGAGAAGATCGAGCTTGGTTCCGGAGCAACCGGCCCTCATGCGCTGGACCGCAATTGGCAAATAACGGAGCCTTGGGCTGGAATCGGATTCGGGATCGAAAGACTGATGATGGTGGCGCATAACAGTGACAGCCTGGGACAATGGGGAAGGAGCTTGAGGTACATCGATGGCGTCAGCCTGCGTATCTGAACTGGAACAGGTGCTGGAAAAGGCTCGGAACCGTGCACCTCTCAGCAGCGGGGATATCGAGTTTCTCGTGAATCTCGAGGACAGCGGTCTCAAGGATGAGGTTTTCCGTACCGCCCGGGAGCTACGCTACAGATATTTCGGCGATGAAGTTTTCTTATACGGATTCGTCTATATCAGTACATACTGCCGGAACAGCTGTCATTTCTGCGTTTACCGTAAACAAAATCGTCCCTTGGACCGCTACAGAAAAAGCGAGAAGGAAATTTTGGACACGGCTCGTTTGCTCGCTTCAGCAGGTGTGCACTTGATCGATCTTACCATGGGCGAAGATCCTCAATTATTCCAAAATCGCTTCGAACCGCTAATTCATCTCGTGTCTCTGGTAAGAAAGGAAACCGGTCTTCCCGTAATGGTTTCCCCGGGTGTGGTGCCGGATGAAGCCCTGGTGGGACTGCGACAAGCAGGAGCCGACTGGTATGCGTGTTATCAAGAAACCCACTCTGAGGCGCTGTTCAGTCAGTTGAGACCTGGACAGGACTACCAAAAACGGCTGAGGAGCAAGCAGTTTGCCCACGAGCAAGGTCTGCTGATCGAAGAGGGCATACTTTGCGGCCTTGGAGAGTCGGTGGCGGATATTGCTCATTCCTTGAGGATGATGAAGCTTTTAAATGCCGATCAGATTCGGGTGATGACCTTTGTTCCCCACTTCGCAGTCCCCCTGGCCGGCGTTCGAGAGTTTAACATTGATCGTGAACTCCTGGTAATCGCCGCCATGCGTTTGGTCTTCCCGGATCGACTCATTCCCGCTTCGCTGGATATCGAGGGGGTCTCGGGTCTCAAGAAGAGGTTACTGGCGGGAGCGAACATTGTCACTTCCCTGATTCCACCCGGCCAGAGACTTGCGGGAGTCGCTCAGAGAACTTTGGACATCGAAGACGGGCGAAGATCGGTTTCCGAAGTAATGCGAATCCTGGCGGATTGTGATCTTTCACCCGCCTCCGCTACCGGCTATCGGTGCTGGATACAGGGCAAGAGCAGTGCTCTAGGCTCAACTTCGAAAACTCGATGATCCTCGATATCGTCGGCGGACGGCTGCAGGGGTTGGAGGCTTGCTACCTGGCCCGTAAGAGCGGATGGGAAGTAAGACTCGTGGATATGGACCCGTCGCCTCCTGCACTGGGATTGTGCGATTCTTTTGTTAATTGTGATGTCACCCGAGAAGATCTGCTCGATTCCGAACTGAAGGGCGCACAGATGGTTTTACCCGCTTTGGAGGATGAGGGCGCTTTACGAAGCCTTAGGCAGTGGTGCGACAAAAACGCCGTTCCTCTCCTCTTCGATCCGGACGCATACTCGATCAGTTCTTCCAAAATCGCTTCCAACAGTCTCTTCGAAAAACTGGCGCTGCCCATTCCGGTCAATTGGCCGGGTTGCGACTTGCCGGTTATCGTCAAGCCCGACAAATCAAGCGGCAGCCGAGGGGTGGAGGTTTATCGGGATCCCTGTGAACTGGAAGACAGGCTTCAAGAGTATCGTTCCAGGGATGCATTGGTGACCCAAGAATACATTCATGGACGGTATTTTTCCCTTGAGATCGTCGGATTTCCCGGACGTTACCGACCCCTGCAGATCGTAGAGCTAGAAATGGATGAACGGTTTGACTGCAAGAGGGTACAGGCACCCGCAGAGCTTGCGGATCACTTGAGTCGGTTTTTCAAAGGATGTTCCATCAGGACGGCAGACGCTCTGCAGCTGCGGGGATTGATGGACGTGGAGGTTGTGCAACAAGGAGAAGGGTTGAAAATACTGGAAATCGATGCACGATTTCCCAGCCAGACTCCGATTGCCGTGTACTGGTCTACGGGTATCAATATGGTTCGTCTGTTGGCTGAACTGTTCTCAGACCCGGGTAAGAGCGGCCGTCCACCAGTCTTGGAGCGTCAGATCGAAAGAAATGGAACGAGTCAGCAATACGTGTTATTGGAGCACGTAGAGGTTTCCGGCGGAGGACTCGTTGTAGGGGGTGAACATTTGATGGGTAACAGGGGGCCCTTGCATGTCCAACCGGATTTCTATGGAGCGAACGAAGCGATCACTGATTTTGTGTCTGGAAAATCCGAGTGGGCGGCCACCATCATTATTCGAGATACGAGCAAGGAGGATGCCTGGTTGCGCAGGAATCACACAATGCGCCAAATCATGAAGGACCACGAGTTGAGTTTATATGCTGATCCGGAGCCCGGGGATGACCAGGTTACGTTCGACGGATCTTGAAGGAATTGCCGAGCTTCTCCCTCATTACGACCGGGAGTTGGTTCAGAAAACGGGAATTGATCTTCTGAACATCGCCTGCCGAGCCGTGGGAGTCGAGCGTCCCGGCGTCGAACGTTGTTTGTCTGCTGTTTCGGTAGGGATCGTTCCTGTCAGCACAGGCAAGGGAATCATCCCCGGTTTCACGGGAAACCTGAGCGCTCTGTGCAGCTACCTTGGCTGTCGGAGCGTCGTCACCTCGGAATCGGATGTAGGCGGTTTGCGGGAAGCTTATCAGAACAGATGTGATGTCATCATGCTGGTCGACGATCATCACTTTGTTGCCGTCAATACGATTACTCGGCATACGGCGGATAATGACCTGTGTACGGCTAAGGGTTATGTTGCTTGCCTTGCTTTGATGACCGGCGGCCTGAGAGGGAAGGAGGTATTGGTAATCGGATGCGGCAAAGTGGGTACGGCTGCCGTCTTCGAGTTGATCCGTCTTGGTGCCGCGGTTACTGTATATGATATCGACGAAGGCCGGGGCAGGGACTTGAAGCCGAAGATAGAGCAAGAACTCGACGTTCGGATCGAAGTGGCAGCGGATCTGAATGAACAGTTGAACAGACAGCGGCTCATCGTCGACGCCAGCACCGCTTCCGGGATCATCAAGGCTCGCCATATCACGGCGGATACCTTTGTCTCTGCTCCTGGAATCCCCCTGGGTCTGAGCTCCTCTGCACACAAAAAGGTGGAGAAAAGGTTGATTCACGATCCGTTGCAGATAGGAGCATCCACAATGCTGGTCGAATCTCTCAGAAAGGATCCCGAAGGAAAAACGCCAGGGTAAAGCAGTTATGGAAGGAGAGCCAAAATCGAAGGTCCGGTACTACCGCAAACGCGTAGAGCTATTCCGGCTGATAGAGAAAATCAAACTCTGGCCATCGCGGCGAGGCGTTCTTCACGGCATAAAGGCGGTGGAGGAACACGGCGAAATGGCTCGGATTACGACACACTGCAATAAGACGTTCTTGATCTATAACTCCAGGAACAGTCGAGCGGCTCGTTGGTTGCGGAACAAGTGGTTTCGAAGCGTTTGTCCTGAATGCGTGATACCCGTCTGGAAACTGCAGAAGTATTCTGCTACTCGTTTCAAAAGGAAGTACGGTTCTACTCTCGATCCACGCGAGGATGCGAATAATGGAGCGAGATGAGGGTGAGGTCACAGGCGGAGGTGTCCGCCGGCAGCGAAACGAAGCAACATTCTAGTAATCTTTTCTTATCTTCGAGCGGAGGTTTTGTTTGTAGATTTCGATTCTATCTCTGACCTTCGGATCGTCGGGATGCCCTGCATAGGAAAAAAATTCAAACCGGTTGCGAAAACCATTGATTCCCCCGCTGGTCAACGTAAGCTCGAGGATTCCGAGGTAGTCGCCCTCATCGCCGGGAGAGACAACTACGGTATTGCCGATTTTTTCAGGTGCAACTAACCGTCCTTCATGGCCGAAGATCAACAGGTCGATATCAGGGCAGCTCTCAACCAGCTCTCGGGCGGATCGGTAAGGTCCGTGATAGAGGGCGATCTTTACGTCCACCCTTTTCTTCGACCAAGTCCGGAGCACCTCTTGCGCTGCGGCTGTCGGGGACATGACCTTGATTCCGGAACGAGTCGTCCTGATTATCGAGGGATCGACCAGTGCAAAGATACCCACATTCAGCCAGTGAACTTCGATCACCCGAGGTTCTGGAGAGAACGATCTGGTACTACCGTTTTTCTCCATAAAGCGGAGGTTGTGGCAAATCAGGGGCGAGGCCTCCGCGTAGTCCAGCAGAGCCTCCGGGCCGTTGGCCAGCTCCTGGTCTCCGACAGCGATCGCATCGTAGCCCAGTTCCTGGTAAACCGCGAGGATGTGCTTGTTTAAATCGGGATCGGGGTATTCATCGAAAATATCTCCGGCATCGAGGATTAAAGTAGGCCCGGAAGTTTCGAGGGTCCGCAAAAAGGCGGCCCGTTTTACGAGCCCCG
>Ga0180437_10009309_pt1 | contig 12192 bp, 8 predicted proteins | sample SS_ome_4_FD_132410 | JGI IMG/M metagenome (GOLD analysis project Ga0180437, IMG submission 132410) | Hypersaline lake sediment archaeal communities from the Salton Sea, California, USA - SS_3_D_1 metaG | ecosystem: Environmental > Aquatic > Non-marine Saline and Alkaline > Hypersaline > Sediment... | reverse complement strand
GGCACCCGCTAAGAACTCGTACAGAAACAACTTCCCGGATTCCGAAGGGGACAGTCCCATTTTCCCTGCGGGAAAATCGGGACAGTCCCCAAGTTATTCTCGTACGAGTTCTAAGGTCTCGCTCTACGTCGCGCTGCGTCCGCTGGGTCCGGCGGGGTGGCACGTGCGGCAACTGGAGGTGAGCGCTCGCGGCGACGCCCTGTTGGTCGACAGGCACGCAGCGATCGTCGCCTCGGAGAAGCCGCAGGCCGCCGGCGTGTTGCCCACCGATACGATCGGCCGGGAAGCCGTCGCCGGACGGATGCCGGACGGGCAACGGGCAACCTCGCAGACCGGCGACTGCTCGGGGGCCCTGCGTTTTGATCTGGAGATTCCCGCCGGTGACTACAAGACAATCGGAATCGTCTGTCCCGTGTTGCCGGGGCGCCGGGCCGTCGGCCATCAGTGGGACGGCACGAGCCAGTGGGCCCAGTTCGATCTGGCCGAGCCGAATCCCGACACCGGCGGCCACCTCCAACCCGACCCGGGGCTCGACTACTATCGCACGCTCACGGCCGATCGGCTTTTCGCCGAGGCGGCGGTCTATTGGAACGACCTGGTCGGCCGCGCGGCGATTCATGTGCCCGATCCGCGCTGGAGCGAAGCGATGGCCGCCATGACCGGCCACGTGGCGATGTCGATGAACCACGGGGCGGCCGACGTGGCGGTGGTCAACTACAACGTGTTCAATCGGGACGGCGTCTACGTGGCCAACATCCTGCAGAAGTCGGGTCGCTTCGACCTGGCGGCCGCCGCGATCGATTATTTCCTCTCCCGGCCTTTCAACGGACGCGTCTATCCCGAAGCCGATAACCCCGGGCAGATCCTCTGGATCATGGGCGAGCACTGGCGGTTCACCCGCGATCGCCGGTGGCTTACCCGCGTGTATCCCTCGGTGCGGGAACTGGCGGCGTTGATTCGCTACTATCGCACCACGCCGGGGCCGCACTGGGTCAGCATGACCGGCCTCCGGTTCGGCGAGTCGCTTCCTCCGGACGAGCGCCAGGAGTTGAAACCGGGCCGCTGCGACGGACATCATCCCGAGTACACCGAGGCGTTCGACGTGGCCGGTCTGCGGGCGGCGGTGCTGCTGGCCAAAGCGGCCGGCGAGCAGCAGGACGCCGCCGCCTGGGATCAAACGGTCGAAGATCTGTTCGGCCGCTACGACGAGCAGTTCGGAACGCGGTTGGCCAAGGCCTACGGCAGCTACTCGGTGCTGTGGCCGTGCAGGCTCTATCGCAACGGACGCGGCAAGGCGCTGGAGCAGTTCCAGGACGTCGGCGTTCGCCAACCGACCGGCTGGCGCTATTTCCCGCTGGCCACGGCCCACCAGGGACTATTGGCCGGCAACCGCCGGGCCGGGCACGGCACGCTTGCCGTCCACCTGGACCACCCGCAGATGTACGGCTGGTACGCCTTTGATGAAGGCGGCAAGAGTGGATCGGGCGGCTGGCCGCATCTGCGGACCACCTGGAATCACAGCGTGGCCATGCCGCACGGCTGGGCGATTGCCGAGTTGTGGCTGCTGTTGCGAGATTGCCTGGTATTCGAGGACGACCAGCGGTTGGTCCTGCTTGCCGGCGTTCCCCAGCAGTGGTTCACCGCGGCGGAGACCGTACGGGATGACTCAGAAATAACTTCCGCATTTGGGAAGGGGACAGTCCCATTTTCGCTGCGCGAAAATCGGGACAGTCCCCAAGTTGTTCTCGAGTCATCCCTACGTGTCCAACAACTGCCGACGCATTTTGGGCCGTGTTCGTTCACCTACACGCCGGGCAAGGCAACCGCCAGGCTCGAATTGACGGGCCGGGCCGACCCGCCCGGCGGTTTCGTGCTGCGGCTGCCGAGGGCGCTCAACGCCCGGGTCGTTGCCGACGGCAAGGAAACGCCGTCGGAACCCAATGGCGACGTGCGCCTGCCGCCGAAGGTCAAGCAGGTGCGGATTCACATCGGTGGGGAATTCGGCTAGGATGAACGCCCGTATAATAGGCTTTGTCCACGACCGCCACGGCCATCGGACGGCAACGCGATGAGCAACCCCTCGGCAATCGACGACGTCTTATCGAAACTGAACCCCCAGCAACGCGAAGCGGCCTGCCACGGGGAGAGACCGCTGCTGGTCGTGGCCGGGGCCGGGACCGGCAAGACCGCCACGCTGGTCCATCGCGTCGCCTGGCAGATTGCCGGCGGCGTCGACCCGAGCCGCATCCTGCTGCTCACCTTCACCCGCCGGGCGGCCGCCGAAATGCTCCGCCGGGTGGACGCCATCCTGGCCCAGCTCGCCCGGGCGGAACAGGCCGCCGCAGCGTCGTCCGTGGAGGCGTCCCAGACGTCCGCTCGGTTGCGCAGCACCCGGGTCTGGGGCGGCACGTTCCATGCCATCGCCACCCGATTGCTGCGCCGCTACGGCAAGGCGATCGGCCTGCCGACCGAGTTCACGATCCACGACCGCACCGATTCGGAAGATCTGCTCAACGTGGTCCGCACCGAGTTGGGCCTGGCCAAGACCGACAAGCGGTTCCCCAAGAAGGGAACGTGCATGGCCATCTACAGCCGCTGTGTGAACGCCCGGCAGAAGCTGGGGCCGGTGCTCGAGAACCACTTCCCCTGGTGCCAGGAGTGGGCCGACGAGTTGAAGCGTCTGTTCAACGGGTACCTCGACCGCAAGGAATCGGCGGCCGTGCTCGATTACGACGACCTGCTGCTCTACTGGCACGCCCTGCTGGCCGATCCCAAGGCCGGCGAGACGGTCCGCAAGCTGTTCGATTGCGTGCTGGTCGACGAGTATCAGGACACCAACATCCTGCAAGCCGAGATCCTCTACCAACTCAGCCCGGACGGCAAGGGCTTGACCATCGTGGGCGACGACGCCCAGTCGATCTATTCGTTCCGGGCGGCCACCGTGCGAAACATCCTCGACTTTCCCAAGCACTTCCCCGATACCACGATCGTCACCCTGGAGCAGAACTACCGCAGCACGGTGCCGATCCTGGACGCGACGAACTGGGTGATCGGACTGGCCCCCGAGCGATTCACTAAGAACCTCTGGTCCGAGAGGGCCGACGGCGAGCGCCCGTGGCTGGTCCACTGCGAAGACGAAGACGACCAGACGGAGTACGTGATCGAGAAGATCCTCGGGCATCGCGAGGCGGGCATCGATCTGCGGCGCCAGGCCGTGCTGTTTCGGGCGTCGCACCACAGCATGGTGCTGGAAGCGGAACTCTCGCGGCGAAAGATCCCCTTCCACAAGTACGGCGGGCTGAAGTTCGTCGAGACGGCCCACATCAAGGACCTGATGGCCTTCCTGCGATTGGCCGAAAACCCGCGCGACGTGGTGGCCGGCACCCGGCTGCTGCCGCTGCTGCCGGGCATCGGGCCGGCCAAGGCACAACACCTGATGAAGATGTTGCTGGCCTCGGGCGGAGACTTCGGCGTCTGGCAGCAGTGGAAGCCGCCGGCCGGCGCCGCCGGGTTATGGCCCAAGCTGGTCAAGCTGCTGCAAGGGCTGGTCAAGCCGTCCGAGGACTTGCCGGCCCAGGTGCATCGCGTGCGGAAGTTCTACGCCCCGTTGTTGGAGCAGCGCTACGATCACGCCCCGCCGCGGCTCCGCGACCTGGAGCAGCTCGAACAGATCGCCTCGCGTTATCGCAGCCGGCCACGGATGCTGACGGAGATCACACTCGATCCGCCGTCCTCGACCCAGGACCTGGCCGGCCCGCCGCTGTTGGACGACGATTACCTGGTCTTAAGCACGATCCACTCGGCCAAGGGCCTGGAATGGGACGCGGTCTACGTGATCCACGCCGCCGACGGCAATATCCCGTCGGACATGGCCACCAAGGATCCCAAGGAGATCGAGGAGGAGCGGCGGTTGTTCTACGTGGCGTTGACCCGGGCCAAGAATTGGCTCTACGTGTGCTGCCCGTTGCGATACTACTACTATCAGCGGCCGGGCGTGAGCGACCGGCATGGTTTCGCCCAACGGACGCGTTTTCTGCCCGAGCCGGTCGTGCAGTTCTTCGAACAGTGCGTCACGTCGCCCTACGCGTTGACCGACGAGGACGAAGACGATCTGGCGACCGACATGACCAGCCGGGCAGTTCGCCGGCGGACGAAGGATCTGTGGTCGTGAAGGCCAGGTACGACGGCGCTGCGAAGCCGTCGACGCGCTCAAGTATCTGCATCAGTATATGAAGCCGCGACCGGTGGTTGCGACGAACGGGCGCAAAGGACCACTTGCCGGCGTTTCCGTCGCGACCACCGGTCGCGGCTTTATAAAGACTCGACGCCACAACTCGCGGTGGGCTCATCCCTTGTCGCTAATCGAACGGTATTGGGGCAAGCCCTGACCTGCGAAGGCCTTCATATCCGCAGCGGTCGGCCACCCCGTCACACCGGCCTGGCACTGCTAACGTCCTTTCACGCCAGGACTTAGCGTAGTCACCAAACACGGCGCGTAGTCCTTCCTCAGCCGCCGGCATAACACGATGCCCGTTGTATCCCCCATCACGATAACCGCAGAAATCCGGGGGTCGTGTTAATCAGATTGCCCTCTGCTTTGAATACCCCCCATTGCGACATTGTCGCAGGTGGTTTACTGTCCGCGTGTTACCGACTACACTGCCGAAATCCGTAGGGACCGATGTCTCCGGCAAATGGAGGTTTTGTGTAGAATAATGAGTTATACCAAACAGGCCGCCCCGGCAGCCAAGAACCATGACATTGTAGTACCAGACCCCACCAATGGCCCGCGCAGGTCGCACACTCGAAACGCTGGTTGCCCATCTTGAACGGGTGCTCCTCGGCAACGAGGGTGTCACCGTTCAGTCTCCCGGTCATCTCCGAGACAAAACCACCGAGGAAGACCGCGAATTCGATGTGCTCGTTACAATCACGAGAGCACACCACGTGTTACACATCGCATTTGAGGTGAAAGACTGGAAGCGAAAGGTAGGATCACCAGCGGTGGAGCAATTTGTGGGGAAGACTGAGGACACTGACATACAGGGGAAGGTCTTCGTGTCGTCATCCGGCTACTACAAGACAGCACTGAAAAAGGCGGCACACCATGACATCAAATGCATGACCCTCCAGGAGGCTGTCAGCCTCGAATGGTGCCTCCTCACAGATCTCCCGTGCTACACTTGGCGACTTCGGCACACACGTATTCGTGCTATGCCGCAAGATCACGACGCAGTCGTCAAAGAGCGTACATCTCTCGGAATCTCCAGTTCCGCGAAAGGTATGGCAGAAACCAGCCTAGAAATTCTGGTCCGTGATGGTCAAATGGTGCCATGGCAACGGTTCCGTGAATTGGCATGGAAGCGAATCTGCGACTCGCGACCAATTGGACCAGAGCTGAATCTCAAGTCAACGCAACAACGAAAAGAAGTGATTCGGTTTCAGACTAACGCGGAAATGCCGCTTTTTGTCCGTTGGAAAGGCTCCGCTCAGCAACATGCGATCCAATTCGTAGATGTCGCGCTCGAGTACGAGATCAATGTACAGGACAACCCACTCTCATTTCACATTTATGGATGCGAAAATGGCACGGCCGTCGCTGAAGTGGCCCAGTCCGGCACGTTTCACGCTTTTGGGAGGGACAGACAGGTCTCCCTTGTGAAAGATGCGGAAGAAGGTATGCATGTGGTTGTCACAAACGCGCAGGAGAAGGATTTTGTATAACCAGGTCGTTGCAGCCGACGTGCTACCCGTGTGATTATTCGACCGTTAATGAGTATGGAAAAGTGCTCGGTTGTTCAGGCCGTCTCCGCAACGCTCGCACGCGGCTGAACTTCGCGTTAGTGTGCCGCCGGCGCGACGTTGACCGATTCGCCACGTTGCCGAGTTTGGCACGAACAAGTGGAAAGGACCGCGAACCCATGCCTGGAAACGAAACCACCCGTCGCCTGAAGCTCGTCGAGTGCCTGGTATTCATGGCAATCGGGGCAGTGATCGGAAGCATCATCACTTACCTCGTTCAACGCCCCAGTCTGCCGCGTTCCAACTTGGAGTACGTGGAAGTCAACTACGGCATGTCCAAGGAACAGATCCGCGACATGCTGGGCCAGCCTGACGATATCGAAATCGTACCGCCAGGCGAAAGCGCGACGTATTTTGATGAAGATGATGATTCCACTCGCCGTGAAGTTTGGGGATATGGCCCGTTCGGCGCCTATCGACAAAGCAGCTCCGGCAGCAGAAACTTTGCCAGCCACATCACCAAATACCGGCTCCTCGTCATGTTCGTCGGGGACAAAGTCGTGGAATGGACAAAGTCAGCGCCGCTCGACGAACAATCTCGCCATCCCTGAGGGTTCAGGTGGTCAATGCGGTCGTTACCAGATCCGTCGTCCCCCCGATCGACAAATCGCATGGTGCACGGTAACGCTCGCACGCGGCTGCGTTTGGTCTTTTGTGCAGAACGGCGGGTCCTGGTTCACGCCGGGTGCCACGGGCGTGCCCGTGGTTCTCGGTCCGCACCTTGCGGCCAAGAACTGCCGTTGGACTCTCCGCGTGAACAGGCGAAATGATGGCCGGGGTGCGCAGGCACAAGAGGGATCAGAAGTGCCGCCCTACATCCTCTTGCGGCTTCGCCGCTCCGATTGACAAGTAATCGGGGCCAACCGCAAAGGTCAACTGCCGAGAAGTAGGGGGGGACTTATTCTCCACAAGGGCCAACCGCGAAACCCCCCAGATGATCGGAGGTTCAATATGGTATGGTTTGCGCCAGTCGCCTTGATTGCCCAGCGGGGAAGTACCACGACATGGGCGGTCCGTGTTATATTGGCTGCAGGGATCTCGTACCGCGCGACCACTCTCCCTTGGTGAGCAAACAGGTGGCACATTCGCCGGCAGACCGGCAAATGGGAATCCCATGACGTCTTGGCAAGACCCCTGCAAAGGAGGAAGAAAATGAGTCGAGTGATGATTGCTCTCGCTGTGTGGCAAGGCCTTGCCGCCGTGACGTTTGCCGGTTCGCCGGAGTCCTTCGATTGGCCGCAGTATCTGGGCCCCGATCGGAACTCCATCTCGCAGGAAAAGGGACTTCTGCGCTCCTGGCCCGAGAGTGGGCCGGAAGTTCGCTGGACCGTTAAGCTCGGCAGAGGTTATGGCGGACCCGTTATCCAAGACGGCAAGGTCTATCTGCTCGACCGGGACGATGAGGTCGGCGACAAACTTCGTTGTTTCGACCTCTCCAGCGGCAAGGAACTCTGGAATTTCGCCTATGACGCTCCGGGGTCCGTCAGTTTCCCCGGCTCGCGAAGCGTACCGACCGTTGACGGCGACTACGTCTATTCGTGCGGCCACAACGGCGATCTCTATTGCGTAGACATCAACACACACAAGCCGGTCTGGAAAAAGAACGTCTGGACGGATTTTGGCGGTAAACCTAGTCGCATATCTGGACGCGTACCGTGGGGGCCCACTCCGCTCGGGAGGTTTCCCGTATGGGCAATCTCACAGTGTCCGTTGGTCTACGGCGACATGCTGATCGTGGCCTCGCAAGCGCCTGAGGCTGGTGTGGTGGCGTACGACAAACGGACAGGTGATGTAAAATGGAAGACACCCTCCCTGGGCTATGTAGGCTATGTCAGCCCGGCCGTCGTGAAGATCGATGGCAAAGCCCACGTGGTGATGATCACCCCGTCGACCAACCCTTTCAGACGGTCAAGCCCGAGTGAGAACAAAAGGGGCAAGGTCTTTGGCATAGCGCCGCTTACGGGGGAAGTCCTTTGGGAATATGATAAGTGGTATTGCCACATTTCGGTGCCCAGCGCCGTTGATGCCGGTGAGAATCGAGTGCTTGTTGTCGGTGGATACGAACTCGGCGCCACGATGATCAAGGTCGAGAAGCGGGCAGATGGCACGTACGGCACAAAGGAGCTATTCACGACCGAAGAATTCGGCCATCAGACCAAGCCGCCGATCCTGCATAACGGCTACTTCTATGCCCAGTACGGAACCAATAGTCGGCGCGACGGCCTGACGTGCATGAGCATGGACGGCCGGATCATGTGGAAGACAAAGCGTTCACCCGATTTCAACAAGGGCAGCATGATTCTGGCCGACGGCCTGATTCTGGCCACCGACGGCAGGAAGACTCTGTATCTCATCGAGCCTGATCCATCTGGATTCAAGCTCCTCGCTTCAGCCGAGTTGCTGGGCGACGCGGGAGCGAGCACAAGGGGCATGTCCAGATTCGGAGGTTCCTCTCAGAACTGGGCACCGATGGCACTTTCTAACGGCAAGCTGCTGATCAGAGACCAGCAACAGATGAAATGCGTAGTTGTCCGATAGGCATCAGGCGGCGGTAGACCGGGAGCCTTGGTTCCAGTACATTGACACCCGGCGATGCCAATGAAATTGACCGAGCAAATCGCGAAGCACCTCCGAGACGTTCATTTCGGAGGAAACTGGACTGCGTCAAACCTGAAAGACCAGCTAGCAGATGTAACCTGGCAACAGGCTACCACGCCGGTTGAGTCTTTTCATACGATTGCAGCTCTCGTTTACCACATGAACTACTTCGTCAGCGTAACCTTGCAGGTGTTGCAGGGAGGACCGCTGGATGCCAAAGACAAGTATAGCTTCGACCATCCTCCCATCCGGTCGCAGAAAGACTGGGAAGAACTGCTCGAAAAGACCTGGAGCGACGCCGAAAGCCTGGCAATCACGATTGAGCAGATGCCGGAGAGCCGGCTTGGGGAAGCCTTTGTGGATCAGAAGTACGGAAACTACTACCGGTGTATTCACGGTCCCATTGAGCATTGCCATTACCACTTGGGGCAGATTGCCCTGATAAGGTCCATACTCTCCGCCGGTACGCGCGGCGGTGAGCCGGATGCTTGATGACCATCGGAGGCACGCGGAGCGGCGGTGGTCGGCGGATTCGAAGCGGGGGACTTACTTCCGCCCGGTGATCCGGGTCGCTATACTGGACAGGCGGCAGCCCACTGGGACAATCCCGTGAGACCTTGAGAGGACAGGATGGTAACATGACAGCGTCTTCGGACTTGAGCCTGCGTTCGACCCTAAACGCAATCCTCGCTACGCCGACTCCCGACGATCTATGGCAATTGCAGGCAGGGTTGCTGGCACTCGACGGCCAGACCGCCCGAAAGGCCCGTGAGGTGGCCGGCGAGTTCCACAGCTTTCTCCGCGACCTGGAAAGCAAGATCGCCTCGCGGAGCGCCAGCCGTCTCAGCGCGGTGCTGACCACGGCCTCGGTCAGCAGCGTGGGATTGCAGGAGATGCTTGCCGAGCGGGAAAATCCCTTGAGGCGGCTGATGGCCAGCGGCGTGACGGCCCTGCTGGAGGTGGCCGGCGCGATGAAGAGCGTCGAGGCCTGGGAGGTGGAAGCGTCGTTGGTCTATTACGACGTGGCCTGGTATCTCTACGGCGAACTCTGGGAGATTTCGCTGGCGGGCCGTCCCGAGCTATCCCACGCGGAGCGGGCGGCGCTGATGGACCAACTGCTGAAACCGGTCCTGGACCCGAGCGTGGAGGCCGCCGTCAAGTCGGTGGTGCTGGTGAGGTTTTTCCAGATCGCGCTGGCGGCCCGGATGTGGCCGTTGCTGGAAGGTGGCGCCGCCGGGGATTCGCAGGAGTGAGGGTTTGCAGTGAAATGGGGTCAACAAATAGGACCGTAGTCAGCCGCACAGAGTTATGGGAAGGATCCTGTCGGACTGAGCATAACAACTCGATCGGCTCGAGATGAACTAAGGCGTATAACCCTATGACCGGATGCACTGGTGGACAATCCAGCAGTGGCGCCGGGCGAGACGTCATCCGCTTGCAACAGGTTTTGTGACTTTGACCGAAACAACTCGCAAATCGTTTCAATACTCCGTTGGTTGCCTGCTTTTGGTCGTGACGGTGATTTCTGGCTGTTTGGCGTTGATTGTTTGGCTCAACAATTGGGCGAACGGCGAATTTGAAATTGCGACCTTCGACTGCGGAAACAACCGTGAAATCGTGATAACGGCGGCTCGATCTTGGGAAGTCTCGCAGCCCATCTATTACTTCGTACGCGTAAACGGCAAAGTCGTCGTCCCAACTACCTACATCGACAACAACAATCCGGATAAGGACCCAGGCACGATTCGCTTTGCCAAATACACGACGCGCGATGGTAACCTGGTCGGAGTCACGTATGCCGACGACACATCGGGCTACTTGGTCATTCACGAGTTCTCGACCGGCGCTTCATTCCCGCGTGGCGAACACATAAAGTGGAACGACGAACTTACTGTTAACGAGAATCGAGACCAACGCGATCGTGCTCGGGCAACACTCGAAAAGAGACTCAACGATTCCCGCGACGCCAAATAAGCGCCGGCGGACGAAGGACCTTTGGTCGTAAGAACCAGGTGCCACGCCGGGTGTCACTGCTGGACAAGCCAGCGGCGGCAGCATGCGTGGGCAAAGACACGAGACTGACGGTATGACCACGCCTTCAAGGCAGTTCAGTCTGCGCAGGCTTCTGGGTTTGGTGACGGGATGGGCGATGATCTTGTCGTTGTCCATGCTCATGGGCCCGTATTGGCCCGGGGGGCTTGTTTTCTGGCTGGGATGTGCCTTGTACATTGCCGCAGCCAGCCGGGGCAACCCTTTCCTGATGGTCGCCGCCATGGTCTTGTCGGCCAGTGGAATTGTCTTGGCGGCTGTGCAGTTGGGGTGATCGCAACGTACTTCGATGATGTAGCTCACCCGCCACACCGGTATCGAGAGCGGACACCGCGGGAACTCGACGGGCTCGGAGGCCCGTCGTACCGGCGGTAAGCGGCTTCAGTCGCTGTAGCCGTCCGGGTGGTCCTTGAACCAGTTCCACGCCGTGGCCACGATCTCGTCGATCTCCGTGTAGCGGGCCGACCAGCCGAGGTCTGCTTGGATCTTGCGGGCGTCGGCGAAGAGGATGGCCGGATCGCCCGGGCGGCGGGCGCCGTGCTCGATGGGGATCTCCCGGCCCGTGACGCGGCGGACCGCCTCCAACACCTCCTGGACCGAATAGCCCTTGCCGATCCCCAGGTTGTAGAACCGCGCGTCGCCGGGCCGCAGCGCGTCCATGACCACGATGTGGGCCGCACAGAGGTCCTCCACGTGGATGTAATCGCGAATGCAGGTCCCGTCGGGCGTCGGGTAGTCGGTGCCGAAGACCGTGATCTTGTCGAACTTGCCCAGGGTGGTCAGCAGTACCCGCGGGATGAGGTGCGTTTCCGGATCGTGATCCTCGCCCAACGAGCCGTCGGCCGCACATCCGGCCACGTTGAAGTATCGCAGCGCGACGAACGCGAATTCTCGATCGGCCGCCGCGTAGTCTCTTAACACCCGCTCCACGCACCATTTCGACCAGCCGTACGGATTGATCGGCTGCTGGGGCATGGTCTCGACGATGGGCGTCGTCTCCGGCTCGCCGTAGGTGGCGCAGGTGGAGCTGAACACCAGCCGCTTTACGCCCGCCGTGTCCATCGCCCGCAGCAGGCTCACGGTCCCCGCGGTGTTGTTGTGGTAGTAGCTCAGCGGGTCGGTGACCGACTCGCCCACGTAGGCCAGCGCGGCGAAGTGCATCACGCAGTCGATCTGGTGCTCGCGGAGCACGTCGGTCAGGGCCCGGGTGTCGGCCAGGTCGATGTTCTGCAGGGTGGCCTGCGGGTGAACGGCCTGGGCGTGTCCCCGATAGAGATTGTCGACCGCCAGCACGCGGTGCCCGGCCTCGACCAACTGCTTCACAGCGTGCGACCCGATATAGCCCGCGCCGCCGGCTACCATCACGTTCATCCGATGTTCCACCTCTCTACGCGACGAAAAGGTGTCAGGCACGTTTTGTGCGAAGCACCCTTCGGGCCGTTCCGGCAAAAGGTGCCTGACACCTTTTCGTCTGGGCTATGGCCGGCTACTTGCGCTGGTCGCAGAATTCGAGCATAAAATCGGCCAGGGTCTGAACGCCCTCGATGGGCATGGCGTTGTAGATCGAGGCCCGGCAGCCGCCGACCGAACGATGTCCCTTCAAGTTGGCCAGCCCCCGCTGGGCGGCCTGTTCGAGGAACGGTGCGTCGAGGTCGGCGTTGGCCAGGCGAAACGCCACGTTCATCAGCGAGCGGCTGTCCGGCGCGGCGTGGATGTCGTAGAACCCTTCGCAGCGGTCGATGG
>Ga0180437_10009307_pt1 | contig 12193 bp, 4 predicted proteins | sample SS_ome_4_FD_132410 | JGI IMG/M metagenome (GOLD analysis project Ga0180437, IMG submission 132410) | Hypersaline lake sediment archaeal communities from the Salton Sea, California, USA - SS_3_D_1 metaG | ecosystem: Environmental > Aquatic > Non-marine Saline and Alkaline > Hypersaline > Sediment... | reverse complement strand
CTGGAATCCCGACCAGTCCCCCGCAATGATCGTCGGCTTTTTCGGGAGAGACGACTCGGATCTGACCCTGGGTATGAACAGCGGCAGCCTCGGCCGTCTTCGGTGGAATAGCGACGGATCGGAGGGCCCTCGCAACTACGCCTCCCCGACCAAAGTCCACGCTACGGTCACCCGCGGGATACCCCATACTATTGAAACGCTGCTCTACATCGGCACTCCGGGCAACGCGGACGGCTGGGTGAAGGCTTGGCTCGACGGTGTCCTGGTGATAGATTGCCGGAACTTGAAGTTGGTCAACGAGGGGGCCGAACCGGTTCTCACCACCACCCACTTCGCTCCGGTTTGGGGCGGGACGGGCGACACCGTCCCGGCGACCCAGACTCTCGCGGTCGAGAGGAGCTACGTCTCTGTGAAGGAGGCGGACCTGCGAACCGCCACCTCGGTAGGCGACAATGTCGATGCTGAGACTCCAACAGCAGCAGGTCCTGCCGCACCGGCCGAAGGGCACTCGTCTTCCCAAGGGACGACAGCGAGTTCCGTCGATCGGCTATGGCCAAATCTGACGAGATTGAAGGGTGCTGTCATTGAACTCGATGAGGGATTTGAAGCGTTAGAACTGGGTGATCCACCCGAGCCGAACGGGCAAGGGTGGACATATCAGAAGGAGGCCTGGTTTGACTCCGGCGACATAACCGTCGTGGAGGACGCTGAATTGCCCGCTTCTCCATCCAAGGCACTGCGGTATCGCTTCAGCAAGGGGCGCACTGGAGGTGGGTCGCCTGCAAGGGCAGTCAACCGCGGAAGCAAGCCGTACAAGCACCGCTACATCGGTTTCTTTGTCAAGTGGAGCGTCCCCTGGGACGAGCACCGCGTTCTGGACAAGATTCTGTATTGGGGCGAGCAAGATCGGATTTCCGCGGGCCAGAACCCGGGTCAGTTCTTCGTCTTTCGCCAAGCGGGGCTCATTCGTGTGAACCTGCAATTTGCCCAGAATTATGAAGGACAGCCTCACAGAAGAGATGCGCATCGAATGATACCTCAGCCGGCGGCGGGAGAGCAGCGGCTCGCTGCCACGCGAGTTGACGACGGCAAGTGGCACCTCGTAGAGATCATTTGCAATCAATCGACCAACGGAAAGCCCGACGGCCGCCTGCGGGTTTGGGTTGACGACGTCCTGCAGTTCGACTTCAAGAACGTGCGCTTCAACCCCCAGCGGGATGCCTTGTTCCGCGGTCTCGATCTTGACCCGGTGTGGGGTGGAATCGGGGACCGAAAGCAACAAATCGATTACCTGTATTTCGACCACTTGCTGATGGCGGGCAGCAACGAAGAGCAGGAGTAGAAGCAGGATGATGCAAAAGACCATTTTCACTCTGGCCTTGTTGATGCTGACGAGTGGCTGCGTCGCGCAGGCGCAGGAGGTCGGGAGCCGGAGGTTGCCGATCCGCAAAGACCATCCACGGATCCTGTTCAACAAGGATCAGTTGCCGGCGATCCGTGCGAAGTGCGCGGGTCCGTTCGCGCAGGAGTATGCGCAGATGAAGGCCCAGGCGGACGAGCGCGTTGACGACATTCTTGCAGAAGGATTCGTCCAAAGAGCGCTGGCCGAACGGGACCGCGTGAAAGCCGGGAAAATCTGGGAAGGGCTGGAAGGGATCGGCCTGCTGTGGCACGTCACTGGCGAAGAGCGATATGCCCAAGCCGGCCGGCGCCTGCATGAATTGCTGATGACGATGTCGGAAGAGACCGTTGCGGCGGTATCGGCGCTTGACAGAAAGCAAATGGTCCAGGGTAAGCAGTTGCTCGATCGAACCGGCCCGCTCTATCTGTCCTATGACCTGTTCTACGACGAGTTAAGTGTGGAGGTCCGGCGGAATAGTGTCCACCTAGACGTTGAGATCATGAGATGCAAGCAGAAAGCAGACTGGGCATGGCAGGGCTGGCAGCAGGGGAGGCTCTTCCATGGGCCGACCCGGGCTGCGCCCTACATCATGGCCTTCTACGGAGACGCCAAACAGGAACAGGACGCCCAGTTTATCAATGAGATTTCGGAGGAGGTGTACGAACTGCTCCATTCGTCGTATCTTCCCGGCTTCGCGGCGAAGGCGAGCCGTCGAGGCGGCTGGAACGAATGCTTCCAGTGTATGTGCATGACGCTCCCCCACCAGATGCCTTTCTGGTGGCGCTGGCGGAATGCGACCACGGCCGAGGAGCACAAGATGTACACCACGAATCCCCTCTTCACCGGGATGGGAAACTGGATCGTCTACAACGTCATGGACTGGCATCGCCAGGACCCGGGAGAATACGCGGTTCCCGTCGGCAGCAAGATCGGCCATCTCGGCCTGCACGGCACCTACTGGACCGTGCCGCTGTCGGGTGACCCAGTAGGGGCGTGGTTCATCAAGCGGGTACCGCGCCAGAAATGGACGCCGCCGCCGCTCTGGGAAAAGACCCTGGTGGAGGAGCCTGACATTCCCGAAGTGAAACCGGAGGAGTTGCCGGAGACGGCGATCTTCGAAGGCTGGGGATGGGTGTCGATGCGCTCCGACTGGAGCGCCGATGGTGTGTTCGCACACGTCACGTGCGGATTGACCGGGCAGGCCGAACCCGCCGACCTCGACGACACGAGCTTCATCATTTACCACAAAGGCCTGCTGGCCATCGACGGCATCAAGCCCGACGGCACGGAGAAGAACACGGATCCCTACGGTCGCATGACCCTGGGGCACAACACGATCACCGTGCTGGACCCCGCCGAGATACTCAGAGGTAACCACGCTTTCCAGTATACCTGGCGGCCGAATCCCTTCCCGGTGAACGACGGCGGGCAGAGCTGGAAAGGCCTGGGTGAGCGCAGCCGCGCGATAACCTCGGCGGGCCTCGATTTCCCCCAGGTCCGCGGCCCCAGTACCATGGCGCGGCTCGGGCAGATCACGGGCTACCAGACATCCCCGCTCTACGACTACGTTTGTATGGATGGCACGAAGTGCTATTCCGAGAACAAGCTGAGGTCCTTCACTCGGCAGTTCGTCTACCTGAAGCCAAACGTCTTTGTCGTATTCGACCGAGTGGTCTCGACCAAGCCGGAGTTCCGCAAACGCTGGCACCTGCATTTCTACAACGAGCCAATGATCGACGGTAGTCTGGTGCGTGTGGACTACGGAGGCGGCCGACTCTATTGCCTGACGCTGCTGCCGGAGAAGGCGACATTGAAAAAGGTGCAAGGGCCGAAACTTGAGAAGACGGACGGGACGTATGTGATTCCGGAAGGTTGGACAGACAGTCCGACCGACACGTGGCGCCTGGATGTAGGGCCTGAAAAGTTACAGACGGATGACGTTTTCCTGCACGTGCTGCAAGCGGTGGACACGGGCCAACCGCGCACGTTCGTCAGCAGGGAGTTCGAGCGCGACGGCAAGGTCGGCCTCGAGCTAACCGTGGGCGACCGGCGATTCGAAGTGCTGTTCGCGCGCGATGCGCAGGCATCCGGTCACACCCTTGTGAAGGAACGAGAGAAGGTGCTGGCAGATCGTGACTTTCCCCAGCAGATCGAGGACACGTATGCGTTGTGGAAAGACGATCCGCGATTCAGCATGTGGATGACGGATTCACGTTTCCGATACGTTATTCCAAAAGAAGATCGCGCGACGTTCGACGGAAAGTGACCAGGACTTCGCGGGGTTTCGGGGTCAGAGCGACGTTAGACGTTAGTGAGATTCTCGGGTCGGTCTCTCCGAAAAGCGGGAGGATCATCTATTTCGGCTCGAAATATGCGTGAGTGGCCCGGTCTTTCGGTTTTTCGCGACCATGATACTCCTTTCCTCCCCCTGTGCGGCCAATCCGGGGGCTTGAGAAAATGCGCATATTCATGTCTGAGGACGCGCGGGCCGCTTGTCTTAACGCAGGGTTCAAGTGGAATGTGTGAAGTCGGTTTTGTGTGAGACTCCGTGGATTGTGGGATAACGCCCGGATCGCCTCGACGGCGCTGTAGCTGCTCGTCAGATGGCAGGCCAGCAGGCAACGGGAGTAGTAGTCGATCACCGTGATCGCATACCACCAGGCGATGCCTCCGCAGATCGGCAACATCCGCTTCGGCGCGTCGGCGGGGGCGACCGCTGCAGGCTGGGAAGAAACGTCTCGGCGCCTTCGGCCTGCCGATCCTACCGCTGTTGGGCCTTGTCGTGCGGTGGTTGGAGCGGGCCGGGGGCCATCTCGAACATGTGCCATTTGGGCGGCTCTTCGGTCGCCGGCTTCGGCGCTCCGAGCGGCTTGACTTCCAGCAGAATCGTGCAAGACCCCGGCTTGGTGATGCCCGGGAATTGCAGTCCTCGAAGGATCCCCAAGAGCTGCTTGCGCCGCTTGAGAGCGTCCTTTTGCCCGGGTGTCGTGTGGATTTGGCACTCGGCCACCTTGCCGACCTTGTCCAGCTCCAGGTAGACCGCCGCCACCGTGCCGGCCAGCCACTTCCTCTCCGCGTTCTTCTGCACCTGAAGCTCGCATTGCCGATCGGCGAAGCTCTTCACCCCGGCCGTTTCTTCCGGCGAAAGCCCTCGCAAGGCAAAGTTCAAGGTGAACCTGCAAACTGCATCACGCTTCAGGTGTGGAAACTGCCACGACTTGACGCTTTGCTCCAGGCGTTGGCTGAACTCGGCGTGCTTCCCGCCGTCGGGAATCCACGGGGTGAGGCTTGCCTTGCCTTCCTGGCTGACGAAAAGCCCCAGCGTCACCGACTTATCGGCCAGTTGAAGCAATTCGGCCTCGCGGCGTGCCACCGCGTAGTACTTCTGATCGATGACCTCGCGAAGCTTGACATAATCCGCCGGGTGAGGCTCCAGCGACTCCACAAGTCCTTCAAGTCCTTCCGGCAGTTCGGCGCCAGGCCGGAACGGCCACGGGATTATCTCGCAGGGAGGTGTGAGGATTGCCGGGGGCGTCGGCGCGGCGGGCTGCGGAGCCGCCGATGCCTCGCCGGCCGGGCCGCCCAGCGCCAACGCCGTCGAACAGACACCCGCCGCCGCGGCAACCGACGCGGCCGTCGACACCACGCCCGACCGGACGGGCGCCGGCGACGTGCCCAGCTCCCAGATCCGCGACCGCACCTCGTGCACCTGCCGGCCCATGGCCCCGTCGAACGCCTCCCGCCGCGCGCCCAGTTCCGCGATCAATCGTTCGGTTCGCTCCGCCGAAGGCAGGCGCGGCGATTCGACGAACCGGCAAATCCGGCCTAGCAGCTCGGCGTTATTGTGATTCAGCCGCAGGATCAGATTCTTGACCGCCTTCTCCAGCCCGCCGTCGGCGCGGCGGGGGTAGAAGTGCCTCAGCAGGTGGAACTCATAGTCGATCGCCATGGCTTGGTGGTTCATGCCGGTGATCTCATGGTTCCGCGCCCAGAAGACGTCGCGGAAGATCTCGTAGGCCAACTGGACCGGCTCCTCGGCGATGCGGTAGTGATAGCCCAGGTAGTTGCCCAGCAGCCGGTTCTCGCGTTGCAGGCGCCGCTCGATCTCCGTGCCCGAGTAAACCTCCACGCGGCAGAAGTTCAGCGGGAACCGGGCCTGCCGCCGCATGAAGCGGATGTTTTCCCAGAGGTCGCCCAGTCGCGCGTCGGGATCGAACATCAGCAGGTTGAAGCAGGTATGCAGCCCGAACCGCCGCAGCACCCGCAAGGCCCGATCGTTCTGCCGCCGCTCGGTACCCCGGCCCAGCGTCTTCAGGCCGGCCACGGCGTTGGTCTCCACGCCCAGGAAGACGCGAAACAGGCCGATTTCTTTCAGCAGCGCGATCACGTCCGGATCGAAGTTGTCGGGCCGGGCCTTGACCTGGACGGCGATCCGGCCGACGCCCAGGTCGTCGAGCCGCTGCTTCAGCGCGCCGAGCCGGGCCAGGTTCGCCTGCTTCTGGGGCAGGAAGAAGTTGTCGTCGTGGAAGTTGAAGATCCGCACGCCCCGGTCGTGGACCAATTGGGCCATCTCCCCGGCCACACAACGCACGTCCCGCTGCCGGAACCGCTTGCCCCCGTTCTGCCGGTGCCAGGCGTTGATCGAGCAGAAGTGGCAGTTGCCGTAACAGCCCCGGCTGCTGAGGATGCTGGCGATCGGCAGCCCGAAATAGTCCTGGAAGCTCGCTGGACGGGTAGGCCACGGCCGCAAGTCCAGATCGTCGATGTTCGCTCGCCGCCCGGTGCCGTGGATCCGCCCGGCCGCGTCCCGCCACGTGAGCCCCGGCACACGCTCCGGCCGGTCGAGGTGCTCGATCAGATCGACGATCGCCTCTTCCCCTTCGCCGTGGATGATCGAATTGAAAGCGGAGTAGTCTTCGAGGATTTGCCGGGCATGGAACGAGGCAAAGTGTCCGCCGGCCGTGATATGCCCCCGGTAGCCGGCCGCCCGCAGCCCCTCGGCCAGCGCGATGAACTCGCCGGCCCGGGCCGTGAAAACCATCGAAAGCCCCACGACCTCCGGCCCGGCCGCCATGAGGCCGGCGATCAGGTCGGGGATCTGGTCGGGGGCGTGGAAATCGAAGATCTCGGCCCCGTGTCCCGCCCGGTCCACCGCAGCGTGGAGATAACGCAGCGCAAGATTCTCTTCCAATTCCGGTCCCACCAAAGCGATTCTCATGACTGGGGTCCTCCTTCTGTCGGGGTAGGCGTTCGCCCACTATTAGACGCCCGGCGCTCCAAGAAAGGTCCCGCCAGGGATTGTGCAAAGACTCTGGAAGGATGGGCAGGTACCCCTTTGGTGTGAAGACGCGGCGCGAATCGGACACCCAACACTGCCGGTCCCCCCTCCAGGGCCCCGGCCTAGCACGCGTAGGTGGCGCACGCCGCACTGCAATTGCGCCTCGGCACGAAGTGCAGGCGGTGCCTCACAGCGACCGCGGCTGCTCGGAACGCCCGATTTGCGTGCGGTGGGGGCGACCTCCGCGCGTTGCGCCGGGCACCGACGCCGACGGCTCGCCCCTCCAAAGGGGTGGGGCTAGACGCGGCAAGTCACTTCATCATCTCCAGCATGGCCCGGCCCATCGACTCGCCCATCTGGTAGTAACAGGCCCCCGAGCCCAGGTAGTGGTAACGCTTGTCGGAGGTGTAGGCCAGTTGCCTCTTGTAGCGCTGTCGCCAGTTCTTCTGGAAGAACAGACCCGGGTCGATGCGCGTCGGATCGTCTTCGGTCTTGGCCTCGTTCTTCCGGGCGTTGGCACGGAACTCGTTCCACTCGTCCTGCATGTCGGGCAGACCGGTCGGCCAGTACAGGGCCGTCTTGGCCACGCGGACGTTGTCGCGGAACTCCTCCATGGCGGCGATCCGGGCCTGCTGGGCGCGGAACGTGGCGATCCAGCCCTCCGCGTCCGGGCCGTCGGTACCCAGTTCGCCGATCACGAAGGGCAGATCGGGCGCCTCGAGGTCGCGGCGGATGTCGCGGATGAAGTGGGCCATCTGCTCGGGATAGTCGCGATTGCCGGCGCCGATCGCGTCGTTCCAGCCCTGAAACCAGACGAATCCGGCGATCTCGTAACCCCGCGCCTCGTCGTACTCGGGGAAATACTGCTTGATGTTGTCGAGCACCCGGTGGGTTTCCGAAATGACCTTGCGGTAGTCGGAGCCGTACGTCTCTTTGAGCCCGTCGAAGGTCATCTCCGTCTCTGGGGCGTTTGCCTTGATGGCGGCCAGTTCCTCCTTGATCTGTTCGTCGCCGGGCATGGCGCTGGGTGGGCGGAAAGTCTTCTTCACTGCCCGGCCGCCCCAGGCCGCCTTGATCAACAGCACCTGCTCGTCGAAGTGATCCCCCAGCACGTAACCGATGCCCAACTCCGGGCCGATGGTTAGCGCGGCGAACTTCCGGTTGTTCTCGTCGCGGTCGGTCTTGAAGCCGCCGAAGCCGACACTCAGCGGTCCGAACCGCGGGATGTCGCCCGCCGGGCCCTTGGTCTTGCGGTCAAGGAACGTGACCCACACGTCGTCGCGCACAGTCCACTTGCCGTGGGTCTTCAGGTGCGCAAAGCGGTCGTGCGTATCGGCGTCGGCGATGACTGCATCGAGCGTGCTGGCCAGGGCCTTCCCTTCCATGTTCGATTGTCCGGCCAGGATGAATACCTTGACGGGGCCCAGGGCCGCGGTGCCGGCCCGAGCGCACAACGGCCCGGCAACGGAGCAGCCGAGCAGCAAGAGGGCAATCGTCTTGCGGTTAAGGACTTCCATCGCGGGTCTCCTTGTGTCTTGTAGCCAATCCGCGTTCACTGCGACGGCCCCCCATACTCCGTTCGGTTGGGGCAGGTCTTCTTCGAACCTCCAAGGCTACGGCGTATCCCCGTTCCTTGTCAACCCAGCGACAAGTCCGCAGGCAGCAAGGCACGACGACAAGGGGAAGGGCCAAGAAGCCGTCTTGGGCGGCTGACTCCTACTGCGCGGGCGGGCAACCGGCAGCACACGGCGGGCCTGGCGCCGGTGCCGTGATCCACCCACTCCGGGTGTCGGTTCTGGTGCACGGAGACCGATCAGGCTCTCTTCATCTTCGCCGCCTCCGGGCGCACCACGCCAGCCCCAGAAGGCCAAGACTCCAGATGAGGAAGGTGGAAGGCTCGGGGATGATCACCGTGGGCGTTTCCGACTGAATGCCGGACAGGATGAGGTAGTTGTCAAAGGGCTCGACGCTGGCAAGACGCTTGTCCCAGCCGAGTGGCACGTTGATCGTCACCTTCGACGGGTCGAAACCGAGAATGGCAGGGGCCGCGACGATCTCGAACCGGTCCGTCGGCACGATGGGTCGGACCAGGCCGGCGTCGAGGACTTCAAGCGTCCAAGTCGATAGCGTCAGACTATTCACGTCGATCAGGTCCCACCCGTCGGCGGTTCCAGCCACGCCGTCGGGATCCAGCACTTCCCACTGATACGTTGCGCCGGATTGCATCAGGAGGGTGTTCCCAGTGACTGTGCCCGAACTGTTGCCGGGGTTCACGGCGCCGGAGCCGGCGAGTTCGATCGTGCCGTTCCACGTTCCCGTGCCGCCGAGCGTGCCGTTGACGGTGGCGGTGTTGCCATTGTTGTCGAGCGTGGCGTTGAGGGTCAGGCCGGGGAAGGCTATGGGCGCGTTGAGTCTCACCGTGCCGGACTCGATGGCCACTTCCGGCGTGTTGACGAATGCGGCCGAACTGTTCAGCTCGATCGTGCCGCTGGGGATCTGCGTCGCACGCTCGTTAATCCCGCGCACGGCGGTCAGGGCCGTACTGCTGCCGAGCCGGATCGTGGCGGTGCCGCTGCCGTCCATCGTGGCATTGATCTCCATCGAACCGGACCCGGCGTCGGGCGCGCCGAAGTTGGCGATGCCGATCGACGAAGCGCCCACGTCGGCAACGACCTTGCCGGGGTCGCCGACGTTGCCCAGCGTCATTCCCTTGTGGCTGGAGCCGAAATTCATCAAGTACCTTCCGTCGCCGAGTGTCAGGTCCTCGTTGAGCGCGAAGAAGTTATTGTTGTTGCTCGAAACGCAGAGGTCAGAGGTCTTCAGCACCTGCGTCATGACCGGATTCGGTGCGCCGGTGAAGTTGTAGGCGCCGCCGACGCTCATGACGATTGCGGGCCGGGCGCTGTTGACGATCAGGTCGGTGCCGAGCGTCAGGTTCTCCAGCACGCTTTCCTGGCCGGGGCTCACGGGAATGGCGACGTTGTCGTTCAGCACGATCATCGTCCCGGCCGCCGGCACGATCGGCATTGTCGGGAGTCTCATCATCGCGTCGCCGTGCGTTTCCAGGCGGCCCCTGACGTCCGGCGCGGCGTTGTTGCCGATCGAGACAGCGCCGTCGTAAACGTGGACCTCCTGGGCGGCGGTCACGGCATCGAGGTCAAACGTCACGATCGAGCGAGCGATATCGCCTTGGTTGCGGAAGTGGTACTCGGTCGCCGTTCCCTTGAGCGATTGTCGTAGTGTGATCTCCGACGTGCCGAACATGTCGATATTCGCCACGCCGGTCGGTGAATCGAACTTCGCTCCCGTGTATCTGGCTCCCGTGCCGGTATTGTTGTGCACCATGGCCACGGAGAGATCATCGGAAGTCGGCGTGGTATAGGTGTTGGAGCTGCTGTAGTAATTGGGCGTGAACTGCCCGACGGCCACGCCCTTGTAGACGCTGTTGCCGTCGTCGCCGGCACTGGTGGTGCCCGTCGCGGTGGCGCCCTTCCAGAGGATCGCGTCCTTCACGCCAGGTGTCAGGCCCAGGTCGCCCTCGGTGGGTTCGGGGCCGGCGGTGAGAGCCAGGACGGCATTTGCGGCCAGAGCGATGTTCTGACTGCCGCCGCTGTACACGGCGCCCGTCACGTTGCCGCTCAGCACGCCGAAGGCATTGACGTTGATCGTCGGCAGGGCGGTCTGGGCGGTGCCGATGTGGAGTCTGCCCAGATCGGAGACGTTGATCGTGCCGCTGCCCATGCTGCCGTCAACGTTGGCGTTCCAGGTGGCGCGGTCGCTGATGTTCAAGGCGGCGCCGAAGGTGACGGTGTTGTAGGCGTTGATCACCGGATTGCCGCCAATGGCGATGGCCCTGTAAGCGAAGTTCAAGCCGTTGGGGAATGAAGCCGGGCCGTTCATGTGCCACGTCACCTGGCCGGGCCCGGAGGTCGGATCCGACGCCGTCACCGAGCCGTTGAAGGTCGGGTTCTTCGATTTGCGGTCGTTCCAAAGACGCCCGCCCGCCAGGTCGACATTGAAGGTCGTTTGCGACTGGTTGTTGCGGAACTTCAGTTCATTGAAGTTCAATGTGGCCGTACCGCCGGTGCTCTGGAAGAGCGCGGCATTACCCATGTTCTCGATCCTGACGTTGGCGACGGTGCGGCTGGTTCCCATCAGGTCGATGGTCTTTCCGGCCGAACCGACGAAATCAACGTCGTCTGCGGGGTCGGGAAGCGCACCGCCCTGCCAGTTCGCGAGGACGTCCCAGTTGGTCGGATCGGTCCCGTCGTCGCCTTGCCAGACAATTTGCCCAAGGGCAGTTCCGGTCGTTAGCAGTACAGAACACGCGAGCACTGCGAGTACGTGCCCGATGGCACGCGCGAGGTGGCTCCTGAAAGGACGGCGCGAGGTGTTGGCACAGTTAGGCGGAAGTCGCATCAGACCTACCCCCAGAATAGAGAGGAAACGTACGGAGTCGCTCAGCCCAACACGCGTCGCAGGGTCGCCCAGGCCGCCCCTCCCCGACTCCTTCAGCAGCCAGGCCCAGGCAGGCACCAAAACTCCTTCTCGCCGTGCCCGCCGACTTCCCAATTCCGTATGTAATTGCCCGCCCAAGGCCATTCCTGACAACGACCCCCGAGAATCCTCCAACATTCGGCAAAATCCACTCTAGAGAGGGGGTTCGGCATGGGTTTTCCCGCCTTTGTGGGCCCAGCGGCATAACCTAACAGTCGGGGCATACGCGGCGTTGCCCGCCTGGAGAGGGTTGCAGAAACCGTGTCTTCGGCACGCGGGAGTGTGTCGGCGCGACACCCCGCCGCCAGTTGGCAACGTGCGTTTGCCTCCAGCGGTCCGCCCCGTCGACGGCATTCTCACGTCGACCACAAAGCGCGTCGGCGGGGGCGACCGCGTGCACGAAGCGCACGTTGCTAACGTGCGGAGGTCGATTTCACCGCCGCAGGTAACTGCATCTTGGCAAGTGCAGGCGGTGGGCGGCACCGCCGCAGGCAAGAGGCGTGTCGGCGGCCATGACAAGCCACCCCTACAAATGGGGGAAACCTGCCTCCGGCTGTGTCTCATTCGCGTCCCGTGGGGCCGCCGTATGGCTCAGATGATCCTCACCCTTGCCTTGGTACAAACATCCCGGAGGATGTCACTTGCTTTCAGAAAGTTGGCCGTGTCGAATAGGCCTCTATCGGCAAGCAAGTGCGAATTGAGGCGGCCGGCAGCGTTCATGTGGCAGGCATCGAGAACTACCGAAGGAGATGTATTCGATGAGTGTCAAGCGAAGGGAGTTCATCAGCGCGTTGGCTGCGGGCGTGGGCGGCATGGCCTTCAACTGCGTGCCAGCACGTGGCCAGACAACGACACCCGATGCCGAGGGAGAAGATCTCGCTAAGCCCACGCCGCAACAACTTGCCTGGCAAGACATGGAAATGGGGCTCTTCATCCATTTCGACATGGTCACTTTTACCGGACAGATGAAGCCCCGCACACCTGCGGATCCGAATATCTACAATCCGGTCGAATTG
>Ga0180437_10009306_pt1 | contig 12194 bp, 10 predicted proteins | sample SS_ome_4_FD_132410 | JGI IMG/M metagenome (GOLD analysis project Ga0180437, IMG submission 132410) | Hypersaline lake sediment archaeal communities from the Salton Sea, California, USA - SS_3_D_1 metaG | ecosystem: Environmental > Aquatic > Non-marine Saline and Alkaline > Hypersaline >... | reverse complement strand
TTCAAGGAAATATGTTGGAATTCTCTTAAAAAATCCCGAATTTCGTGAAAAAAAAGCGAGGATTTTAGAGTTAAGAAAGCAATTCGTGATGGAAAATTTAAATAAATCTTTATCTAAGTCAGAAATTTCAAGAGGTTTAAAGTTGTATTTTGAAAGTCGTTTAAATATGACTCCCTCGTAGACTTTTCCTTGTACGAAAGTAATGAAATATAAGAGAAAAGAAAATAAACTTTGAATTACTTTATTAACTTGAACTAAAATATTTTTAATATAAATGATTCAATTAAATTAATCAAACTACATCATATCAAGAGAAAAACGAGAAATGAGCGAAATCCAACTTAGGATAGAAAGTTTAGAGAAAAATCGAAGTGGACGTTCTTTATGTTATGTTGACCAAGATGTTTTAGAAGAAATAGGGATTGGTACCGGAGATATCATAGAAATTAAGGGAAAAAAGAAAACTACTGCGATTGTCGTGGCGAGCTCTGAAGATAGAGGTAAAAAAGTAATTCGCCTAGACGGTCTTCAAAGGTTAAACGCAGGAGCAACCATCGGGGAATACATCACGATTAAAATAGCGGAAGTATATCCTGCTGTAGAAATTGTTTTAACCCCCACTCGCCCTAATATAGATTTAAAACGGCAGGCTGACGCAATTAAGGGGAAGTTAATAGATAAACCCGTTGTAATTGGGGATATCGTCGATGTATTGGGCGCTTTTGTTCAACAAAACGACCCCGATAATCCAATGGATGGAATAATGAAAATGATGATGGGAGGAGGTAAGAAAAGGCCTACTTTAGGTACTTTAAGGTTGATCGTTGAAAATTCCAATCCGTCAGGTAAAGTAGTCAAGATCACGCGCAATACCAAGATAAAAGTTAATAAACGAGTAGCAGTCCTTAACGTTTCTGGAGGAGTTGTTACCTACGACGATGTAGGGGGTTTAACAGACGAAATTCAAAGGATTAGGGAAATGGTTGAATTACCCTTGAAGCATCCAGAACTTTTCCATCGATTGAACATAGAACCGCCAAAGGGCGTTTTATTTTATGGGCCTTCTGGAACTGGAAAAACACTGATGGCAAAAGCAGTATCACAAGAATCCAACGCAAATTTTAAAATCATCAATGGTCCAGAAATCATGAGCAAATTTTACGGCGCAAGTGAAGGTCGACTTCGAGAAATTTTTAGAGAAGCCGAACAAGAAGCCCCTACCATTATTTTTATCGATGAGATCGATTCCATCGCTCCAAAAAGAGTAGATACCTCTGGGGAGGTTGAAAGGAGAGTTGTTTCCCAACTCTTATCGCTGATGGATGGATTGCAAGGTAGAGGGGAAATAATATGCATTGGCGCTACAAATCGAATAAATTCTATCGACGAGGCGTTGAGAAGACCCGGAAGATTTGACCGTGAAATTGAATTTGGAGTACCTAACGCAAAAGGGAGGAAGGAAATCTTTCAAATACACACCAGAGGGATGCCACTTGCTCCAGATGTCAAACTCGAGCAATATTCGGAAATTACTCATGGTTTTGTTGGAGCGGATATTATGGCGGTGGGCCGTGAAGCGGCGATGTTCTCCTTGAGAAGGGTATTGCCTAAAATAAACCTGGATGAACCAATTCCGAGCGATATCATTCAGGAATTAATCATAACAGACGATGATTTCGCCAAGGCTATTAACATGATTGAACCATCCGCAATGCGGGAAGTAATGATAGAAAGACCAAATATAAGTTGGGACGACGTAGGAGGATTAACCCAAATTAAGGATGAATTGAAGGAAGCCGTTGAATGGCCATTGAAATATCCAAAATTGTTTGAAAAGGCAGGAATTCGTCCATTACACGGAATTTTACTCTATGGTCCACCAGGATGTGGAAAAACGCTTTTAGCTAAAGCAGTGGCTACAGAGAGCCAGTGTAACTTCATCTCAATAAAAGGTCCGGAAGTGTTTTCCAAATGGGTAGGTGAAAGCGAAAAGACGGTAAGAGAAATATTTCGAAAAGCACGACAAGCCGCACCTTCCATAATATATTTCGATGAAATTGATGCGATAACTTCAGGAAGAGGAGATTACCAAGGCTCCCAAGTATACGCATCAATTGTAAACCAATTGTTAGTTGAAATTGATGGCGTAGAAAAGAGAAAAGGTGTCATCATCGTTGCCAGTACCAATCGCCCGGACATAGTAGATCCCGCATTTTTTAGACCTGGTAGATTTGATAGATTATTGTACGTCACGGCTCCGGATGTTGACGCACGAGAAAGAATATTAGAAGTGCACTCGAAAAACATGCCGTTAGACAAGGAAGTCTCGCTAAATAAAATAGCCCAACTTACCGAAGGATACAGTGGAGCAGATTTAGAAAATGTATGTCGAGAGGCAGGCATGCAAGCGATTAGGGAAAAAATGGAGGACCTGAAAAAAATAGAAAACAAGCATTTTGAAGCCGCATTAGAGAAGATCAATTCTACTCTTCCTGTAGATATCATCGAGCAGTACGAAAAGATGTCTAGCGACTTGATTAAATCGAGAAACATTAAAGACTCAAGAGAGGATTTATACAGATAAATTATAAATCTTTTACAAATTTTCCAATTCGGTTCATCGCTTCTTCAAGTTTATCGTAAGCGGTAGCGTAAGATATTCTTAACTTGTCATCTGAAAAGGAACCGAATATATTTCCAGGAACAATTGCAACTGCTTTTTCTTTCATAATTTTCATTGAAAAATCAGAACCCTTCATTCCAAAAGGCTTTACCGAGGGCATTATATAGAAAGCACCTCGAGGTTTTACGACGTCAAATCCATACTCGGTCAATCGATTGAACACGAGATTTCTACGTCGTGTAAAACTCTCGTGAATCTCGTTAAAAAAGCGATTATCCATCTTGAGGGCTTCAATAAATCCATATTGAGCAGGGTGGTTCGTTCCCGCAACGGTGTATTGGAGATATTTTTCCATTAAATCAATTATTTCTTCTTTAGCGACCACATAACCCAATCGAAATCCTGTTGCGGAATATAATTTCGACATGGCATTTAAAGTTATCGTCCTCTCAAACATTCCATTTAAAGCCGCAGGGCTAGCGTGTTTAAGCCCGTCATAGACGTAATTTTCATAAACTTCGTCGCTTATCAAATAAAGATCGTGCTCAACGGCGATCTCCGCCATTTGTTCTAGTTCTTTCTTACTTAAAGCATATCCCGTAGGATTATTTGGCGAATTGATTAAGATGGCCTTAGTTTTTTCGGTTACCGCTTTTCTTATTTTTTCAATATTCGGACTAAGATCGCTGTTGCGTTCAATTTCAACGATTTTTAATCCAAAAAAAGACCCGCAGTAAAAGTATGACACGAAATTAGGCGATGACAAGATCAACTCGTCGCCAGGATTGAAAATCGTGGCGTAAGCCAAGGTAATTGCGTTTGAACCTCCATTACACATGATAATGTTATTTTCCGCATTGACTATGATATTATTATCTCGCGCCATTTTAACTTCTAACAGTTTTAAAAGGTCAGGAACTCCTCGAGTAGGTGCGTATGTAGTGATATTCTTTTTTAACGCATTAATGGTTCCTTGAATTGCAGGTTCAGGAGTGTTAAAATCGGGTTGACCGATTCCTAAACTAATGATATCCGATCTTCCAGCGGCTAAATCAAAGAGCTCTCGAATTTTTGATTTCGGCGCTTGAATTACTTTATCTGATAGTTCTTTCATAATTTATCTTAAAAACTCGATAGTATTAATAAATTTAGGTTTTGCGATATTTTCATGAACACATGAAATAGAATGAAATTTTAGATCTTTTCGCCGTGGTTTCTTAAAACTTGATACACCAAATTTTTAAAAGCAATTTCAACATTTTGATTCAGTTTTGCGGAGGTTTCAACAAAAGAACTGGCTTGGATTTCTTCAGCCAGTTTCTCTCCATCCGCAGTTGATACAACTCTTTGTTCGCTCAAATCGATTTTATTACCGATTAAAATATAAATTCCTTCTTTTTTAATGAATTTTTTAAAATCCATTAACCATTTCGAATTTATTAGTTCAAACGTGTTAGGACGCGTGACATCGTATACAAGAAGCGCACCAACGCAGCCCTGAAAATACATACTGCGTATGACATTGTATTTCTCTTGGCCTGCTAGGTCCCACATAATCAAACGGACTTTTGAGTTAATCTCCTCAATAAATACATCTTTTCGAATGATATTGGCTCCTAAGGTAGGTTTATAATCCTCTTTAAAGGTATATTCAACATATTGATTAATTAATGAAGTCTTTCCTACTGCGGCTTCTCCCAAAACAACGATCTTAAAGACGAATTCTTTGATTTCTTCGGCCGTCATTTTTAATAATTTCTATCTTTTATTATTTTGTTATCATTCTTTATTAATGTTTTATTTGGGATAACACCAATTTCATGTCAAAACTATTGTGATGTGGATCGTTTGCATCAATTTTTATTAACCGACTTGTAACTTTAATATTTGAAGGTAATGTCTTTTCAAGGGAATGGATCAAAAATCCTTTCATTAAATCGCATGGATCTCCAATTTCAGAGCAGAAAATGCATTTCTCAACTCTAACATCGATTTGTTCTTCAGTTCTATTAAGAATTTCGACTCTCCAATCAGTCTTTATTAAATCATTGATTTCTCGTACAATCTCATCGAAGTCTTTTCCAAATGGAAATAAGTAAAATGAAAATTTTCTTCCTATTGCTTTCAATATGTTTTCTGACATGTAAAGGAGAATATTTTGTGCAGCGATGATCTTCTTAAAAGAAAAAAAGTCCAAAGTACCATCAGGATTGATATTTTTAATGTCTTTCAAGAAAAGCATGTTAGCTTCTTTCAAAATTGATTTCAAGCCATCATAATCAAGTACGTCGTGATATGCTAATAAAAGCGCAGTCACTACTTTATTTCTTACTTCTCCTTTATTTTCTTCTATGACTAAATTTCACCAATTAGTTCTTATTATTATTAAATCCTTACCATTTGTCGTTTTTCATTCAAATTTGATGCCATGATTACTCAAGATTTGTTGTACTAATTTTAAAAAAGCTTCTTCCACGTTATCTCCCAATTTAGCACTCGTTTCAATAAAATCGGCAGCATTTATCTTACTCGCCAATTTCAAGGCATCCTCTGAAAAAACACCTCTATCTTGCTCCAGATCTGTTTTATTACCAATTAACACGTATGGTACATTACTTTTCACGTGCTTACTGAAATCCTTTATCCATTTTTGTTCGATACTGTTAAAGGTGTTATACCTAGTGATATCATATACCAATAATGCTCCCGTACATCCATCGTAATATTTTTGCCGCGTTTTTTCATACGCATCCTGTCCCGCAATGTCCCAAAGTATTAAATGTACTATAGAATTAATGTTTTCAAGTTCAATGTCTTTTTTAATGAGGTGCACGCCCATAGTCGCGCGATAATCCTCTTTGAAGATATTCTCACAATACTGATTTACTAATGATGTTTTACCTACCCCAGCATCTCCCAATATTGCCAATTTGAAAACAAAACTTTTTTTTTCTTCTGACATTCCTAACATCCTATTTTATAAATCTAAAAGTGACAAACCAAATTGAGGGTCTACTGCCCGTTTTAATTTCTGGTCAATTTCATATATATAAACTTCGCCTGTTACTGAAATGATGCTAGGCTGACTTAAATGCCCAGCTATAACGCTATAATCTTCTCTTCCTACTGTTACATGTAAGTGAATTACTGGTCCAGTATTCCCATAAGCGATGTTACCCATGCACGAGATCAATTCCACATCTTCCTCAAAAGTTTTAAATTTATACTCCCCCGTCTCAAGATTGAAGAACCCTAAAGAAACTTTTTTAAGAGCGCCAATAACATTTACGAGTCCGCCATTAATATCGTGATTTATAACAATCTCAGTAATTCCGTCAATTAGGTCCTCATCAGGATACAACCTTCCAACAATCACTCTACTTACATGCCTTTCAATACTTTTCATTGCAAATATTCTTAATTTTAATATTTGTTCTCAATTTTATTGATAACCTAATGAATTCTTTATGGTTTTTTATAAATATAAAACTTATGTATTTGTCCAATAGTACCCCATTTTCACGAAAAGTTTGGATTTGGTCGATTTATTATATAATCCACAAGGGTTTCAAACGCTTTTTCGACATTATCTCCGTATTTTGCGCTAGTTTCAATGAATTCAATAGCGTTTAATTCATGACTTAATGCTTCTCCTTCTTCTTTTGTGACGCGACGCGTTTCTTTTAAATCGCTCTTGTTACCTAACAGGAGATAAGTCCCTTCTTTAGCGGCTCTTGTTCCTGAAAACTTTAATAAGTCTTTATACCACTTTATTTGAATATTATTTTTTGTTACAGGACGAGTAATATCGTACACGAATAGGGCGCCAGTACATCCTTGAAAAAACAATTGACGGGAAAGGTCATACTTCGATTGAGCAGCAAGATCCCATAAAACCAATCTTGCCACGGCGTTGTGGCTGTTTTTTAAGGGAACATTTTTTGTAACGATGTTCACTCCGAGGGTTGGTTTATAATCTTCTTTAAAACTGTGTTCAATGTACTGATTAATCAAAGAGGTTTTACCGACTGCAGCGTCGCCTAAAACCACGAGTTTTAACACGTATTCCGTGAGTTTTTCCTTAGACATTTTACCAACCTATCTCCATTTTCTTTATAGTTTTACCATGAATCGGTATTGATTTTTACTCTTATATATTTAGCGCTAGTTTATTCTTATATATTTTTTTTTTTGGATAATTGTATTTCGAAATAGTAATACAATTCTAACAAGAAAAATTAATTACCTTGACAGAATATATTTTTAATATTGAGAAAATTGTGAATAGATCATGAGCGAAAAAATCACTGTTTCTGGCATCGAGTTACTCTTAACTGAACCTGCTGACGTGAACATGGATTGGGTTGGAAACGAGGATCCAATTAACGAGTTAAAGGCAGCGTGGCTAGTAGTTGACGATGACGATCTTCCACTTAATCCCCGAATTCTTGGAAAACCGGGAGTTGGAAAAACAACGCTAGCTTATGCTACCGGAAAAAGAATGGGAAAAGACGTATACATTTTTCAATGTACCATGGATACAAGACCTGAAGATTTATTAATCAGTCCCGTTATTGCGTCAGGAAATCAAATCGCGTACGTTGCTAGTTCCTTGGTTTCAGCAATGATTAAAGGAGGAGTTTGCCTATTAGACGAAGGAAATCGAATGAGTGAAAAAAGTTGGGCATCACTGGCAGCTTTAATGGACAAGCGCAGGTACATCGAGAGCATCATTGCGGGCATCAGGATCTATGCTCACGAGGATTTCCGATTGTGCGTGACCATGAATAGCGATAGCAGCACATATGAAATTCCAGAATACATCCAGAGCCGCCTCCAGCCTAAGATTTATATCGAGTTCCCTAACAGAGTAGACGAGCTCAAAATCTTAAAGTATAACTTGCCATTTGCTTCAGACGAAATTTTAGAGTATTGCGTTGATTTTCTTCAAAATTCTCACAACCACGACGAGCCCTATACAGTTAGAGACGGAATAAACATCTTGAGGTATTACATGAAATCCCGCGAATTGCGGGAAGAAAAAAAAGAAGTTCTAGATAAAGAGCAGTTTGATAATGCCACTATTCACATTTTAGAAGAAGCTGCAACTAAATACTGCCCAAATAATTACGAAAAATTCTTAAAACAGTTGGAAAAATCTCCTTTGAGAGAGATTTTTGGCGATTACGAAGATTAAATCAATAATAGTTATAAAATAATTGAAAAATAAAAAATAAGGATTAATACTTTAAAGATTAATCTAAAGGAATCCAGAAGCGACAGACGTCGCACTGGTTAACATCAATGAATTTTGTAGGATTCGAGCTGGTCGCAGCAATTCGCCTCGTGAACATCATGCCATTGCATTTTTCACACAACAAAAACCCCTTCATTCGTGACGCAGTTTTGACTACCATTTTTTTTTTCACGTAGATTTGTATTATAAGGATGTAGTTGTAAATATTCTATTAATGTTAGTGATACGACCGTGATAGATAGTATTTAAAAGAAAAAGTAGATAAGTGAAAAAAAAAGAATAGATCAATTTTCAATGGCTTCTAAAAATAACTCCACCAGGTCAAACATTTTGATGTCTGAATCTAACGCAATTATTGCATCCGATAAATTTCTATAGCAAAATGGGCACGTGCTTACCAAGGTGTTAACGCCAGTCGCCTCTGCTTCTTTAATCCTATTTTTGGCCATTTCAAGCGCTAATTCGGGATTCCCCTTTTTCACGCCGCCACCGGCGCCACAACACATTGCTCCTTCCTTGATTGTTTTCATTTCAATCAAAGTAGAGATTTTGTTTAGTATCGTTCTTGGTGCCTCGTAAAGTCCCATGTGTCTCCCTATGTGGCAGGGATCGTGATAGGTTGTTTGAACATCTAATTTTTTTAACTTGATTTGATCTTGTTTTATCAGATCTTCTAAGAATTCAACTGTGTGTAAAACTTCGATATCATCTAATTTACCTTCATAATCCTTCTTGAGGGTGCGATAACATCCCGCACAACTGGTGATTACCTTCTTTATCCCTTTCTCTTTGAATAATTTTACATTTTTATCAACAACGTTATCAAATGCTTTTAGGTCACCGGTTCTTTTTGCTACGCTGCCGCAACACACTTCTTGTTCGCCAAAAATTGCGAAATCAACGCCAATTTTATTAAGAATTTTCGCTGTATTGATTGCAACCTCTTGAATCTCCGGAGTCAAAGCGGCAGTGCAACCAACAAAATAGAGTATCTCTGCGCTTTCCTTGCTCGCGTCCTTTATTTTGAAATCTACTTTCTCCGTCCAGCTCATTTTCTCTTTATTATCTCGACCATACGGATTCAATAACTCGACCATTGCTCTATTCATGGGGACATGTGTTTCCAAGGCAAATCCCGCCTCCACTAAGTCTGCTCTTAGGGCTTCAAACACCTTCACGTGTTCTACCCATCGATGGTTTGCAAAATCTATGTTTTCATTGAACGAATTGTGGCAAAATTCTTCACAAGCTCCGCAGAGAGAACACTGGAAGATGATGTCGCTGAGTTCCTTACTTAATTCTAAATGCCCCCACAAGAGGCCTTTCAGGATAAGGTTCTTACCACGAGCGAAATATGGTTCAAACTTAGGGGTAACGTCCGTATTATATACTGGACAGACTTGATAAATTCCCTTGGCAGGAAAAGTAGCAACTCTGCATTGCCCGCAATGTATGCACGCTAACGCCGCAGCTCGAACTTGCTCTAAATTTGATAATGGTCCTTCTACAACTTCCTTATTTTCTTCTATATCACTCATCTATACCACCTTTAATAGTTTTCAGTCAAGTGAAACTTGCCCGGGCTCAAGATTCCGTTTGGATCTAAAGCCTTTTTAATGGAAATCATAAAGTTATAATACTCTTTTGACAAGGCTCCACTTTCTACCATTGCTTGTCCGATTATCTCTCCCATCCAATAGTGCATTCCGCCCAACTCTTTCAGTTGAGCAATAATCAAGTCCTTCCACAATTCGTACTGAATAGGTCTGAATTTTGGATCGGCGTCAACAAATAAAAGCCCACCAGTTACGTCAATATAACATGGGTGCACGCCAAATACAATAAAAGAGGCGCTCCCTCCACCAGCTTCGTCTAGTTTGGGTTGATTTTTTTGATTCCAATCTTCATATAATTTTACATAATCCGGCAGATGATAAGTAGGAGCTTTCAAGCAGCACCCGCAAGTGCCTGCATTAGTACCCGATAACCCCCAATACGCATGAGCCCACTGCCATCGTCCTTCTTCTTCGTAAAACCACTTTCCTAAATTACCTTCCTCAATAGAGTTTCCCAATTTCCGTAATTCGGCGTCACTAGCAATTTTTTCGATTTTCTCTACATTTACATCCAATTCTTTTTGAGTTTTTGCTACAGCTGTGTAAAATAAAAAGCCCCCCCTTACTTTTGCGTTGCTTATAGGAGGAAATACATTTGCTGCTTTTAAAATTCTCGCGTAAGCTTGAGGCCAAAAATAAAAATCGTGTAACGGGAGATGATTTTGTTGCCACTTCATCATTACTTCGATAACTCTATTTGAGGGAGCTACTCCCTGGAGTTTTTTTATGTCATAAGTGCCATATGCCGCGTATTCTGGAAGAGGATACATGTTAAATGAGGCTTTCGTTTTCACGCCATGAATTCCTACGTCTCCTAAAAATATCCCTGAATAATCGGCACCCATTCCAAATCTCGTTAAAGGTTTTTCGCAAAAAGAGTTGGCTTTAGTACCGGTATAAATAATTTCTCCAGTAGGGAGCACAACTTCTAATCCAACGCATTGTTCCGTTACTGCTCCATACATTGCCGCACCACCACCACCCACCGAGTTATTCGACAAACCCCCCCCAACCGTTGCGGAGAATCCAGAAGCTGGACCCGTTGAACCGGTATAATATCCAACACCAATCTTGCTAAGATGTTCACACAATTCGCTCCAGGAGATACCCGTTTCGACGGTAACAATTTGATTTCTCTCGTCTACATCCAATACTTTATTCATCCGGGTCAAATCTAAAACAATACCTCCATCTCCGATTGGTTTTGCGCCACCCGTTAAGTCAGCACCTCCGCCTCTAGGAATTATTTTCACGCCATATTGATTGGCAACTTTCAAGATTGTAGATACTTCCTCGGCGCTTCCAGGCCTTACAACTATTTCTGGGATGCCTTGAAGAACAGCATCGCAATTCATGGAATAAGAATAACAAATTGGTTTTGAATCTGAGACAAATTTTGTTCCGACTATATTTTCTATTTGCTCATATATAGTATGCAATTCATTCATAATTCATTAAACACCCTAAAATCATTCTTTAAATATTTACGTGATCATAATATTTAAATATTGTTCATTAATTGTTTTGATAAATATTCTTGATGATTATTATCGAAAAGGAACATTTGTTATTAAAAAAGGAATAAAAGAAAAAGTGGTTAAATTGAATGACAATGTGTACATTTATGGCGTTGGAATGACCAAGTTTGGAAAATTTCTTGACAAAAGCATGAAAAAAATGACGGGTGAGGTTCTTGAAGTAACTAAAAACGATAGCAATCTAGATTTCAAAGATATTGAAGCAGCTTGGTTTTCTAACTGCACTTGGGGTCTCTATGAGAACCAACACGGCATTCGAGGTCAAGTGGCTCTTTCTGCTAATAGAATTGACAAAATTCCCATAATAAACGTGGAAAATGCTTGTGCTAGCGCAAGTACGGCACTACATGGGGCTTGGGCTACCATAAAAGCGGGGCTTTATGACTGTGCATTAGCAATCGGTGTTGAAAAAATATATAACGAAGATCGAAAAAAGATGATGCAAGGATTTATCACTTATACCGATGTCGAAAAAACAACTGCAATGGTCGCACAATTGAAAAAAATGGCTGAAAAGAAAAAGGCGAAGGATGCAAAAAAGGAAGGGACTGATGGAGCTAAAGAAAAAAAGGGAGGTCACTCTGCTTTCATGGATCTCTATGCCATGGCAGCCCGCGCTCATATGAAGAGGTATGGAACTACTAAACGACAATACGCCATCGTTGCTGCAAAAAATCACACCAATTCAACGATGAATCCACTCGCCCAGTACACTTTTCCAATGACCGTTGAAGAGGTAATGGAAGATTACGAAGTTTCTTTTCCCTTGACTAGGTCAATGTGCGCCCCCGTAGGAGATGGTGCTGCCGCGGCCATTATTTGTTCTGAAAAATACTTAAAAGAGCATCCAAATCCTAGAGCCGTTTTAATTAAAGCATCTGTTTTGAGATCAGGTTCGTGGAAAGAAGATACCATAGCGAAACGAGCCTCTCAAGCGGCATATGAAATGGCCGGTCTTGGTCCGAAAGACATTGACGTTGCGGAAGTTCATGACGCTACTGCTTTTGGAGAAATACACCAATCTGAGCAAATGGGTTTTTGTCCCATAGGTAAAGGCGGCGAGTTTGCAGAAAGTGGGGCCACGGCGCTCGAAGGAGAAATACCAATTAATCCGAGCGGGGGATTGCTCTCTCGTGGTCATCCAATTGGGGCTTCAGGCT
>Ga0180437_10009305_pt1 | contig 12194 bp, 9 predicted proteins | sample SS_ome_4_FD_132410 | JGI IMG/M metagenome (GOLD analysis project Ga0180437, IMG submission 132410) | Hypersaline lake sediment archaeal communities from the Salton Sea, California, USA - SS_3_D_1 metaG | ecosystem: Environmental > Aquatic > Non-marine Saline and Alkaline > Hypersaline > Sediment... | reverse complement strand
CATCCCCGACGGCCACGTGCGGCTTACCAGGGAAGGTGGCTTCCCGCCGGAGGAGGCGGAGAGTATAGTCATCCGCTTGCAGTACGGAGCTTTGCCCATTCCTTTGCGAGTGGAGACCAACCGCACCGTCGGGCCCACTCTGGGTGAGGATTCGCTGCAGAAGAGCCTCCTGGCGGGTGTTATCGGCCTCAGCACAGTGATGCTGTTCATGTTGCTGTACTATCGCTTCCCGGGCTTCCTGGCCAACGTGGCACTGGTCATCTATGCCGCGGTTGTGCTTGCCCTCTTCAAGTTGATACCGGTGGTGCTGACGCTGCCCGGCATAGCGGGGTTCATCCTATCGGTGGGCATGGCCGTGGACGCCAACATCCTCATCTTCGAGCGTATGAAGGAGGAGTTGCGGGCCGGCAAGGGCCTGCGCCTGGCGGTGGAGCAGGGTTTCAGTAGAGCGTGGCCCTCCATACGCGATTCGAACTTCGCCACCTTGATCACTTGTGCCATACTGTTTTGGTTTGGTTCTTACTTCGGGGCCAGTGTCGTGAAGGGCTTCGCGTTGACACTGGGCATAGGCGTGGTGATCAGCATGTTCACCGCCATCATCGTGACCCGCACCTTCTTGAGGCTGATCATAGACCTGGACGTGGTCAAGCACCACCGTTGGTTCGGAGTGTAGGATCGGGATGTTCGACATAGTTGGCAAACGATACTGGTTCTATCTCATTTCGGCCATCGTGGTGGTGCCAGGGCTGATCTCCCTTGTCTTGTTCGGTCTCCACTTCTCCATTGATTTCACGGGTGGTTCCATTCTGGAGTTGCAGTTCGAGGAGAGTGGCGTCGTTCAGCCAGCAGAGTTGAGGGCGCTCTACGGGGAGTATGGTTTCAGCGACACCATGGTCCAGAGTTCCCAGGGGAGCATCTTCCTCATCCGCAGCAAGACGCTCGACTCGGAGACCAAGAACACGATCCAGGGAGAGATAGAGGAGCGCTTCGGGCCGTTTACAGAGCTTCGTTTTGAGTCGGTCGGCCCCTCGGTGGGTGGAGAGGTGCAGAGGCGGGCCTACCTGGTGGTGGGAATGGCCGCCGTCGCGATCTTGATCTACATCTCTTTTGCCTTCCGTCACGTCACAAAGCCGGTGCGATATGGCGCCTGCGCCATCATCGCTATGGTTCACGACATCTTCGTGGTGGTAGGGCTGGCTTCTATCTTCGGGGTACTCTATGGTTGGGAAGTGGATGCGCTGTTTCTTACGGCGCTGCTGACGGTGATCGGCTTCTCCGTGCACGATAGCATCGTCGTCTTCGATCGAATCCGGGAGAATAGCAGAAGGTACGCTGGACTGCCCATAGAGGACGTGGTCAATCATAGCATCATCCAGACTCTGGACCGCTCCATCAACACACAGCTTACAGTGATCTTCACCCTGACCGCACTGCTGCTGTTTGGTGGGGTCACGATCAGACACTTCGTGCTAACACTGCTGATCGGCATCATCAGCGGTACTTACTCCTCGATTTTCAACGCTAGCCCGCTGCTTGTAGAGTGGGAGCGGCGCCCCGATCTATTGATCTATGCACTGTCCTTCCTTGTTCCCCCCGTCGGCGTTGCGGTTGGGCTTTTCCTCTGGTTCCGGGCGAGAGAGACCTCGCGACCGTGGGCCAGGGGCTGCTTTGTGGCCGCTGCCATAGGAGCTGCCTGCATCGGAGGGCTGCTTCTTCTCGCCATGGTGATGCAGTCCTAGAAAGTCAGACGGGAGTCGATGCCGGGCGGTATGGCTAGTCTCCCGGTCCGCTTCGTCGGGGCGCAGAACCACGAGCCCATTGTCCGTTTGTGCAGGTGCGCGTCGTTCTTCGCTGACCGCTTGGTAGACCTAGTACATGAACCTGAAGGAGGTAAGAATGCATACGAGAGTACGGATATTCACTATGATGTTGAGCCTGGCGCTGCTGGCCTCGCTTACATTGGCTTGCTCGCTGCCAGGAATACCGGGGTTTGGCGGGCCGACCACCGAGGAAGATACGCCCTCAGCTCCTATGGAGGAGACCCCGGTCGATGAGCCGCGCTGCGGCGATGGTGTGTGCGACGCGTCGGAGACCGCGGAGAATTGCCCTCAGGACTGTGAAGCTGCCGACCTGGAGACCCCAGCGCCGCCACCGGAAGCCACAGTCCCCTTCGATCTGGATGTAGAGGCCCTGGAGGGACTCACCTCCTATGCCTACAGCTTTCACATCGATGGGTTGAGCACCATGGAGGGTGGAGCCGAAGAAGTGGTGCTGGATATCGAGGGTAAGCGCCAGTCCGCACCCACACAGGCGGAACACCTCAAATTCTCGAGCACGTCGAATGGCGATACCACCGCCATGGAGGTCATCTACATCGAGGATCTGGGCAAGATGTGGATGCGCGAAGGCACAGACGCCTGGCAAGAAATGCCGGTGATGGACCAGTCCATGTTGCAGATCTTCGACGCCTTTAGCATGTTCTACTGGTGGGACACTGTCTTCGTGGGTGATCCGGAGGATGTGCAGTATCTGGGGCAGGAGGCCGTGAACGGTATCGCCTCCCACTATTACAGGAGCGAGGAGAGCGCGTCGTGGGGAGCCTTTGCCGCCGGGTGCTCCTTCGCCTCCGTGCAGGATGAGATCTGGGTTGCCGTGGACGGCAACTATCCTGTGAGAAGGGAGCTGAACGCCGAAGCGGACTGCCAGGGCGAGAGCGGCACGTTCAGCTTTCTGATGGAAATACAGAGTGTTAACCAGCCGCTAGACATCAGCCCGCCGATGTAGAGCACGTAGGGGTGGGCCGCATCCGGACTACGCCGTGCCCACCCTCTCGCTTGTCTGTCATGGAAACGAAAGTGGTGGCGAGCGCCGCTGTAACGGTGGTGCTCATCCTGACCGCCTGTGGGGGTAGCCAAGCCGGTCAGGCCACGCCGGTGCCCGTATCTGTCGAGTACGAAAGGACCGCTGGCGTCCTGATCGTAGAGGCTGATACCCACGGTGGCCTGATGCCTCCGCCGTCCGGCAAGCACGTTGCTGAACTTAGCATTTTCGGCGACGGGCTGGTGGTGCTGGCCGAGGATGACGGGGCTCCCAGAGTGGGAACCGACAGGCGGATCTCCACAGGTCACGTCGAAGGGGAGGAGCTGGAGGAGATTCTGACCTTCATCGCGGACACAGGGTTCTTTGGCCTGGATGACCAGTACGCGCCCTCTCCCTCGCCTCCCGACATGCCGTGGAGGCACGTCACCGTCAACCTCTCCGGTACTTTCAAGACAGTCTCCATCTATCCCCATGACTACGAACAAGCCCCCACAGCCTTCCTGGAGACTTACCAGATGCTGCTGGGTCTCTCTCCAGCGGACGCCACGGCCTTCACCCCTGCCTCCGGCACTCTCTCGGCCACTGATCGGGGCCCCATCGAGGAGTTGCCAGGCGGCCGACAGAGCCAGGTTGCTCCCTGGGACACGCCACTGGTGGGCGTAGCGCTCTCCGCAGTCACAGAGGGAATCCGCTTGGAGGGAGAGCAGTATCAGGTGGTCGAGGAGTACCTGCTTCGCTATCCCAGGGGCCAGTTGTTCGGATCTCAGGAAGGGGTAGCCTACGAGGTGCTATTGGAGGCCGACCTTCCCTGGGTGGCGGATGTGCCGTAAGCACCTAGTGCTTCAGATCCGGGTATCCCTCATAGCAGGAAGCTGCCCATATCGATGACCGTACGAGATGCCGTGTGGTCGGGCAGATGTGGGGGGCATACTGCGGACCTGAGATCAGGTCCAATTTGGAGAGAGGCGGCTGAATGGATGAAGGCAGTACACCAACAGTAGGCCAATCCACTGCGGAGGAACGGAGCCGCTGGCGTGCTCTGCCGCGCAACGTGTGGATCCTGGGCGTCACCAGTTTCTTCACCGACGTATCCAGCGAGATGCTGATCAACCTATTGCCTCTGTTCCTGGCTAACGTGCTGGGGGCAGGAACTGCGGTGATTGGCTTGATAGAGGGCCTGGCGGAGAGCACGGCCAGTCTGCTCAAGGTATTGTCGGGATGGCTCTCGGATAGGTTGGGGCGACGGAAGTGGCTGACAGTGGCCGGTTATGGCCTATCCACGCTGGTGAAGCCCGTCCTGTATCTGGCAGGCTCCTGGTCATCGGTGCTCGGCGTGCGCATCGCCGACAGGGTGGGCAAGGGCATTCGAACCGCGCCGCGCGATGCTCTCATCGCAGATTCGATTGAGAAGAGTCAGCGGGGTGTCAGTTTCGGGGTGCACCGGGCACTGGATACCGCTGGTGCCTTCTGTGGGCTGCTCATCGCCGCGGGGGTCGTTTGGGCGCTGCAAGCGGGGGGTGGCATCCTGGAGCGGTCCACCTTTCAAACCGTAGTCTTGATCAGTATCGTCCCCGCTGTGCTCGCGGTGCTGATACTGGCCTTCGGGGCGCGAGAGGTCCCCAGACGGGGCGCAGCAGCGCAGGCGCCGTCGCTGTCGCTCAAGGGGTTCGACGCCCGTTTCCGAGGCTTTCTGTTGATCCTGATTCTCTTCACCCTGGGCAACTCCTCCGATGCCTTTCTGATCCTCCGCGCCCAGGAGCGGGGCTTGTCTGTGCTGGCGGTGATGGGCGCCCTGCTGGGGCTCAATCTGGTGTACACTGTGGTTGCCGGCCCAGCTGGGATGCTGTCGGACCGCATCGGTCGGCGCCGAGTGATTGTGGGTGGCTGGCTGCTGTATGGACTGGTGTACCTGGGCTTCGCCCTCGCGGGCACCGGATGGCAGGTTTGGATTCTGTACGGTCTGTACGGGGTCTACTATGGAGTCACTGAGGGGGCGGCGAGGGCCTTAGTGGCCGATATCGTGGCGCCGGAGCAGCGCGGCACGGCATACGGGCTATTCAACGCGGTAGTGGGGATCACAGCCCTTCCAGCGAGCCTCATCGCCGGACTGTTGTGGCGCGGGTTGGGACCCTGGCCGGGGTTCGGCGCGTGGGCGCCATTCCTTTTCGGGGCGGGGTTGGCCCTGGTGGCGGCAGGTCTGCTGGGGGTGTGGTTACCGAGGCTGGAGGATGAGCCGGCAACGGCATAAGAGGGAGAGCACTTGACCTCAACCGTTGAGGTAGTTGAGGATCAGGTTCAGCGCGGCTTCGGCGGACCGTTCTTTGTTGTCGGCTCGATCCCCATGCCAGATGTGCTCCTCGCAGAGTTCGGCGCCTTCTGCGGCCAGGCCGATGTAGACCAGGCCGACCGGTTTGTCCGGCGTTCCACCTGTGGGGCCGGCGACTCCCGTCACCGACACACCAATGTCTGTGTGGAGCAGGCGGCGGACTCCGCTGGCCATGGCTAGCGCGGTTTCCCTGCTCACCGCGCCGTGTTCTACCAGAGTCTCGTGGGGAACGCCCAGTACACTCTCCTTAGCTTCGTTGGAGTAGCTGATCACTCCCCCCTCGAAGTAGGCAGAACTGCCCGAGACGCTGGTGATGCGGTGACCGAGCAGGCCCCCGGTGCAAGACTCAGCGACGGCCAGGGTGCAGCCCCGCTGAGATAGGGCCGCGCCGACCTCCATGTCCATCTCAGCTCCTGAACAACTCATCAAACCTCCTCCTGGCACTGCAGCTGGCAGGCAAATCGCTAGTGCCCGGTGTCCCACTCGGCCAGCCCATCGCTGGAGACGAACTCGGCGAACTCTTCCGTAGTGGCAAACAGCCGGTCGGAGAGAAACTTCACGACCCAGTTGTCGGCCATAGGTGAGATAGTGAGGATGGGCGCTCCAGCGCCAGACGCCTGCCACATCTCGATCGCGGTGCCCATGCTGGCTTCCGGCAGGTAGGCGATCAGGATATCCGCCTCGCGGGCGCGGCTGGTCAGATCGAGGAAGGTCCGCTTGCCCTTCTCATAGTCGTAGTACGGGCTGTCTGGATAGAGATCCATGGGGCACACCACCTCGGCCTCGGGGTACTGCCGCAGCACGATCTCCCTGATGGTTGTGCGGTAGTCCTGACGACAGATGTCCTTGTCCTGCCGAGATCCTTGCATGATGCCGGCAACAAAGATACGCAAGGGAACCTCCAATGTCCTGGAAGTGGTCTTGGGGACATTATACTATACGTGCCCGAGGAAGCGCACACCTCCGTGTCTTGGTGAGGAGCCGCGAGATGAGGGCGGCGAACGCGATTAGGAGTCACGGAGCGCCGGGTGCGTGGGCGCTGCGCCTCTCGCGGGCGTCCGAAGTCTTGATACTTGTGAACCGCGATGGTATAGTTTGAAACGAACCCCACGCTGGTGCTTGGGACTCCCCAGACCGAGGTAGCCGTAGATGGCGATGCAGTACGCCAGAGTCGTGGTCAATACTAGGGTGCAGCCGCGCAAAATAGTGGATGACGAGCCGCGGGCCGAGACACCTGACGAGGCCCACGCGGCGATGACTTTCCACTATTCCATCCCTCCCGAACTCCAGGGTGAGGTCCGCCTGGGCCAACTGGTGGTGGTCCCCTTTGGGTCGCGACGGCTACAGGGAGTGATCCTCGGGTTCGACGACAGGTCGCCGGTGGACGAGACAAAAAATCTCCTCGAGATCGCCGATTCCACACCGGTCCTCTCATCCACCCAGATAGAGCTGGCGTCGTGGATCAGTCGTTACTACCTGGCCCCCCTGATAGACGCCGTTCTCCTCATGCTGCCCCCGGGACTCGCTCGGCGGTCCCGCGTGATGGTCGGTCTGAACAGGGATTTGCCTCTTCCCGAGGATCTGACCCCTGGACACCGGGCGGTGGTAGATCTGCTACGGCGGGAGGGAGAGGTGGCGTTGGCTGCCCTGGGCAGGAAGGTTGGGTTGAAGGACTGTGCCCGCCTCGTCGAAGACCTCGTGTCACGAGACGTGTTATGGAAACGGTCACAGCTGGCCGAGGCCGGGGTCAAGCCCAGGACGGAGCGGGTGGCCCGCCTCAAGATGGAGCTTACCCCACATGTGTTGGATGCGCTTCGAAGGGCCGCTCGGCAGAAGGCTATAGTGGAGTACCTGAACGAACGCGGGCCCAGCCCCGTGTCCGAGGTGTACGCCGAGGCAGGCGGGAGCAACGCCACGCTCAGAGCGCTGGTGGACAAGGGCTTGATCGAGGTCGTGGAGCAGGAGGTCTGGAGGGATCCATTACAGGGTCGTACATTCGTGACCAGCTCTGCGCCCAAACTGACGGAGGATCAGGAGGCCGCCTGGCGAGAGATCGAATCCAGCTTGTGCAAGAAGGGTCCGGAGGTCTTCCTGCTTCACGGTGTCACCGGGAGCGGCAAGACGGAGATATACCTGCGTGCCTTGGAGGAGGTCTTGGCCAGGGGCCAACAGGGTATTGTCTTGGTACCGGAGATCGCCCTCACCGCGCAGACCGTCCGTCGCTTTGCCGCGCGTTTTCCTGGCCACGTAGCTGTCTTGCACAGCAAGTTGTCGGTGGGCGAAAGGTACGATGGATGGCGCCGCATCCGCGATGGGTTGGTGGACGTCGTCATCGGTTCCCGCTCCGCAGTATTCGCTCCAGCCCCTGACCTGGGCCTGATCGTGATCGATGAGGAGCACGAGTGGAGCTACAAGCAGGAGCGGACGCCTCGCTATCACGCCCGAGACGTGGCCATCAGGCGGGCGGAGATTGAGGGCTGCAAGGTTATCTTGGGATCGGCCACCCCCGACGTGGTCTCCTACTATCGCGCCTTACGCGGCAGGTACAAACTGCTGCGCCTGCCGCAGCGCATCATGGGGCATCGACGTCGTTTGGAGGAGCAGCGGGCACAGCACCGAATAGACGAAGGGCGTTTCACCGGAATCAAGGAGGTAGGCGCGGAGTACGACGAGGCCATCTACATGGACCTGCCGCCAGTGCAGGTGGTGGACCTCAGGCAGGAGTTGAAGGCTGGCAATCGTAGTATCTTCAGCCGTGCCCTCCGGGAGGGGGTAGCGGATGCTCTCTCCGCTGAGGAGCAGGTCATACTGTTCCTGAACCGGCGGGGAGCGACCACCTTCGTGATGTGTCGGGATTGCGGCCACGTCCTGAAGTGCAAACGATGCGACGTCTCGTTGACCTACCACTCAGCGCAAGGTGACCTGGTTTGCCATCACTGCAACCGGCGCACACCCCTGTCTGACGTCTGCCCCAGCTGTGGGAGCGAGCGCATCAAACACTTTGGGATCGGAACGCAGAAGGTGGAGGCCGTGACTCGGGAGCTTTTTCCGGAGGCGAAGATCGTGCGCTGGGACCGCGACACGACGGGCGGCAAGATGGCGCACGAGCGGATTCTGGAGCGATTCATCGATCACGAAGCCCATGTGATGATCGGCACCCAGATGATCGCCAAGGGGCTGGACCTGCCTCTGGTGACGCTGGTGGGGGTGTTGAGCGCAGACACGGCGCTGCACCTTCCTGATTTCCGCGCTGGAGAGCGCACCTTCCAGCTGCTCACTCAGGTTGCGGGTCGTGCTGGGCGCAGCCCCCTCGGTGGCAAGGTGATTGTGCAGACCTACGCGCCATCCAACTACTGCGTCCAGGCCGCCAGCCAACACGACTACGAAACGTTCTATGCGCAGGAGATAGAATTCCGTCGGCAGCAGAGGTATCCTCCTTTTGGCGGTCTGGTGAGGTTAATCTACGTCCATCACGATGAGCAGCGGTGCGAGGCTAAGGCCACGAAGATGCGCCAGACCCTGGAGAACAAGATGGCGCGCTTGGGAATTCCGGAACTCGACCTCGTAGGGCCTGCGCCGGCCTTCCTGAGTCGCATTCGGAACCGGTATCGCTGGCACCTCGTGGTGCGTGGCAGGGAACCCCATGCTCTGTTAGAAGGGGTGGATTTTGGCCCTGGGTGGCGAGTGGACGTCGACCCCGCCAGCTTGCTCTGATAGGTACCCTAGCCGGAGCCCGGTGGCGCGAGTCTGAGATGGTTAAGCCTGCGAGCGACGCAGTACGGCGAGCAGGCGGCCATTTGGTGTGGCAACGTTGCGCTGATATCGATTCAGGGCGGACACCCCACAACTCGTGGTGTGAATCGATCCGCAAGCCTGAAGGAGATGGAGAGGCATGAAGCTTGAGGAAGTTCCCAAATCAGCCATGGTCATCGTAGCCCATCCCGACGACGCGGAATTCACGGTGGCTGGGACGGTGGCGGGATGGGTCGAAGCTGGTTGCTGCGTGACTTACGTGATTTGCACTGACGGCAACGCCGGCTCCCACGAGCCGGGTATCACGCGGGAGAAGTTGGCCGGAATCCGGCGCGCAGAGCAACGGGCTGCGTGCGAGAGGCTAGGCGTGAGCGAGGTGGTCTTCCTGGGCCACGACGACGGCCAGCTGGAGCCCACACTCGATCTGCGCCGTGAGTTGGTGCGCGCGATACGTCAATACAAGCCAGAGGTTGTCATTACGTGGGATCCGACGCGGTTGTTTGTAAACGGGGACTACATAAACCATCCCGACCATCGGGCGGCAGCCCAAGCGGCCCTCGATGCAGCGGCGCCGGCCAGCGAGATGCCCTTGCTGTGGCCCGAGGTGGGAGCCCCGCACCGCGTACGCCAGCTTTACGTCTACGGCCATGACCAGGCAAACCTGTGGGTGGACGTGACGGGTACCATTGACCGGAAGATTGAGGCGCTGAAGTGTCATGCCAGCCAACTCGGAGACTGGGACCCAACGAAAATGGTTAAAGAGTGGGGCGCGGAAGTGGGCGAGGAGAGGGGGATATCGTATGCGGAGAGCTACCGCGTGATCACGATAAGGGAATCGCCCGTGGCCGACTAGGCTGGGGAGGCTGTAGAATGACCGACGGTTTCGGCCAGCGCATCGACAGGCGTCACAGCGAGAGCCTGAAATGGAACTACTACGACGAGGACGTGCTACCTCTGTGGGTGGCGGACATGGATTTCAGGTCGCCTGAACCGGTTATTCAGGCCCTGCATGAACGTGTTGAGCACGGGGTGTTTGGCTACGGATCGGACCCACCAGGGCTACGCGAAGTCATCGTGGACCGCCTCCAGCGCCTTTACGATTGGGACGTGTCGCCCGCGGAACTGGTCTTCCTGCCAGGAGTAGTAACCGCCTTCAATCTGGTCTGCCATGCCGTCGGCTCTCCCGGCGATGGTGTGCTGTTACAGGTGCCGGTCTATTATCCGATGCTGTCCGCCCCCGGCGGCGCCGGGCTGACCAACGACGAGATGGAATTGACGCGCCGGCCAGATGGGTGCTATGGGATTGACTTCGATCTGTTTCAACGCACTATCAGTGACCGGACCCGCATCTTCATGCTCTGCAATCCCCACAATCCCACAGGGCGGGTATTTGGACGTGAAGAGCTAACACGGATGGCTGAGATCTGCCTCCGTGAGAACCTTATCATCTGCTCAGATGAGATCCACTGCGACCTTCTGTTTCGAGGTAGTCAGCATATACCGATCGCGACACTGGCGCCCGAGATCGCCGACCGGACCATCACGCTGATGGCGCCCAGCAAGACTTTTAACGTTCCTGGGCTCAAGTGTTCGCTCGCCATCGTCCAGAACTCGGAGCTACGGAAGACGCTGAGAGAAACGCACACCGGTTTGGTCCACGGCGTGAACGTTTTGGGATACGCGGCGGCCGTGGCAGCCTACCGTGACGGCCAATCCTGGCTGGACGAGTTGCTGTCCTATCTGGAGGCCAATCTGGATTTACTCCTGGAGTGCGTGGAGGCACAGCTGCCCGGCATTAGCATGGCCAGACCGGAGGCTACGTATCTTGGCTGGTTGAGTTGCCACGAGGCTGGTATCCCCGGGAATCCCCACGAGTTCTTCCTCAATGAGGCCAGGGTGGCGTTGAACGACGGTGCTGTCTTCGGCCAGGGCGGAGAGGGGTTTGTCCGACTGAACTTCGGCTGTCCACGTGGAAGGTTGGTGGAGGCGTTGGATAGGATGAAGGAGGCGCTGTCGGCCTTGGCCAGGGGCTGAGGCGAGGATGGGATTGGGAAACGCCCGCCGGGTGGATGGGAGATAGCTCGCAGTAGTCGTCTAGGGCACATAGCTTCGGGCGCTTTGGACAGCCCAGGGACACCGCAGGGCTGATCGCTCCCTCCGGCCACCGCCATCTGGCACCTCCAGTGATCCTGCGTGGGTGCTTGACAAGACCGGCGAGGTGTGTCACAATGCGAGAAACCGGCGGCAGATTGGCGAGGACGATCAGGAGAAGTAGGCGGTCTCAAGCCGGCGTATGAGAGTAGCAGAGGTGCTGTCACGGCCACCGTGCGGAGTGTCTCCTGCAAGCTGGTCAGTCCAACCGGATCGATGGAGTTCCTGTTGGACCGAGCGCGCCGTCCCCCGATGCGCAAGACCGGCATTCACTTCGAGGGCATCTGATTTTCCCGACTAAGGCCCCTACCGTTGCCCAGACGAGAGGGGTGTGATGGTATTTCGACATTGTGCCTCAGCGTGTGAACCTGCTGGTTCTGTGCAGAGTGCGTAGCGCGCCCAAGGGGCAAGCTTGAAGGTCGTGTCCCCCCTTCCTTGTCCTGACGCTTCTCAAGACCTGCGGCTGTTCTGCGTCGTTCGCGCCGGCAATTATCCTTTGTTGAGAGCCTCCAATAACCGGATCGTGTCCGCGCTCATCAGCGAGTTGGCTGCCGCTACATCCGCTTGGGTAGACGCTGGATCGGCAGACTGGACATATGCACCATAGTACGGAAGGAGGAGGACATGAAAAGCCTCGTTATCTTCACCATTGTGGTTTCGGTTCCGTTCCTCTCAGCCTGCTGCCCCATCCCAGACATCAGCGCTCTCATTCCAGCATCAGGTGAAGCGCTGGACGGTTCAGGCGCGCTGGTGACAGAGGAGTTCGCTCTCACCGGGTTCGACAGAGTCGAAGCCAGCCACGCCTTCGAAGTGAACGTCGCCCAGGGCGACACCTTCAGCGTGGTAGTGAGCATTGACGACAATCTGGCACAGTACCTTCGAGTGGAGAAGCGGGGCAGCACGTTGAACATCGGCCTCGATCCCCGTCGAAACTACCGGAACACGGATGCGAGAGCTGAGGTCACCATGCCCGAGCTGACGGGGTTGCAGCTGAGCGGCGCCACCCACGCTACTATCGGTGGGTTCGACTCCGCCGGGGGCTTCACTGTGGAGGTGTCTGGCGCTAGTCATTTGACGGGCGATATCCAGACCGGTGATTTTCTACTTGATTCCTCGGGTGCGAGCCGCGTCACCCTGAGCGGGT
>Ga0180437_10009304_pt1 | contig 12195 bp, 10 predicted proteins | sample SS_ome_4_FD_132410 | JGI IMG/M metagenome (GOLD analysis project Ga0180437, IMG submission 132410) | Hypersaline lake sediment archaeal communities from the Salton Sea, California, USA - SS_3_D_1 metaG | ecosystem: Environmental > Aquatic > Non-marine Saline and Alkaline > Hypersaline >... | reverse complement strand
TTCATAGCTGGAGCATCTTGGGCTGCAGTAATCTCTGGTTGGGAACGTGATGCAAGGCAAGAGCTATTTGAGTCATTGCAAGATCATAGCATGGCTTTTCATGATCAAATTGACAGCAAGAGACTCTTGTCTATCTCAATGCAGGATATCAACTGGATACGATGGTCATTGAATCCAGGTCTCCGAATGATAATCGGTTCATTTGCAGCATATGGCATTACAGCCTATGTTCTATGGAACTTCAGTCTAACACTCGGTTTCATCATGATTCTAGGTCTACCAATCTATCTTTTCTTTGCACTTCGATATGCTCAGATTGTGGAACCTGTCAGAAGGTTAAGAGCAGAACGGATGGAGGTCCTGACATCAGTATCTCAGGAAGCCTTCAGAGGAATTGAAGTAGTTCGAGCTTTTGGTTCCGAAGAGAGAGAGAAAGATAAGTTCAGTGGCACAAGTGTCAATTATGCCGACTCTGTTGAGAAGGAAGGTCGTCTCTCTGCATTCTTCTATCCTCAATTGATATTGATCTTGGTCACCACAGGTTCATTCCTGTATGGATCAACTCTGCTTGTTGCCGGTACAATTAGCGTAGGAGATCTGGTTCAGATTCTTACCTTACTCCTTGCTGCAGATGCACAGAACTTCATGCTTCCGAGAAATTTGCTCCTGATACGAGGTGCTTTTGTGAATGCAAACCGAATCATTGAGCTTCTAAACTGGCATGACCCGCTGACTGAAGTTGAACCAACATCTGACAGTCTACCTACTCTGTCAGGGGACATTGTATTTGAAAATGTATCATTTCGATATCCAAGTGCAAATGGAAATGGAAGCTATGCGTTAAGAAACATCAACTTCATGATCCCTGAAGGCTCAAGAGTTGCACTTATTGGTGGACCTGGTGGAGGTAAAAGTTCTATTCTCAAGCTGCTTCTAAGATTTTACGATCCGACAGTGGGTCGAGTGACGATTGGTAATACCGATCTTCGTGATGTTCCCTCGAATTTTGTCAGAAAGGCTGTTGGACTTGTTGAGCAAGATGTGTTTCTCTTCAAGATGTCTATCCGTGATAATATTGCCTATGGTTGTAATAATGCCTCAGATGAGGCTATAATAAACGCAGCCAAGCGGGCACAAGCGCACGAATTCATCATGGAAACTCCCTCTGGTTATGATACAGTTATTGGAGAAAGAGGAATGACTCTGTCTGGTGGACAACGTCAACGTCTTGCTATCGCTCGTGCGTTACTTCATAATCCATCAGTACTACTCCTTGATGACTCCACAAGTGCCATTGATGCAAGAACAGAGTATCTTATGCGTCGTGCCCTTGACGAAGCAATGACTGACAGGACTAGCATTACTGTGACTCAGCGGCTTCGGACTCTTCTAGAATCAGACCTTGTTATGATTCTAGACAGAGGACAACTCATAGCATTTGGTGCTCATGAGAAACTTCTGAGAGAATCAAGTCACTACAGACAGATTTTCGAACAGCTTCCTGAAACTCGTAAGATGCTTGAAACAGTGCAAGTCGTTGGAGGTGTTTCATGATGAGTGCCAGAGGACGTCCTGAACAAGGGAATAAGAAACGAAGCCGTCCAATCACTCTTCTTCTGCGACGCATGGGGGGTTACTTCAAGGGATTTAGGAGAATCATCATCACTGGTGCCATTCTCGCAGTGCTTTCTAGTGCTGTTGATGCCATCAGTCCTATCATCCTCTCTCAGGGTATTGATTCTGTTCTCAGTGTTGCAAATGTCACTACCATCATAATCACATTGACTCTGGTATATCTTGGACTTCGTCTGATTTCATGGATTGCTGGTTCATTTTACACTCAAGTTATTGCTAAAGCTCAAGCAGGATTTGTCAATAAAGTACAGGAGGATACATATTCCCATCTAATCGATGCCGATCTGTCATTCCATAAAGGTGAGCGGAGTGGAAATGTGACTTCGCGAGTGACATCTGACACTGATGCTTTAAGTACTGGTATAGAGGTTATTATGGATATAGCAAGTCAATTGGTACTGCTGGTTCTTACTTTCATTGTTCTATGGATCACATCTCCAGTAGTCGCCATGACCTCCTTGATTACGGTCCCAGTCGTATTGATAATGGCTGCACTTTATGGAACAGTAGGTCAGAGAACCATGCTTGCAACACAGAGGGCGTATGGCATGGTTTCGGGTCAAATTGCTGAGAATCTAAGTGGCATTCAAATCGCTAAGGCATTCAATCGTGAAAAAGAAACGAATAATCAACTCTTGGAACTCAACAATGAATCATACAAACACAATTTCCGATTAACGCTCTTCTTCACTTTCCTTTTCCCAACAGTTGGGGCAATGAGTGTTTTCATAATAGCGGCTGTTCTCTTTGTTGGAGCAGGACTAGCTACTGGGGCTGCAGCTGTACTGAGCATTGGAGAACTCTTCCTTGGTATCATTCTGGTGCAGCGGTTTATGTTCCCGTTATTGATAATCAGTCTTCAGGGTGCACAGATTCAAGCATCTCTAGCTGCAATGGACAGAATCTCAGATGTAATCGATGCGAAACCTGCTCTAGTTGAAGCAAAGGATGCAGTCCCTCTTGAAGACTCAAGTGATGGCATCACCTTCGAACAGGTGACATTTTCTTACGTTGACGAACAAGAAGTATTGACAGATGTCAGCTTCGAGATAGAACCTGGGACAACAGTTGCGATTGTTGGTGCAACAGGAGCTGGAAAAACGACGATTGCCTCTCTCATCAATAGGTTCTATGACCCTCAAAAAGGTAGAATACTCATAGGTGATCAAGACATCTCAATGGTGACTCTCAGGTCGCTTCATGATTCAGTCGCTCTAGTTTCTCAGGAGCCATATCTGTTTGATGGAACTGTAATTGAGAACATAAAATATGGTCTTCCTGATGCAGCGGATAATGAGATTATGGAGCTCTGCAGATTGACAAAGGCTTGTGAGTTCATTGAAACCCTACCAGAAGCTTATGACTCTAGTGTCTTGGAAGGTGGAAAGAATCTTAGTTCTGGACAGCGACAGATGATAACCATTGTACGGACACTTGTCGCAAATCCTAGGATACTGATCCTTGATGAAGCTACGAGTCGGTTGGACGCTTACTCAGAGTCCCTTGTTCAGAAGGCTCAGGAACGATTATTTTCAGGAAGAACTACCATTGTGATAGCCCACCGTCTCAGCACTATTGCGAAAGCTGACAAGATTCTTGTTTTTGACAAGGGTCGTATAGTCGAACAAGGTACACATTCTGAACTTCTTGAGAAGAAAGGTATCTATGAGGACCTTTACAAAACATACTATGCTCATCAAGGAATTGATGAGTTATCGGAAGAAGTTCTTGAGGAAAAACAAATGGTTACAGAAGCTACTGTGTTGTAAGTAAAAAGAATCTAGACCTCAATGACGCAAATATCATTCTAATACAAGTTCTAGTTTTCAGTTTGGAGGACTATTACTATACCATTGTTCCCATCAACCGCCAGCATTGTCCCATCTTCAATTTGAGTCGCACCACCGACTGATACCACTGCAGGTATTTTATACTCTCTAGCAACAATCGAACAGTGTGACAATAGTCCACCCGACTCGGAAACGACAGCGTTTGCAAGAGAGAATAATGGTGTCCAGCTGACATCAGAATATGGGATTACCAAAACGTCTCCTTCCTTAATCTTTCCAAAGTCTCCTACACCACGAACAACCTTTGCAGGTCCCGTGAAGTGTCCACCTGAGGTTCCTACTCCTGTCATTTCCATCCCTATCTTCTGTTGAAGGAGGTTGATAGGAGGTGCATCGCCAAAAATGATCTCAGGCAGGACGAGTTCTCTACATTCTTCCATCTCCAATTTCCGCTGAGTTATTCTTGTTTTTGCCTCATCCTGGTGAAGTTCGCTCTCGATTAGTAACCTGACCTCGCTATATTTCAGATAGAAAATATCATCCCTTTCTTCAATCAATCCAGCACTTTGAAGGAGGTCTGCAAGATGGAGAAAGAATCTCCTAAATTGACTATATCCGAATGTGTAGATTGAGTTCACGAGTTCCCTATACTCTTGATATCGCATGGCTCTTTCATAGATGGTCTTGTAGAAACCTTTCTCGTCGAGTAATCTCATAAGTTTCTGAGTATCATCGGATGTTCTTTCACTATCCTCAGATTGTTGCCTCTTAATCAGGCTGATGACGACACTGGGTGTTTCTCTCCATGAAGGATGTGAAAAGTCATTTCCACTGTCACTAAGATGCCCAAATCGTTCCATGAATTGAATGTATAGCTGACCAAACTCTGAACTCTTAACATCACTTGGGACGTGTTCGTTGTCGATAGCATCAATTGTCTTTTTCATGTTGTCTGGAAGTGCAATATAGGATTCACGTATTTGGCTTAACATGTGTCTAGGATTAGACACTCTGAGCCGCTTTGTTCTAGGTGAGAGATTGAGGTCTTCGGTATTGATATTGCTTCTGGAGAGTATCTGTTTCAATAGCATGTTGTAGAGGTTGTTTAATAACTGTGAAACAATTACCATGTAGGATCCATACTTGTTGAGTCTGAAGAGTTCGTCAATGTAGTTAATGGTTTCTTGGAAATTAAGTGAATTAAGTTCAACTGAGTTGATTAGGTTGTAGTGTTCACCATAATCGAGTAGAAACTTTTCGATTGTTTTTGAAAACATCAACTTCCTAAGAGCAGCAAGTATCATTCTTGGCATATGCACAAAAGTTTTGCTAGATGGTCTGAACATTGGTCTATCTTGTCCTGGCGACTCAATACCAGCAAGTATCTCAAGGGCTTCCCGCGGCATCCCAAGGATTTCGAAGATGTCTCCTATGATTCCCATATTGAAGTATGCACGATAGTAGAACTGCTTTGAGAGCTTGTGGATGTCGATAGAGTCCGCTGCGCTTCCTATAGCTTCCTTGAACAGGTCTTTCCAAGAGCTGTTGATCATTGGTATATTCACAGACCATACAAGAGGTTTGATAAGTCCTGGTAGAAACTCTCGTGAGATTTTGTTGGAGAACAGCATTGTGGAATCGAGTGCTGTTATTGCTCTCAACTGTAACCAGCTTATTCTCTTACCATCATAACACCATTCCAAGTCAAGGGGCGAACCGTATAGGTTTTCCAACTTCTTTGCTTCTTTGATGACTTCCAGAATGACTGAGTCTCGCTCATCTCGTTCTTGAGCCTTCTCTATCCAATCTCCCCATTTATACACCCATCTATCTGGTGTAACTCCCTCCTGAACTAAAGCGTCTCCCAGTCCGTCAACTGATTCTACTACAACTTCATCAAGACCGGTCAGTGGATTCTTGGTGAACACTACGCCTGAATATTCGGGGTCCACCATCTCTTGAATGATGACTCCCATCTTAATCGATTGACTGTTCCTCACATTTTTGATGTAATCCAACTTATTTGCTGATTCAACAGACTTCCAAACACCTTCTATTGCATCAACAATGTCCTTAACTCCCGACACGTTTAGTTGTGTGAAGAATTGGCCTGCGAATGAATAACTTGTAGAGTCTTCAATGCTGGCTGACGATCTGACTGAATACTTCTTGTCCCTCTCTATGTAGTCGTTGAGTTCACCAGCTAATCGTTTAAGAACTGATTTATCACCCTCTTGGTAGATACTGAATGCATCGAACATGCAAACAATTGTGGTGGGCACCTGATACCCGTTCTTTGCTAGAAATGAAAGGTTCCGAGCTTTGTTTCCAACTTTGACAGTCTTTCTAATTTGAGTGAGGTCGATAATGAAATTCTTCATTCCTGCCTTATTATCCCTCACAGGCATTCACCTTATTCATACCTTAGTGCATCTACTGGTTTCAAACGAGAAGCTCGCCATGCTGGATACAAACCAAAGATCGTGCTGACAACGAGTGCAAACAGAATTGAGTTAATGATTAGACTCAATTCAACTACCGGTCTAATGGTCAGTTGACCCACAAAGGTCCCACTCAGCGACTGAGCAATGAAATCCCCGATCCCAAACTCACCAAGAGCCAGTGCAAGAGTCCATCCAAGGATAATGCCGGTTAATGCACCAAGGAAGCCAATGATTAAGGTTTCTGCCAAGAATATCAGGAGAACTGACCGATTCTGCATGCCTATCGATTTCAGGATTCCAATCTCTCTTGTCCTCTCAAGAATCGTCGTAAGCATGATGTTCATAATGCCAACGCCTGCGACAATGAGTGATATCATCGCAACTGCCGCCAGAAACAGTTCGATGGAGGCGATTATCGTAGATATCGCGCTGAGAAGAGCACTTGGAATGACAACCTGAATCTGGTTGCTGAAGAGCTCCTCTATCTCAGCCGCAACTTGAGTGATAATCTCTTCATCATCTGTATCAAGCTGAACAAGAATGATGTCTGCTACCGAGGTTTCGAAGAAGGCTTCTGCCTGTTCGAGCGGAATAAAAACGGATGAGTCAGTGGGACCACCAATGCTTATTGCTCCTATTTGCCCAAGTATTGCGTCTATTGTTGCATTATAGCTCTTTGTTTCGATGAATGTTCCATTCCGAGTTATCCAAGTGATATTTAGATTATCTCCAATAAATCCGGTCAGTGTTCCATTGTCCCAAGGATTGTAAATCCCGTTTCCTATCACAACTGTAGTATTGTAATAGACTGTTGGTATACTCCCATTTACTGGTGAAAAAGTGTCGGGATATAGCTGCCCATATTTCTCATAATCTATCCCAACTACATTGAGTTGGAAACTATGGTTTCCTATCTCTACTAGACACGCACGTTGAATCTGAGCAGTAGCGAGCTGGACGTGTTCAATATCCTCAATTGAATCGGTGTCATTAAGATAGACCTCGAAATCAGACTCAGGGAGGAAGAAGTCAATGCCCCTTGTGGTGATTATTAATGTATCACTTGAGAATCCCCTCTGGAACTGCATGTCAACCATTTCTTGGAATCCCCCTCCCAAAGCATCCAATGAGATTATTGCCGCAATACCAATGGCCACACCTAGAATAGCAAGAGTGTTTCGTACTTTTTTCCTCTTGATAGCATTGAATCCAAAGGAAAGGATGTCGATAATCTTCATGTTGCGACCTCCTTCACAATCTTTCCATCGAGCAGATGGATCTGACGTTTTGCATACCTTGCTATATTATTGTCATGAGTAATCATGACCATTGCTACATTTTTCTCTGAGTTCAAATCTGAAATCAACTTCAAGAGCTCGTTTGCTGTCTTCGAATCGATGTTCCCCGTTGGTTCATCCAGCAACAGAAAATCTGGATTATTCGCCAATGCTCGCGCAATTGCTACACGTTGCCTTTCTCCACCAGAGAGCTCTGATGGTTTGTGTTCTATTCTATCTTTCAGCCCAACGGTTTCTAGGAGCTTTTCTGCCCTCTCCCTTCTCTCAGTTCGACTTATGCCCTGGATTGACATTGGAAGCTCTACGTTCTCACGTGCATTAAGTCTTGGAATGAGATTGAAGAACTGAAATACGAAACCAATCTTCAATCTAATTTTAGCAAGCTTTGAATCATTCAGTGTTGTTAGATCTACTCCATCAATCTTGACGATTCCTTTTGATGGTTTATCAAGGCCCCCTATCATATTCAGCATTGTTGATTTGCCACTTCCTGATGGTCCCAGAATAGCAATGAACTCTCCATGTTCGACTGAAAGATTGATACCACATAGAGCATCAACGGGGACATTCCCCATCAAATACTGCTTTTCAAGATCCAGTAACTGAATTAGAGGTATGCCAGTAGTTGTTTTAGTTTCTGTAGAAATAATAATCACATCCGTTTCATCAGAAGGGTAGGAATGGCAGGAACCAGAATACGACAACCAGAATTATCAGTCCAAGGAGTGAGACCCCATATTTCTTTATTCCTAACGATTCTAGTCTTTCCACTGCACTTCTCATCCCCACAGTTCCAGGGAGTAAAGCATCCATAGCTTCATCTTTGGCATCCTCTCCTTTTTCCGCTTCAATTCGCTTGCCAGCTCTGCGGTCTGGTAGCATTGCTATGTACATGATGACAACAACCGCAAATGCCCATAGTAGGAAGAACAAATCGTATGTTCTTAACCAGAGCCATGGAAACATCAGAATGGTGCTTCCAAAGTATGCTATGCCAATATTCCTGAAGACCATCAATCCAAGTATTGCGCTAAGAAATGGTATTGCAATTGCACCTAACCAGTCAATCACAAAAAAGCTAGCCATGACAACGGCCACCCCTCGACCACCTTTGAATCCGAAATAAATTGGCCAATTATGGCCAATCAATCCTGCTACAGAGACTAACAGGAAATAGTACTCTCCTGGATAGAGATACACTTTGAAGATCCACATTGGCAATCCTACTTTAAGCATGTCAAGCAAAGAGATGCCGATACCTACCTTCGCTCCCCATACACGATTTGTTGTATATGCTCCATAGATGGGTTCTCTTTCCTCTTCACCAGTTTGTATAGATGGGTGTTGAATTTTGGCTCTTTGTTCTTCAGTGGCAAAATATCTAATTGCTATACCTGTGAAAGATATTGATCCCAATAGATAACCTATAGCTGATGCAAGGACTGCTTCCAACCATACCATGAATCCCACAACCTATTTTTTCAAATATTCTTCACTTTATTAGTATTATGAAGTAAATATTGCTTACAAAAACAATTATTGGGTCAATTTGTTCTTTTCGAAGAGTCAATTGAAGCCAAAGTCAGATGAATCGATTCTCGAATAGTTAGAAGTTTCTGAGGAATGATGTCACTTATTCTGTTTTCACTACATACCGTTTCATGACTTAATCCTTCAATAAGAGGTCGAGCTATTGCAGCTTGAATTGGGGTGATCAACGCCAACCAATAACTACTCAACCACGGTGTCAGGAGAGGAATAGGAACGACAATTCTTCTCTTCTTTCCGGCTTCTTTTGCATAGGTTCTCATTAAGTCATGATAGGTTGTAGTTTCAGGTCCTCCGATATCGAAAACCTCACCAACCGTTTCAGGTTTCTCGAGACATTTCACAAGATAGAGTACTGTGTCTTCAATCGAGATGGGTTGTGTCCTAGTTCTCACCCATCTGGGAGTTATCATCACTGGCAACCTGTCAACAAGAAAACGCATTATTTCAAATGATGCAGAACCTGGACCAATGATCATTGCTGCTTGGAAGGTGGTGACTGGTGTTTTGCCTGTTCTGAGTATCTTGTCCACCTCCTTTCGAGACCGAAGGTGTCTGCTCAGATTATCATCTTCCTTGCCGAGACCACTTAGGTAGACTATTCTCTTAATTCCAATTTCATCTGAGAGTGATACTAAATTCCTCGCAGCCACTCTATCCATTTCTTCGAATTCTTTTCCTGAATACATTGAATGAATCAGATAGAAAACCACATCGCGTTCTTTCATTGCCTCTCTCAATTGAGTGGTGTTAAGGACGTCAACATGAGCAGTTTCAAGATTTGGGCGATTCCTCCAAGGTTGCGCTTCTAGTTTGCTTCTTGTTCTCCAACCCGCGCGTACACTATATCCCATATCAAGCAGTTTTTGAACAAGCCTTGATCCCACGTATCCTGTTGAACCTAAAACTAGTATCTTCCTCATTATAATTTTGATGAGTAAAAATACAATTTCAAGTCTTGCTATTTGGCATCGAGTATGTCCCTAAGTGTTGTTTCAAGTGAGATTGCCTTTTCTTCACTCAGTGACCCCGCAGCTTCCCAGAATATCGTTCCTTTTTTGTCTATGAGGTATAGGTAGATAGTTTCCTCAGTGGTGATATCGAGGGCATCTTTGAAAGGATCCTTATCTATGTAGAGAGTTATTGTTCTCTCCCGAGTAGTCTTTGATGGAATCCCCGCCCTCATTCCACCGTCTATGAATCTTCTGTAGATGAAGTTCATCTTTCGAATTGTTGGAAGTTCATAATAGTCGAATCTATCATGTTCTTTGACCAAAGACTCCAGAAAAGGAATCCAACCATCTATCAGTCCCTGCTGCCATTGTTGAAAGGCTACTAATACAAGATTGACTTCTCCACGAAGCTGTGTGGGTATCTCAACATTCTCTCGATTCAGATTCTCACTTTGCAGGACTGGAAATCTTTTCATACTATCTCGACAATGTTTTATTGACTGTAGTAATCAATCTTCGGATAGGTGTATTCCAAAGGATTCATCTTTCCCAATGTTCGTACAAAGAGGAGTGATTTTCATGGAGTTCAATCCTGAAGTGAGGAAGCGAATCGATAAGGTTCTTGAATCTCAAAGTATTGCAGTGTTAGGCACATCAAAAAACGATGAACCTTACTCTTGTCTTGTTGGTTTTGCAGTATCTGATGACCTCAGGGAGCTTGTCTTTGCCACAATGCGTCAAAGGCTCAAATACAAGAACATGATTGCAAATCCTCGTGTCACCCTCATGATTGATGACCGAGACGCAAAGGCTAGTGACTTCAATGAAACAACTTCTATAACCATAGTTGGTTCCGCCAAGGATGTAATGGGAAGTGACCGTCAGAACTATGCCTCTATGCTTTTGGCACGTCAACCCGCCCTCACTGAGTTTGTGAAGTCCGAGGATTGCGCGGTCATGAGAGTGGCAATTGACAAGATCTACGTTGTCAGTGAATTTGAATCGGTCGTGAAGATAGGTGCCTAGATTGGTTTGGCCATTTTCATAGGAAAGCGAATCCTTTAGTAGTATGAGCTCCTATCAAAATGAGGTGGGCGTCGGCGAAGAATCTTGGTACTTTACTTCCATTAGTACCACACCCAACTGATTCTTCATTGTCGCCCACCCCTTTTGAAGTCGTACTCTTTTGAGGGACGCTTAGAAATGAGGGCGCGGTTGGAGGTCTTTGATTGACAAACTCTCTTTATTTCCTAAGACATGCGGAATCAAAGGTTGATTTGTCCATCCCTGCACGAGACTGGTCCATCACTGATCAAGGTGCCGCGTTGGCAAAGGAGCTTGCCACATCTGGTAAATTCAGTATGATTGATGGCATCATCCACTCGAGTGAGGACAAGGCTCGTCAGACTGCGGAGGCATTCGCAGAGGGACTTGATGTTCAGATGTACCAACTCTCTGGTCTTGATGAGCTGGTCCGTGAACATGGAGGTATACTCACTGATGAGGAATACCGGGAGCGTGTCTTTCGGACCTTCACTGACCTAGATAGTAATGTACCGGGATGGGAGTCAGGTGGCTCTGCACTTGGCCGCTTCGAGGATGCGGTTCGGAAGATTGACATCATGTTCCATCGCAAGAATGTTCTAATCGTATCGCACGGCATTGTTCTCACCCTCTACTTCAGTAGACTGAAGGAACTCGAAGCGATTGCATTTGAACGATGGAGTCAACTGGAGTTTCTCGCGTGGGGTCTTGTAAGAGATGGTCATGTACTTGTCGACATTGTATAGTCACCCAACCTTTTTGAGAAGCCCTACATCATGGCACACTGGGATTTGTCATGACCAAGGTCACAAAGAAGATGATCATATCGTTTCCCAAGTTCAGGACTGAATGGGAAAAGGATGCAGGAAAACCAGAGAACACAATCATGTACTACCTAATTGCAGCACTCAATGTCGAGAAAGATCCAGACCTTGCTGACGCCATGATGACAGTTGTGGTGTCTAAGAAGGACTGTCTTGAGGATAAGGGTTCTCCCTCTGGCTTGAGACTGGGTAGGAGTGCGAAGTACTTCATTGGTCAGTTCAAAGGAAACAAGAACATCGCACGTTCCTATGTCGGTGGAACTCCACAGAATGGCTACAAAATCGATAATGGCAAACTGACTATGACAGTCACGAAAACCCAAGAACATGGAAAGGGTCTGAAGATTTTCATTGATAGTGGCGGTAAAGACCTCGATACACCCGTACAGCTCCAGCAGAACAATAATGGGCAGTGGAAACTGACAGAATATTCGTCCATATGCACTGGCGTACGTAAGACTCCTGAGGAAGAAGGTGACTTCTAGTAGAAAGAAATCAATAGATTCTCCTCCTCCTTCTAATTCAAGCCTTGAGATTGAAGGAAGTCACTGCATTTGGCAACCTGCCATCAAGACCCTTCCGACAAATTTACTAGGAAATGCTAATTGTTCGCTATAGGCGAAGCCCTTGACTACCATTGAGACTCTCAACAAGAAACT